>Ga0209638_1001475_pt1 | contig 15037 bp, 12 predicted proteins | sample BarGraNGADG00211_FD_184490 | JGI IMG/M metagenome (GOLD analysis project Ga0209638, IMG submission 184490) | Arctic peat soil microbial communities from Barrow, Alaska - Barrow Graham LP Ref core NGADG0002-211 (SPAdes) (version 2) | ecosystem: Environmental > Terrestrial > Soil > Wetlands > Peat... | reverse complement strand
ACCAAACCCGTGAAACAGTCCCGTCTAGCTATTTATTGGACACTACTCGCGATAACAGGTCATAACGCCGTAATTTCGAGCCATAGCGGGCGCCGCATTTCCCAGGCCCCCATTGGGGGCCTGTTTCCGTGTGGCTAATAATTCTCCGGGAAGCTCAACCCGACGCTTCAATAACGCGGTCGGGGGACCCTGAGCCCGGGCGGACGCGGCAGTTCTCCGAGACGCCGACGCTCAGATGACCTGTCCCCCAGCCAGCCTTCGGGCCCACTCGGCCGCATTCCGGCAACGCCAGTGCTGGTTTCGTATTGCCGGCCGCCGTGCCCAGGCGCAACGTGGACGCCCTGTGCGCGAGGACCGCGCGTCTGGTACGCATCAGCCGAAAAGAACGGTTCCTGATGGGGGTTGTGTCACAGATGCCACGCGATAAGAGCGGCGCGCCGGCGCGCGTACCTCTAGCCCGCCGCGCACGACGCCGCCGCCCTGGTCGTTCAACTCCCCACATCAATTCGCAAGCTGTGCCACCCTGGTTTCATGTTTGATCCGAATGCATACGGTGAGGAAGTCGCCCACCTCCTGGCGCTCGGCGGGAGCGGCGAGCAGCCCATGCCGCTTGCTGGCGGGCGGTGCGCCTCCCCACGCGCCCTGGAACTACTGCGGCAGACGACTGCCCTGAGACTGTTTGGGGGCTCGCGCGCTGCTGAGGCCGCCTTAGCCGGGCTCTACCTCTACTTCTCCTGCTGGGAGGAGGCGCATACCATCGCTCAGGCCATCGAAACCGCCGAGGGCAGCTATTGGCACGCCATCGTGCACCGCCAGGAGCCAGATCCGGGCAACTCCGCATATTGGTTCCGCAGGGTCGGAGTCCATCCCGTTTTCCCCGAACTCCGCGACCGGGCCGCTGCGGCGGGAGTGCATGTGGGACCTCGCTGGGACCCATTCGCGTTCATTGAATTGTGCGAGCGCGCGCGTCGCGACCCCAGCTCGGAATTGGAAGGGAAGGCGCTCCAGGTGCAACTCGCGGAGTGGCAGTTGCTCTTCGATTTCTGCGCGGCTTACGCGCCGGGCCGGCGCGGATAGGGAACCAGGTTTGCACGGCGACCGAGTGCTTCTGCCAGCCGGTCGCGCGCCCGGATTATCGCGCCCCGGCTATCGCTGCCGACCAGCCGACCTCCAGTTGCCACGCGATGTTGGCGCGTCACTGGGTCAACTGGCATTGAGCGGCAAGCCGGCCAGGGGCTTGCTTGCCATCTTCCGCAAAGAGCGCCACGTCTCCCGCTCCAGGAAGCTGCCCTTGACGTTGCTCTCCATTTCCTGAAACAGCGCCCACGGCGCTGTGAATGACAGGACGTGTTCGCCGAGGGTCGAGCGAATGTTCTTGCGGGCGGAGATATCGGTGAGGCCAATCAAGCCGCGCGGGTGCTCCCGCTCCAGTTCACGGTAGCCATAGATCCCCATTACCTGGCATCCCGCCGCCCATGGCACGATGACGTTTTCGGCATCGGGACGGGCGTAGTTGGCGAGGATGACCAGCGCCGACAGGCGGTCCGGGTCCACGAAGAAGGTGACACTCTTGATCTCTTCGTGCTCAGGATCGGTCTGTTCCAGTGGCTTGACGACGACGAAGCCAGCAGGGATGTCCTGCATCGGCAGCGCCTTGACAAACCGGCGCGTGCTTTCGGGGTCTTTGAGGTAGCGCTCGCCGTGAAGGAAATCGTCCGCCATGCGGCCCCCGCCCCAGCCTTTCATCTGCTCCCCGATGGCGCGCCCCTGTTCCGACTGCTCGTTGCCGCTCGACAGGAACCGGCAGAAACAGTCCAGGCCGCCGGGGAAGTCCTCGTATTGGTTTCCGAAGCCCAGACCAACCCCGCCGCCCCAGCAGCCGGCGGTCTGCCGGTCAAAGGCCCCGGCCCGCCCGCGCGTCGCGGCGACCGCGAACAGGTTGACCACGCACCCCCAGCGGCCGGGCTTGAAGCGAACCGCCCCTGCCGGCGCCTCATCCGCCCACACCAGAGCCACCGGATGGGTCTCCAACCCAATCGCCTTGGCCGTCATGCTCTCCATAATTCCTCAGCCGTTGACGAATCGCATGCCCCTGTCGGGGTAACGCTGGCCCGCCGTGACGCCCTGTGGAAAGACCGCCTCGATACGGCGCAGTTCATCAGCCGTCAGGCGAACCTGGAGCGCCCCGAGGTTCTCTTCCAGGTACCTGACGTGCTTGGTTCCAGGGATGGGCACGATATCGGCGCCCTGGGCCAGCACCCAGGCCAAGGCAAGCTGCGCCGGGGTGCAGCCTTTCTCACCGGCCATCTCCTTGATTGCCTCGGCCAAGCGCAGGTTGCGCTGGAGGTTCTGGCCCTCGAAGCGCGGATGGTGGCGCCGGAAGTCGTCCTCGGCCAGATCCACGGTTGTCTGGAAACGCCCGGTAAGGAACCCTCGCCCAAGCGGGCTGTAGGCAACAAAGCCCACCTTCAGTTCGCGGCAGGTGGCCAGAATTTCGCTCTCCGGGTCGCGAGTCCACAGCGAATACTCGGTCTGAAGAGCGGCAATGGGATGTACCGCGCAGGCTCGACGAAGCGTCGCGGGCGCCGCCTCGGACAATCCCAGGTACCGGACCTTGCCGGCCCGCACCAGTTCCGCCATGGCGCCGACGGTCTCCTCGATCGGCGTGGCAGGGTCAACGCGATGCTGGTAGTAGAGGTCGATGACCTCGACCCCGAGTCTCTTGAGGCTTGCCTCGCAAGCCGCACGCACGTAATCGGGCCGCCCGCTGACGCCCAGGAACTCACCCTGCGGCCCGCGGACGTTACCGAACTTCGTGGCTAGGACCACCTGCTCGCGGCGCCCGCGGAGCGCCCGACCGACCAGTTTTTCGTTCCGGCCGATGCCATACATGTCCGCAGTGTCCAGAAAGTCCACGCCCAGATCCATGGCGCGGTGGATGGTGGCAATCGATTCGGCATCGTCGCCGCGGCCATAAAACTCCGACATGCCCATGCAACCCAGGCCCAGGGCCGACACGGTGAGTTCACTGCCAAGTTTGCTTTTTTGCATCACGATTCCTATTTTACGAGCCTTCGACATTCGCGCGGTCGGAATCTGGGGACCACCGGGGGCGATAAAACCGGGAATCAGGGCCTTGCGATAGGCAACACTCCTGCCGGGTCGCGCAAACGCTGTGCCGCATCCTCATCTGCGTAAGCCGCCACGATCTCGCCGAAATACACCCGGTGAAAGTCTCCCGCGGAGTAAGCATCATCCAGAACAGCTTCGACCAGCGCCTCGGGGACCACGTCGTTCCTGTGAAGTGTCCGGCACTCGTAGTGCACCACGCACTCCGCGATGATCGGAGGGCGGACCTGTCTGCTTGGAATCAAGCTCAGACCAGCTTCCTTAAACTTGTCGTGATCCCGGCCCGAAACCGTTCCGCAGAGGTTCACGGCGGCCGCCAGTTCCCGTGGAGGCACATTGACCGTGAAGTCGCCGACCTCTTCCAGGCGGCTGTAGGTATGGCGTGAGGGCCGGACAAGCACGATGAAGACCGGCCGACCCCAGATGGAGCCGATGGCGCCCCACCCGATGGTCATCACGTTGGGCTTCCCAGCGGCATTTGCGGTGACGAGCAAGAGGCCATCCTGCCGCATCCTTTGAATGACTTGGGCGAAGTAATCGCTGTATCGAATCGTCGTCTTGGCCATGTTCTGCTCCTGTCATGTGCTGCCTCACGGGCCTACCAAAGCGAGCCAGGTGAACCCAGCAACTCGGGTTCATCTTCCCCAGCATTTCCGTCTGAGCGTTCGATTCTACCTCTAATCGGGAGTCGTCATGGCGGCCCCCGAACGGCGTTCTGGGAGGCGTGGCGTTACCTCTGGCATCAGTGCCTCAAGCGGAAAAAGTCAGCCGAATCAGGCGAGCGCGGTCTTGTATAAGGCCACGAGTTTGGCCCAGGCACGTTCGGCATCGGGCTTATTGTAAATCGGCAGGCCGTTCTGTAGCGGCATATCTGGCACGCACCAGCCGTGCAGGCCCGAATAGACTTCGATCTCCGCCGCGACCTTCGCGGCGGCAAAAGCCTCTTTCAGCTTGTCCTTGGCGTCCGGCTGTTGCTTGTCGTCGTTCGATGCGATCCCGAAATACATGTGAGCTTTGATCTTCGGCGCCAGCCGGTGCGGACTATCGGGATGGTCGGTCACCAGCCCTCCGCCGTGGAACGACGCCGCGCCCCCGACGCGTTCGGACACAGCCGCAGCGGTTCTCACGGTGAGCGGTCCGCCCATGCAGTGGCCCTGAACGCCAATCCCCTTTGCCTTGTTGACCTCACCTTGAGCGTCCGGAAAAGCGATATATGCGACCGCGTCTCTTTCGGCCGCGCCCGGCGCCTTCAGCGGGCCCATCAACGGCCCCAGCTTGGCCCGATCATCTGGATTCTGAAAGTCGAAGGAAGCGACGTCGCTGAACATCGGAGCTTTGGCCACGCGATAAAAGGGGTTCGCCCGCCGTTCACCGATCCAGCCGGCGGAATACCTGGGAACGGGTTCTTTCGGTTTACTTGCTGCTCTACCGTTGCGACGGTTGCAGCCACCGGTTCTTCAGCCGGCCGCGAGAGAAGTAAGAGCGTCCGGTGTTGCGAAATTAAACACATTAAGCTACGTTGGTAGTTAATAGGCCATTATCAGGTGGCATTGCCAACATCCCTACGCCCGATCAAGCTGCGGATGACGCCCCTCAGCTTGCGCGCCAGACTTCTTCTCGCCTTGACCGGAATGGTCCTGCTTGTCGGCATTCTGTCGGGGGTTCTCGAAGCGGGCTATATCCACAGAAGTATGCCGCAAGCGCAAATCGTCCTGGCGATTGATTTAGGCTCCGCCCAGGAAGTTTACCGCGAGTACACGGCGCACCTCGGGGACGTGGCGCATCTGCTGGCGCAGCAAAGGGCCGTGCGCGAAAGCATGCAGGCCGGCGTAACGGACAACCTGGCTACCCCGCTTCAAACCGTCCGGCAGAGCGAAGATCTCGACCTGCTGGTCTTGGTGGACCTGCAGGGCCGAACGCTGTTCCCGGCGAGAATTCAAGGCAAGCCGCTCGCGCTGTCCGGTTTGTCGGCGCTGGTGGCGCAGGTGGTCCAGCAGCGCAAGGGAATCGCGTCGACGGTCCTTCTTTCGAGGGAGGAACTGGCCGCGCTCAGTCCGGAGGTGGCGGAACGCGCACGGATCGCGGTGATTCCGACTCCGCACGCGCCTTCCGGCGGCAAGAGCAGCCTGTCCGACGGCCTGGTAGCGGCGGCGGCGACGCCGGTATTGAGCGACGACGGCGAACTGACCGGCGTGCTGTGCGCGGGACAGTTGCTGAACCGCCGAAACTCCGTGGCGGACCGAATCCGAAGCAGTCTCTACCGGGACGAAAGGTTTGACGGACGCGACGTGGCGATCGTCTCGCTGTTTCTTGGCGACGTGCGGGTCGCGACGAGCGCAACCACGGCTTCGGGGGACCGCGCCGTGGGCACGCTGGCTTCCTCGGAAGTATACAAGGGCGTGATGCTGGAGGGCCAACGCTGGCTCAAAGCGGGCTACGTGGTGGACGATTGGTACCTGACCGCTTACGAGCCGATCCGGGACCCGCGCGGCAAGGTGATCGGCGCCCTGGGGCTGGGACTGTTGCAGCGGAAATTCGAGGACTTGCCGCGGCGGGCGATGGAATCCCTTCTGGCGCTCACGATCATTGCGGTACTTCTGGGGATCGTCGTCAGCTACGTGCTTTCCGAGTCCATCATGCGGCCCGTGAACAAGCTGATTGCGGCCACGCGGAGAATCGCGGCGGATCGTTCGCCGCAGCAAATCCACCTGGATGCCGCGCCGCCGGAAATCGAGGCGCTGGGGAACGCGTTCAACGAAATGGCGCTGGCCATCCACGAGCGCGACGACCGGCTGCACCGGCAGACGCACGAGAAGCTGATGCGGTCGGATCGCCTCGCCATGATCGGTCAACTGGCCGCGGGCGTGGCGCATGAGATCAACAATCCGCTCGGCAGCATCCTGCTCTTCAGCCGCCTGACGGTGCAGCAGTTACCGGCGCAAGGGCGGGCGAGGGAAAACCTGGAGCGGATCGAAAAGGAAACCAAACGCTGTCACGCCATCGTGAAAAGCCTGCTCGATTTCGCGCGCGAGCGGAAGCCGCTGGTGGAGGCCGTCGATGTGAACCGGCTGCTGGACGAAACGCTGAAGCTGTTCGAGGGGCAATTCCTATTCCAGAATATTCAAGTGGCGCGGGATTACGACGCGAAATTGGCCACCATCCCGGCGGACCAATCGCAACTGCAACAGGTTTTCATGAACATCGTCCTCAACGCGGTGGACGCGATGAAAGGCAAGGGGCGGCTGGGAATCGCAACCAAGTCGAACGACGCGGAGGGGACCGTGGATATCGCCATCTCGGACTCGGGACCGGGCATCGCCCCTGAGAATCTCGAGCGGGTTTTCGATCCGTTTTTCACTACCAAGGGCGTGGGGCACGGAACCGGCTTGGGACTTTCCGTGAGCTACGGTATCGTGCAAAGTCACAACGGGGACATCGCCGTGGCGAGCGAGCCGGGGGCCGGCGCCACGTTCACCATTTCGCTGCCTGCTATCAAAGGGCCGATCTGATGCCGGTCCGCGGCAAGGTCCTGATTGTAGACGACGACGAATCGATACGGATCGCGTGTGCGCAGACGTTGGAACTGGCGAAGTTCCGCGTGGCCCTGGCGGCCAACGGCGAGGAGGCGCTGGAACTGGCGTCGCGCGAGTCCTTTGACGTCGCGCTGCTGGATCTTATGATGCCGGGCATACCGGGCATGGAGGTCCTCAAGCGGCTGAGGGCGGAATCCCCCGGCATCATGGTGGTGATCGTCACGGGCTACGCTACCATCGAATCCGCCGTGGAGGCGATCAAGCATGGCGCGTACAATTACCTGCCGAAGCCCTTCACGCCGGAGGCCCTGACGGCCATCGCGGTGAGGGCGGCGGCGGCGGGAAGACGCGTGCTGGAAGACGCGTGCATCCACCGGGAACTCGACCGGGAGATGCTTTCCCACAACCTGATTGGACGATCCGAGGGAATGCGAAACGTGGGGCGGCTGATCCGCAAGGCCGCGCCCTCGGATTCGACGGTGCTCATCACCGGGGAAACCGGCGTCGGCAAGGAAGTGGTGGCCCGCGCGATTCACCGGCTGAGCCGGCGGTCCGAAAAGCCGTTCGTGACGGTGGACTGCGGGACGCTGGTAGAGAGCCTCTTCGAGAGCGAGCTCTTCGGGCACGTGAAGGGAGCGTTCTCGGGAGCGGTCGAATCCACCATGGGTAAGATCGAGCTGGCCGACGGCGGAACGTTGTTTCTCGACGAAATCGCCAACATCAACACGCAGATGCAGGCCAGGCTCTTGCGGGTGGTGCAGGAACGCGAGATCTGCCGGGTGGGAAGCACGCAGAAGAAGGTGGTGGACGTGCGCATCCTCTCGGCGACGAACTGGGATTTGCAGCAGGCGGTTCGCGACGGGAAGTTTCGCGAGGACCTCTATTACCGGCTGAACGTGATTCGTGTTTCGATTCCGCCCCTGCGCGACCGCGTGGACGACATTCCGGCGCTGGTGGATTATTACGTCGGGAAGCTGGCGGCGGAAAGGCGCCGTCCGGCGCCGGAGGTCTCCGGAGAGGTCATGGGCCTGCTGAAGCGGCGCGACTGGCCCGGCAACGTGCGCGAGCTGATCAACGCGGTGGAGTACGCCGTGGTGACTTGCGAAGGAAGCACGATCGGCCCCGGCGATCTGCCCTTCGCCACCGAAGAGTCCGCGCCCGCTTCGCAAGAGGGACAGCTTGCGCGTACGGAGCAAGGCGAAATCGTGAAAGCTCTCCAGCAGTTCGGCGGGAACCGCACCAAGGCGGCTGAGTTCCTGGGGATTAACCGCAAGACGCTGCGCGAGAAGATCCGCAAGTACAGTTTGTAAGGTCGGTGGGGCGGACCTCCCGGTCTGCCTTCTTGCCGGCACATTTCGTACCGCAGGCCGGGCGGCCGGTACAAAGAGTACCGGCGCCGGTTCGCCGATTCTCATAAAAGATAACAACATCCGAAATGGCAGGCCGCCTGCTTATACTCTCGCCGAGGTTATCTATGATCCAGACGATAACGGCGACGGCGGCCGAGCCATTTCCGCTTGACGTGGTTGTCATTGACGACGAAGAGATGTTCGGCGAGGGGTGCCGGCAAACGCTCGAGATGGGCGGATACCGGTCGGCCGTAGCGCGGGACGGCCTGTTGGGGCTCGATCTTGTACGAGCCGCGCGGCCGGGCGTCGTGCTGCTGGACCTGAAGATGCCGGGGATGGACGGGATTGAGGTACTGAACCGCCTGTCGGAAGCCCAACCGGGAATCGTGCCGATCGTGGTGACGGGGCACGGCACAGTGGACTCCGCCGTGGAATCCATGAAGTGCGGCGCGTTCGACTTCCTGACGAAGCCCTTCGAGCCGGAAAAGTTGCTCGAATCGGTGCGCCGTGGCATGAGCCTGAGCGCGCTCCGGAAGGCCAAGGACACCACCAAAGAGAAGGCGGAGACCGCGCCGGCCACGGTGCAGGACAAGCACAATCTGCTGCTTCGGGGCCTGGACGTATTGGGCGAAGCCTATTCGCTGGGGCTCGACAAGCGCGAGTTGCTCGACGAATTGTCCTATCTGGAGTCGGAGGCGAAGTACCACGCCGAAAGCCTCGGGACAATCAAGAAAAAAGAGCGCGCGATTCTCGATATCCGCCACGACCTGCAGCAGGCCGACGCGATCATGGAGAAGTACGACTTCCGCAAGGGCGCGCTGATTCAGGTGCTCCTGGACGTGCAGGAGAAGTTGCGCTGGCTGCCTCGACATATCCTTTACTGGATTAGCGCGCGACTGAACGTCTCCGCGCGCGAGATCTACACCATCGCCAACTTCTATGAGGCCTTCAGCCTGGAGCCGCGCGGGCGCCACTGCATTCAAGTTTGCGACGGCACGGCGTGCCACGTGCGCGGATCTTCCGAATTGCTGACGCGCTTCTCGGCGATGCTCCATCTGGAACCGGGCAAGACCGACAGCCGCCGGGAATTCACTCTGGAGACGGTGCACTGCATGGGTTGCTGCGCGCTGGCGCCGGTGGCTCAGATCGACAACCAGTATTATCACGACCCGAGCAAGAAGAAGCTGGAGAAGATCGTCGAGACCTTCGAAAAAGAGGAGAACATTCCATGCCTAGCGTAAGAAATCCCGCGGATCTGGCCGATTTGAGAACGGAACACCTGTCGGCGCAGAAGGCCAAGCCGATCTGGATCACCGTCTGTACGGGAACGGGATGCTGCGCATACGGCGCGGAGTCCCTGGCCGACGGTTTCGAGAACGAAATCGTAAAGCGCGGCCTGAGCCGGCAGGTGGGCCTGCGGCGCACCGGTTGCCACGGGTTCTGCGAACGCGGCCCGCTCGTGGTCATCCAGCCCAAGGGCGTGTGCTACCTGCACGCGCAGGTGAAGGACATCCCCACCATCATTGAGAAGACCGTGCTCGGCGACGAAGTCGTTACGCGGCTGTTGTACCTGGACGACCAGACCGGCAAGCGCATACAGACCGCCGCGGAGATTCCGTTCTACAAGTATCAGAAGCGAATCCTGCTCGAAAACAACGTCCTGATCGACGCGACCAGCATTCTCGATTACGTCGGGGTCGGCGGTTACACCGCGCTGGCGAAGGCGCTTCACAAGATGACGCCCGACGGGGTGATTCAGGAAGTGAAGCGGGCCAACCTGCGGGGCCGCGGAGGCGCCGGTTTTTCGGCCGGCTACAAATGGGAGACCACCCGCAATGCGCCGGGCGCTCGCAAGTACGTGATCGTCAACGGAGACGAAGGCGATCCGGGCGCATACATGGATCGGAGCCTGCTCGAAGGCAATCCGCACAGCGTGCTCGAAGGGCTTATCATCGGGGCGTACGCCATCGGCGCCGCGGAAGGCTTCATCTACGTGCGCCAGGAATATCCGCTGGCGCGGCAGCACGCGCAGATGGCCATCGACCGGGCGCGGGAATACGGCTTCCTCGGAACCAACATCCTCGGCTCCGGATTCGATTTCGACGTGACCATCCACCGCGGCGCCGGCGCGTTCGTGTCCGGGGAATCGAGCGCACTGGTCAACGCCATCGAAGGCCACGTGGGCGAGCCCCGGCCGAAGTACACGCATCTTTCCGAGAAGGGCCTGTGGGGCAAGCCAACTTGCCTGAACAACGTGGAGACGTGGGCCAACGTTCCGCACATTGTGAACCGGGGTTCGGACTGGTTTCGCAGCATGGGAACGGAGAACAGCAAGGGAACCAAGATCTTCTCGCTGGTGGGTAAGGTGAAGAACAGCGGCCTGGTGGAAGTGCCCATGGGGATCACGCTGCGCGACATCATCTTCAAGATCGGCGGCGGAATGCCGGCGGGCAAGACGTTCAAAGGCGTGCAGACCGGCGGACCCTCCGGCGGCGTGCTGCCGGAAGCGCTGCTCGATCTCGCGGTGGATTTCGACGAGCTGGATAAGGCCGGTTCCATGATGGGATCGGGCGGCATGATCGTGATGGATGAGGACACCTGCATGGTGGACATGGCGCGCTATTACGTCAACTTCCTCGCTCACGAATCCTGCGGCAAGTGCGTTCCGTGCCGCGAGGGTCTGCGGCAGATGCTGGCGATTCTGGACCGCATCGCGGGAGGCCAGGGCAGGGAAGGCGACATCGAACTGCTCGAAGAACTGTCCGAGTTCATGGAGATGGCTTCGCTATGCGCGCTGGGCAAGAGCGCGCCGAATCCGGTGCGCAGCTCCATCCGCTACTTCCGTTCGGAGTACGAGGCGCACATCCGCGAGAAGCGCTGCCCCGCGGGCGCATGCGCCGCGCTGATCCAATACGAGATCGACCAGACCAAGTGCTCCCACCCGCCATGCGGCGCCTGTTCGCGCGCGTGCGCCGTGGACGCCATTCAAAAAACCGAAGGTGGCGCTTACATCGTCGTGCAGGAGAAGTGCATCAAGTGCGGGTCCTGCTACACGGCGTGCCCGGACAAGTTCCACGCCGTGCGGAAGGCGCCGGTGGCGTGGCCGGTCTGGCAATTTCCATCGACGCCCATAAGGACGGAAATCACTATCTAACGGAGGCTTCCTATGCCACAAATTACGCTTGAGATCAACGGGAAATCGGTAGAGGCTCCGCAGGGGATCACCATCCTGCAGGCAGCCAAGGCCGCGGGCGTGGAGATTCCGACGCTCTGCGACGACGGCAGGCTGGAGCCCTACGGCGCCTGCCGCATGTGCATGGTGGAGATCCAAAAGAGGGGCCGCACCAGACTGGTGGCCTCCTGCCTTTACCCTGTGGAGGAAGGCTTGAGCGTGCAGACCGAATCCGAGAAGGTGACGCGGATTCGCAGAATGCTGGTGGAGCTTCTCTGGCCGGCGGGGCAGCAATACGCCAAGAAGTACGGGGTGACGCGCTCGCGGTTCACGACGGGGATGGCCGATTGCAGCCTCTGCGGGCTGTGCGTCCGCTATTGCGCGGAAGTGAAGAAGAACAGCGCGCTGTATTTCAAGGGGCGCGGAATCGACCGCAAGCCGGCGCTGGTGGATGGGCCTCAAGCTGCGTGCGCCAGTTGCGGAGAATGCTTCTCGCTGTGCAGCGGCGGATGGGTAGTGGCTTCGCGGTCATAGGTCGTGGGGCAGGCTATTCGTATTCCCGCGGCCACTGCGGTTTGCTGAAAAGTCCGCGCTGAAGGGGCGCATCCTGGCGGAAGCGGAGTACATGGGCCGCTTCCAGGCCAAATAGGACGAGGCTCAAACACGGCGCATGAAGTGGCCTATCAGGCTGAGCGCCGGCAGCGGCAACTGCGCTTGGCGGAGCCGAAAACGGCTCCCGGAGGAAAGAATGCAACTCGCCGGATCAAAGGATGGCGGCTGGGTGTAGACTGAATACGACCTGGGAGTCCAAAATAGAAACTCCGGGTAAGGACTTACTCCTAATCGCCGTTGTTGACTGAGCGGGCGGGGCAACCCGCGCGGCAAACTGAATCGCCGTGAGTGACACAAAGAACCGCATCCTGGATGCCGCCGAGCGGCTGTTTGGCGAGCGCGGATTGTCTGCAACATCCCTCCGCGCGATCACATCGGCTGCCGGAGCCAACCAGGCGGCAATCAACTACCACTTCCGATCCAAGGAAGGGCTCATCTGGGCCGTCTATGCACGCCGGCTCGGGCCCGTGAACCAGCGACGCCTTGAAATGCTGGATGCCTCCGAAGCAAAGCACGGCTCAGGCACGCTTCCCCTGGAGGAGGTAATGGAGGCCTTTGTGGCTCCCATTGTGCAACTCGGCCCGGAAAGCGCCTTCTGCCCGCTGATGGGCAGGATGTATACCGAGCCCGGTGATTTCCTCCGCAAAGTCATCCTGGAGCACATGGGGGAGGTCGCCCGACGATTCACGATGGCATTCAAGAGAGCGCTGCCGGAGATGCCCGACATGGATCTTTACTGGGGTGCGTTCTTCACGATCGGGATGCTCGCGCATACGATGCACGGCACGAAATTGCTTGAGGCCATTTCAGCGGGCCGTTGCGATCCCGCGGACAGAGAAGGGATTGCTCACCGGATCGTCATATTCGCCTCCGCTGGCCTCCGTTCCCTAGTCGGCCTGCCCGCTCGCCTAACGCACTCCTAGCAGAAAACCGCGAGCTGTCCTGTTGGATGCCTGCACCTGGGCTGCCTCCCGGGCGGCGTCCCGTCCCGGCTCGCGCGCCATCAGGGCGGCCACCTGCGGAGCCATCTCGACAGCGGCGCGGGCATTCAGGAACAGGGCGCGGGTATGGCGCGCCAGAACGTCTTCCACGGTGCGCGCCATTTCCTCACGCGCAGCCCACACCACTTCGGCGCCCGCGTAGGGCAAGACACTGTGCAGGGGCGCGGAAAACGAAGGGGAGGGTCGGCATGTTCATGGTTTGCGTGTTTGCGGAGATCGGCGGAGCCTTCACGAAGTCGCCTCCCAGGGTTCAGCCCTTCCTTGCCGGATCCTCTATCCGAGTATAGGAGCGCGGCGCAGCGATCGGCATCGCGCATTGCCGCTTGCCGTGCACTCGTTTAAAATCTGATCCAGGATGATATCGCGCCGGAATCTGGTGGCGATCGCTGTACTGTCCAGCGCGGTGATGGAGGTGCTGGACACTTCCGTGGTCAACGTCAGCCTGCCCCATATTGCGGGGAGCCTCTCGGCCACCACGGAGGAAGCCACCTGGGTTCTTACCTCGTACCTGGTGGCCAATGCCATCATTCTGCCCATGAGCGGCTGGCTGGCCAACTACTTCGGCCGGAAACGCATCCTCCTGACGGTGGTGACGGGTTTCACCGCGTCGAGCCTCTTGTGCGGGCTCGCGCCGTCCCTGCCGATGCTGATTTTCTTTCGCGTGTTGCAAGGCATCACCGGCGGAGGGCTCCAGCCGCTTTCCCAGGCGGTGCTGCTGGAGGAGTTTCCCCCTCAAGAGCGCGGCAAGGCAATGGCGCTCTTTGGCCTGGGGATCGTGGCCGCTCCCATACTCGGCCCCACGCTGGGCGGGTGGATCACCGACGCTTATTCCTGGCGCTGGGTCTTCTACATCAACCTCCCGATCGGGATCGCCAGCCTGATCCTGATTTCGCTGTTCGTCACCGATCCGCCATACATGCATCGCGGCTCGCTGCGCGCCGACTTCTGGGGATTCGGCATGCTGGTTGTGGGCATGGGCGCCCTCCAGATCATGCTGGATAAGGGCCAGGAAGACGACTGGTTCGGCTCGAACTTCATCGTCGCCCTCGCCATCGCCGCCGCTGTTTTCCTGATCGGCTTCATCATCCGGGAGCTGACGATCGACCAGCCGATCGTTCATTTAGAGCTGTTGAAATACAGGAGCTTCGCGGCCGGCATCTTCTTCGTGACGGTGCTCGGGTTCGTGCTTTACAGCAGCCTGGTTCTCTTGCCGCTTTTCATGCAGACCCTGCTCGGTTGGACCTCCGCCACCGCGGGTCTTTGGAGCAGCCCGCGCGGCATCGGCACCGCGCTGTGCATGCCGCTCGTGGGTTACCTGCTCGGCAAGGGCTGGGATGGCCGCTGGCTGTTGGCGTTCGGTCTCGCCATCGGCGGCTTTTCCCTCTTAGGCTTTTCCCACATGAATCTTCAGTCCGGAACCTGGGACATCCTGGTGTGGCAGATCAGCCAGGGCCTCGGCATGTCGTTCGTCTTCGTCCCGCTCACGACCCTGACGATGGACCCCATCCCCAAGCGCGAGACCGGCTATGCCACGGCTCTCTACAGCGTTATGCGGAACATCGGCTCCAGCGTCGGCATCTCCTTCGTGACGACATGGCTCGCGCGGCGCGCCCAGTTCAACCAGTCCCTGCTGGTTGCCCATGTGACGCCCTACGATCCCGCCACCCAACGGATGCTGAGCCAGGCGCAGGCGATGCTGACGCGGAATGGCGCCGATCCGGTAACCGCGAATCGCCAGGCCACGGCGATGCTCTATGGCATGGTGCAACAACAAGCCTCGGTGCTGAGCTTCCTGGCGGTGTTCCGGATCATAGGCATCGTGTTTCTGGTAATCATCCCGCTAATCCTGATCCTCCGAAAGCCAAGGCATCTCAGGGAGCCCTGGACGGCCGTATCCTCGCCAAATGGAGAGCGCCGCCGCCCGTTAGTAGAATGAGCCCCATCATGCCCTCGGAAAGGATCGCACCAGGCCGCCGGCATGCGCAGCGGTTTATCGCGTCTCACGGATTCTCACGCCCCTCTTGGAGCTGTTGGAAGGTCAAAAACTCGCGGCCCAGACGGCGTTATGGACAAATATCGGTAGCTATCTTCCGGGCGGCAGCTCTTGCCGCCTCTGTGGGGCGGTCGTTAAGGGTCGTTCTTCCCGAGTCGGGCAACTACAGCCCAGTAGACCTGGAGTGAGATCGGTTTGACCGGCTCGTCACGGATGAGGCGCCGGATCTGGCCCGTCCAGTGCGCAAG
>Ga0209638_1001471_pt1 | contig 15084 bp, 12 predicted proteins | sample BarGraNGADG00211_FD_184490 | JGI IMG/M metagenome (GOLD analysis project Ga0209638, IMG submission 184490) | Arctic peat soil microbial communities from Barrow, Alaska - Barrow Graham LP Ref core NGADG0002-211 (SPAdes) (version 2) | ecosystem: Environmental > Terrestrial > Soil > Wetlands > Peat... | reverse complement strand
CCGCGAGCAGGATCGCGTCGAGTTCGATCGCCTCAGCGTCACGTTCCGTGGGGACAACGACACCCACCATGTGAGCCTCGACGCCGGTGCCTGGCACTGCACGTGCCATTACTTCGAGAGCTGGCAGAGTTGCGTCCATCAGCTCACGCTTCAGAAGATCCTGGGGAACATGCTGCGCGAAGAGGCGCAGCTCTCGATCTTCAGCGCACCGCCAACCGAGGCGCTGCCCGGCTGACGCTCCGCGCCGGGACGCCCGGTCGCGGCCGAAGCGCGACGCGCCGCCGAGCTGAGCGCGACGCGCCGCCGGACGGCCGGGCCTCGCGGGCCCGACCCGCGCCGCCGGACGATCGGTCCGCGCGACCCCGACCGTCTTCGCCGCGGGCTCACGGCAGCCACGTCGGCTGCCCGCCCGAGGCACCCGCAGGCAGCGCGATCCGCGAACTCGCGCGCCATGCCCCGCCGATCCGCTCGTAGATCGCGAGCCCGATCGGGCCCGTCTCGCCGTCGTGGACCCCGAGCGCCAGGAAGCGACCGTCGCCGCTGAGCGCGACGCCGCCCGACGGGCGGTCCGCGGCGGCCGGCGCCGGGCCGGATTCGGGGAGGAGCCCGAGCGCGAGGACCGACGCGGTCGGCCCGACGACGACGCGATCGCCCGGCAGCGCGACGCAGGTGGCGCCATCGCCCGACGTCGCGAATCCGACCGCACGGACGTCGATGCGCCCCAGGGTCCGCCCGTCCGCGGCGGCGACGATCGCAAGGAACACCCTGTCGGACCGGTCGCGCTGCACGATCGCGACGCGGGCCGTGTCGATCCACGCCGGCGCCACGCCCTCGGATTCGTCCGCGAGTGGGTGGACCTCGCGACGCCCGCGGTCCGGCTCGATCACGACGAGCGCGCTCGGCGCCTGCGTGTCCGCCGGCCGCGCGATCACCGCGACGCGGCTCCCATCGGGCGATGCCGTCGCCGACCAGGCGAACGCTCCCGAGGGCATCGTGCCGGGCCCGCTCAGCGCGACGGCATGCCAGCCGGCGCCGGCCGCGAGCCCTGCCGGCCCGCGCCGAGCCACGAAGGTCCGGCCGTCGCGGAGAACGGCCAGCAGCCGGCCGCCCGCGATCGGGACGACGGCCGTCACGGACGGGTCAGGAAGAGGGACCGGGATCACCTCGCCCGACAGCCGAACGAGATCGAGCGAGGCGACCTCGCCCGCCGAGGCGAGCACCAGGAGATCCGGACCCGCGGACGCGTTGTCCGTCGGCGTCCGCGTGGCCGCCGCGGACCCAGGTGGGCTCGAACGCGGGGTGGACGCCGCGGGCGTCCCGGCGCCGGGCGTCGGCGGCACCAGCCCCGTCGTCGCCGTGGTGTTCGAGGCCGGCGCAATGGGGACCGCGGGCGCGCAGCCCGAGACCGCGAGGACGAGAAGCCCGGCGAGGCACATGGTGCGGGCGGCGGTGCGGGGGCTCCTCGCCCGGGCTGCTGCCGGGCGAGGAGCATGAACGCGATCCGGCGGGAGGGGGCTCACCGGAGGACATCGCCCCCGATGAGCGCGCCGGTGCCCGCGTCGAGGAACAGCTTGACGGCGCGCAGCTCGTCGGCGAGCGGGCCCGACGTGCGGGCCTCGACGACCCACGCGAGGCGGAGCGTCGTGCCGGGGGCGTCCGGCCCGGTCGGGTCGAACGCGCTGTTCGGGGCGACCCAGGCGAGCGCGAGCGTCGCGATCGCGACCTGGTCGGCGCGGTCGCCGAACAACGTCCCGAGCATGGCAGTCCCACGGGCGCGTGCGGTCGCCTCGTCGAAGGTCGTGGTGGGCCGCGCCGCGAGCGGGCGCTCGGTTCGGACGATCGCGTGCATCCGGCCGTCCGGCCAGAGGTCGACGCGCACGCCGTCGCCGGGAACCGGCACGCCGTCCACGTTGCGGGACCAGGTCAGCGTCCAGCCGGTGTCGTCCGGCGCCGGCTGGACGTCGGGCGTGCCCGCCGCATCGAGGCCCAGGTCGGTCGCCAGGCGGCTTCCCCGGGCGCGCGCAGCGGCGGCGTTCGGCAGGCGTGGGCCGCCCGCCGCCTGCCACCCGAACGCGACGCTGCCGACGAGGCGCCCCCGCGCGTCGAACCGGTGCAGCCCGAGCGCCCGGCCCGTGGCGTCGCTCTCGGTCACCTCGTCGTAGGCGCTGCCGTCGAACCGGTCGACGACCCGTTCGACGCGGGATGTTGCCGGACTCGGCAGGCCCAGGCGAGCACGGACGTCCGCCGCACGAGCAAGGGCGACGGCGGCCCGGTCGCCGGCGACCGGCGTCCGGTCGGTGACGGGACCGCCCGCGACGAATGGACTTGCCGCGTCGCCCACCGACGTCCCGCCGGGGACGCCGAGCGCGATGGCCATGCCGGCGACCGCGACCGCCGCGACCACGCGGGCCGCGCGACGCCGGACCGCGGAGGAAGTTCGTGTGCGCATCTCCATCACCTCACAGACAGCTTGGGCAGCCGGACGGCAGGGGCCCGGCCCGTCCCGTCCACACGTAGCTGCCGTACCAGTTCGCCGCGAACCCGGCGTTGAACGCGCCGAGCCGGGCGACGTCGAACGCCTGGCCGACGCCGTAACCCGGCCCGATGGCGCTCCAGAACCGCGTCTCGAACGCATACTCGTCGCTGTCCCACGCCTCGCCGAGATAGCCGAGGTAGAAGCTCGGGCCGGCCCAGGCGCCCCACCCGGCCTTCGTCTTGGCGATGGCGAACGCGCCGGGCATCGTGGTGCCCGACTCGCCGAGGTGGCAGGTCGACATGATCACGAGGTTCGAGATGCGCGCGCGCCGCGCGACCGAGATGTCGCGGGCGAAGATGATCCGTGCCCCGCTGCACAGCCCGGCGTCCTCGCGGAAGCCGAAATCGCGCGTCGAGCCGGAGTAGTAGTAGTTGTCGCCGTGGCTGTGGACATAGAAGCCCCAGTCGCCGAGGGTTCGCGACAGGACCTGGGTCTTCGAGAACGCCGTCCCGCTGTAGCCGGACGTGGCGTACCCCAGGTTCCGGTAGCCGGCAAGCGCGGACGCGAGCAGCTTCGCCGGGTAGGTGTCGTTGACGCCGATGCAGTTGAACGAGAACGCGGTCGTGTTCGAGTCCGCCGACGCCGGGTACGCGGCGTGCACGGGACCTGCGGCCGCCGCCACGAGCGCGGCCGCACCGACCAGGGCGGCGAGAGAGCGAAGCCATCGGCCGGGAGACATTCCTGGACCTCCTCCGGCGGGGAATGAGCGGGTGGCGGAGCGGAGCGGCTGCCGGCGAGGAGGCGAGTGCCGGAAGTCTGGCCGCCTGCCATGCACGCGCCCTTATCGATCGGCTCTGCGGCAGCGGCGGGCCCCCGGCCGGCGGTCTGGGCCGGCGATGCGCGGCTCCCGCCGGCGGCCCCACCCGTGCTACGCTGCTGCCCGTCACCACCCCGCCGCGTGGTCGCGAAGCCGGTGAGATTCCGGCACAGTCCCGCTACGGTGACCGCCGTTCACGCAACGGCGGAAGTCCGGTCGCCGGCCCCGCGGCAGAGCCGCACGTACCCTCGCGAGAAAGGGGCAGGCAGGCATGATCCCGACCGGCTGATCCTCGCCCGTCGTCGTGGTGCGTCCCGTGGTCCCGAGCCGGGCCACGCGTCGCGCCGATCACAACCCGAGCGAGAGTTCCCATGATCCGCACGCGCGCGCGCCGGCAGCCCGCCGGCTCCCTCCTGATCTCGATCGTCGTCGTCGTCGTCCTTGCCGGCTGCGGCTCCGCGGCGACCGGCGAGCCCGCCACGGTCGGCCCGTCGCCGACGACCGCGATCGCGCTCCCGGCCACCGGGACGCCGCTCCCGGCATCGGCCGCGCCGTCCCAGAGCCCGTCCCCGCAGGCGGCGACCTACCCACTCAGCCTGACCGACGACGAGGGGACGGCCGTCACGATCCCGACCCGTCCGATGCGGATCGTCTCGCTCACGCCCGCGACGACGGAGATCCTGTTCGCGGTGGGCGCCGGGTCGCGCGTGAAGGGCGTCACCGACGCGGACGACTACCCGCCCGCGGTGAAGCAGATCACCCAGGTCGTCAAGCTGGGCGCGGTCGACATCGAGAAGATCGTCGGGCTCGATGGGGTCGGTGCCGATCTCGTCATCGCCGGCGGCAACGGGTTCAACAGCCCCGATACGATCGCGAAGCTCCGCTCCCTGGGCATCCCGGTCATCGTGGTCTACGCCGCCGACGTCGCCGGGGTCTTCCACGACGTCGAGCTGGTCGCCGAAGCGGCCGGTCAGGCGGCCGCTGGCACGGCGCTGGTCAGCTCGCTCCAGGGGCAGGAGGACGCGATCGCTGCCGCGGTCGCCGCCGCCGGCGCGCGTCCGCCGCGTGTCTTCTACGAGCTCGACGCGACCAAGCAGATCTACACGTTCGCCGACGGCATCGTCCAGGACGACCTGATCCGGAAGGCCGGCGGCGACCCGATCACGACCGGGAGCGCGACGGTGTTCAGCATCCCGCTCGAGAAGCTCGTGGTCGCGGACCCGGAGCTCATCCTGCTCGGCGACGCCGCGTACGGCACGACGCCGGCCCAGGTCGCGGCCCGGCCCGGATGGTCGGTGATGACCGCGGTGAAGACCGGCGCGATCCGCCCGGTGGACGATACCCTCGTGTCCCGGCCCGGGCCGCGGATCATCGAGGCGCTCCGCGCCCTCGCCCTTGCCATCGACCCGGCGCTCACGCTTCCCGCGGCGCCGGCGCCGGCGCCGGCGCCGGCGCCGAGTCCCGTGCCGTGACCGGGTCCGGCGCGCGATGACCCCGCCGCCTGCGGACCGTTCGGCGCGATGAGCATCGGCGCGCGCAGCCTTGCCCTTGCGCGGGCCCGCGTCGGGCGGCCCGCCCGGGCCCCCAGCGCAGGCGTGCTCGCGCTCATCGGCCTCGGGGTGCTCGCCTGCGTCGTCGTCGCCGCAGTCGCGGTCGGCTCGGTGGCCGTCGCGCCGGGCGACACCGTGGGCATCCTCCTCCGCGCGGTCGGCCTGCCGATCGGGCGATCCTGGTCTCCCGCCGCCGAGACGATCGTCCTCGAGCTGCGCCTGCCGCGCGTCCTGACGGCGATCGTGGTCGGCGGGGGCCTGGCGGTCGCCGGGGCCGCGTTCCAGGGCCTGCTCCGCAACCCCCTGGCCGACCCGTACGTGCTCGGGACGGCGTCCGGCGCGGCGCTCGGCGCCGCCATCGCCGTCCTGATCCCGTTCCGCGCCGTCTTCCTGGATTTGGGCCTCCTCCACGTCCTCTCGTTCGCGGGCGCGCTCGTGTCCGTGGCGGTGGTCTACCGGCTGGGGCGCGGCGGGGGACCGTTCGCGCCCCTCACCGGGCTCCTCCTGACCGGCTACGCGGTCGGCTCGCTGCTCGCGGCGGGCCTCGCGATGACGATGTTCCTGGCCGGCTCGAACCTGCGCCAGATCTTCGCGTTCCTGCTCGGTGGGCTCGAGGGAGCGAGCTGGCTGCGGCTCGCGTTCGCGGCCCCGCTCATCGCCGGCGGCTCGCTCGCGATCGTGGCCAGGGCGCGGGTGCTCAACGGGCTGCTTCTCGGCGAGGAGGCCGCGGCCCACCTCGGCGTCGACGTCCGGCGCGAGCGCGCGGTCCTGCTGGCGCTCGCGAGCCTCGTGACGGCCGCCGCCGTCGCGGTTGCCGGGCTCGTCGGCTTCATCGGGCTCGTGGCCCCGCACCTCGTCCGGCTCGTCGTGGGCCCCGACGCGCGCCGCGTGCTGCCGCTTGCCGCGATCCTCGGGGCGATTCTCCTCGTGCTCGCCGACCTCGGGGCGCGGCTCCTCGGCGAGATCCCGGTGGGGGTGGTGACTGCCGTCGTCGGCGCCCCGTTCTTCCTCGCGCTGCTGCGCGGCACCCGCTCGGCGTACGAGCTGTGACGCCGCCGATCGCGGAGCTCTCCGGGGTCACGGTCGCCTATCGCGAGCGGCTCGTCCTGCGCGGCGTCGACCTCGCGATCGCGCCCGGCGAACGGGTCGCGCTGGTCGGCCCGAACGGGGCGGGCAAGTCGACGCTCCTGCGCGTCCTCGCCGGTCTCGTCGTGCCCCGCGACGGCAGCGTGACCCTCGGCGGCGACCCGGTCGCGGGTCTCGGCCGTGCGGCGATCGCGCGACGCCTTGCCGCCGTGCCGGGCCAGGCCGCGCTCCCGTTCGCGACCCGCGTCGAGGAGGTCGTGGCGCTGGGCCGGCTCCCGCACGAGGACCCGTTCCGGGGCCCGCGGCCGGCCGACCGCGCGGCCGTCGACGCGGCGATCGAGCGGGTCGGGATCGGTTCCTTCCGGGGTCGCGATGCGCGCGAGCTGAGCCTCGGGGAGCGGCAGCTGGTCCTGATCGCCCTTGCGGTCGCCCAGGCGGCCCCGCTCCTCGTCCTCGACGAGCCGACGGTCCACCTTGACCTGCGCCACCAGGTGGCCGTCATGGAGCTCCTCGCCGACCTGAACCGTCGCGATGGGGTGGCGGTCCTCGCGGTGCTCCACGACCTGGCGCTGGCCGCCCACTTCTTCCCGCGACTCGTCCTCCTCGAGGGCGGCAGGATCGTGGCGGACGGGCCGCCCGCGCATGTGCTGGCCCCGGATCGGATCCGTGCGACCTTCGGCGTGGACCCCGCGATCTTCGCCGGGTCGGCTGCCTTCGCCGCGCCCGCTGGCCTCGCCGGGCCGGGCGAGATCCGCGCGGTGCCGTCCGAGTTGACCGCGGGACCCGGCGGCCGCTAGGCTCCGGGCGTGGCCATGACCCGCCCTCGCCCCGGCCGCGCGACCCGCCTCGTCGCGTCGCTGTGCGTTGCCGTGCTCGTCGCCGCGTGCGGCGCGACCTCGACGGCTCCTCCGTCCCCGGGCGGCTCGCCCGTCGCCTCCGCCGCGCCCTCGGCGTCCGGTCCCGCTGCGAGCGGGAGCGATGCGGCGTCGGCGGCACCGAGCGTCGGGCCCGACGGGTCATCCTCGCCCGCGGGCAGCGCCACGCCGTTCGCGTCGGCCGGCCCGTCACCCCGCCCCGGCACCGCGGACGCCTGCAGCGGCAGCGCCGAGAACCGCGACTTCTACTCGGCCCTCGCCACGAGCGTCGCGTGGGATGTCTACTGCGCGACGCTGCCGACGGGATGGTTCGTCGAGAGCGGCTCGTACCGGCTCTCGAACGGCGGCCAGCTCTCGATCACGTACAAGGGTCCGGACGGCGCGCGGCTCGTCGTCCGCGAAGGCGGCTATTGCGTCGGGCATCCCGACTGCGTCCCGACGGGGACGGACGCCGGCGCCGCCAGGTTCGGCGACCGGGACGCGCGGCTGCTCGATATCGGGAACGGCTCGTGGCTCGTGGTCGTCGTGCCGGCCGGGGCCGACGTCGACTGGCAGGCCGTCGGCACGGGCATGGACGGGGCCGCCCTTGGGGCCTTCACTGCCGCGTTCGCCCGCGTCGACCAGTAGGCAGTGGGCGCGACGGTCCGCCGCGTCGTCCGGGAGCGGATCGATCCGCGCCTGACCGCCGCGCTGTTCGCCAACTACCGGACCCCGATCGACGCGGTCCTCGAGCTGGTCGACAACGCCGTCGACAGCCGGGTCGCCGGCCGCCCGCTCGAGCTGGACATCGCGGCGCATCCCGGACGGCTGGTCCTCGTGGTGGTCGGCGGGACGGGCATGGGTCCCGCGGCCATCGAGCGCGACTACCTCCGCTGGGGTGCCTCGTCGAAGCGGACTGGCGACCGCATCGGCCGGTACGGCCAGGGCGGCAAGGCGGCGATCGGCCACCTAGGCAACCGCTTCGAGATCATCGCGTCGGCCGCGGGCGACGAGCACGCATACGGCTTCGAGGATGCGGCCTATCGCGACCGGGCCCGCCTGCGCACGTACGATCTCAATGCCCGGAAGAAGGCCGTGGCCGCGGACCTGGGTTACGTCCGCATCGACATCGGCGAGATCGACCGGAAGGTCGACCCGCGGCGACTCGCCGAGCGGCTCGCGGAGACGTACCGGCCGATGCTCGAATCCGGCGAGGTCCGCATGGTCGTCAACCGGGCGTCGGTCGTGCCGCGCCCGTGGACCGTGGCGGAGCGGCACGAGGTCTCGGTGCGCGCGGCCGGTCGCCTTGTCCGGGGCTGGTGGGGCCTGCTTCCGGACCCGCCGTCTCCGGCCGCCCCGGAGGGCGGCGTGCGCCTCTACCACCTCGGCCGGCTGGTCGGGGCGCCCGAGTGGTTCGGCCACCCGACACCCGCGGCCCACCCGGCCCTGAATCGCCTGGTGGGCGAGCTGGAGCTGCCGCACGTCCCGGTCACCATGAACAAGGCGGATGTCGATCGCGGGAGCGAGGTCTGGGCTGCGATCGAGGCGCGGATGCACGCCGTGCTGGCGCCGATCGTCCGGCGCCTCACGCGCGAGCCCGGATCCGCCGTGACCCCGGAAGCGGCGCGGACAGCCGAGCAGGTACGCCGGATCCTGGCGAAGGCGCTTCGCCTGCTCGAGGATGGCCGGCTCTTCGAATCCGAGGTCGTCGTCGGCGGCGACGAGCCCAGCGGTCAGCTGGCGCTCGAGGGCGTCCGGAGCCGGGCAGATGCACCTCCGGAGCCGGGCGCAGCCGACGATGTCGGCGCCGACCCGGGTGGCCCTGGCCCGGCGGCACCGACGCCTCGGCTCCCGCGCCCCGGCGCGGCGGGCAGCCACGGGAGCGCGCGCCGGCGTGGCGTCGCCGAGGTTGTCGTGCGCCAGCTCGATCCGCGGCTTCGCAGCGCGCTCGTCGAGGAGGACGGCGTGCGCCGCGTCGTCATCAACAGCGCCTATCCGCTCTACGAGGTGCGCCGTGGCGACCTCTGGTACCAGCTCGAGACGGCACTCCGCGAGGTCTGTGTCACGATTCCCGAGGCGACCGTGCCCGAGTTCGAGCGCAAGGTGAACGAGCTGATGCTGGTCTCGCTGACGCTCGCCGAGGGCCGGCGGCGCAGGCCGAGGAAGAGCAGGACGGCCGCCGGGCGGAGCCGCCCGCCAGGCCTCTGGCGTTGAGGCGGCGGCTGGGCTGACGTGAAGGACCGTGTGCTATTCTCGGCACACGTCGTTGCACACGACCCCGCACATGGAAGTTCCCGCCATGCCCCTCGTCCGCACGAACATCACGCTCCCAGCCGAGACGCTCGCGATCATCGACGAGGTTGCCGGCCCGCGCGGCCGGAGCGCCTACATCGCCGAGGTGCTCCTGAAGCAGGCGAAACGCGACCGGATGATCAAGGTCTGGCGCGCGAACCGCGGCGTTCTCAAGGATTCGACAACCTGGGGCCGAACGGCGGAGGAGGTCCTCCAGACCCTCAAGGAGATCCGGGCGAGCTGGGATCGCCCGTGGGTCGACGCGCTGTGGGATGAAGGGAGGACGAATGCCCCGGATCCTGGACACGACGGTGCTGATCGACTACGCGAGCGACCTGCCCGGCGCCGTCGCGATGCTGGAGCGCCTGTTCGCGGAGGCGGATGACCTGCTCGTCTGCGACGCCGTCGTCGCCGAGGCGTTCTCGAAGGGCACCGACGACGAGCGGCGCGCCATCGCGAGCCTGATCGACGCCATGGAGTACGTGTCCACCGCTCCTGCGGCCGCCAGGTGGGCCGGCGAGGCTCGCCGTCTCCGCGGGACGGCCAGCCCGCGGACGCTCGGCGACGCCATCATCGCCGGCGTCGCGTGGTCGCAGGGGGCGACGGTCGTGACCCGCAACCCGGACGACTTCGTGCGCATGGGCGTGCCGGTGCTGACCTACGAGGCGGACGCGCCGACTTCCTGAGCGAGACGGCCTGCTCCTCGTCGGTTGCCGTTCGGGCACAATGGCGCGCGAGAGACCGGACAGACCACGAGCCGACCGGTACCACGCCGGCGCCCAGCGGAGGAGCATCTGACGTGACCGTCGGGACGGCGTTCCACCCGCGGACCGCGCCCCTCAACGCCGGCCTCCAGTGGCGGGAGTGGTCCGGCTTCTTCGCCGCCAGCGCCTACCACGCATCGCACGTCATCGAGGTCAACGCGATCCGCGAGGCGGCCGCGCTCATCGACGTGAGCCCGCTCTTCAAGTACGAGCTGCGCGGCCCCGACGCCGTCCGCCTCGTCGACCGCCTGATCGTCCGCGACGCCGCGAAGCTGACTCCGGGCCGGGTCTTCTACACGCCGTGGTGCGACGAGCACGGCAAGGTGCTCGACGACGGGACCATCCACCGGCTCGACGACGAGGACGGTGCGCAGGTCGTGCGCTGGACCGCGGCAGACCCGCAGGTCCGCTGGCTGCGCATGAACGCCCACGGCCTCGACGTGGAGGTCCGGGACGTCAGTGAATCGGTCGCGGCGGTCGCGCTCCAGGGGCCCCTGAGCCGCGATGTCCTGGAAGCCGCGACCGGCGCGCCGTTCGCCGACCTGCGCTTCTTCCGCCGGCGGCGGGCGACGCTCGCGGGAATCCCGATCGACGTCTCGCGGACCGGCTACACGGGCGACGTGGGCTACGAGCTGTGGATCCCGGCGGATCGCGCCGTGGAGGCGTGGGATGCGCTGGTCGCCGCCGGCGAGCCGTATCGCCTGCGACCGGCGGGGATGCTCGCGCTCGACATCGCGCGCCTCGAGGCGGGCTTGATCCTGATCGAGGTGGACTACACGAGCGCCGCCCATTCGCAGGTACCGAGCCAGAGCTACTCGCCGTACGAGATCGGGCTCGGCCGGCTCGTGGACCTCGGCGCGGGCGACTTCGTGGGCCGGCGGGCGCTCATCGCGGAGATGACCGCCGGAGGGCCGCCGCGGCGGCTCGTGGGCCTCGACATCGACTGGCCGGAGATCGAGGCGCTCCACGCGGCGCAGGGCCTGCCCCCGTCTGCGTCGTCGATCGTGAGCCGGGCGGCGGTCCCGGTGTTCGCCGACGGGCGCCAGGTCGGGCGCGTCACGAGCACCGGCTGGAGCCCGCTCCTCAAGAAGATGCTGGGGCTCGGCTCGGTCGGGGCCGCGCACGCGCGGCCGGGGACCCGCCTCGCGATGGAGTGGACGGTCGAGGCGCGGCGCGGCACGGTGGCCGCGACCGTCGTGGACCTCCCGTTCTTCGACCCGCCCCGAAAGCGCGCCTGACCGCCATGGATTCGGCGCGCACGAACACCCCGGGATCACGCGAGGGAGCGGCCCGTGCCGCGGAGCCCTGGGACGCCGTGATCATCGGCGGCGGCCACAACGGGCTTACGACCGCGGCGTACCTCGCGAGGGCAGGCTGGCGGGTGCTGGTCCTCGAGAAGCGCCGGATCCTGGGCGGGGCGACGACGAGCGACGAGATCGTCCCCGGGTTCACGTTCAGCGTGCTCTCCTACGTCGTCAGCCTGCTCCGGCCGGAGATCATCCGGGATCTTGAGCTCGCGAAGCACGGCCTGGAGATCCTGCCGCTCGACGGCACGTTCACGCCGCTCCCCGGCGACTACCTGTGGCGCACGGACGACCACGCCCAGACGATGCGCGAGATCCGGCGCTGGTCGGCCGCGGACGCCGACGCGTACGAGGAGTACGGCCGGCTGATGGCCGACATGGCGCGCTTCATCAAGCCGATCCTCGGGATGGTGCCGCCCGACCCGACGAGCCTCGATCCGCGTGACTGGCTTGGCGTCGCCGGGCTCGCCCGCGACTTCGCACGGCTCCCGGAGCGGCAGCAGTCCGCCTTCATCGGCCTGATGACGATGAGCGCGGCGGACTTCCTGGACCAGTGGTTCGAGACGGAGCCGCTCAAGGCGACGATGTCCGCGTCGGGGATCATCGGGACCTTCCTCGGCGTTCGCTCGCCCGGCACCGCGTACGTGCTGCTCCACCACTACATGGGCGAGATCGACGGCGCGTTCCGCGCCTGGGGCCTGCACAAGGGCGGTACCGGCGCGATCAGCGCCGCCATCGCGAGCGCCGCCCGCGCGCACGGGGCAGAGATCCGCACCGACGCGGGCGTCGGCCGCGTCACCCTCTCGCCGGCCGGCGACCGCGCCACGGGTGTCGTCCTCGAGAGCGGCGAGGAGATCGCGGCGAAGGTCGTCGTCTCCTCGGCGGACGTGCGGCGCACGTTCCTGCAGCTCCTCGAGCCCGGGATCCTGCCCGCCGACTTCGAGGCGCAGGTGCGCCGCTTCCGGTTCCGGGGAAGCTCCGGCAAGGTGAACCTCGCCCTCGACGCGCTGCCGACCTTCACGACGAACCCGGGCGGCACCGAGTACCTCCGCGGCGCGGTGAGCATCAGCCCGTCGCTCGAGCACATGGAGCGGGCATACGACGAGGCGAAGTACGGCCGCTTCAGCCGCCGGCCGTACGTCGACATCGTGATCCCGAGCCTGGTCGACCCGTCGGTCGCGCCGCCGGGCCGGCACGTGATGAGCTGCTTCGTCCAGTACGCGCCGTATCACCTGGCCGAGGGCCCGGGCGACTGGGATAACCAGCGGGAGGCGTTCGGGGACGCTGTGATCGACCTCGTGAGCGAGTTCGCGCCGAACCTGCGGGATGTGATCGTCGGCAAACAGGTGGTCACGCCGCTCGACATGGAGCGCGACTGGGGCCTCACCGAGGGCAACATCTTCCACGGCGAGCTCTCGCTCGAGCAGCTCTTCTTCAGCCGGCCGATCCCGGGCTGGGCACGCTACCGGACGCCGATCCGCGACTACTGGATGTGCGGCTCGTCGACGCACCCGGGCGGCGGGATCATGGGCGCGAACGGGCGGCTCGCGGCACTGGAGCTGATCCGGTCGCGCCGGTCGAGGGGGGCCTGAGCGATGGCGCGCACGCCCCCCACTCCGTACGACGCGATCGTCATCGGCGGCGGCCACAACGGCCTGGTGGCCGCGGCCTACCTCGCGAAGGCAGGACTCCGGACGCTCGTGCTCGAGCGGCGCGCCACGCTCGGGGGCACGGTCGAGACGCGCACGCTCGCCGACGGGAAGCGCGCGCCCGGGCTCTTCCAGACCGTCGGCCGTCTCCGCCCGTCGGTGGCCCGCGAGCTCGGCCTGCGCGGCCACGGGCTGACCCTGGTGGCGCCCGAGGTCCGGGCCTTCGCGCCCCAGCCGGACGGCCGCGCGGTCACCCTGTGGGCCGACGCGGCGCGGACCGCGGACGAGCTGCGCGCCTGGTCCACGGCGGACGCGGCAGCGTGGGTCGGGTTCGACCGGCATGTCCGGGCGCTGGCCGCGTTCATCGCCTCGCTGAACGACGCGACGCCGCCCGCGACGAGCGGCGTGGGCCTGGGCGACGCGATCACCGGGCTGCTGCTGGGTCGCGCCTTCAGGCAGCTTTCGAAGGACGACGCGCGCCAGCTGCTGCGCGTCCTGCCGATGGCGATCGCGGACTTCGTCGGGGAATCGTTCGAGAGCGAGCCGGTCCGGGCGGCGATCGCGATGCGCGCCGTCGCCTTCACGGCCCTCGGGGCCCGGTCGATGGGCACGACCGCGGCGCTGCTCGCGGATTCGGCCGGCAACGACGGTGGGGCGGCCGGCCAGACGGTCTTCGCGAGAGGCGGTCCCGGCGCGCTGGCCGATGCGCTCGCTGCGGCCGCCCGCGCCTTCGGCGCCGAGATCCGGACGGGCGCGGAGGTCGTCGGCGTGACGACGCGCGACGGCCGCGTCACCGGCCTGGTGCTCGCGTCCGGCGAGGAGATCGACGCGCCGATCGTGGCGTCGGCCCTCGACCCGAAACGGATGCTGCTCGGGCTCCTGCCGCCGCTGGAGCTCGGCCCGAACCTGCGCTGGCGCGCAGGCAACATCCGGCAGCCCGGCCGCGTGGCGCGCGTGAACCTGGGCCTGTCGGGCCTGCCGGACTTCCCGGCCGCGGGCGGCCGCGAGGAGGCCGCGCGCCGCCTCCGGGGCCGGATCCTCGTGGGTGCCACCTCGATCGACGACCTGGAGCGTGCCTTCGACGCCTCCAAGTACGGCCGCGTCCCGGACGCCCTCGTGCTCGAGGCGACGATCCCCTCGCTCGTGGACCCGTCGCTGGCGCCGGACGGAGGGCACGTGATGAGCGTGGCCGCGCAGTACGTCCCATACCAGCTCGCCGAGGGGACCTGGGACGACGCGGCGCGCGAGGCGCTCGGCGACCGGGTCGTGGCGCGCCTGGAGGAGGTCGCGCCAGGGATCTCCCGCCTCGTCGAGGCACGCGAAATCCTCACCCCGGTCGACCTCGAGGCCGAGTATGGCCTGACCGGTGGGCACCCCTATCACCAGGAGCCCGCGCTCGACGCGTGGTTCGCCTGGCGCCCGCTCGTCGGCCATGCCCGCTACCGGATGCCGGTCGAGGGGCTCTACCTCGTGGGGCCCGGCGCCCACCCGGGCGGTGGCGTCACGGGAGCGCCCGCCCAGAACGCCGTGAAGGAGATCCTGGCGGACCGCCGCCGGCGGCGCCGCTGACCAGCCGGCGGTCCCGGTCGTCGGGGAGTCTCCGTCAGCCCGGCAGCCGGAGCTCCCAGCCTCGCAGGCGCTCCAGAAAGCGGTCCGCCGTCAGGTCCAGCTGGATCGGCGTGATCGAGACGCGCCCGTGGAGGACCGCGTGGACGTCGGTGCCGGGGATCGCCTGCCCGGTCGGCGGCGGTCCGCCGACCCAGTAGTACGGGACGCCGCGCGGGTCGGCGCGCCGGATCAGCTCGTCCTGGTAGATCCGCTTCCCGAGACGGGTGACCTCGATCCCCGCGCACTTCTCCAGCGGGATCGCGGGGACGTTCACGTTGAGGAGCTGGGCCGGCTCGAGCCCGCGCTCCAGGATCGCCCGCGCGACGACGACCGCGGCCGCCGCGGCCAGGGAGAAGTCGTCGGGCGCGAAGTCGTCGTGGCTGATCGCGAATGCCGGGCACCCGGACAGCACGGCCTCCATCGCGGCGCTCACCGTCCCCGAGTACGTGATGTCGTCGCCCAGGTTCGCGCCGTGGTTGATCCCGCTCGCGACGAGGTCGATCGGGCCGGGCAGCAGGCCGAGGAAGACGAGGCCGACCGCGTCGGAGGGGGACCCGTCGATCGACCACGCCGGCGTGCCGTCGGCGAGCGTCCGCTCCCGGACCCGGAGCGGGCGCCACATCGTCCGCGAGTGGCCGACGGCGCTCTGGTTCGTGTCCGGCGCGATGACCACCACCTCGCCGA
>Ga0209638_1001469_pt1 | contig 15094 bp, 11 predicted proteins | sample BarGraNGADG00211_FD_184490 | JGI IMG/M metagenome (GOLD analysis project Ga0209638, IMG submission 184490) | Arctic peat soil microbial communities from Barrow, Alaska - Barrow Graham LP Ref core NGADG0002-211 (SPAdes) (version 2) | ecosystem: Environmental > Terrestrial > Soil > Wetlands > Peat... | reverse complement strand
TGTGATGAACCTTGCCGTGGCTTCCGAAGCCCATCATGCCCACCTGCGCCGTTGCGCCCGCGAGGCCCAACTGGCGCACGCGCCGAATGATGGCTTCGTACAACGAACTCGTGCCCCACAGGTCCGTCTCATCGCAATAGATGACCAGCATTTTCACTGGCGGCTTCATCGGTCCTCTTTCTTCGCCGTCAAATAGTATAGGCTCGGCAACACCAACAACGTCAAGAACAGCGTGGAAAGCAGTCCACCCACCACCACGGTGGCTAGCGGCCGCTGGATATCGCTGCCGATACCGGTTGCGCGCGCGGCCGGCGCCATCCCCAGCATGGCTACCAGAATCAACATCAGGCTGGGCCGTAACTGCGCCCGCGCGCCATGAATCACCGCATCTTCCAGCGACGTCCCGGGTTCGGCGCGCCGCCGGTTGATCTCTGAAATGTACAACACCCCGCTCATTACCGCCACTCCGAAGAGTGAGATAAAACCCACGGCGGCCGAAACGCTCAGGTTGATGCCGCGCAGATACAGGAAAACGATGCCGCCTACCAGCGAGAAGGGCACGTTCACCAGCACCAGCCCCGCGTGCAGCGCATCGCCGAAGGCGAAAAACAGCAGGGCGAAGATGAAGCCGATGGTGATCGGCAGGATGATCGCCAGCCGCTTGCGCGCCCGCTCCAGGTTCTCGAACTGCCCGCCCCAATCCACCGAGTAACCCCCGGGGAGTTCCACGGCGCGCTCGAATTTGGCCTGCGCCTCGTTGACGAAGCTTCCCTGATCGCGCCCGCGGATGTTGGTGCGCACCGAAATCTGGCGGATCTTCCCGCGCCGCGCGATGATGCTGGCGCCGTTGACCACCTCGATGCGCGCCAGTTGGGAGAGCGGCACACGGCCGCCATCGTGCGTGGGCACCAGGATATTGCCGATGGCCCCGGCGTCGGCGCGCGCCTGCTCCCGGAAGCGCACCGTCACGTCGAACCGCTTCTCGCCCTCGAACACCGTGCCGATCGGCTTGCCGCCGATCGCCATTTCGATCACGTCCTCCACGTCGCGGACGTTGATGCCGTAGCGCGCCACGCCGCGGCGGTCGATCAGGATGCGCAACTGCGCCTGCTCCGCTGCCTGCTCCAGGAAGGTATCCGCCGCGCCCGGTATCTGGCGCAAGACGACCAGGGTCTGGTCGGCCAGCGCGCGCAGGCGCTTGAGGTCGGGACCGCTGACGATCACCGCCAGGCCGGCCGTCGCCTTGCAACACCGCGCCCACCGGCACCACCGGCACGGTCTTCATGGAATCCGTGTGGCGGATCGTGCCATACATCTCCGGGCGCAATTTGCCCCTGGCGTTATCCATTTCGGGGGTGAATAACTGTCAATTATTGAAAATAGGGGCGAAGATTTTGAATGTTTGTGTCCAGGGGTGTCCCATTTCCATTCGAAGTAGCATTGTCTCCAGTGGCGCGTCCGCGCAGTCCGCGCACAACGGGGCTGCGGGCGGAGTTACTCTGTTAGTATCATGTTGCGATTCATTTTCGCGACCGCCTGCCTTGCGCTCTGTTCGGCCGCGCTCCACGCCCAGACCGCGAGGCACGTTTGGGAAGTGCGCGAGATTGAGCTCCGCGCTGCCCATCCCTATGCCAACCCCTACACCGATGTGGATGGCCGGCTCGACCTCCAGGGATCCGGATTCTCCCAGCGGGTTTATGGCTTCTGGGACGGCGGCGATACATTCCGCGTTCGCGTCGTCGCCACGGCCTCGGGAGACTGGAAATGGACCAACGGAAGCAACCAGCCCTCCGACACGGGGTTGAACGGCAAATCCGGCGCCTTCACCGCGCGCCAGTGGACCGATGCGGTGAAGGCGCTCAACCCCAACCGGCGCGGTTTCCCGCGGTCCACCGCGAATGGTCATGCGCTGCAAGATGCCGATGGAACGCCGTTCTTCCTCACCGGGGATACCGGGCTCGCGGGCGCCACCTGGCGCCTGCCTCCGATCGGCCGGCAAGCGGGTGCGAACTACCAGCCCGGCTCCGGCGGATGGATTCCAAACGGCGCCTACCGCTTCACCTGGTACAATCCCCGAACCGGCGAGTGGCAGGCGAGCTCGACTCTGACCGCCGACGCGCGGGGCGAGTTCGAGCCGCCTCGATTCCCCGGCGGCCAGGATGCCGCCGGCGCCGATTGGGCGGCTAAGATCGTCCTCGGCGGCCGACGGGGTAACTAGCGGATACAGGGTTGCGACTTTTATGGGGACTTTGGCAGACGTGCTCGACAGGTTTCGCGCTCGTGCGAACGACCTCTTACGAGATACCTGGAAGTTTACGCTTTCTCTCAATAATGTCATCCCGTATAGCCCGGTGGCCTGGGACTACAAAAGGCTCGACGCGATACCGTTCTCCAGGCCCATGTTGCGGCTCGAGGACGAATTGAAGTCTCTGTCGAAAAGTATCATGGACGCTCGGGATAATCGGAGCGTGCCCGCGCTGGAGCGCTTATACGAGAAGGTTGAGCCCGCGTTCCGAGTGGTGTTTGACGAGCGGAAGAATGAATTTCTGCCGGCCGATGCGATTAGCCTGTATCACGAGCAGCAGCAGGTCCTGATCCTCACCTACACGGGGAGGACCTCGCGGTTCGTCCGGTCGTCTTATCAAGATATCTTCCTACGCCAGTTGGCTAGCCAGACGCTCATGACGCATCCATTTCTCACCAAGGAGTCGCTGGACCTTGCGGGTGTGGAGCTGAAAGCTTACGCGCGAGACTTCTTGCGGTCGCTCCAGCGGATGTACCGGACCGATATCGAAAAGATCTTCCGGAACTATCACGCCTTGCTTGTCGACATGCATGACGTCCTCTCCAAGGAGCCGTTAGGAATACCCACCTATGAAGGAATTCCGCCTCGCCGGATTGCCCGCACCGGTGCGGGAGTGGCATCGGATTTTGTCGCGGGGATGCGAGAGATGCCAGGTCTCGAAGACTCACGGCGGGAGCAGATCCTGGCGCTCCGCGACGCCGATGGAAGCGCGGAAACCGAGCTATACCGTAGACTGGCCGGTTCGCGGGACTGGGGCGGTGAGCTCGCTCATGTCGTCGAGTTCATGCATCAGCGCAACCAGGACCCGCTTACCAAATACAAGGTTTTTGAAGCTGGGCTACAGGGGGAGCTTGAGCCTGTCGAGATTGCGGAAGCGGCCAGCGATCAAGTCATCGATCAAGAGGAGAACGTGGCTCGGCTTCGGACCCTGCTCACCGCGTTCGTGAAAGGGAGCCATATGCCTTTCACCCTCCTCGAAGGCGACGGCGGGGTGGGCAAGACTCTCTCGCTCCAGGCGCTCGTCCGTGAGATCGATGGTTTGAAGCTCGTCCTGATGTCTTCGGATTGTCTCGGTCAGATCAGGCAGTATGCGCAACGCATGGCCGAGGAACCATGGAGGACCGTCCTGTATATCGACGATATGACCTTCGACCCGCGTCATTATGAGAGTTTCAAGACCGGAACGCAAGGCATGAAGCAATTCTACGACAATGTCACGGTCATCGCGTCGGCGAACCCGGCGTCATTGGCGCATCTGCCGCCGGAGGTCTTGCGGCGGTGGCCCATCCGAATTAAATATGGACGGCCGAACCTGGCAAATACCGCGATCCTGCGGAAGGTGTTCCAGGCAAATTGCACCCGCGTCCAAATGGCGTATGACCCACGTCTCGTGACCGCGTTCCGGAAACAATATAAGGGCGCGATCAAGACGCTGGCGCCCTCCGCGGTCTTTGATTTCTTGCAGGAAGTCAAAGCCACGCGGGGACTCTAGGTACCAGCCCTGAACGCCGACGGGCGCTGCCCCGTCCCACGGTGAATCCGCGTAAACTGTGGGCATGCGCAGACTCGCTCCGATTGCGGCTCTCTTCCTGCTCGAGCTTCCCGCCATGGCGGCCCGCCAGATCGCCCTGGTCACCGAGGGCGAACTCGGGCCCCCGGCCCGACATGGACTGGCCAAACTACAGGAAGCCCTGCGCGCCAAAGGCTTCGATATCACCGCCTCCGTCGCGCAAGCCGACTACGTGATTCTCGCCGGCGTCACTCTCGCAGGCACCGGGGCATCGGCCACCTTGCAGGAGTTTCAGGCTCCCGTGCCCGCCGGCCGCGAGTCGCTCACCATCTGGCGCGGCCGCTACCGGAACAAGCCCGCCATCGCCCTCCGCGGAAGCGACGCGCGGGGGCTCATGTACGCCGCGCTCGACACCGCCGACCGCGTCGGCTGGAGCTCCGGCGACCCCTTCCAGTATGTCCGCAACACCACCGAGAAGCCCTACCTCGCCGAACGCGGCATCTCCATGTACACCATGCAGCGCGCCTACTTTGAGAGCCGCCTGTACGACGAAGCGCACTGGAAGCGCTACTTCGACACGCTGGCCGCCGACCGCATCAACAGCTTCGTGGTTATCTTCGGGTACGAGAACGGCGGCTTCATGGCGCCGCTGTATCCCTTCTTTTTCGACGTGAAGGAATTCCCCAGCGTCGAAATGGTGGGTCTCACCAAGCCCCAACAGGCGCGCAACACGGCGGCGTTTCAAAGCATGATCCGCCTGGCGCACGAGCGCGGCATTGCGGTGACCGCCGGCATCTGGGACCACATCTATCGCGGCGGCGTGCAGGGCGGCGGCATTCCGGGCGCGGCGCAAAACGCGGGCCAGCGCGTGCCCGGCCTGGTGTGGGGCGTCACGGCGGACAATCTGGCGAGCTATAACAAAGCCGCGCTGCGGCGCTTCCTGGAAGTCTTCCCGGAAATCGACGCCATCCAGTTCCGCATGCACGACGAAAGCGGACTCAAGCCGGCGGAGATCCAGCCGTTCTGGCACGACGTCTTCAGCGACATCAAGCAGACCCACCCCAATCTGCGCCTCGATCTGCGCGCCAAGGGATTGCCCGACGCGGTGATCGACGACGCCCTGAATCTCGGCCTCAAGGCCAAGATCAGCACCAAGTATTGGATGGAGCAGATGGGGCTGCCATTCCATCCCACCCACATCAATACCGAGGACCAGCGCAATCGCCGCCACAGTTACGCCGATCTGCTGCGCTATCCGCAGCGCTACCGCGTGCACTGGCAACTGTGGAGCGGCGGCACCACCCGTCTGCTGCTCTGGGGCGACCCGGACTACGTGCGCCGCTTCGCCTCTACCGTGCGGCTGTACGATGGCGACAGCTTCGAGATCAACGAAATGCTCGCCACCAAAATGCTGGGCGAGCCGCACGACGAAAAGCCGCTCGAAATCCTCAACCCCGCCTACCGTTTCTACGATTACGAGTTCGAGCGATACTGGCAGTTCTACCGCCTGTGGGGCCGGCTGACTTACAATCCCGAAACTCCGGCCGAGGTCTGGGAGCACGAGTTCACCGCGCGTTTCGGAGCCGCCGGCGCGTCGCTGAGTAACGCGCTCCAACTGGCCAGCCGGGTACTGCCGCGTATCGTGGCGGCCAGCTATCGATACTCGAACTTCCCCACCACGCGCGGATGGGCGGAGATGAATCGCCAGGGCAGCCTGCCGGAATACGCGGGTGAACAGGGCAGCGACATCCAGCAGTTCCTCAACGTGCGCGAGGAAGCCCGGAGCATTGTCGAGGGCAGCGATACCGCGATGCGCCGGCCGGAAGCGACCAGCCGCTGGTTCGAGCAGACGGCGGACGGCATCCTGGCGCAGGTCGCGCTGGCGGAAAAAGCCAATGGGCGCGCCGGCGGCAAGGAGTTCCTCACCACGGTCGCCGACCTGAGGATTCTCGCCGGCCTGGCGCGCTATCATGCCGAACGCCTGCTGGCAGGGGTCTGCTACAACCTCTACAGGGAGACCGGCGACCTCGGGTCTTTCGACGAAGCCATCGGGTATGAGAAAAAGGCGCTCGATGCCTGGGGCGGGATGGTCGCTGCGGCGGGCGACGTTTACAGCGAGAACCTCGCCTTCGGCGCGCACGCTGTCGGCTTCAGCCGCCACTGGAAGGAGGAGTACCAGCTCCTTTCCCGCAACTTCGAACAGCTCCAGGCCGAACGGCGGACAGCCGTGGCGAAGGCGGGCGCCACGCATTTCGCGCTGCATGAGGTTGGCGGCGCGGCGCCGTCCGCTCGCCTCTTGCCGGTCGGTCCCAACCTCGAAATCGCGGCGCGGGTGACCGCTCCGGCCGGCGTGAAGTGGGTCCGGCTGCGCTATCGCCACGTCACGCAGTACGAGGATTACCAGACGGCCGAGATGACGCTCGATACCAAAACGGGTAACTACTCGGCGCGCATTCCGGCGGCGTTCGACAACCCCAAGTGGGACTTGATGTACTTCATCGAGGTGGTGGACCGGAAGGGCGCCGGCCGCATGTTCCCCGACCTGGAAGTGGAGACCCCGTACGTGGCGCTCGCGGGGCAACCGGGCCGCGACCGTTAGAAGCTGTGAAAAAATCATCATGGGCCGCCGATAAACGCAGATAAACGCAGATAACGCCTTTGTCTTTATCAGTGTTCATCGGCGTTCATCGGCGGCTGATTGTTTTCTTCTCACGTTCTTAGTGAGCGATTGCCTAACTCCCCATGCCCACAAAGCAGACGCCCAGCAGAATCAGCCCCAGCCCCATAAATTTCTGTTTGGTCAGCGCCTCGTTGAAGAACAGCTTGGCCCACAACAGCCCCCACACGTATCCCAGCGACACCATGGGATAGAGCACCGAAAGCTGCCCGTCCTTGATGCCCCACGCGTAGAACACGCTGGAACCCAAAAACAGCCCGATGCCGAACAGCAGCTTGGGATTCAGGAAGCTCCAGATGGAGCGCGTCAGATGCGCCGACCCCATCTTGAGGAATGCCATCCCGAAGGATCCGATCACCGAAGCGATAAACACCAACAGCATCGATCTCTCCAGCGGGGTCATTTGTTCCCCCGCCGGCCCATCACCGCGACACCCAGCACAATGGTCACGATCCCCACGTTCTTATGAATATTGGATGGTTCGCCCAGCAGGGTATAGCTCGCCAGGGTGGTCCACACATAGGTCAGCGCGATGATCGGGTACAACAACGACATTTCGCCGTTTTTGAGCGCCAGGACCATCATCAGCGTATTGATGCCGTAGAGCGCGTATCCGGCAATCAACGGTAGGTTGGTCACCAGCGCCGCCAGATGCGGCGAGAAGTGGTTCATGCCGGTCTTAATTAGCAATTGCGCCGCCGAGCCTAGAATCGTGCAGGCAAAAACCAGCAGGAAGGAGTTGCGGCGGGCGCGCGGATCGGACTGTGGAATGGCGATTGTGGCAGTTGTGCTCAACGGGTCTGAAACCAGGATAACAAGGATTTCGCTAGAATGAATAGCTGTGGATCCAGAAAACGTAGTAGTAGTGGCGGACGAAGAGCCTTCGGGTGCATTCGATTACCCGCCGCCGGAACCGCAACGCGGTTTCATCGCGGAATGGGCCGTCACCATCATCCTGCTCCTGTTCGGCACCACGAACCTGGTGCAGGCCTTCGTGATCCCCACCGGATCGATGGAAGACACGCTGCTGATCGGCGACCATCTGCTGGTGGATAAACTCGCTTTCTCCCCTTCGGGCCCCGTCTCGAAACGAATTCTTCCATACACCGATGTCCAGCGCGGCGATATCATTGTCTTCCGCTACCCCGTCGAAATCCAGCAGACGTTCGTGAAGCGCTGCATCGGTGTTCCGGGCGACCGCATCAAGCTGGTGGACAAGCAGTTGATCCTCAACGGCCACGCGGTCAACGAGCCGTACGTTTACCACAAAACCGAATACATCGATTCGTATCGCGACAATTTCCCGAGTGAGCCCAACGTGCATGTGGCCGATTCCGCCAGCGACATGCTCAACAACCACATGGTCAACGGCGAGGTGGTGGTGCCGCCGGGCTTCTATTTCGCCATGGGCGACAACCGCGATTCTTCGCTGGACAGCCGCTACTGGGGCTTCGTGCCGGGCGCCAACATCATCGGCAAACCGCTGATTATCTACTGGTCTTACGATGCACCCACCGAAGCCCTCTCCAAGCCGATGATTTCGATGGACCATCTGCTCGACCTGGTGCAACATTTCCCGTCCAAGACCCGCTGGCGGCGGACCTTCCGCCTGATTCGCGGCTACCCCTTGAAATAACATGAACCGACATCATTACGGCCTCATCCTCGCCGGAGGGCGCGGTACGCGCTTCTGGCCGCGCAGCCGGAAGCGCTCCGCCAAACAGGTGCTCAACGTGGTCGGCGATCGCAGCCTGATTCAGTCCACGGTGGACCGGCTGACGCCGCTGATCTCTGCCGAGCGCCTGTGGGTGCTGACCAACGACCACCTCCGCGACATCATCGTCAAGCAGCTCCCCGGGGTTCCCCGGAATCAGATCCTGGCCGAACCCATGCAGCGCAACACCGCGCCCGCCATCGGTCTGGCGGCGCAGATTCTGCACTCCCTGGACCCCGGCGCGGTGATGGGCGTGTTCCCCTCCGACCACGTGATTGGCAAAATCCCGCAGTACCGCGCCGTCATCCGGGCCGCCTTCAAGGCCGCCGCCGGCCGCCACCTCGTGGTGGTCGGCATCCAACCCCGCTGGCCCGAAACCGGGTACGGCTACATCGAATTCCCCCGCGGAAGCGCCGCCGGAGGCGCCTCCCTGGCGGTGCGCCGTTTCCACGAAAAGCCCGAACTGGCCAAAGCCAAACGCTACCTCAAAGCCGGCAATTTCTTTTGGAATTCCGGCATGTTTTTCTGGCGCTGCGACGTGCTGCTCGACCAATTGCGCCAGCACCTGCCGCGCACCGCCACCGTGCTGGCATCCCTGCCCCGCTTCGGTTCGCGAGCCTTCGCCGCCCGCCTCAAGCAGGCCTTTCCGCTGTGCGACAACATCTCCATCGACTACGCGGTGCTGGAAAGAGCTGCCGGGGTGCACGGCATTGCCGCGGGCGATTTTGGCTGGAACGACGTGGGAAGCTGGAATGCCGTCTACGAGCTTCTGGAACGCGACTCGCAGGGGAATTCCATCGCTCTGGAATCGATCGCGCTGGATTCCCACAACAACTTCGTGGACGCCCGCGGCAAAGTCGTGGCGCTGATCGGCGTCAAGGATCTGATCGTGGTCGATACGCCGGACGCCCTCCTCGTCGCCGCCCGCGACCGCGCGCAGCAGGTCGGCGATATCGTCAAGGCCCTGGAACAGCGCAACCGGCACGATCTGCTGTAATCCACGGTAAATACTCCGGTATTTACTTTGGATATCGGGGATCGATACGCCAATGTTTATGGGAACTTAAAAAGAATATTTCGGAATATTTTTCGCTATTTTTCGCACATTTTCCGCTATAGTAATGGTGCGCAGGGTGTGCCTATTGTGTGCTGTTGGTATTGCGGCAAAGTAATCGGAGCATTTCGGCTGCTACGGGACAGCGAGTTCTGCAGCGCCCTTCACCGCAGGAAATACGGCGAGCGGCTAGGTAAGGCACTGCATGAGATCGCCGCCCCCGAACCGGCCCCGGCTGGCGTCGCGGGCTTCTTCGACCAAATGCCCTTTCAGCAGGGCAATCTCAGCCGCACCCTGAACCCGTGGCAAACCGTCACCGGCCAGAATCGCATCCGGAACGGCGCCCACTGGCCGCTCACCATCGATACAAGCGATGCCACCAGCGACCCCACCAGAGATGCCACCAGCGGCGCCACCAGCGATGCCACCAGCGATGCCACCAGCGACGCCGCCAGCGACCGCGCCAGCGACCGCGCCCCAGTTGCCGAATGCGCGCCTGTCGAGTTTGCGCCGCGGAGCGAGCGCTGGATGCCCGCCCCGGCGCCCGAGCCCGTGGCCGGATTGGTACAAGCGTCGGCCACGCTGGCACCCGCCCGGACCCAGCGAGCCCCCCGATTGGCCGCTCTTTTGGAAGCCACCCCAGTCCTGGATCAGGCCCGGCATGCACTCGACCCGTGCCTCAACTGGATGCCCGCTCCGGCGGCCGAACCGGTGGCCGAGTTGGTACAAGCCTCCGCCACGCTGGCGCCCGCCTTCACTTTGCGAGCCCCCGGCTTGGCCGCTCGATTGGAATCCACCTTTGTCCTGGACAAGGCGCGGCACGCCCCCGCCCCGTGCGGCAACTGGATGCCCGCTCCGGCACCCGAACCCGTCACCGCGCTGGTCCAAGCCTCGGTACAAGCCTCCGCCACCCTCGCCCTCGGTCAGAGCCTGTGGATGCCCCGCTTCGCCGCGGAGCTGGAGCCCCTCCCCGTGACCGATGAGCCGCTCGCTCCGCCGGCAATGTGCCAACAGTGGATGACGGCGCCGGCGGTCGATCCGGTCTCCGGTTCCCTTCAGGCATCCGTCGCGCCCGCCGTTGCCGTGCCTCAGCCGCTGACGGCGCCTGCCGGCGTCCTGTCTGGCGCCGTCCCGCATGTGCCGTGGATCGCCCAAGCGCAGCCGATGCCGCGCGCCGAAGCGGTCATGACCAGCGTCCGGCCCAGTGCGGCGGAGGCGCCCATCCGCCAGGCAGCGGCAGTGGCGCTTCCCGCCATACCGCAAGTCGCCCAGGAGCCGTTCGCGGCGGCGAGGCCGGCTTCCACTCCCCAACCGGAAGCCGTGGAACGGTTGCTGGTTGCCGCCCAGGCTGCCGTGCCGGTATCGATGGAGCGCGCGCCATGCCGCGGCGTGGAACCCGGCGCGCCCCCGGCTGTTTTTGAACCTCGGCCAGAGATCGGCAAACCGGTGGCGAGCCCCGCCCCCGCCGCGCTCGAGTCTGTCCTGGTGGCCTCGGTGGCAGCCCCCATGGCGGCCGCGGTGCACCTGCTGCCCTTCGCGCTGGCGGTCAGCCAGGAACCTGGGCTTCCGAGTTTCGATGCCCAGCGCCTGACACCGGCCGCCAGCAGGCCGGCCGCGGCCGCACCCAGGCTGGAGGCGCCGCACCCCATCGCCACACTGGGGGTGAGGCCACCGGCCACAGCCCAGCGGCCCCTCGAATCGGCCCTGCCGCACCCCGGTCTACTGACCATCGAATTCCATAGCCAGCGCCTGCGCAGCGCCGCGGCGGCCCGCCCCGAGTGGAGAATGCCGCGCCCAGCGTTGCTGCCGCCCCGCTTCCTGTTGGGCCCGGTCCTGGAAAAGCTGGAAGAACCCGCCCCGCGGCAGAAAATCGCGCGCCGGAAACCGGGCTTCGTTGGACTCCTGAACATGCCCGCGGCCAAACGGCCGCCAACTGTGTTGATGGTCGCCGGCAGGATCGCGGCCGGATTCCTGCTGGCCGCTTCGCTGTGGTTCGGCGTGGCCAACTTCCGCGGGGACCACCGGTTGGCCGCCCGTGAAGAAGTCTCCTCCAGCGACACTGCGCTTTCGGCCGCCAACAGCGCCAGTTCAGCGAGGATGTCCAACGGCGGAACGCCGGCCCAGCCCGCGCCGAAAGGACCAGTCGCCTGGGTCCGGCAGACAATCGCCAACCGCGCCTCCCTCAGGATCGCCGAAGATTTCCGCGGCATGAAGAATTGGGACAGCGCCGCCAAAGCCCGTCCCGCCGGTTGGTCGCGGCATCCCGATGGCTACGTGAACACCGGGGCACTGGCCCTCTTCCGCCCAAGCCTCAACTTCACCGACTACCGCATGGAGTTCTTCGGCCAGATCGAAACCAAGAGCATCGGCTGGACGGTGCGCGCCACCGATACCATGAACTACCACGCGATGAAGCTCACCGTGATGGAGGCCGGCATGCGCCCGTTCGTCGCCCTGGTGCATTACAACGTGGTGGGCGGCAAATCCGGACACCGGACGCAGACGCCGCTCAATGTCATGGTGCACAATCACACGCCCATGCAGTTCGCCGTGGATGTCCGCGGCAATCGCGTGATCACTTCGATCGACGGCGAGGAAGTGGATTCCTTCGTTGACAACACCCTGGTGGCCGGCGGCGTGGGCTTCTTCAGCGAAGCCGGCGAACGCGCCCGGCTCTACTGGATGAGAGTTTCGCGCAATGACGACTGGCTCGGCCACGTCTGCGCCATGCTGGCCGAGGGGGCCGGCGCCGCGAGTACGGCCGGGTTGCGCGGACCGGAACTTCCCGGCGGCGCGCCCGCGCCCGGACTGCCCACCGGCGGGGACGGAATGACGCTGGCAGCCGTGTGGGCCGGACTGCCGTACCGAGGCGCCAACCGAAAGACACGATTTTTGAAAACCTGGAGAAGTGAACCATGGAATACGTAAGCGGAAGCCAGACCAACGGTGCGCCCATGCCGCCAGGCGTGACGGCCATCACCGACATCAAGAACCAGAAGCGCGTCACCAAGACGCTCTCCAAGGCGGTTTCGCTGCATCTGGAGGGCAAGCCGGAAGGCGCCGGGCGGCTTCTCTCCAAGGCGATCGAAGACGGCGAAAGAGAACCGGGTCTCTATGCCGCGCTCGGCCATATCCAATATGAGCTGCGCGATTACGAAGCCGCCGCGCAGACTTACGCGACACTCTCGGAGATCGAACCGAAGCACCGCACCGCGAGTTTCAACCTGGGCGTTTGCCACGGCAATCTCAAGCAGTGGAGCGACGCTGCCGCGGCCTTCCGGCGCGCCTTTGACGCCGACGCCACGCGTTCGGAGAGCCTGCTCGGCCTGGGCATTGCGCTGATTCACGACGGCCAGCCCGCCGAAGCGCTCCCCTCGCTGGAAAAATATCTCAGCCTCCATCCCGACCATGAACAGGCGCTCTTCGGCCAGGCGGTGGCGCTGCAGCAGACCGGCAAGCACGCCGCGGCCGTGGAACTTTATCGCAAGGTGCTGGCCCGCAATCCGCGGTGCGAAGAGGCCCTCTCCAACCTGGTCGCGATGTTTCTCGAAAAGAAGGATAACGCGAGCGTCCGCCGCTACGCCGATATGCTCATCGAGATCCAGCCCGATTCGCTGATGGCCATCGATGCCCTGGCCGCCATCGCCTTTCAGGACGGCGACTACCTCAGCGCCGCAAGGCACTGCCGCACGCTCTCCGAGATCGCGCCCGATCGCTTCGAACACTGGTTCAACCTGGGCGTGGCGTGTCACAAAATGGCCAGTTACGACAAGGCCGCCCAGGCGTACCAGAAGGCCGCCGGTCTCGAACCCGGCAGTGCGCAAGCCCACCTCAACCTGGGGGTGGCGCGGCAGGAGCTCAACGACCTGGCGGGGGCCCGCGCCAGCTATGAACGCGCCCTCAACATCGACCCCGTGCAAGCCGGCGCGCTGTGGAATCTGGCGCTCGTGCTGGAGCAGCAGGGCGAACGCCAGTGGGCCGAAAAGCTCTACGCGCGCATCAATGAGGACACGCCCGAATGGTGCGACGCCAGCTTCCGCCTGGGCTACCTCCGCCTGTTACGCGGCGACTACGCCAACAGCGCCACCGCCTTCGAAGCCTGCCTGAACCAGCGCCCCGATTGGCCCGAAGCGCATCTCAACGCCGGCATCGCCTACGCCCGCTGCGGCAGTGGCGAGAAAGCCCGCAAGAGCTTTGAGGACGCACTGATGCTGCGCCCCGATTCCTCCGATGCCGTCCGCGGCCTCGCCGCCCTGGCCCTGGAGCAGGAAGATTTCGACGACGCCTACGCGCAGCACCGCCGCCTCATCGAACTCGGCGAGCGCTCACCCGAGCTCTTCTACAACGCCGGACTGATCTGCCAGAAGCGCGGCGAGACCGAGGATGCGGTTACCTTCTACCAGCAGGCGCTGAACGAAGACCCGCAGTTCGCCGAAGCCCTGCTCAATCTCGGGCACGCATTGATGTCGCTCGGCCAGGAAGACGACGCCCGCAGTTTCTGGCGCCGCGCCATCCGCGAGAAGCCCGAACTGGCGCAGACCTATTTCGAACCGCCGGTGGTGTCGTAGGAAAGCCGACTATTCAACGCGGAGACGCAGAGAACGCAGAGATAAGCGCAGAGAAGCAAAAACAAGTTGGACGAAAAGAGCGGGATTCACGCACTCCGCGCACCCATCCGGGGAGACTATTCGCCTTCCCATGCCTCTTCTTGGTTTTCTCTGCGCTTCCCTCTGCGTTCTCTGCGTCTCTGCGTTGAACTCCCAACCACGTGATATTCTGTTGTTGGTTTAGTACCCATACATAAAGGAGAATCTCCATGAGAGTCGGCGTATTCACTCCGCTGCTATCGCAATTGTCCGCTGAGAGTGTTTTCAAGAAACTGAAAGGCTACAACATCGATACCGTGGAACTCGGTACCGGAAATTACCCCGGCGGCGCCCACTGCAAGCTCTCCATGCTGGAGAACAAGAGCGAGCTCAAGGATTTCAAGAGCCTTCTGGACGACAACGGAATCTCCATCAGCGCGCTGAGTTGCCACGGCAACCCGCTGCACCCCGATAAGGACCAGGCGAAGGACTATCAGGAGGTGAGCAAGAGGACCATCCGGCTGGCCGAGAAGCTCGGCGTGAAGGTGGTGGTGGATTTCAGCGGTTGCCCGGGCGATACGGCCACCGCGAAATATCCCAACTGGGTCACCTGCCCGTGGCCGCCGGAGTATCTGGAAGTGCTCGCCTGGCAGTGGGACAAGGTGGTCACGCCTTACTGGATCAAGCAGGCCAAGTTCGCCGAAGATCACGGCGTCAAGATCGCCATCGAAATGCATCCGGGCTTCGTCGCCTACAGCCCGGAGACCATGCTCAAATTGCGCGCCATCGCCGGCAAGACCATCGGCTGCAACTACGACCCCAGCCACATGTTCTGGCAGGGCATCGACCCCATCGCCGCCATCCGCGTGCTGGGCGATTGCATCTTCCACGTGCACGCCAAGGACACCCAGATTTACGATCGCAACCTGCCGCTGACGGGCGTGCTGGATACCAAGAGCTACACCGACGAGCGCCATCGCGCCTGGATCTTCCGCACCTGCGGCTACGGCCACGACGCCCAGTGGTGGAAGGAATTCATCAGCACGCTGCGCATGTTCGGCTACGATTACGTGCTCTCCATCGAACATGAGGACAGCCTGATGTCGCCCGAGGAAGGCCTCTCGAAGGCGGCGACGTTCCTGAATGGGATCGTGATCAGGGAGCAACCGGCCGCTGCCTGGTGGGTGTAAACACGGGTGTGACGAGCCACGGTCACACGAACATCTAATATTTTTTACTCCTGTTGTA
>Ga0209638_1001468_pt1 | contig 15098 bp, 18 predicted proteins | sample BarGraNGADG00211_FD_184490 | JGI IMG/M metagenome (GOLD analysis project Ga0209638, IMG submission 184490) | Arctic peat soil microbial communities from Barrow, Alaska - Barrow Graham LP Ref core NGADG0002-211 (SPAdes) (version 2) | ecosystem: Environmental > Terrestrial > Soil > Wetlands > Peat... | reverse complement strand
GTCTTTGATTGGCACTCCGCGGCGCAGTTCTTCCCGCATGCCGCTTTCCCGCTCGTAAACGCCTTCGGCGGCCGCCAGGATATCCACCGTCAGGTCTTTGGGAACGATCACGACGCCATCGATGTCGCCGAACACGAAGTCGCCCGGGTGGATCGCCGTGTCGCCGATCTTGATCGGGACCTGGTATTCCTTGATATCCCAACGCCCAATCGAACTGGCGGAGCATCGGAACTTCGCAAAGACCGGATAGTTCATGGCGTTGATGAAGTCCAGGTCGCGGACGCCGCCGTCGATCACGGCCCCCGTGCAACCGCGCTCGCGGGCCGCGGTGGACATGATCTCGCCCCAGTGCGCGCATTCCAGGCTGCCGCCGGTGGCCCAAACGGACACCGTGCCGGGCCGGATGCCGTCGAGCATGGCGAGCCGCGTCTGGGTGTCGTCGTTCGCCGTGCTGGCGCAGGGATACCCTTGTCCGGTGAAGGCCGGTCCAGCCACCCGGTTCGCATTCGTGAACGGCGTAACGTAGCGGGGCAGCACCTGCCTGCGCTGGCCGGCCTTGTCCAGCATGTCGGCTATGGCTCCCGTGTAGAGCCTCAAATACCGCCGGCGGATTTCTTCCGAAACTTCCATGTTAGTTCCCGATGGCATCTCGATCTCCTTGAAGTTATCGCATGAATTTCTATTCCGCTGCCGATTCGATGCAGGCCGGTCCCGGGGATCCCCCCGCGGACCTCCGCTCGGGGTCCACCATCAACCACGCAAGCGAACCCACTACGCATAGCGCCGCGGCCGTCAGGAAGGACGCCGACCAGCCAAAGTGGGCGGCAATCCACGGGGTCACAACAGCCGTGGCCGCGCCCGCCGCCTGATTCCCCGTGTTCATCACGCCCGATACCGTTCCGGCGGAGGAGCCTCCAAGGTCGGCAGTCATGGACCAGAAGACGCTGGTCGAGAGGTACAGCGCTCCAGCGCCGCCCGCGAGCACAACTGTGGCCAGTCGTGCGTCCGCCGCAAGCGTACTCAGGGCGATGAAGACCGCGGCCAAGGCGATGCTCACACAGGCAAAGTAGCAACGCCCCACGCGCTTGCCGTACCGTTTCGTCAGGCGATCGCTGATCCAGCCTCCCAAGGGTGAGAAGGTCGCCATCGCGATGAAGGGTAGCATCCCGTAAAATGAACTCGACTTGAGGTCCAGTTTCCGTACCGTGTTGAGGTAGATGAAGAACCAGGTGAAGAAGATGTACGCTACGTAGCCGAAGCAGGAATAACTCAGCGTGACAAGCGCCACCGTCCGCCACGGAATAGCCTTGCTTGCGCCCGGCCCAATTGGTTCCCGCGGCAGGCCGGCGTTGATGTGGCCGGCTTCCCGCGGGCTGACCCATGGGTGTTCGCCCGGCCGGTCGCGCGCCAGCAGGAACCATACCGCTCCGGCCGCCAATCCGATCAGGGCGCTGATCCAGAACGACCATCGCCAGCCGTAATTCACCAGGATGTACGTGATCAGCGGAGGCGTTACTCCGGCCCCGGCGCCGACTCCGGCGAAGATGATACCGTTGGCCACGCCTCGTTCCTGGGAGGGAATCCAGGCGGCCACCAGACGATTGGACGCGGGATACACGACGGCTTCACCCAATCCCAGCGCAAATCGGACCGCCAGCAGGATGAGCAGCGCGTGCGCCACTCCTGGCGGCGCCAACGCCGTGAGGGAGGTGAATACCGCCCACCAGATCGTCCCCAGAGCCAGAATCTTGCGCGGTCCATAACGGTCCGCCAACCGGCCGCCGGGAGTCTGAAAGAGCGCATATCCCGCGACGAAGGCGCTGAAGACCCAGCCCAGTTGGATATTGTCGAGGTGAAACTCCTGTTGGATGGAATGGCCGGCAATGGAAATATTCACGCGGTCCAGATAGGCGATTGCGCTGATGGCGAACATCCAGCCGATCAGCGCCCAACGGACCCGGCCTCGAAAAGGATTAAACATGGCGATGCGTCTCCGGCGTCTACAACCTGCATCAGCGGCCCGCGAACGGCCGGAACAGCTCCGATGAAAAGTACCTCTCCATCCTGTCTGGGAGAACAGTCACGATCTGAGCCGGCCAGATGCTGCGCGCGGCAAGCATTGCCGCCCGGTAGTTCAGTCCGGAACTCGGTCCGACCGGAAATCCCAACCTGATGAGATCGCGCGCGGTTTCAATCGCCTCCTCGTCCGGCACTTCGATTACGGCAACGTCCGGATATGCGGATTCCCGGAACAGCGCGGATACGCATTCCATCACGCCAGGGATGCGGCGACTAAAACTACAACACTCTTGTTCCCGGCTTCCGCTCAGGTCGACCGGGCGAGCCAGAAACCCGCGCACCGGGCACGCGGCTCCACAACCTCTCATGAGGCCAACGAGGGTCCCGCCGGTTCCCACGCCGCTGACGACCGCATCCACCCGGCCTCCCGGAATCTGTTCCACGATTTCGCTAGCCGTCCCGAACTCGTGCGCCTCCGCGTTCTCCGGGTTTGAAAACTGCTGAGGCAGGAACGCGCCGGTTTCCCGCGCGAGACGTTCCGATTCGGCGATGCACCCGAGGATTCCGCCATCGCTGGGGGCGAAGTGGACAGTCCCGCCATAGGCGCGGATCATCAGCACCCTTTCGTTGCTTACGCCTTCCGGCAGTACCGCCGCGAACTTCAGGCCGAGCTGAGCGCAGACCAGCGCCATCGCGATGCTGGTCGATCCGCTGGACGCCTCAATCACCGCGTCGCCGGGTTTCACCTGGCCGCGTCGGAACGCGTTTCCGAGGATGTAGCGGGCGATCCGATCCTTCGTCGATCCGCTCGGATTGAGGAAATCGAGCTTGCACCATATGCACGGTTCCTCGGCGGACAACCGGATCGGTACAAGCGGCGTGGCCGGCAATTCGGCCGGATATCGGTTGATCTCTTGTCTCAACGCCGCCTCAGTGGCTGCAACGGCAAAAGCCCTGGTCCGACGCCGTCAATTTACCCGCCAGGAAGGCCGCCACGGCCCCTTCTGCCGGGCCGGGCATGGTAACCACGACTTCGGCGATGCCTGCGGACTTGAGCGCCTCGGCGGCTCGCCAGCCCATTCCCGCGCAGATGACGACGTTGCATCCGGCCAACGCCGAGAGAATCCCTGCGTGACTGTGGGACGATTCACTCCCGTCAGAACCGTGGTTGCAGGCGCCTTCCTCGTGAGAGTGGCACGACGGGTTCATTATCATCTCCCGTTTCTGGATCTTCCCATCTTCGATATCAAAAACGAGGAAACCGGCGCTTCGGCCGAAGTGCGGGGAAACCGACACGCCGTCGTTCGTGGGTAGTGCGATTCTCATTTGCGTCTTGTTCTCTCTCTCTTGTTCGCTAACTCAACTGTCTGGGGTGCGAGCCCGCGGCGGCCATGACAGCCGCATGCAAGACGTGCGCCCTCTTGCTCTCGATGATGTCCCGAAATACTTCCCGCAGCCGCAAGAGTCCGAGCCGCTCGGCCATTGCCAGACGTTTTTGGTAATGCGCCAGCAGGGACTGCGCCTGGACCAGGCACTCCTCGATCGAAGCGGCGCCGTACGCGCTCCCGCGCGGTCTTGGCCCGGCTGCGGGCGGATCTCCACCGAGCGAGAGCACTTCGGCCGCGAGCGTAGCGGCGTTGGATAACGCCGCCGCGGCGCAGGCCGCGATCTGCCGCCGGAGCCGGGAGTGCGGCTGCGCCACGGAATCGGCCCGCCGGATGCACTCTTCAGCCATGCCGATCTCCAGCAACACGTCCGTGTTGAGAGCGGAGATCACGTACTCGATCCCGGTCTTGTAACGCCATCTCATCCCGCGGACCCTTCTAACTTGGCGGCGGCGAGGAATCCGGGCGCTTCGGCACAGGCAGGAACACCGACCACGCGTGCGCGCGCTCGCTTCCGTCCAGCGCCTCCAGTGCCGCCTCGGCTCTGACCAGGCGCTTGGTTCGCTCAACGATCCAGCCCCGAACTCTGAGATCCTCGCCGGGCCGCACGTGATGGCGGAACCGCACGCGCAACTCCCCGGTAAGAGCTTCATAGCCCGCGGCCGTCACCGCCTTCGCCATGGCCTCATCCAGCACCGTGCCGATGATGCCGCCATGGATGATGCCCTGAAAGCCCTGCCAATCTCCCGTGGGGGTCCAGGTTGCGCGCACCGATCCGTCGGAGGCCGCCTCGTATCTCAAGCGCAGCCCATGTGGATGGTCGGGGCCGCAGACGACGCAGACGCGCTGAGGCCGCGCGCAAACAGGCTCCGCAACGCCGTTGTCGATCTTCCGCATCATGGAACCCCGGCGCCGCGCGCCAAGACGGTGCGAGCCTCTTTGGTGAGCCGTTTCATCGATCTGCACATGTGGTCAAGGACCGTGATCCACTCTCCAAGATGCTCTTCTCCCCGAGCCGTCAGTGCGTAGACCCGCCTTGCAGGTCCGCCGCCTTCGACATCCCACTCCGAGGTCGCACAGCCGTTCTTCTCAAGCTGCCTCAGCGTCTTGTACAAAGCCGCGACTTCAATCTTGGCGTCGGTCAAGGCGTATGGACGCAGATCGTTGGCGAGTTCGTATCCATAAGAGCGGGATTTTCTCTTGAGGAGGAACAGCGCCACGGGTTCGACGAATCGGTACAGATTGCCCATTGCGCACGTGCACGGATGTTCGTTCCCGTGACGCAGGCAAGCGCGGCGAGGCATCTCGTGTCTTTCTCCTGAACCGCAGTATAACAGCTATCTTACTATACGTGCAAGTTACATCTAGTCCGCGTCGTTAACGACAGTCTTACGGGACCAAGACCGCCACAAACACGGCCCGGCACGCCTCGCCCCAGTGGGGCGGGCCTCCAGGCCTGCCCAGCCGCATGCCCGACCCCCACTGCGAGCCGATCATTCTCGTAGCGCCGCCGCCGGTGTGCGCGGCGCGAAACGGCCGGTGCGGGCGCCGGGCGCGAGAATCCGCGCCCGCCACGAGGCCCTGACCCGGCGCCACAAGCTGCAAGCCCGTGAGCGCGGTTCTCTCCGAAGCCGGCTGGTCGCCGCCGGCCGTTTCGCGGTAGGGTAGGATGAACCCGCAACCTGGCCGGAAACCACCATCGAGCCATGAAGACCGGCTACCTCCTCATCGGTTTCGCGGCGGCGAACGCCGTCCTCTACAGCGCGCTGCTGCCGTTGTGGGAAGGATTCGACGAGCCCTTTCACTTCGGCTACGTGCAACGGCTGGCTAATGGCCGCGGTTTTCCCAGGTGGGAGCACAGGGAACGGCCGCCGGCGTAGAGAAGCAGAGAACCGGCCTGCTGACGAAGGCCTACTTCCTCGCGCTCGTACCCGTGCTGCTCGGCGCCTGCGCGGTCCGCCGCGGCCTGCGCGGCCTCGCGGTTTCCGCCGCCATCCTGGCGATCTGCGCTGGCCCCTGGTACGTGCGCGCCTACCGTCTATACGGCGACGTTACCGGCATGCCGCAAGCGCGCGCCGGCATCGGCGTGTCCGCGATTCTCCACGCGGCGCCCGCCATGAACTGGCCGAAGGTCGCCCTGGACAGCGTCCGCCTCGCGCTTTGGACGGCCAACAACACGTTCCGCCTATGCCGCAATCGAGACTAACATATACACGCACGGAGCGGCGACAACGCCGAGCGCATGGTATGCACAGGTGTTAGTAACTCCGATGCTGATACTCTCACTCCTCGGAGCCGCCCGGTGGCGGCGAGCCGGGCTCGTGTTAGCGGCCTTACTCCCGCTCCTGTTTGGGTATGTGGTGGCAGTTACTTATGTCTTCAAGCTGATTCCACTCTACGCCGGATACGGGGGACGCGGTTCCCTCCGCGATATTGCGATCCTATACCGATCCCACTTCGAAGCGCTGAGCGCCAACCTCGGTTCCGTCGCACTCGGTTCCGTTCCGATCGTCTTCGGGCTGACGGCCGTGGCGATCGTACTGATCCTGGTACAAGAAGTCCTGCTGGTTCGCGGTCTTTTCGTGAAGCGGCCTCTGAATATACAGCCGCGCATAATTAAAGGGGCATGACACCCCGCGTGGCGCACGCTTCCGCGCGCTACGGCGAGCTTCAGCTCGCCGTGCCGGCTCTCCGCAGGCTGAAGCCCGCGGCGGCACGCTGAAGCGTACGCCACGGCCGCTGGATGTCTCTTTTGTTATGCGCGGCTGTATAGCCCACGGCTGACGCCGTGGGCTATTCTCTTGCGCCCTTCGGGCTGGAGAACCGGTAATTTGGGTGCGCCCCTGCGCTATCCTCGAAGCATGCCGGATATCCGCCGGATCGAGTCCGGCGACCGCGCTTTGATCCAGATTGTGGACGCCGCACTGGCCGAAGCCGTGCGCCGGAGCGGGCCGTGGCTGGCCTGCCGCCCGGGATGCACGCAGTGCTGCATGGGACCGTTTCCCATTACCCAGCTCGACGCGCGGCGGCTGCGGCAGGGTCTCGCGGAATTGGAAGCGAACGACCCCGGCCGCGCCAGGCACGTCCGCGAGCGCGCGAAGCGGGCGGCGGAATTCCTATCCAGCGATGCCGGCGGCGACGAGCCTTGTCCGGCGCTCGATCCCGAGACCGGCCGGTGCGATCTCTATGCGGCGCGCCCCATCACGTGCCGTGTCTTCGGCCCGCCGATGCGCTTGAGCGATGGGCCGGTGGGGCTTTGCGAACTGTGCTTTCAGGGGGCGAGCGAGGAGGAAATCGCCGCCTGCGCCACCCAGATCCCCGCCGGCGAGATCGAAGCCGGACTGCTGTGCGATCTTGAGGCGGCAACCGGCTCGCGCGGAGATACTACCGTGGCTCAAGCCCTGGTGTAGCGCAGCGACCCGTTGCTCTGGTTCGGACCCGAAGAGCGCGCCCCGTAGGGGCCGGGCATGCCCGGCCCGCGGCCCCTGGAAAATCCACACGGTCACAGTACTAACTCGTCACCGCCACCGAGATCACCCCCGGTAAATGCTCGGCCATGGTGTTCCACGTCTTGCCGCCGTCGCGGCTGCGGGCCACCCGGAACTTGCTTTCCGGCACGCAGCGGTATTCGGCGGATTCGATGGGCACGGTAAACAGCGTCTCCGGCTCGGCGGCCGGTATGGCCAAGCCGAAGCCGAACCGCGAGGGCAGGCCGCGCGAGATGTCGGTCCACTTCTTCGCGCCGAAGCGCGCCCGGTAGATGCCGCAGTGGTTCTGTTGGTAGAGCGCGTCGGGATTCCGCGGGTGCGCCAGTAACTTGTGCACGCACTGGCCCACTTCCGGGTACTTTTCCGGCTGGAAGTCGGAGCGGACGTTTTGGTTGAATGGCGCCCACGTGGCGCCGCCGTCAACCCGCACGAAGCTCGCGGACCCGCTTGCCCGAGAGCGCCAGCAGGTCGTTCACCTGCCAATTGCTGAGGCGTTCTCAAAGCCGATTGTCGAAACTTGATGGGCGCACTGCGCCCCTGACGCCGGGCCGCGGAGGACGCGGCGTGTACTAGAACTTGTACCCGAAGCCCAGGCGGATCACCGGCCAGTACTTTATGTAGGGGGCCGCATCGTTGTTGAGCTTGGTTTGTTCCGCTTGAACGTTGCTTTGCACAGAAGGAGTGGTGCTGATGGGCAAACAGCCGCTTGTGGAACTGATGGTGCAGGCATTGCCGATCAGATTCAACTTGATGAGGGGCGAGCGCGTGAAGATTACGCCCAGGTCGAAATTGACCGAGAAATGGCGCGCGCTTCGAGGGAGCAGGTTGCCGAACCCGATGAGGAGCTCGGGCGCGACCTTTGCGGCAGTGAAGGACCCCGTGCCGGTGACCGGGTTGGCCGTCGCGCTGTAGTAACTGACGCCGTTCAGCGTGAAGGTCTGGCCGGCGGGAATGGAAGCGTCCCCGGTGGCCTGATTGCCATAGTACATCGCCAAGCCGGGACTGACGTGGAAGCCCCCGCGGATGTACTGGTCAAAGAGAATCTCGGCGGATTCCAACTTCAGTTTGCCATTGAAAGTGATGTTGTCTTTGCTGCTGGTGGTGCTGCCGCTGTAGCTGAAATAGTTGAATCCGAATCGCACGTTGGACTTGCGCGTGACGGCGGTAGCGGCCTGAATTCCGGCGCCCAGCGTTCCGGCGTTGACGCCGATCCCAAACCTGGGCAGGGATCCGCCGCTCTGGCCCAGGCACGTGAACGGGAACAGGCCGGCAAAGCACATCAGCGCCGCCGCGAATAGGCGCGTACCTCTCTTCTTCTCCATGTCAACCTCCGGGCCCAAATGGGCGGTTTCACACAGGGCCGCAAACTCTTGTCCAGTATACACGAAGCAATCCCGCGCGGGAAAGTGGTCTCGGTTAGAGTGTCAGAGGCATCGACGGTTGTCTTCCGTGAGATCGCCCGGACAAAGGAGCCCGATCCTGCGTATATAGGTCATCGAATCGAGAGAGACCCCCGCGATACAATCCAACGTGACCGCCCAGCAGACCAAGATCGACAACGATTTGAATATCTTCAAGTACTACCCGGTTGTGTCGCTGGCCTTCGGCTACAAGTTCCGATCGCCAGGCGCCGTGCGCTCGCCGGCGCCGTCCGAAGGGTTGCAGTCGTAGATCCGCGGCGCCACGCCGAACCGGCCCTCGTAGGCTTGCGCGATTTGCCGGCGGAAATGGAGCGCGGCGGCGGCGTGCATCATCGACACCGTGCAACCGCCGAAACCGCCGCCGGTCATGCGCGAGCCGAGGACGTCCTCGATCGATAGCGCGGCGTCCACCAGGAAATCGAGTTCCTCGCAGCTTACCTCGTAATCGAACTGGAGGCTGCGGTGCGATTCCACCATCAGCTTCCCCATGACATCGAGGCTGCCGCTTTCGCCGGCTTCCACGAAACGGTTCACGCGCGCGTCTTCGGTCACCACGTGGCGGGCGCGGCGCGCCACCACGGGGGTCAGCAGATGCGCCGCGGCTTCGAACTGTTCCGGCGAGACGTCGCGAAGGCTCTCCACCGCGGGGAACATCTTGCGGATGCCTTCCACGGCCGCGGCGCACTCCGCGACGCGGTCCTTATAAGCGGAACCGGCCAGCGCATGCTTCACCATGGTGTTGACCGCCACGAACGCCACGCCGTTGGGCAGGGAAACGTAGCGCCGCCCCAGGCTGCGGCAATCGATCTCGACGGCCGCGCGCGCGCGCCCGAAGACGGAAACGTACTGATCCATGATGCCGCAGGGCATCCCCACGAAATTGCGCTCGGCGCGCTGGCAGAGGCGCGCCAGATCCAAGGGGTCGATCGGGCGGCCGCCGAGGAAAGCCAGCGCCGAGGAAACCTCCAGCGCCGCCGAGGAGCTCAGGCCCGAACCGTCGGGCACGGTGGACCGAATCAGCAGATTGGACGGCCTCACGGAGAAGCCCGCGCGGACCGCTTCCTGCGCCACCCCGATGGGATAATCGGTCCAGTGGCGCGCGGGCCGCAGTTCTAGAATCGCGGCGGCGTCGAACTCGCGCATCTCCCGCTTGTCCTCGGAATAGACGCGCAGCATCCCATCTCCGGAGGGCGCAACGGCTACGTCCGTCGCCAGGTCCAGCGCCATGGGGAGGACGAAGCCGAGGTTGTAGTCGGTATGCTCGCCGATGATGTTGACGCGGCCGGGCGCGCGGAACACGCGCACGCCCTCGGCGGAGCCATAGAGCCGGCGGAAGTCCTCGATCATGATTTGCTAGTGGAGGCCCGTCTGGCCAGGAGCAGCATGAAGATGCCGAACGCCAGCATCACGGCGCCGGCGTAAAGGTTGACATTCGCCTCGGTCAGGGCCGCGCGCGTTTCCGGCGCGAAGACGCCCATCCCCAGGAGGATGAGACCGAGAACCGTAAAAAACCAGCCCGAAGGCACTCTTAAGTCCATCATGTCAGGCGAACCAGATATTCAGAACGATCAGGATTGCGCTAACCGCTATAGCCAGAGGCCACGGGCGCTCGTACCACACCACGCCGGCGTCCGAGGGCATCTTGGTCAGCCCGTAGACCAACCCCTCCAGTTCCTTCTCCGGCCGTTTCTCGGTAAGCAAACTGACCACAAAGGTCACCACCAGACAACTGGTGAAGGCCATGATGGCGATCCAGAAGCTCTGGGCCATGGCGGAAGGGAACTCGTGCACCGTGCCGAGAATTCCGCCCTTGCCTTCGGCGACAGTCAAGCACCAGGTGAGCGACGCCGCCACGGTGCCCGTGACCAATCCGGAGAATGCGCCGTGGCCCGTGCTGCGCTTCCAGAACATCCCCAGCAGGAACGTCGCGAACAGTGGCGCGTTCACGAACCCGAACACGAGCTGGAGCAGGTCCATGATGTTGTTATAGTGCTGCGCAATGTACGCGGCGCCGATGGAGAGCACCACGCCCACGACGGTGGTAACGCGCCCCACGTTCAGATAGTGCCGGTCGGGTGCGTTCTTCCGGATGTAGCTCTGGTAGATGTCGTAGGTCCAGATGGTGTTGAACGCCGAGACGTTGCCCGCCATGCCCGACATGAACGAAGCCATGAGGCCGGTCAGACCGACGCCTAACATGCCCGCCGGGTAGAACTTGGCCATCAGCGTGGTGATCACCTGGTTGTAGTCCGGCACGCCGCTCGCGTCCATGGGGATCGCGTAGCCGATGTTCATCTTGGCGAGGGCCAGCGCGGCGATGCCGGGGATGATGATGATAAAGGGGATGAACATTTTCGGAAACGCTCCGATGAGCGGAGTGCGCCGCGCCGCGGACATCGACTTGGCGGCCATGGCGCGCTGCACCACCAGGAAGTTCGTACACCAGTACCCGAAGGACAGCACGAACCCGAGGCCGAACACCATCCCGAAGATCTCCACGCCCATGGGGTTGTCCTTGGCGCTGCCCATGTAGGTCCAGGCGTGGGTCATCACGGGGCTGGCCAGGCGCGTCTGGATTCCCTGCCATCCGCCGGCTTTCGAAACCGCGAGGATCGCCAGCGGGCTAAAGCCGGCCACGATCAGCAGAAACTGGAGGACCTCATTGTATATGGCGCTGGTAAGTCCGCCCAGAAGCGTATAGGCCAGAACGATGGCGGCCGACGCGAGCACCGAGGTGCTGAAGTCCCAGCCGAGCACCAGTTGCAGCAGCTTGCCGAGGACCATCATCGAAATGCCCGAGGAAAAGATGGTCATCACCGCGAAGCTGAAGGCGTTGTAGGCGCGCGTCTTCTCGTCGTAGCGCATCTTCAGGTATTCGGGCACGGACCGCGCCTTGCTGCCGTAGTAGAACGGCATCATGAAGATACCCATGAACAGGATCGCCGGAATGGCTCCGATCCAGTAGAAATGGGCCGTCATAATGCCATACTTGGCGCCGGAAGCGGACATGCCGATCAACTCCTGCGCTCCGAGGTTTGCCGCGATGAAGGCGAGGCTGGTGATCCAGACGGGAACGGACCGTCCGGCAAGGAGGAAATCGCCGCTGCTGGAGACGCCTTTCCGGAGCCTCCAACCGATGCCTAGAACAAAGGCAAAATAGACCAAAAGAACGATGTAATCAACCGGAGCAAGCTTCAAGCAAGCACCTCATATCCGCGAAATTTCCGAATTGGAACTCCGAGTCTATCACGACTCTCAAGCCTTAGCCGCCGGAGTTTGCAGCGGCAGGTACGCGGCGCCGAAAAGCCCGGCATCGCCGCCCAGTGTGGCCTTCGCGATCTTCGGCTTGGTAGAGCGATAAGTGAAGGAGCGGCGCTCGATTTCGCGGAACATGGCCGGTGCGAACAGATCCCAGGCCGCCAGCATGCCGCCGCTCATCAGGTATAGCGGGAAATTGAAGATCTGAATATAAGTAGCCAAGCCGATACCCAACGCCTGGCCCATGCATTCGAACACCCGCATGGCTTCCGCATTGCCGCGCATCGCCAGCTTGTAGACGTCCTCCGCTGTCAGATTGTCGCCGAGGCTCAGGTGGCGGGCCATGGTGGCGACGGCGACCGCCGAGGCGTGCTTCTCGAGGCAACCCGTGTTGCCGCAGCCGCAGGGCAAGCCGTTGAGATCCACCGTGATGTGGCCCAGCTCGCCCGCCATCCCCATGAACCCATGGAGGACCTTGCCGCCGGAAATAATGCCGCCGCCGATGCCCATTCCGAGGGTCAGCAGGACCAGATCGTCGACGCCCCGGCCGGCGCCCATCCACTTTTCGCCGAGCGCCGCCGCGTTGGCGTCGTTCTCCAGAATCACGGGCGCCCCCAGCCGTTCCTGGAAGGCGTCGCGCGCGCGAAAGTCGTTCATGGCCGGGAGGTTGGGCGATACGAGGATGCGGCCCTCCTCCATCACGATGAAGCCCGGAACGGCGATGCCCATCCCGGCGAGCTGGTCCCCGGCGCGCCGGTCGCGCAGCGTCACGACGGCGCTTACGATGGCGTCGACGATGGCTTCCCGCCCACCCGCGGAATTGGTCGAGCCGGAGATCTTATCGAGAAGGGCCCCGTCCGGGCCGATGGCTGCCGCGCGAAAATTCGTACTGCCGAGGTCTACGCCAATCGAGAATAGAGCCATAGAACACGGATCATAACAGGCGGCAGGGTGGGGCGGGCCTCCCGGCCGGCCTTCTTGATCTCAAGCAAGTAAGAAGGCAGGCGGACCCACAAACAGCGCGGGTACCCCGGCCCGCCCCACTCAATGTTTCGCGAGAAAGGCGCGGGCTTTCGCGCGCGTGGCGGGCCGCGGGTTTTCCAGTTGCGCGCGGACGAACTTCACCACCGCTCGCTTGTCCTCGATCGATTCGAAGAACCGCCCCAAAGACTGAATCGCGTGGCCGATGGCCACATTGCGGCATTCCTCCGTTTCGTAAACGGCGCGGCGGACGCCCAGCATGGCGCGCGCCAGCCGATCCGCCAGGTGGGGTTTGGCGAGGGCGACGGTGGAAGCCCAGCGAATGGCGGTTGCGGCCGCGATCATCTGGGGACCCGGAATGGGACTGAGGTACTTGTCGAGCGCGGTCTCCAGTTTGTTGCCGCGGTCGGCCGGCGCAAGGCAGGCCAAAGTGCGGGTGGCGTTCCATCGCAGGATGCTATTCGGACAATCGAGCTGTTTCACGAAGAAATCGAAGTGGGGATAGAGCAGCTCCGGCCGCTCTGCGGCCAACAGCGACAGGGCTTTGGCGGAGCCGAACCTCACGGAAGCGCGTGTGGAAGAGACCCCTGCGACGAGGGACGGAATCAGTTCCCGCAGCGCCGCCCCTAGACGATGCTCAACACGTCCGCATTCCGCTCGGACTTCAAATAGGCGTAGGGGTCGTGATATAAAGCACCGGCGGGAAGCCATTCCCACAGCGGCCCCAACTCTTTTCGCACCATGTCGATGTAGAACTCGGGAAGCTCGCCGGTCTGCCGCTCGAAATAGGGCAGGAATTGCGGGTCGGTGTCCAGCCGCTTACGAATTTCCGTATGGTACTTGACCCTTCCAAACCCTTCCGTCGAAACCGCGCGAACGACGTTTAACCACCGCGAGTTCCATCCCTCGGTGGCCAGCAAGCGGCGAAAAATGGCGCGCGCGGAGAAAGAATACCTGGTCAGATCGACGACCCGATCGTAGAAGTCCTGCCAGGAGTAATTCATGGGTTTCACGTTCATGGCCTGGTTGTTGTTCAGGAAGTAGAACGGGAAAGGCAGCACGCGGTCTTCGCGCTGATAGTCCAGATTGAGCGCCGCGGCCCGGCCGAACGCCGTGAGCAGCGAATAGGCGGGGAACGCGCCCGGCGCCAAGTCCAGGAATCGCTTGGTCAGTTCAAAAGGCTCCGCCCCTTCGTCGGAATCGAGTCCCATGACGAAGTTGGTTTGTATGTACGGGATGTACTGGAGAATCAGATTGACGTGTTCGGCTACCTGGCGAACCTTATCCATCCCCTGTAGCGCGCCTGTTTTCGACTTGCCGCCCAATTCGAACCACGACTCGATTCCGGGCAAGACGGCTTGGAATCCATTGCGCTTGAGACGTTTCAGGTGCGGTTCCGAGAGCAGAGACAAACTGCTTTCGGCGGCGAAGTCGATACTGCCCGGAGGCACGGCGTCCTCGATCATGTCCAGGTAGTCGTCGAATCGGACGCCGAAATTGGGATCGTGCCAGGCTACCAGCGGCTTCTTGAACTTCGTCAGCAGGAACCGCAGATCCTCGCGGAGAACGTCGAAATCCATGGGCTGATAGGGCACCACCGCATCGATGCAGAAACTGCAAGTATACGGACACCCCAGGCTGCCAAGCATGGGAACCATCTTGATGAACGGCGCCTTCTTGAGAGTCGGTTCGATGAACTGCCAGCGCTCGCGTACCCCTGGAAGCGTCCTCGGCTGCCGTTTGGCGGCCATCTGCACGCCGTCCGGCCGATGTTGCGAGCAATCTTGCAGGATGTCGCGGAGCGTCTCCCGGTCCGTAAATCCCACGACATAGTCGAAGTATCGGGCGCAGTCCTCCGGATAGCACCGCGCGTGCGGCCCCCCGATGACGGTAATGGCCCCTTTCGCGCGGAAGAGGTTACTCAGGGCGTAGGCCGTAGGCGCCGCCTCCGTGAAGGCGCCGATGAAGACCAGGTCGACCTTGTCCGGCAACTCCTTCAGCAGATCTTCAAAACCGGTGTAGCAAACGAAGGCGACGTCATGTCCCTCCTCCCTGCACCAGACGCCAATCGCCTGGGGCATGATGCTGGCGAGATTGGCATTCATGACGCGGGCGTACAAAGCTCGGGTCGGGCCCCTGGACACGATGTCTATGATTCCGATGCGCAGTCTTTTCATGGGTGAGTTTGCAGGCTGCCGAACACTCCGCGGGATCAATGGCCGCGAATAAACGCCGAGGAACGCGGATTGAACTGCAGAACTCCTTCCGAATCCGTGTTCATCCGTGGCCAGGAAGTGTCTTTCAACAAGATGTTAGAACACGGTTCGTCACGTGGTCAGGATTCCCTTCTTGGCATATAAGTATACACCCGGCCGACGTGGGCCCAATTATTGCTGGTGGTTTTAGACACAATTCGGCTGAGTGGAGGGGTCGAGGCGAGGACTCGTTGCGGCGGCCGGGGCTGTCGGACTTATCGCCGCGCGTATTCCGGCCGCCAATGGTTTGGACCGCATCTTCGGTGAGCGATGTTCCGCTGGGTGGCGGAT
>Ga0209638_1001467_pt1 | contig 15100 bp, 16 predicted proteins | sample BarGraNGADG00211_FD_184490 | JGI IMG/M metagenome (GOLD analysis project Ga0209638, IMG submission 184490) | Arctic peat soil microbial communities from Barrow, Alaska - Barrow Graham LP Ref core NGADG0002-211 (SPAdes) (version 2) | ecosystem: Environmental > Terrestrial > Soil > Wetlands > Peat... | reverse complement strand
TCCCGCTGCCGGTCCCGTTGTCGATCGCCATCAGCCAGCCGTCGTTCGCGTCGTCCGCCCCACAGCAACGAATGTCGCCGCCGGCGTTGAGGAAGATGTGTGGGTATCGAGGTGCCAGCAACTCAACCCCGAGGTCAACGGTCCAGCCCTTCACGATGCCGCCGAGGTCGAGCCCCCCGTCGACCAAACGCACGCTGCTGCCTTCAATCGCAAGGCTTTCGTGCGGGTTGGGGACCACGCGGGCCTGTGGGTTTCCTCCACTGACCTCTCGGAAGGTCTTCGAATAGCCGGCCTGTTCGAGGGCTGGCAACACCATTGGGTTGTAGAGACCGCCCGTCAGGTCATATGCGCGCAGCGCGAGGGAGCAGGCCGTGGCGAATCGACCATCCGTGATCGTTTCACCCCGGTTCAGCCGCGAGAGCATGCTCGTCGGTCGGAAACGTGAGAACCGCTCTTCCTGCTGCTCAAACAGCAGCCGGATCGACAGCCCCGCCTCAAACGGCTGCCGCTCTTCGATGATGAGCAGGTCAATCTCGGTGTCCATGGCCCGGAAGGATTCGTGCTGTTCCGTCATTCGACCGCTCCGATTCGGACTGTGAACGTCGCTCCCTTGCCGGGGGATGAGTCAACACTGATGCCGCCCCCGTGTGCTTCGGCGATAGTCCGCGCAATCGCCAGGCCCAGGCCGGTTCCGCCGTCGGCGCGCGCCCGCGCCTGCCCAACCCGCGCAAAGCGGTCGAAGATCCGGTGGTGATCGGCGGCCGCGATGCCGGGGCCCGTGTCGCTAACGCTGAACTCGACATGTCTTCCGGCGCTCCGGCATCGCAGGACGACGGATCCGCCCTTCGGCGTGTACTTGAGCGCGTTGTCGAGCAGAATCGTGGCCGTCTGGCGAATCCGCTGGCGGTCAGCATTGACTTCCGCCGGCTCGAGTTCGGTGGAGAGTTTTACCTGTCGCGTTTCGGCGACGGGTCCCAGCCCACGCGCGACATCTGCCAGCATCTCCGTGAGGTCGAAGTTCTCCCGCTGGAGCGGCAGCCGCCCTTCGTCCGCGCGAGCGAGGGTGAGCAGGTCTTCAATGAGGCGCGTCATATGGACGGACTCATGATCGATCGCCTCAACCGAGTCCTGGTTCTCTCCCACTGTTTGCTCCGGGTGGCGCAGCAGAAGCTCATTGTTGGCTCTGATCACCGCGACCGGCGTTCGGAGTTCATGGGACGCGTCCGAGACGAACTGCCGCTGCTTCTCGAGCGAGTTCCGGATCGGCACGAGGGTGCGCCCCGCCAGCCAGAATCCGCCCGCCATGGAAAGGATGACGCCGATCCCTCCGCCGACTCCCATGACCCACGCCAGCGTCGAGAGCTGGTGGTCGCGGGAGTCCAGCGACCGGCCAATATGGATGTATTGAGATCCGCCGGCAAGCGGCTGACTGTCGACGCGGTAGCGATGTCCGCTCACTGAGATGTCAGTCCGGATGTCACCGCTGGTGGCGGCTTTCGTCAGGCTGGCGAAATCAATTCCCTGGAGATTGATACGACGTGGGTTCGTCAGGACAGTCCCGTCCGGCGCTGTGGTGACATAAAACACGTCACTCTGGACTAGCTCTCCGCGAAAGTCATCGTCGGACGGGCGAGGCTGCCGGTCCGGGGACGGCGCGACGACAAGTTGCCCGCTCGAGACCAGTTCGCTCCGGGTGAGGTCGATCGAATGGTTGATTTCGTCGTCGAGCGATCGACGTACGAGCAGGTACGCGGAACCCGTGACGGCGAGGAGGACCAGGAGGAGCACTCCGGTGTACCAGGCCGTGAGCTGTAGGCGCGCCCGTTGGAACATCAGTTGGCCCGGAGGGCATACCCCACGCCGCGGACGGTGCGGATGAGCTTCGTATCGAACCCGCGATCAATCTTGTTCCGAAGGTAGTAGATGTAGATGTCCACCACGTTGGACTCGGTCAGCATGTCGTAGCTCCACACGCGATCGAGGAGCTGCGAGCGCGTCATCACCTGTCCTGGATGCCGCATCAACACTTCAAGCAGGGCAAACTCCCGCGCCGTCAGCTCGATGCGCTTGTTTCCGCGGATCCCTTCGCGGGTCTTCAGATCCAGTTCGAGGTCGGCAACTTTGAGAATTCCCGGTTCGCCGGTTGCCATCTGGGCACGACGAGTCAGTGCTCTGACCCGCGCGAGCAGCTCCGTGAGCGCGAACGGCTTCACCAGGTAGTCGTCGGCGCCAGCATCCAGGCCGCGAACGCGATCTTCGATTGCGTCACGTGCGGTCAGCATGAGGATCGGCGTGGTATCGCCCTTGGCCCGCAGCCGCTTCGCGATCTCGTACCCGTCCAGTGTTGGGAGCATGACGTCGAGGAGAATGAGGTCGTATTGCTCGATGCCCGCCTGAGCCAGCGCGTCGGCTCCGTCTTCGACGCAATCCGCTACGTGGCCTTCTTCTTCCAGCACGCGCCGAACAGCTCGTGCCAGCCGTGTCTCGTCTTCAACGACCAAAATATGCACGATGTCATATCACCACATTTTCATGAGGCTGACATGAGAAAAGTCACATTTTCGCCTCATCTGGCTGAAAAGGCCGCGGCCCAGGCTTCACCTGACGACGATGAGTCGGAGGAGAAGCGCATGGCCCCGCGACTGCCTCTGGTCGGTGCCGCGATCTTCGCTGCCGTCGTCGCTGCCGGGGGGTGGAACTTCAACAGCGGACCGGCGGTGCCCGTCGCCGACCCTTCGGGCGCGCCGCTGGAGGCGATTTCGGCGGTGACGCCCACTCCCACCGTGGCTTCGCCGACCGCGTCAACGCCCACACCGTCACTGGGAACGACGACCGCGTCGCCATCGGTTCCCCCGCCAGGCCGAGCGCGCGAAGACTCCCGCAGTGCTCCCCTCGGAGGCACCCCCGGGCCGCGGGGACGAGACGACTGACCAGGGTTCATCCCAGTCACCGATCGAGGCTTCAGCTTCCCCGGAGCCGCGAAGAGGCCGGACTCAGTCCGGCCTCTTCGCGTTAGGCTGCTCAGCTGGCGATCCGCTGACTACCCCTGGTAGCTGGAGATCGCCTCATCGCTGAAGTCTGCATTCGAGTAGACCCGTTGGGTGTCTTCGAGATCCTCGAGCCCTTCAAGCAGTCGCATCGCCTGGTGGGCCGTCTTCTCATCGAGTTCGATGAGTATCTTCGGGACCATCGCGAAGTCCGCGTTCTCGATTTCGAAGCCAGCTGACTCAAGAGTCTTTCGTACCGCTTCGAGCTTCACCGGCTCGGTCTGCACTTCCAGAACGCCGTCATCGACGCTCACGTCGTCCGCTCCCGCGTCGATCGCCTGCAGGGCGACATCGTCCGGGTCGGCGTTCTTCACCGGGATCGTGATGATCCCCTTGGCTTCGAACTGCCAGCCGACGGAGCCCGTCTCTCCCAGGTTTCCGCCGGAACGGCTGAACCGGTGCCGCACTTCCGCGACCGTCCGGTTCCGGTTGTCGGTCAGCGTCGCTACGAGGATCGCGATCCCGCCCGGACCGTAGCCTTCGTACGTGATCTCGTCGAGCTGTTCGCCTTCACCCTGGCCGGCGCCCTTGGCGATCGCGCGTTCGATGTTGTCGTTCGGCATGTTCTGGGCTTTTGCTCGCTGTACGGCGAGGCGGAGCTTGAAATTCGCCCCGGCGTCAGCCCCCTGCTTGGCGGCGATGATGATTTCGCGCGAGAGCTTGGTGAAGATCGCGCCGCGCTGGGCGTCGGCTGCGCCCTTCTTGCGCTTGATGGTCGACCACTTTGAATGCCCTGACATGCGGGGCCCGTCCTCGTAATGGGGATGTTGAAGTCGTACGAGTGTAGGATGACCGCCACGTAGCCGGTAGCAGGCCCAGGAGGAATTCACCCATGGACGCATATCGCGCCATTGTTACGAAGCGAGATACCCGCCAGTACGCGGCAACACCCATCCCCGAAGACGTCCTCCATCGCATCCTGCAGGCAGGTCGGATGGCGGGGAGTTCGAAGAATACGCAGCCCGTTCGGCTGGTTGTTCTGCGCGAACCGGCGCGTCGCGAAGCCCTCGCGAAATGCGGCGACTTCACCACCCCGGTCCTCTCGTGCGACGTGGCGGTAGCCATCGTTCTCGCTCCCGAGGGACGCGTCTTCGATGCGGGCCGGTCCGGCCAGAACATGATGGTTGCTGCCTGGTCCGACGGTGTCGCCAGCTGCCCGGTCGCTATCTACCGCCAGGACGATGCTCGCGAAACGCTCGGCCTGCCTGCGGGCTACACGGTCGAGATGGTGATTACGATGGGCTACCCCGCCGAAGGCGCAGTGATGAGCCGCGGTAACCGCAGGGTCGACCTCGACGAGATGGTCCACCGGGAGCGCTGGTAGCTCACTCCTTCAGGAGAAGCAGGTCCGTGAAGTAGGGCGAAGGGATCGATTCGCGCAGGGCGCCGATCTCACCGACCGGCTGCCGTTCCGCTGCCTCGGCGCGAAGGTTCACGAACCACCGGTAGTCGCGCTGGATGATCTCCTCCAGTCGCTCAAGTCCGCCCGACCGGGCAAGCCCGTAGGGCCAGAACTCGACCACGACCGGGATACCGGTCTCACGGAGCGTGCTGGCCCCGTCGAGTACGTGGCCGTCGTGCCCCTGGACGTCGATCCAGGCGATCCCGGTCGCGGACAGGTCGATTCGTCCGCTCTCGACTAATGCGTCGAAGGTCGTGGTCGGAACCGTGCGAATGGCCCGCCGATCCTCCAGAAAGTTCCCGGGGGACACTGCCCCGGAGCGGACCCGATGGTCGCCGGAGTTGTCCTCGCTCAGTTCCAGCTCGGCAATCCCATCCCGGTCGGAGAGCGCGATCGCGAGTGGGGCAATGCACCCGCTGAGGTCGTTCGCCCGGATGTTCCGCTCCAGCAGCGCGAAGTTGCCCGGCTCTGGCTCGATTGCGACGGCCGCGGAGGCGAGCCCATCGACGACTGCCTGGATGCAGGTCGTTCCGATGTTCGCTCCGATGTCGACGATAGTTCCCGTGGCCGGGCGTCCCCACCGCTCCAGGAGTGCGTAGGTCCGGTGCAGAATGGCGGCCTCGAAATCGCCGTGCAGGTAGACGTGGCGCCCGAGCACGCGGTCGCGGGTGGAGACGTGAAAGACCGCCGAGCCGTGCGCCGCGCGCAGGGTCGGCAGCAAGAAGCCTGCTGCCCGGAACACAGTGCTCCGATAGCGGGTCCCCCTTGGCATCACTTCGACCTCACCGCCGAAGCATAAAGCCGCCCATCCCGTCGTAAAGCGCGACTAACGTCCGGGGGCTCTGGCGCAACGTACGCTTGAATGACCGCGGGTCCACGCGGACCGAGAGTGCCGGGGGTTCACGCGCATGTTCCTGTTCGCTGGCCTCATCCGACGCGTCGTCCTTCTCCTTGTTGTCGTCGCCGTCGCCGGTGGGGCGGCGTGGTGGTTCTTCATCCGTTCCGACGCCAGCATCAAGACGGCGGCACCGGCCATCCCGGCAGACGTTGCCCGGACCGCTGCGTCGTCGACATCCGACCCGAACAGCCAGAAGTTCGTGATCGTGCCGCAGATCAGCGGCATCTCCGATACGACGCAGGCTGCCTACTTCGCGAACGAGAAGCTGGCCTCCCTGCCGCTACCTTCCACCGCCGAGGGGACCACGACGAATGTCCAGGGCGAAATCCACCTGACTCCGACCGGGCTCGACCCTTCCCTGCCGACGAAGATCACGATCGGCCTCACTAGCCTGAAGTCTGACTCGTCGCAACGCGATGGCCAGGTTCAGCGTTACCTCCAGACCTCGCAATACCCGACGGCGACGTTCACGGCCACGAAGCTGACGGGATTCCCGGCTGCCTTCACACCTGGTCAGCCTGCCCAGATGCAGATGACGGGCACGCTCGACGTTCACGGCGTCCAGAAGGAGGTCACCTGGGACGTGAAAGCGAACAAGTCAGGCAACGTCCTGACCGGTCTCGCGACGTTGAAGGTCAACTTCGGTGACTTCGGCCTTCAGGTGCCTAACATCGCGGGCATCGTCACTGTTCAGGATGGGCTGACCCTGCAGGTGACGATCGTCGCCCAGGCTTCCTAGCGCGGGGCATGCTGCGCTCGACCGGCTCTTCGGCAGGTCACTACCCGATAGTCCCGGCCTCCCGGAGACTCGCAATCGTCTTCTCGTCGTAACCGATGCCCTTGAGCACCTCGTCCGTATGTTGGCCAACGAGCGGAGCTGTGCCGCGCACGCGCCCCGGGGTGTCGCTCAGCTTCGGCCCGATGCCGATCTGCTTCACCTTGCCCACGGGCGAATCGACCTCGACCACCATGCCCCGTGCGAGGTTATGGGGGTTGGTGACGACGTTCTCCATTTCCAGCACCGGCGTGGCGCAGATGTCGAACTTCGACATGATTTCCATCCACTCGTCAGCGGTCTTCGTCTTGAAGATCGCCGTCCACTTCGCCTGCATCTCAGGATGCGCGGCAGCGTCGTGCTGGCGTCCCAGAAACTCCTCGGTGCCAACGACACGGCAGAGCGCCTCAAAGAAGTGCGGCTCGATGCTCCCGATCGAGAACCAGCGGCCATCGCTGCACTGGTAGGTGTTGTACCAGGGCATGGCCCCGTTCAGCATCGATTCGCCCGGGCGGATTGGGCGACCGTTCGAGAAGAAGCCGCTAAACGCACTCGTCATCAGCGAAAGGACGCCGTCGCTCATCCCGATGTCGATATCCTGTCCGCGCCCGGTGCGCTCGCGGGCGATGATCGCCATGCAGATCGCGAAAGCGGCGGTGAGCCCGCCTCCGGCGAAGTCGGCCACTACGTTCACGGGAATCGCCGGGGGTGTCCCGGGACGGCCGATTACGCCCAGCGCGCCGCCGATTGAGATGTAGTTGATGTCGTGGCCGACCAGGTTGCTGTATGGGCCCGTCTGGCCGAAGCCGGAGAGCGAGCAGCAGATGATCCGGGGATTGATCTTCGCGAGTGTCTCGTAGTCGACCCCGAGGCGCTTCACCACGCCGGGCCGGAAGCCTTCCATGACGACGTCGGCGTCCTTGACCAGCCGGTAGAAGATTTCGCGGGCAGCTTCGTCCTTGAGGTTGAGCGTGATCGACTTCTTGCCACGTCCGAGTGCGTTGTAGGCGGCGGCCCGCTCGGCGGCCTCCCCGCCCCGACTCATGCCGCTGAGTTTCGCCGACGCGCCGGGTACGGCTTCCACGAGAGTGACGTCTGCCCCGAAGTCAGAAAGGAGCATTGAGCAGTGGGGGCCGGGGGCGAGCCTCGACATGTCTAGGACCTTGATTCCCTCAAGTGCCATCACCATGCAACCGACCTCCTCCCGAAGTGCCGCATAGCATGGCCGCGCCTGGCGCGGCTCGCAACCTGTGTCCCCATGACCGGTGCGCGTGAAGGCCGTTCTAGCCGGCGGCGATGGCGAACGACCAGGTAACAATCCCGCCAATCGTCGAGACTGACACGGTGTAGGTGGCGCCGGGCGTCAGAGGCTGTCGAGGGATGATCACTATGGCCCCCCGGGCAGAAAGGACCTGGCAGCCGAGCGCCTGGGCGCTGCTGTCGGGATTGGTGTAGTTGTGGCCGTCATATCCACAGAACTCGACGGGCCGGCCACCGGTCGTGAAAGCCTGGACCGTGCCGCCAGGACTGCCGGGGCCCAGCATCAGGAGGATCGGTACGCCTGTTGGGGCGCTATAGCCGGGGCACGAAGTGAGCGGGTCCGGGCTCTCGTTCCCCGCATACCGGGAGAGTGTGGTGGTCGCGCCCGGCCCTGGAAACTCGACAGGGTAGCCTGAGGTCGATGAACTGTTGGTCAGGCCGCGGAGAACGTCAATGGTCGCGGCCCAGCGGCTACCGGCTCGATAGATGCCGAATCCCGTCGACAGCAAGTCCGGATCGAGCACGCCCACGGCGTGGAACGGTCCCGTCAGCCAGCCCTCAATCGCAGTTTGCTCGGTGCCAGCGCCGTATCCGAGGTACACGTTACTGCTGCCTGCTGCAGCGTTGCCGGCCGCCGTGTAGTACGGCAGGGTCGGGTCTTCCGAATGTCTGATGACATTGTTCAGGGCCATGTACTGCGAGTGTGCGACTGCACCGACGTCCCAGGTCGAGTTCTCAGTGAGGTCCGACTCTTGCGACATCTCCCGATACGAATTCACGAGCTGAAGCCACGAAGGCGCCAGGGGCCCGGGGTCGTTGGTGACGAGTGCCATCCTGGCCCGGGGAATCATCGTCGAGGGCGAAGCGTCCGTTCGCGCCACGAGCCGAGGGAAGATCGCCGCCCCGAGGAGGGTCGCTCCGAGCGCGAGGCTCGCAAGCGCCATTCGATGCGTCATATGTCTGTATGGTAACCGGTAAGTGCCGAGAATCCGCAACAATTAACCAGCGAGTTGGTTGGCGGAATTCCCTGTCTGAGGGACGGTTCGGCGACCGATAACCTCGAACTCGCGCAGACATCGCCTCTGACATCGCGATCGACCGGACACAAGGGCGATCGGCCTGTATCCTCTCTCGTCGGGCATCCGTTCCCACTGGCCGGCTTTCCCGTCCGAAAATCGGAAATTCGCACCCGGAAATCAGACATGGCTGTCCTGCTCGACGAAAAGACCCGCCTCCTCGTCCAAGGAATCGGTACCGAAGGCGCAAACCACATGCGCCGCTCGATCGCCTACGGAACCAACGTTGTTGCGGCGATCCACCCACGTCGCGGTGGCGAACAGCAGGACGGCGTGCCGATCTTCACGACCGTCGAACAGGCGGTCCGTGACACGGGCGCGAACGTAAGCATCATTTTCGTCCCCGCCGCTGGCGCCGCCGACGCGATCCTCGAAGCCGCCGCCGCGAAGATGCCTCTGATCGTCTGCATCACCGAAGGCGTCCCGGTCATGGATATGGTGACCGTGAAGCGTGCCCTTCTCGGCGGCAACAGCGTGCTCATCGGGCCCAACTGCCCCGGCGTCATCACCCCGAGTACGAAGACGCGCGTCGGCATCATGCCTGGCGACGTATTCCTTCCCGGTGGCGTGGGCGTCGTCAGCCGCTCCGGCACCCTCGTCTACGAAGTGGTTGCCCAGCTCACAGAGCTCGGCATCGGCCAGAGCACCTGCATCGGCGTCGGTGGCGACCCGATCATCGGCACCCGCCAGGTCGAAGCAGTCCGCCTGCTCAACGAAGACCCCGACACGAAGGCTATCGTCATGGTCGGCGAAATCGGCGGCAGCGCCGAGCAGGAAGCCGCGGCCTACATCAAGCAGTACGTGAAGAAGCCAGTCGTGGCCTTCATCGCCGGTGCGACCGCCCCCGAAGGCCGCCGCATGGGCCACGCTGGCGCGATCATCAGCGGCGAGGACGGCAAGGCCGAGAACAAGAAAGCCTCCCTCCGTGCCGCCGGTGCCTACGTCAGCGACTCCCCCGCCGAGATCGGAATTACGATGCAGCGCGCGCTCAAGGAGCGCGGCATCAAGTAGCCTCCGCCCGGTCGCACGTGAGGGCGTGGTGTCGTCCTGCATGGGCGCCGTATCCTCTGGCTCCATGTGGGATGATCTGGCCCTACTGAGACGGCGCAACTTCGTCTGCTTTGCGACTGCCCGGTGGGTGTCGTTCCTGGGCAACGCGATGGCGCCGGTGGCGATTGCTTTTGCCGTTATTGGGCTTCAGCCGGCTCGGCATCGGCACTGGGACTGGTTCTCGCCGCGCGGACTGCGCCACAGGTGGTCTTCCTTCTCGTTGGCGGCGTCTGGTCCGACCGCTTGCCGCGAAACCTGGTCATTGCCGGCGCCAACCTCGTGGGAGGCGCGGCCCAGGCCATCGTTGCGTTCCTGCTGATTACCGGCGTCGCCGAGGTGTGGCAGCTTCTCGCCCTCGAAGCCGTGAACGGCGCCGCCTTCGCCTTCGGTGGTCCCGCCGACGTCGGCGTCATCCCGCAAATCGTCCCGGGTGAGCGGCTCCACGAGGCCAACACCGTCGTCCGCTTCCGGAGCAACCTGGCCCTGATGGGTGGAGCGGCGCTGGCCGGCCTCCTGGTAGCGGCGCTCCACCCGGGCTGGACCATCGCGGTCGATGCGGCGACCTTCTTTGTCGCCGTGCCCCTCGTCCTGGGGATCCGTGGAATCGAACAGGTCCCCGCCGGCGCTGGCTCCAGCTTCGTGCGCGAGATGCGCGTCGGGTGGGGCTGAGTTCATCGCCCACCGCTGGCTCTGGACCACGTCGTCCAATTTTCGCTCCTGATGGCGGCCTTCTACGGCTGCTTCATGGTGCTCGGCCCAATCACGGCTGAGCGCGAGATGGACGGCGCCCACTCCTGGGCATTGATCGTCGGTTCTCAGTCGGTCGGATTGCTCGTCGGCAGCCTGTTGATGCTCCGGTGGCATGCTTCCCGGCCAATCCTCGTTGCGACGCTGATGACGTTCCTTTTCGTGCCGCCGATCGCGTTGCTCGCCCTCGGGCTCGGCGCCTGGCCCGTCGCGGTGGCCGCTTTCGTCGGTGGAATTGCCGGGGAAGTCTTCAGCGTTTACTGGTACACCGCTCTCCACGAGCACGTCGCGCCCGAGGCGCTGTCGCGTGTCAGTGCCTATGACGCTCTCGGCTCGCTCGCGCTGTCGCCCCTTGGGGTGGTCGTCGCGGGACCGCTGGCGGATGGAATTGGAGTCCATGCGACGCTCTGGATCGGTGCCGCGGTCGGGCTGGCAAGTACGGTCGCTGTCCTCTTCGTGCCGGAGGTCCGCAGCCTCCGTTCCCGTGCCGCGATGCGAGCACTTCCTGACAGCGCCCTGTAACCTACCGCGCATGCGTTCCCACATCGCCGCCCGCACCGAGGTCTTCACCGAATCCGTGATCCGCGAGATGACCCGCCTGGCCATCGTCCACGGGGCGATCAACCTCGCCCAGGGTTACCCCGACTTCCCGGCGCCTGCCTTCATCAAGCAGGCCGCGATCGACGCCATCAACGCCGACATCAACCAGTACGCCATCACCTGGGGTTCCCCCCGGCTCCGCAATGCGATTGCGGCCAAGTACGGGCGCTTCTACGGCCTCGACTTCGACCCGGACCGCGAAATCACCGTCACCTGCGGTGCCACCGAGGCGATGATGGCGACGCTGCTCGCGGTCGTGTCCGATGGCGATGAGGTCATCGTTTTCGAGCCTTTTTACGAGAACTACGTCCCGGATGCCGCGATGAGCGGCGCGAAGCTCGTTTTCGTCACCCTGAAGGCCCCGGACTTCAGCTTCGATCCGGCGCAGTTGCGGGCCGCGTTCACATCGAAGACCCGGGCGATCATCCTGAACACGCCGAACAACCCCAGCGGCAAGGTCTTCAGCCGCATGGAACTCGAACAGATCGCGGCGCTCTGCCAGGAGTTCGACTGCCTCTGCATCACCGACGAAATCTACGAGCACATCCTCTATGACGGCCGCCAGCACATCCCGATGGCCACGCTCCCCGGCATGTACGAGCGAACGGTGACGATCAGCGGCCTCTCGAAGACGTTCAGCGTCACCGGGTGGCGGCTCGGCTACGTGGTCGCGCCACCGGTGTTGAGCGCCGCCGTGCGCAAGGTCCACGACTTCCTCACGGTCGGCGCCCCGGCCCCGTTGCAGGAGGCGGGCGCGGTCGCCATCGAGCAGTCCGACGCGTACTACCCCGAACTCCGTGGCCTGTACGAGGGCAAGCGCGCCCTCTTGCTGAGTTCGCTGCGCGAGGCTGGGTTTAAGTGCCATTCGCCAGCGGGCGCGTACTACATCCTGGCTGACTTCAGTGACCTCGCATTCAAGGGCGACGACACGGCCTTCGCCCACCATCTCGTCGAGAACGTCGGCGTTGCACCCGTCCCCGGATCGAGCTTCTTCCGCAACCGGGACGAAGGGAGCCGCCTCGTCCGGTTCACCTTTTCGAAGTCGGAAGAGACTCTTGGCGAGGCGGCGCGACGCCTCTCTGCCATGTAGGCCGCCTTCGTAACCCGCTCTTGATACCGCGCATGACCGCTAGCGGTCGAAATCGTAGGCTGTTCAGGTGACTCGAAAACTACTTGCTCTCATGCTCGCTCCCCTCGCCGCCGTCTCGCTCGTTGCCTGCGGCGGTAGCAGTTCCTCTTCGACGCCGACCGTTGTGCCCGCGCCTACCCGCACGCCGACCCCGCTCCCGAGCGGCCCGGTGAAGTTGACGAACCCGACCGTGACGGCCGACGGCCTCCAGTACATTGATACGGTCGTTGGCACGGGGCCGACCCCGACAATCGACCAGCAGGTGACCGTGAACTACACGGGCAAGCTCGCGGCGAATGGCCTGGTATTCGACAGCACGGTCGGCAAGGCGCCCATTACCTTCGCCTTGAAGGGGGTCATTCCCGGCTTCCAGGAAGGGGTCATGGGCATGAAGGTGGGTGGCAAGCGCACCATCTACATCCCCTCGGCTCTGGGCTACGGCCCCAGTGGAACCGTCGGCGGCCCCGTTCCCCCGAATGCGGACCTGGTGTTCGACATAGAACTGGTCGCGATCAAGTAACGCGAGCAGAACGCTCACGGCATGGTGGGTTGACACGTTTAGAACGCACGTTCTAATATCCGTCGTACCCGCCGCAGGAAAGTGCCGTTATGCGCCTGCTCTGCCTCTTCTTCCCGCGCCTGTCCCTCCAGGTTAGCCTGCGCGACCGCCCTCACCTGCAGGACAGGCCGGTCGTCCTGCTCAGCGGGTCCGGCGATGAAGCGCTCGTCGCCGCCGCCTCACCTGCCGCCTCCAGCCGCTACGTGATTGCCGGGATGAGCGCCGGCCAGGCGCACCAGCGCTGCCCCTCCGCCATGTTCCTCCCCGACAACGCCGGAGACTGCCTCGAAGCGCTCGAACGCGTCGGCTCGATGCTCCGCCTCCGTGCGACCCCACTGGTGGCGCTTGGCGGCCGGGACCACCTGTTTATCGACCTCGAAGGTCTGTCGGGCGGAGAAACGGCCATTGCCGCGAATCTCGCTGCCCTCGTTCGAGCGTGGACCGGATTCGAAGTGCGCGCGGGGGTTGCCGCCACCCGTGCTGGCGCTCTCGAAGCCGCTCGTCCTGCCCGTGGCCTGCCTGTCGTGCTCCCTTCCGGCAGGCAGGCTGCGGAGGCTCCCCTGGAGCCGTTCGGGGAACGTGAACTGTCGGCCAGCATGGATCTGCCCGCAGACTGCGCCGATCTCGTCGTCCGGGCAGCGTTGACGCGTCTGCTTGCCGGCCTCCAGCCGCTGCTTGACGGCCGCGGCGAAAGCTTCCGCACCGCCCGCCTCGAGATGGACAGCGAGGACGGGACTCGGGTGCTGACGGCTCGCTGCGCGCAGCCGCTTCACCGCGCCGCCGATGCCCTCGACCTCCTGCTCCCGCGTGGCGAGTTCGTTGATCTTGGCAACTGCCGCCGCATCCGCGTCACGCTTGGTCGTCTCGGTCCAGACGTGCGGGTTCGTCCCTGTGCGGCACATCGCCGTGAGCCTGTGTCTCGCCGCGTGCCCCTGCGCGCTGCTGGTTAGCGGACGGCTGCTAAAGCCAGTCAAGCCAGCGCCCGTGGGCGCCCGTCAGGGCGAGCACCCGCTCGGTCCTCTGCCCTTCCCTGAACGAGACCATCACCAGCGGGACGGCGGCCTGGCTCACACCTCGCTCCGGGTCCGCGCATTGAACGCCCGCTTCAGCGAGGAGCGTTGGCGCCTCCGCCGCGATCCACACGAGGTCGCGGCTCCGGCCAATTTCGTCAATCGCCACTCCGAAACGGCGGCGCTCGTCCGCCGAGAAGTATGGGAGCACGTTGGTGTGGGTCACGACGAGGGTTGAGGTCGGGTCGGCCTCGTCCGCCAGCGCCGGGAGGAGGTCGACAGCATTTCCCTTCGCGATTCGCGGATGCATCTCCCGGACTACCTCAAGGGCCGCTTCCAGGTTGTGGAACCGGTCGAGGTGCTCGGGCCAGACGCAGGCGCGCAACCAGCGAGTCGCATCCTCGTCGTCCGGTTCGATGGGCGACAGGTCGACCCCGACCCGGGCCGCGAATGCCGGGATTGGGCCGAGGACCGGTCGCTCCCCGCGTAGTTCTGTCCGCAGCCTTGTCGTCGCTGATTTGGGGCCCCATGTGATCCCGTCTCCATAGTCGTAGTGGTACCGGTCGAAGAACAGGTTCATCCCGGAGGCCGTCCCGACATCGATCAGGTGCAAAGGGCCGTTGGCGGCTGCCCCGGCTGCGGCGAAGGCCGGCAACAGGTACGTACAACGGCTGACTTCGTTGGTCTGGGTCGTCCGCGTTTGCAGCAGGTCTGTCAGGTCTCGCTGTCGTTCGATGCAGAAGTCGCGAAAGGACGGGTACGCATCCTGGGGGCTGACCGACACAGTCCTCGTGACCGTCGGGTAGAAGCGAGTCAGCGCGTGTTCGGCCCCGCCGAGCAGCAGGTAGTGCACGGCCGCAAAGAGCAGGTTGTCGTTGGTCCGGGGGCCGCTCGTAGCTGCGAACCATCCGAGGAGTTCGAGGTCTTCGGCGAAGCCGGTCGCCAGTACTTCGTACAGTTCCGATGATCCCCGGCATTCGATCTCGCCGAATCGCCGAAAGGTCTCCGACCATCGCCTCGCCTGTTCGTCGGCGTCCATCGATTTTTCCTCGCAATCCCCGGCCGGGCAGGTCATGGACTGACCTTTACAGTCCCCCGAGGCCGGATGATACTCGCCGACATGTGGAGCTTTCTGCGACGACAAGGCCTCTATTTCCTTTTCGGTTTCATCATCGCGTTTGTCATCTACCTGATGTTCAAACTGGGCACACAGGACCTCCTGGTCGGCCTGCTGATCGGTGCAGCCGGAGGGTTGCTCTCCTGCACCGGCCTCTTCTGGCTGGAGCACAAGTTCCCGGACCAGGCCGAGAAGACAGAGGAGCCCTCGGAGTAGCGCGCAGCCGGGCACCGTCGAGTACGCTTTGGTCGCGATGATGCGGCGGACACGAGAGGACCTGCACCTCGCGTTTGCGAGATTGCCCGACCATCGGCAGGGACTGATCGCGGTGACGGCCGCGGCCGTTCTCTGGAGTACGGGCGGCCTGCTGATCAAATCCGTTTCTCTCGACGCGCTGGGCGTCACGATGTGGCGGGCGCTGTTCGCGGCG
>Ga0209638_1001464_pt1 | contig 15115 bp, 12 predicted proteins | sample BarGraNGADG00211_FD_184490 | JGI IMG/M metagenome (GOLD analysis project Ga0209638, IMG submission 184490) | Arctic peat soil microbial communities from Barrow, Alaska - Barrow Graham LP Ref core NGADG0002-211 (SPAdes) (version 2) | ecosystem: Environmental > Terrestrial > Soil > Wetlands > Peat... | reverse complement strand
ATCCTCCAGAAGGGAATGAAGAGCAGCAGAACGCTGATGACCAGCAGATATTCAACACCCTTTGTCGCAAAGATATCTGAATAGATGAACCCTTCCATTTTTTTGTCTCCTTTCTATTGATGCTTTTCTTCTGCCCATGCGGGTGGTTTTCCAAACACCGGCATCCGGTTTACAATCCATCGGAATACCCAGATTTCGGTCAATATAATCGCCAGGGTGATTACGATCTCCATCCATGAAGGGAAATATCTTTCGCTGAATGGTACCCACCATTTAAACGCAATGATGGAAATATTGAGCCGATTGACGATAATTCCGATCATCGCAAGGATGGCGGCCGTTCGGATGAGCAGCATGTTTCTGTATCTGGCACCCTGGAAAAACATGAAGCAGGGGATCGCGACCAGCCCGACCATCTCCGTAAGATACCAGTATCCCATGGGGGTGTTTAAGAGCGCCCAGTGCCAGCCATGAATGAGGATGAGAAATTGCGCAAAAAAATAGACAAACATCGCTACCGCACAGCCTTGGCTTAAGCCTATGAGCATATCGTCATAAGCGGCATGATCTTCGTGGCTTATCTTATCGCTGAAGACTCGGTGGCTTATGGTTCCTTCAAATATCACCATGGAAAGTCCGGCAAAGATGCTGGAAACAAAGAAAAGTACGGGAATGAACTCCGTATACCATAGAGGATGCACCTTTCCTTTGGCCATCATGAACAATGCCCCGAGACCTGCCTGGTGAAGGGTGGACAGTGCAATTCCAACGATCACGGCTCCCACGGTAAGTGAACCGAGAATCTTCCGGAGTTTTCTCAATCCAAGCCATTCTGCAATGGCCGGTGAGAATTCAACAAACTCGGCCAGCATATAAAGCAAGAAGTGCCAGGCAATGAGGAAGAGCACGGAATTCACCCCGAACTTGTTTCCCCAAAGCGGATTTGTGATATTCCACCAGCGACCGAGATCCAGGAAAATGGCTCCGGCATAAAAGACATATGCCAGGAGGCCGTTTAAAACGGTTGCCCGGATGATGGAATGATATTTATCCGATCGGAGGATATAGACCACAAAGGTGAGAACATACGCACCCCCGGCAAAGGCAACGCCGACCATCACATCAAATCCGATCCATATCCCCCAGGGGAATTCCTGGGAAAGATTCGTCACGGCGCCCATGCCCCTGGCAAGCCGGTATAGAATAAGAAGGACGCCGAGGAGGATTATGGGGGCGGAAATTAGATTGAAGGGGGTTAAAAGCTTTCCTTTTGGCTTCAATTCACTGCGAATGAAGGCCACAATATCTTTTAACTCCCTTTTTTCTTCTGCTGCGATCACTGTATTCATTTTTTTCCTCCTTCCCTGCGTTGAACTTCATCTTTCCGCTTGGTGATGGTGTTGACTCCGATCAGAAATGCAGGCCAGAGAAGAAGAACAATAGGGACAGAATAGAGAAATCCCTTGCTGAGCTCTGGATAAGCGGTTGTCCCCAGATCGGTACGGAAACCAATCTGTTCAAACGGGACCGCAGAAATATAAAGATATCCGGTGCCGCCTACCTCGCGCTCACCGTAAATGTGGGAGATATATTTCCCTGATTCTTTGTATATTCGACGATTTGCTTCCTCAATGAGTTCCCTCCTGGAGTCGAAGGCAAGGGCCTCCGCCGGACAGGCTTCCACGCAGGCAGGCTTTTCTCCTTTCTGTAGTCTCTCCCAGCAGAGGCTGCACTTCTGTATTTTTGGAAAAGCGCTATCATATTCAAATTTTGGAATGTCAAAGGGGCAGGAAATCATGCAATACCTGCAGCCCATGCAATTGGTGTCCCAAGTAACCGCCCCATTCTCCCTTTTTTGCATCGCCTTTACCAGGCAAGCCGCAACACAGCCGGGCTGATTGCAGTGCATGCATTGCTTCTTCGCAAAAACCTCTCCCTTTTCTGTTTGGTAGCGATTAACCAAGGTCCATTGTGTCACGGATGTCTGCCGAATTTTATCCAATGCCGATGCATCACTGATATCCGGGACCGGCATGGCATGCGCCTCCGCGCATGCCAGCTCGCAGCTTCGACATCCGATGCACCGAGTGGTATCGACAAGAACCCCCATAAATTCCTTACTTGCGACAACCTCTTTTGCCTCAAGTCTGCATGGCAACAAGGAACAGCCCGGTGCTGCCACCGCGATTCCCGTTCCCAGACCCTTTAGAAAAGTCCTTCGATCCATTCTCATAAGTATTCAGCTCCTCTCCCATCGAAATTGAATTGCCGCCATGGTCCATCACAAACCCCAGAAGGATAATCCACAGTCCACATCTTCTCTGAGGACACCAGGTACATTGCGGGTATGCTACGCTGGTTAACCGCTGCTCACTCCTTTTTCTCTTTATCAATCGGATCACCACCATCGGCCATGGTAAATCCCAAGTGGGGATTCAGGGCGACGGTTCGCTCTTTGCGGGCTGCACCCATCCTGTTTAGACAAAAATAGGTGATGGATCCCACTGTTCCGATAATCCAAAACAGCGGCATCACTAACCCTAACATGATGATAACAACTATAATTGTGAGTCCCATAACCATTTCCTCCTCTCTCTGGATCGAAAGTCCCAGCGCTGTCAACACCACCAAACCCATCCCCACCGCGCCTTGCAACCGTTGATCCCTTATGCCTGTCATGACTTCTCGCCTCCCACTTTGATATCACCCTTTGCTTCTTAACAACTCCAATAACCATGCCAAAACAGAAAATTCGGGATCATTTTCCGCCGTACTGAAATAGTTTCAATATAAGTAGGTGCTTACATGCCAGTGAAAGATTATGGATGTTTCCCGGCAGATGGACTGCCACGCAAGAAGTGTCATATATATTTACACTTCCTCCTCGGGAATGTGTAATCTTAATTTAAATCTATAAAAATCAGATAATTAAGGTTGTCTGATGTGTTAACAATATGAACAGCCGTTTTTTGATGAAAACGAGCCCTTTGGGTTGGCCGAGAAGATGAAAACGGCGTTTGTCTGTTTGTCGGATGATATTGCTCCGGAACTTTTCAACTAATGATAATAATATTAATGTATTGTTGATATTTTCCACGAAACGTGCCAATCCGCCCTTGACAAACGAAAGCCACATCGCTATACCGCTTACCCCGATACACACGCCGAAAATCATCCGGTTTTTTTGGATTTGAGATATGTTTAAATTTTATTCTAAAATTTTTTCCACCGGCAGGATGGTTATCCATCTGAACTCCCTTTCTTGCGGTGAGGGGGTTGAAGTGGTCGGAAAAAAGATTGATCAGAAAATTATCAAGCTGTTTCAAGGTTCGCTTGCAATCCGGGCGGTTGATACCGGATCCGATAATTCCTGCGAGCAGGAGCTGACGGCTTTGAGCAATCCCTATTATGACGTGGAAAGGTTCGGCATCCATTTTGTGGCATCGCCGAGGCATGCCGACATGCTGATGGTAACCGGCGCTGTTTGCAGAAATATGAGAGAAGCGCTCGTAAAGACATACGAAGCGACTCCTGAGCCCAAAATTGTCATTGCCGTCGGGGATGACGCCACGGATGGGGGAATTTTCCGGGGATCGTACGGCGTACTGGATGGCGTGGATAAGGTCATTCCGGTGGATTTTGCCATTCCCGGCGCCCCGCCCTCGCCGACAACCATCCTCTGCCATTTATTGAAAATTCTTGAAGTAATCGACATGAAGAAAAGAGATTCTGAAAGATCATGATCGCAAATGCAGTATCATCACAATTCAGTTTTTTCGCATCGCTGCTGCTGTTTGCCTGCGGCGCCGCAGGTTCTTTGATTTTTAGAAAGAATGATGCGGCGGCAAATTTCTGTGGGAATGCCTTTGCCATTGCAGGATCCATTGCGGGTCTGATTTCTTCCCTTTTGGTTCTGATGTTCGATTCCTCCTTTACCTGCGGCATGGGTTCTTCCCTGCCGCTTCTTTCTTTCAGCTTCAACGTAGACAAATTGTCCGCGTTTTTTATTTTCACGATCTCCCTGATTTCCCTGTTCGCTTCCCTGTATGCCATTGGCTATGTTGTTCATTTCTATAAAAAATATAATGTTGGCGCCTTGGGGTTCTTTTATAATACCTTTATCGCCGGGATGATGATGGTGGTCAGCGCCAATCATGCCCTTTTCTTCCTGATCGTCTGGGAGGTCATGTCTCTTTCTTCCTATTTCCTGGTTATTTATGAGAACAAAGAAAAAAGGAATGTAAAAGCCGGATCGGTCTATTTCGTGATGACCCACATCGGAACGGCTTTCATCATGCTCTCCTTCCTGCTTCTTTACGCGGCGACGGGGTCTCTGGATTTTTCGGTGATCAAAGAAAATATCGTAAATATTCGACCGGTCATAAAAAACTTGGTCTTTGGGTTGGCGCTGGTCGGTTTTGGCACGAAGGCGGGTATGATCCCCCTTCATATCTGGTTGCCGGGCGCCCATCCTGCCGCCCCCACGCATGTGTCCGCCCTGATGTCCGGAGTAATGATCAAAACCGGGGTCTATATGTTTATCAGAATATTTGTGGACATGATGTCGGACGTTCCGGTCTGGTGGGGCATGGTCATTGTAACGGCCGGCGCCGTCTCCGCGCTGCTGGGGGTTCTCTACGCGCTTACGGAGCATGACATCAAACGACTGTTGGCCTATCATAGCATTGAAAATATCGGCATTATTCTATTGGGACTGGGCAGCGCGCTGATATTCCTGGCCTTGGAAATGAAGCCATTGGCCGCTCTTGGCCTTGTGGCCGCGCTCTTTCATACCCTCAACCACGCGACGTTCAAGGCGTTGCTTTTTTTGGGCGCCGGTGCGGTGATTTCTGAAACGCATACGAGAAATATGGAAGCGTATGGAGGCCTGATCAAACAGATGCCGCAAACGGCCTTTTTCTTTCTCGTCGGCGCCATGGCCATTTCCGCGCTGCCCCCGTTTAATGGTTTTTTCAGTGAGTGGCTCACCTTTCAATCCCTTTTCGCCGGTATCCGATCTCTCGACATTACGGTGCAGGGGGTGTTTATCCTTGCGGTCGGGGCTTTGGCATTTACCGGCGGATTGGCGGCGGCATGTTTTGTCAAGGTTTTTGGCGCGACCTTTCTGGCAAGACCCAGAAGCGAAGAAGCGCGCCATGCCGGTGAAGTTGCCCTTTCCTTGCGCACAGGAATGGCCGCGCTCGCGGTTTTGAGCCTGCTTTTTGGGTTATTTTCCGGAACGGTGGCCCATCTTCTTTCTGAAGTCGTTCATAGCTTGCCCGTTTTCAATTCTACAGAAGCGGCCTTTACTGCAAATGCGAGCCTGTTCAAGTTCAATGACAATTTTGCATCCGTTTCGCTGCCGCTTATTTTTGTAAGCCTGGTTTCAGTGACCGCCGCCGTCTTTTTTCTGGTTCATATTCTGACGAAGAGCAGAAAAGTACGTTTGGGATGCACCTGGGATTGCGGCACCCATCTGACGCCGAGGATGGAAATAACCGCAACGGGATTCTCCCGTTCAATCATCACGGTTTTCCGCGGGATTCTTCAGCCGACCCAACAATATCAGATAGAATACATGGATGCGGAGATCCGGTATTTCACAAAAGCGAACAGGGTCAGGCTTGAAATCAAGGACATGTACAGCAGTTATTTTTATAGCCCCATGCAAGACCTGGTCGCGAAAATATCCGAGTACGTAAAGCAGATTCAGGGAGGAAATATCAATATCTATATCCTTTACATCTTTATTATTTTAATGGCCTTATTGCTATTGGTGATTTAGAATTTATGAAATCAGCTCTCATTTGGACAATTCAAATCATCCTGATTCCGGTCTTATCGCCGCTGTTTGCGGGAATCATCCGGAAAATAAAGGCCGGATTTCAAAACAGGGTCGGAGCCAAAATAACCCAGCCCTATTATGATTTCTGGAAACTTTTCCATAAGGATGAGGTGATCAGCCAGGACGCTTCCTGGGTTTTTAAATTTGCCCCCTACATCATTTTTGCCGTCACGATCATCATCGGTGCGAGCGTTCCGCTCTTTACATCCATTTTTTCCTTTAATCTGCTGAGCGATCTGTTGGTCGTTGTCTATTTGATTGCGCTGGCCACTTTCTTTTTGGCCTTGGCCGGCATGGATGTCGGCAGCCCTTTCGGGGGCTTTGCGTCCAGCAGGGAGATGACGATGGCTGCTCTCACGGAGGGCGGACTGATCTCTTCCCTGTTGGCTTTGGCATTGGCCGCCCATTCTACAAATCTTTTTTCCATGGTTCATTCGGCGTCGTCCTTGTCGATATTTTCATTCCCCCCGGTCCTGTTGGCCTTTTTTGCTTTCCTGATCGCGATGCTTTCCGAAACGGCCCATTTCCCCTTTGATAATCCGGCTACCCATCTGGAGTTGACCATGATTCACGAGGCCATGATTCTGGAATATTCAGGAAAGAGACTGGCGCTCATGGAGTGGGCGGCTGCCAATAAATTTCTGATTTTCCTTTCCTTGGGGGCCAATATGTTTTTCCCCTGGGGGCTAACCGCTTCTTCAGAATCGACAGCCATTTTGACAGCGCTATTCTTGTTTTTATTGAAAGCTTTGATTCTAACCCTGTTTGTGGCCGTTTTGGAATCCAGTATGGCCAAATTCCGGTTTTTCAGATTGCCGGATCTGTTGCTTGTGTCGTTTATCCTGAGCGTAATTGCCATTATCTTGATTATTTGAGGCCATGATGCCTGACAGCGCGCAAATGGTTTTTTTTCTGGAAGTGATCATCTTTGCCTCGGTCATTTTTATGCATCTTTCCAAAAAAAGCTCTTCGGTGATTGCTTTGTATGTTTTGCAATCACTGGTCATCGCGATGCTGTTAATTGGGTCTGCATTCGAGGAAGCTTCCTGGTCCCTGTTTCTGGTGGCGCTGGTGGTTTTTGCGGTGAAAGTGGTCGTTTCTCCGTACTTCTTTCATAAGCTGATCCGGGAAAATCAACTGAAATTTACCGCCAGCACTTATCTGAACGGGCCCATGACCCTGGTCACGCTGGCCTTATTGACGGGGGTAACCTATTCCCGTTTTTTTAAGCCCTTGACGATTCTTTCCAGACAGAATGAACACACCCTGCTGTTGGCGGTGGCGATGATGCTGATTTCGGTATTTTTGATTATCAATCGCAAGGGGGCATTATCACAGATGATCGGCGTGTTGTCTTTGGAAAACGGTATCGTCTCTTTTGCCTGTTTGGCCGGGCTTGAGCAGACCTCCGGACTCCAACTTGGCATTATATTTGATATTTTGGTCTGGGTAATCATTGCGACTGTCTTTGCATCCATGGTTTATAAACAATACGGATCGCTCGATGTAACGGCAATGACCCATTTAAAAGAAGAATAAAACTATGGCATTATCCTTCATCATCGCGACAACGTGCATTGCGTCAGCGCTCTCATTCTTTGCGAAAAAGAGAATGGGTACGCTGGGCATGATTGCAATGATTGCGTCTGGGGGGGAATTAACGGCAACGGTGATCGCCTCCGCGGCCGTTGTGAAAAATGGTTCCTATGCATCGGAGGTCTATTTTTCCATTGATTCCCTGGGGGCCATTCTGCTGATATTGGTTGCCGTGATCGGTTTTATCGTTTCCTGGTATTCCGTCGGCTATCTCAAAGCGGAGGTCGCCAAAAAAATTATCGGCTTTAGCCGGGTCAGACAATATTTCACTCTGTTGCATCTGTTTCTTTTTGCCATGTTTTTTGCCATCATAACCCCGAATCCGATCATGATGTGGATTGCCATCGAAGCGACGACCCTGTCCACGGCTTTCCTGATCAGTTTTTACAACAAGCCATCCGCGATGGAAGCGGCCTGGAAATACCTGATTATCAATTCGGTGGGATTGCTGCTTGGTTTTTTCGGAACGTTGCTGTTCCTGTATCCGTCGCTGCAGGCCGGACAGGAGGGTTTGATAACCTGGCAGTCCATACGGGCCAATGTTTCAGGTTTTGATCCATTTGTGGTGAAGATCGCATTCATTTTTATTTTAATCGGGTATGGCACCAAGATGGGGCTCGTCCCGATGCATACCTGGTTGCCGGATGCGCACAGCAAGGCGCCGGTTCCCATCAGCGGCCTGCTATCAGGCGTGTTGCTGAACATTGCTTTTTTTGCAATCCTGCGATTCAAGACCGTGGTCGATCTGGCGGTCGGTCGCGATTTTTCACAAGAACTCCTCATCTTTTTCGGAATCATATCCATATTGGTGTCGGCGTTCATCATCTTCATTCAGAAAAATTATAAAAGGCTCCTGGCCTACTCGAGTATTGAACATATGGGTGTCATGGCGTTGGGATTCGGATTCGGAGGCATCGGCGCCTCAGCGGCGCTGCTCCAGATGATCTATCATTCCCTGGCGAAATCGTTACTATTTTTATCATCCGGGAATATATTTCTGAAGTATAGTTCTACGAAGATCATCCGTATCAAAGGCGTCATGTCGGTTCTGCCGTTTACCGGGGTCTCCTTTATCATCGGATTTCTGGCGATCACCGGCGTTCCTCCTTTCGGTATTTTCATTACGGAATTTACCATCCTGTCGGCAGGAATCCAAAATCATCCCGTGGTGACCATCATGGCGCTGTTTGGGTTGACCCTTGTATTTATCGGATTTTTCAAACATACGGTTGCGATGATCTTTGGAGAAAATGAAACCGGCATGCAACGCGGAGAAGCGGGACCCTGGACGATGGCGCCTGTCGTGATTCTTGTGGTCATGTTAACCATAACAAGCATTTATGTACCTTCCTTCATAGCATTGTTAATCAATGCGGCAAGCTTGGCTCACTGATATGGAACGGGACAAGATCATCGAAACGTATATTGCGCATCATCTTGGAGTAAAAAGGGAAGGCAATGTCGTAACGGCTCATGTCCCGGTTGAGCATATTGTGGCCGTTTGCAATGACCTCTATTTTGAACGCAAGCTGCAACTGAAGACCCTGACGGCCACCGACGAAAGAGAGGAGGGGCAAGGGTTTAAGATTTTTTACGTGTTCGGCGTGCCGGGCGAAAATATTTTTGTGGTCCCCTTCATCCAGTTGAAAAACAAACTGGAATTCCCTTCTATCACCAAAACCATCCACGGGGCTTCCGGCTATGAGAGAAAGATTCGATCTTTTTTCGGGCTTGAACCGGTGGGACATCCCCAACCGCAACAGATTCTATTGCATGAAAACTGGCCCGCCGATCTTTTTCCGCTCCGAAAAGATTTCAACGGGCAGGAGAGGCCGGCAGAAGCCAATACGCCTTATGAATTTCAAAGGGTTGAGGGTGAAGGAATTTATGAAATTTCGGTAGGTCCGGTTCATGCCGGAATTATTGAACCGGGACATTTCCGATTCAGTGTTGCCGGAGAGGAAATCATCCTGTTGGAAGCAAAACTTGGATACACACACAAGGGCATTGAAAAGCTCTTTGAGATGCTTCCCCTTGAAAAAAAGGTTCGACTTTCAGAGAAGGTTTCGGGGGATACCTCCTTTACCCATTCGCTGGCCTTTTGTCAGGCCGTAGAAAAGTTGGCCGGTATTGAGATCCCTGAAAAGGCAAAGTACCTGAGGGTCGTGTTTTCCGAATTGGAACGATTGGCAAATCATTTCAACGATATCGGTTTTATCATGTCGGATACCGGGTATAGTTTTGGTGGAAGCCATGGCGCCCGGCTCAGGGAAAGGGTGATGCAGTGGAATGAATGTTTGGCGGGGAGTCGATTCTTGCGCGGCGTGAACGCCATCGGAGGTGTTACCCGTGATATTACACCGGATGTTGGGAAAAAACTGCTTACAGACCTTGAGAAATTATGGACGGATTTCCACCAGGTTATTGAAATTTCGGAAAACAGTAGCTCGCTGTTGAATCGGTTGCAGGGAACCGGAAAGCTTGACGCCCGGATCGCGCTGGATCATGGCGTGACCGGTCTTGCCGGACGGGCGGTTGGCCTGGAACATGACGCGAGAATCGACTATCCCTATGCGGCCTACGACCGATTGAAATTTACCATCGCGCTGGAAAAAGAGGGCGATGTTCGTTCCCGACTTTACGTCAGAATCAAAGAGGTTTATTCCTCCATGGCCATTTTGCGGCAGTCTTTGGAAAAGATGGCCGACGGGGAAATCCGCGTTGCCGGGGAAGTAACGCTAAAACCGGACAGCCATGCAATCGGCATTGCGGAAGGATGGCGAGGCGATATCGTCTATTTCGTTGTAACGAATTCCGCCGGCAGTATAACCCGGGTGGATGTGCGCGACCCGTCATTCATCAACTGGACGGTCCTGGGGCATGCCGCAAAAGACAATGTGATTCCTGATTTTCCTTTGATCAACAAGAGTTTCAATTTGTCCTATTCCGGGAACGACCTGTAAGAGTTAACGCCATCTTTGTTGTTGAGAAAAGTGGGTGAGTCTGTTAGCTTCCGGTTCATGAAGCACATTGTGATGGGAACGGCCGGTCACGTGGACCATGGCAAGACGGCGCTGATCAAAAGACTCACCGGTGTGGACACCGATCGCCTCAAGGAGGAAAAGGAACGTGGAATTACCATCGAGCTCGGCTTTGCCTCCCTCTCCCTTCCCGGCGGAAAGATCATCGGCGTTGTCGATGTTCCCGGCCATGAGCGATTTGTAAAGAACATGGTGGCGGGCGCCGCCGGCATCGACCTTGTGGCGATGGTCATTGCGGCCGACGAAGGGGTCATGCCGCAGACGCGGGAGCATCTCCACATCTGCACCCTCCTCGGGATCCGGAAAGGGGTCGTTGTGCTGACCAAGACCGATCTTGTGGATGCGGAGTGGCTGGATCTGGTCCGGGAGGACGTCCGTGCGTTCCTCAAGGGGACCTTTCTCGAAGCCTCGCCGATTGTTCCGGTTTCTGCCCTCACGGGGGCCGGTTTCGCCGAGTTGCTTTCAGCCATCGAGAGAACGGCCGGCGAGGTGGAAGAGGGAGCCGATATGGGTCTCTTCCGCCTGCCCATCGACCGGGTATTCACGATGAAGGGTTTCGGCACCGTCGTTACGGGGACGTTGACCTCCGGCAAAGTGACGACGGGCGAGGAGGTAGAGATCTCCCCGCTCGGTCTCCGGACCCGGGTTCGGGGGATCCAGGTGCACAACCGGACGGTGGAGACCGCCGAGGCCGGGCAGCGAACGGCCATCAATCTTCAGGGGACCGACCGGGCGGTGATCGAGCGGGGGTATGTCCTGGCCGGACCCGGCGCCCTGACGGTCTCGCAGCGCCTCGATTGCACGTACCGTCATCTGACCGTCGCCGGCCGGAAGCTGAAGAACCGGACCCTTGTCCGTCTCCATACGGGAACCAGCGAGATCATGGCGCGGGTAATTCTTCTCGACCGGGACGAATTGGAATCGGGGGGCGACGGCTTTGCGCAGCTTGTGCTGGAGGCGCCCCTGGCCGCCGTGGCCGGGGATCGGTTTGTTGTCCGGAGCTACTCCCCCGTGACGACGATCGGCGGCGGGGTGATCATCGATCCGCTGCCGACAAAACACAAACGGTCGTCGGCTGGGGTCCTGCGGGAACTTAAATTCCTCGCTGAGGGCGGGGATGCCGAGAAGGCGGCCGTCATTCTGGAGAGGGCCGGGATCGGGGGGATCACCGAAAACCTCCTCATCGTGCGGACCGGCATCCGCGGCAGGGAACTGCGACGACTCCTGGAAGGGATGTTCTCCGCGAAGAAGGCCGTCCTGGTGGACCGGGATGAGATGCGGGTTCTGTCTGCTCCGGTGTATGAGGACTTTCAGGCGGCGATCGCCCGGGAGTTGCAGGGATACCATGAACGGTATCCGCTGAAGGGGGGACTTTCCCGAGAGGAGCTGAGGACGACGCTGGGGATGGGTGACGGAGTCGGGCAGAAGATCTTCACCATGGCCCTCCGGGATCTTGAAAAGAAGGGCGAACTGATTGCCGAAAAAGAGATGATTCGTCTTGCGGGGCACTGCGTCCGGTTGCAGGGGGAGATGGGGTCCCTTCGGGAGAGCCTCTCCGTCCTCTACCGTGAAGGCGCTCTGGCGCCGCCGACGGTCCGGGAGATCCTGGAGAGGTTTCCCGACCGGAAAAAAGAGATTACAAGCCTTCTCCAGGTGATGACCTGCGAAGGAGAACTGATCAGAATCAGTGAGGATCTCAACTTCCACCGGGATTCTCTGGCGAAACTTCGCGATGAGTATCGGCAGCTCCTCGTCCGGGAAGGAGAGGCGACGCCGGCCAGTTTCAAGGGGCTCACCGGGCTTTCGCGGAAATTCATCATTCCGCTGATGGAGTATTTCGATATGACCAAACTCACCATGCGGGCGGGCGATCACCGGATTCTGCGGGAGAGGCAGGAAAAATGACGGAAGTCTATTTTTTTAAGGAAGGGCAGGTGCGGGTGTGACGGAGAAAAAGATCTATGTCAAGGATATCAAAACGGGTGACAAGGTGAGCGAGATTTTTCTCGCGGGGGAGAAAAATCTGGCCTATTCCCAGAAAGGGTCTCCCTACCTGAATATCCGTCTGAAGGACCGGACGGGGGATGTGGACGGGAAGGTCTGGGAAAACGCGCTGGCCTGGGACAGGGCATTCAAAAAGGGCGATCTGATCCGCATCCAGGCGCGGGCGCTCAGCTTCAAGAATGCGATCCAGCTCTCGATCATCGAGCTTCGGAAGGTGGAGGATGCGGAGGTTGAACTGGCGGATTACTTCCCGGTTGCGAAGGGGGATCGTGCGGCGATGTTCGCCGAAATTCTCGCCTATTGCGAACAGGTGAAGACCCCTTGTCTGGCCGCGCTTCTGCAATCATTTTTCAAGGACGAAAAGATCGCCGGGCTCTTCGGAAGGGCGCCGGCGGCCAAGGGTTTCCATCATGTCTACATCGGCGGTCTTCTGGAACACACCCTCTCCGTCGTCCGGCTCCTCGACCGGGCGGCCGGCCATTATGCGGGGGTCAACCGGGATCTCCTGATCGCCGGCGGGATCCTCCACGATATCGGGAAGATCTACGAATTCTCCTTTGATCGGATCGTGGAGTACAGCGACCCGGGGCGTCTGGTCGGCCACATCGTCATCGGTGTGGAGATGGTCGATGCCAAGATCGCGGCGATACCCGATTTCCCGGAGCAGACGGCCATGGAGCTCCGCCACCTGATCCTCAGCCACCACGGCGTCCTCGAATACGGCTCGCCCAAGCGTCCCAAGACGCTGGAGGCCCTGATCGTCCACTATATGGACGACCTCGACGCCAAGGTGAACGCCTTCCAGGAGTACATCCGCGAGGCCCGCGACGAGGAGTCGGACTGGACACCCTATCACCGGCTCTTTGAACGGTACATCTACAAGGGCCGGAAACAGAGCGACAAAGAGACCGGGAAACCGGATGTCGGGGACATGATGCCGCATCGTGTCCCCAGCGCCTGATCCGGAAACCGCATGTCGGGGACATGATGCCGCATCGTGTCCCCAGCCTCCTTGAAGGGATTTTAGTAGCGGAACACGGCGGCCAGGTCGCTTTTGTCCGGCATCTTTTCCGGAGAGAGCGTAAAAACCGTCCCTCCATTCAGGAAAGTCTGTATGGCCGACATCTCCAGAAGATCTTCGCTCGTAGCCCATGCCTGCTCATGCATTTGGACGGCGCCGCTCTCTCCGTTGTAGGTTCCCCACTGCTGGCGGTCTGAGGCGACTAAAAGGAGACCGACCCGTCCATGATGGGCGGCGGGAACGATCTCCCGGCTATCGGTGGAGGTCAGACCTGTTCCCGAGGATTGCCGGTACTGCGCGACGGCGTCGTGTTCGGCCTTCTGAAAATAGGGGCTGACGATCTTCAGGGTCGCCTGGTGGAGCGTCTCCGCGCTGATTCCCTGCGGATTCCCCGGAATCCCCTCTTCGATCAAACGCGGGTAGGTGTTGGCCTCGCGATAGATGGGGAAGAGATAGTCCACCCCGGCGAGGACAAGGGGCGCCCGTTCGTCCTTCAGAAGGTCGTGGAGACCCCGGTCGATCATGCGGAAGTATTTCAGGAGGTTCTCTTTTGTATCGGTGGCGACGCCTCCGTGTCCCGAAACCATGGCCATGCCTGCGGCGCTGCTGGCGGAGCCGGCGCGAAAGCGGACCTGTTTATCAAACTCGTCAATCTGCAACGCCTCGGCGAGGCTTTCCGGAACCGATTCCAGTTCGATTTCTCGTATATTCTTCCCCGTCCCTTCGAGGAGCCGGACCTCATTCTGGCTGAGGGCGAGGATATAGAACCGGTTATCGCCGCCGAGGAGCGGCAGCAGAGGCTTGACGTGAAAATGGTCGGCGACGACGATGAGTTCGCCGAAGGCCTTGGGAAGACAGAAGCAGCGGAAGAGATCGGCGGAGATAAAGAGTGCCAGACCGTCGCTCTGCCGCCGCCAGAAGAGGACATTTCCCGGCAGCACCTGCGCAGGTTCCAGGAGGGTCTTGATCTCCTGGGGGCGCAGACCTCCAGCCAGCAACTTTTCTTCCGCGCTGCGCAGCAGGTTTCTCAACCGGATCTGGTTCTGCTGACTCTCCGAGCCGGTGCGAAAGGTGGGCATAAAAATCGAAATGCACAATCCCTGATGTTTCCCCAGCAACGTCTTGATTTCATCCTGCGATAATACATCCATTTGGCCGTCTCCCTTCTCATGGTTAAACCCTCCTTCAAGGGTATGCAGAAGATGATCCGGACGATCCCTGCAGGGGCCGAATGGAGCCCTTTTAAAAAATCGGCCGGAAAAGACCAAAATACCATCCGGTTAGAAGATATAAAATCTGTCGAAACAAAGCAAATCATTTCTTGCCCGTTCCTGCGGTACATGGTAAGGGTTTGCCCCCCGGCAGGTCCGTCATATTTCCTTTGCAGGGGGCGGAAGTTATGATAGAAGCCGCCCTCCTGATCAATCCATTTCCGCTTTCGCTGTTTTCGGATTTTCCGGCGCCGCTGGAGGAGGGGAAGAATGTCGGAAGGATTCGGGATTTCGGGTACGGAGATCCATAAACAAGGTGGCCTGCGATGACATTGGGTAAAGAGACCGGCGTTGTTTCCGGAAAAGGGATTTCCGGCGTGGACTGGAACGACTGGAA
>Ga0209638_1001463_pt1 | contig 15117 bp, 12 predicted proteins | sample BarGraNGADG00211_FD_184490 | JGI IMG/M metagenome (GOLD analysis project Ga0209638, IMG submission 184490) | Arctic peat soil microbial communities from Barrow, Alaska - Barrow Graham LP Ref core NGADG0002-211 (SPAdes) (version 2) | ecosystem: Environmental > Terrestrial > Soil > Wetlands > Peat... | reverse complement strand
TGGTGCCGAAGCTGAAGAACTGGGCGTGCTCGGCGATCTCGTCCGCGACCCAGCAGGCCCGCGGGATCTCGATCATCGTGCCGAACTTGAAGTCGGGCCTGACACCGGCGGCCTTCACGACGGCCTCGGCCTCGGCATCGAGCAGGGCCCGAGTTGCCTTGAGCTCATTCACGTGGCCCACGAGCGGGATCATTATCTCCGGCCGCGGGTCCTTGCCGGCCTTCTTGACCGCGATGGCCGCGTTCAGGATGGCGCGCGTCTGGATCTTGACGAAGTCGGGGATCATCAGGCCGAGGCGGCAACCGCGCAGACCGAGCATCGGGTTCTGCTCGTGCATCGACTTGATCGTCGCGAGCAGTTCCTTGTCCTCGGCCGTGGCCGCTTCACCGGCCTTGGTCACCTTGACGAGCTGATCCTCGAGGTTCGGGAGGAACTCGTGGAGCGGCGGGTCGATCAGGCGGATGACAACCGGCAAGCCGGACATGGCGGCGAGGATGCCCTCGAAATCGCCCTGCTGGAGCTTCTCGAGTTCGCCCATCGCCGTATCGAACTGGGCCAGATCGGCCTTCTCGCCGTCGGTGAGCTGCTCACCGGCCGCGAGCTTAGCCTTGGCGCGAGTGGCGACGTTGGCGACGAGGATCGCGCTGCGCACGATCTCGAGGCGATCGCCCTCTCGGAACATGTGCTCGGTGCGGCACAAGCCGATGCCCTGGGCGCCGTAGCCGCGAGCCTGAGCGGCCTCTTCCGGCTTGTCGGCGTTGGTCCAGATCATCAGCTTGCGGATCTTGTCGGCGTAGCCCAGAACGGTCTGGAGGTCCGGCTGATCCTCGAAGCGAGCGGAGACGGTCGGCAGCGAGCCGAGGAAGACGTCGCCGGTTGAGCCGTCGAGGCTAATCGGGTCGCCTTCTCTGAACGTGGTCCCGTTGGCCGTGGCGGTCTTGGAGCTGTAGTCGACGACGAGCTCGGCGCAGCCGGAGACGCATGGCTTGCCGATCTGGCGAGCGACAACCGCGGCGTGGGAGGTGGCGCCGCCGCGAGCGGTCAGGATGCCCTGGGCCACCGCCATGCCGTGGAAATCGTCGGGCGAGGTTTCGACGCGGACGAGAACGACTTTCACGCCCTTCTCGACCCACTCGACCGCGGTATCGGCACTGAAGACTGCCTTGCCGACCGCGGCGCCGGGCGAAGCGTTGAGGCCCTTGGCAATGCGGACGGCGGCTTTGCGGGCAGCCGGGTCGAACTGGTTGCGCAGGAGCTGGTCGACCTGGGCGGGCTCGATGCGGGCGACCGCCTCGGCCTCGGTGATCAGGCCCTCGGCAACCATGTCGATGGCGATCTTCACTGCGGCGGCGGCGGTGCGTTTGGCACTGCGAGTCTGCAGCATGTAGAGCTTGCCACGCTCGATCGTGAACTCCAGGTCCTGGACGTCGCGATAGTGCTTCTCGAGCTTCTCGGCGATGGCCTTGAACTCCGCGTAGGAGGCCGGCATCTCCTGGGCAAGGGCCGCGATCTTGGCCGGGGTGCGGATGCCCGCGACCACGTCCTCGCCCTGGGCGTTGACGAGGTACTCGCCGTAGAGCACCTTCTCGCCGGTGTTGGGGTCGCGGGTGAAGGCGACGCCGGTGCCCGAGTCGTCGCCCATGTTGCCGAAGACCATGGTCACGATGTTGACCGCAGTGCCGAGATCGTGGGCGATCTTCTGGCTGTTGCGGTAGTCGTTGGCGCGCTTGCCGAACCACGATGCGAAGACAGCCTTGATGGCCAGGTCCAGCTGCTCGTTCGGATCGGTCGGGAAGTCACGCCCGGCGTCCTTCTTGACGACAGCCTTGAACTCCTCGACGAGGGCCTTGAGGTCCTCGACCGTCAGGTCCGTGTCCTTGGCGTTGGGGCCGTGCTTGGCCTTGCGCTCGTCGAGCGGCCCATCGAAACGCTCGGCCTTCACGCCGAGAACGATCCGGCCGAACATCGAAACGAAGCGCCGGTAGGCGTCCCAACCGAAACGATCGTTGCCCGTGAGCGCGACGAGGCCGGTGAGGGTCTCCTCGTTGAGGCCGAGATTGAGGACGGTGTCCATCATGCCCGGCATTGAGAACTTGGCGCCGGAGCGAACCGAAACGAGGAGCGGGTTCTTGGGATCGCCTAAACCCTTGCCGGTCTGCTTCTCGACGACCGTCACGGCCGCCAGGACGTCTTCCCACAGGCCGGCGGGAAGCTTCTCGCCGGCGGAGAAATAGTCGTTGCAGGCTTCGGTGGTAATGGTGAAGCCGGGGGGTGTCGGAAGACCGGCGTTGGTCATCTCCGCAAGGCCGGCGCCCTTGCCGCCGAGCAGATCCTTCATCCCGCCGTTGCCCTCGGCCCGGCCGCCGCCCCATGCGTAGATATATCGCTTGGCGGCCACGTGGGTCTTAGCAGAGTCGGCCATGGGGTATCAATCTCCTTGGATGCGGGAACTGGTCGCGCCGCGGGCAGCGGGATAGCGCCCGAGCGACCGAATCGCACGATGTCCTTGAGATTGTACAAGCCGCGCGCCAGAGCGCCTGTCGTCCGAGCGGCACGGTGAGCCGGGGCCACGGTCCCTGGGCTGGCGGCCCTTCGGCCCCGGGTGGCGGGCCGCTTGGCCCGGGACCGTGGCCGAGGGGGTTCGACGGCTGGCGCGGGCCGGGGCGGGCGCGGGCCGGGGCACACTCATCGAAGCTGGCGCCGATCCTCCACCGCGCCTGGATCTCCGTCGTCGGTTTCCACGTCTTACTCATGACCTGGGTAAGAGCGAAAGCGCCCGAATCGAAAACTCGGGCCAGACTGGCTACGCGGGAGACCGCTCTTTCCGTCGTCTGGCCACCTCGGCCTCAGGTCGGGTCCCTGGACACGGGCTCTAAGCGGGTCCCGAAGTCAGCCCCGTCGCGCCGCCGTAGCCTCGACCCCACGATCCAGCCACGCGATCCACTCATCCAGCCCCGCCCCGGTCGCGGCCGACACTTCCAGCAGGGGCACCGAGGGATTAAGAAGCCGTACATCGGCCATGAAGCCGGCCCGGTCGAAGGTCAGATGAGGCTCGAGATCGATCTTGTTGAGCAGGATGAGATCCGCCGCCGTGACCAGGTACGGATGCTTGGCGGCTTTGTCGTCGCCTTCGGTGAGGCTGAACAGCCCGACCTTCGCCGTCTGACCCAGATCGAACCCCACCGGGCAGATCAGGTTGCCCACATTCTCGATGAAGAGCAGGTCGACGCCGTCCAGATCGAGCCGGCCGAGCGCGTCGCGGACCTGGCCGGCCTCCAAATGGCACCCCTCGCCGGTGGAGATCTGGACGACCCGTTCGCACCAGCGCGCCAGACGGTCGCCGTCGCGACGTGTGGCCAGGTCCCCAACCAGAACGGCCGGCCGCCGGCGCCCCGCCAGCAACCGCAGAGTGGCCTCCAGGAGCGCAGTCTTGCCGCTTCCAGGTGCCCCGATCAGATCTATGGCGAAGATGCCACGGCGGCCCAATTCAGCGCGCGTGACAGCGGCGATGTCGTCGTTTGCCTCGAGAATGCGCTCGACGACCGGCAGCCGAACCGTCCGCGTCTCTCCGCTCATCTATGGTTCCTCCTCGTCCACCGTGATCGAGACTAGGTCCAGCTCATCGCCACCCGTCGGGGTCGGCGAGGCGTTGCCGCAGGTGCACTCGACGAACGGCTTGGGACTGCTCCAGCTGCGGCCGCAGCTGGAGCAAGTGATGGTCCAGGGCCGCTGGTCCACCTGCAGATCGGCTCCGGCGAGTGGGGTGCCATCCGTTACGGCCTGCCAGGACATCTTCAACGCCTCGGGTTCCAGGGCGCGCAGGGCGCCGACACGGATTTCGACGCCACGCACCAGGGCCCCCTCCGGCGCATGCCGAAGAACTTGAGTGGCGAGGGCCTCGGCAATGGAAAACTCGTGCACGCGGGGCATCCTAGCCCATTTCTGTCAGGCGGTACGCCCTAATTGCCCTGGAAAGCTAGCCGGTCACGAACCAGCAGGGCCGAAACTCCCGCCATGTAGGGCCAAAGCGCGGGGCTCGAACTGGCTCGCCTTCGATACGCTTCTGTGGCAATGACAACGCCTGTGGGCGGATCGACAACCGACGCCACTCTGAATCACGGAACGGCTCGGCACTCCTGAGAGTGGAGGGCATGGGACACATACTCCTGGTGGACGACGACGCGGAATCCGTCGCCCGCAACGTCGCCGCTCTCGAAGCAACCGGTCACGCTGTCGCTACCGTTTCGACCACCGTGGAAGCCACCGAGGCTGTGCGCCTCGCGAAGCCGGACCTGGTGGTCATGGAAGGCATGCTGGACGGAGCCTTCGCCGGCTTCGATCTCGCTCGATCGCTCGCGTACGACTTCCCCACCCTGCCGCTCATCATGTTGACGCGCGCGGACGAGCATCTCACCGCTCGGGAGCGCTCCGGCCAGGACCGCGACGGCGGCTGGCTGCCCGTCCAGCGCTACCTCGAGAAGCCCGTCGCTACCGACGTCCTCGTCTACGAAGTCGAGCACCTTCTGCCTGGGGCGCACTGAGCCCATGAGCTCACTCGTCGCGTTCCTGATCGCCTTCCCACTGGTCGTCGGCGCCATCCTGCTCCTCGTCACGCGGGCGTCGGTACGAACCCCGATCGTCCTGGTCGCGAGTGCCGCCATCATGGTGGCCTCCGTAGCGACGGTCGTGACCTTCGGCAACGGGACCGCCATCTTCTTCGGGTTGCCGGGGGGCATGGTCCCAGGCCTGGCGCTGTTCGGCGTCGAGATCGCCATAACGGCCTTCATCGTCATCATCGGTGTCGCGAACGGGCGGTTCCTCGCCCCGGCGATGGCCCTGATCCAGCTCGGCATCGCGGCCTTCCTCGAGGTCACCGGCCGGATGCCGGAGGTCGATCCGCAGCGCCTCTTCTGGTTCGATCGGCTGTCGATGGTGATGGTGCTCATCATCGGCCTGATCGGCTCGCTCATCTGCATCAACGCCATCGGCTATATGCGCGACTACCACCGCGCGAGCCCCATGACCCGCGGCCGCCGGAACGTCTTCTTCTCGCTGCTCTTCGTCTTCCTGTCGGCCATGTTCGGGCTCGTCCTCTCGAACGATCTGCCGATGATGCTGGTGTTCTGGGAGATCACGACCCTCTGCTCGTTCCTGCTGATCGGCTACACGCGGACCGAGGAAACGATCGGCTACGCCTTCAAGGCGCTCAACATGAACCTACTCGGAGGCCTCGGCTTCGGGCTCGCGATCGCCGTCCTCGCGGACCAGCATCTGGGCCTCGACCTGGCGAGGCTGACCGCCAGTCCCGCCTCGGGCGTGCTCCTGGCCGCGGTCGCGCTTCTTGCCTTCGCTGGCATTACCAAGAGCGCGCAGATGCCGTTCAGTTCGTGGCTGATCGGCGCGATGTATGCCCCGTCCCCCACGTCGGCCCTCCTGCATTCCAGCACGATGGTCAAGGCCGGCGTCTTCCTCCTCCTGCGTCTCTCCCCGGCGATGACCGGATCCGCAGTCGGGTACCTCGTGACCTTCGTCGGCTTGATGACGTTCCTCTTCGTCTCCCTTGTCGCCGCAACCGAGCAGAACACCAAGAAGGTTCTGGCCTACTCCACGATCGGCAGCCTCGGCTTGATCGTCGGCTGCGCCGGCATAGGCACGCCCGAGCTGGCCTGGGTCGGAGTCATGATCATCATCTTCCACGCCCTGGCCAAGGGCCTCCTCTTCCTCGTGGTCGGCACGATCGAGAACAGGCTCTACACCAAGGACATGGAGAACTTCGACACCCTGCTCAGCCGCCTGCCGAAGGTCAGCGTGCTGGCCATGGCCGGCATCGCCGGCATGTTCATCGCCCCCTTCGGAATCGTGGTCGCCAAGTGGGCGGCAATCAAGGCGTTCCTCCTCGTTCCCGGCGGCCAGGGCGCCGTCATGATCGCCATCATGGCCTTCGGGAGCTCGCTCACGCTCTTCTACTGGGGCAAGCTGCTGATCAAGGTGCTCTCGATGCGCAGCGTCGGCGAATACGAGCGCTCGATCGAGCGCCGGATCTCGCGCTATGAGTGGCTGACCGAGGGCGCCCTTGCGATCGGCGTGATCGCGGTCACGGCCGGCATCGGGGTCATCTCCGATCAGGTCGTTGGGCCGTATGCCATCTCCACCTTCGCCGGTGGGTCTCGAAGCTTCCTGACGATCGAGCCGGCGATGCTGATCGTGATGGTTGTCGCCGTCCTGTTCCTGCCGCTGCTGGCGCTGTGGGCCTCTCGCGGCAAGTACGACGAAGCCGACTTCTATACCAGCGGCCGCTCCGCCAACTCAAGCCACGTGATGGGCGCCGCTCTGGGAAGCACGAGATCGGTGACGCTGCGCAACTACTACCTCGAGGGCGTCATCAACGGCCCGTTGATGTTCCGCGTGGGGTCGATCGCCTGCGGCGGGATCCTGGCTGCGATGGTCTTCACAGGAATGGTGGCCCGCTGATGACACCCGCGATCTACGGCATCCTGTTCGTGATCCTCGCCCCGGTTTTCGGCGGACTCCTCGCCGGGGTCGATCGAATCGTGAGCGCCCGGATGCAGGGCCGCGTCGGGCCGCCCCTTCTGCAGCCGTTCTACGACCTCGGCAAGCTCTTCCAGAAGCAGGCCCGACAGGTCAACCCCGTGGTCGAGCCGCTTCTGTTGGCCCACGTCGGCTTCATGGCCGTAACGGGCGCGATGCTGCTCGGCGGGACCGACCTCATCTTCGTGGCATTCGTCTTCGCCCTTGCCGCTCTCTTCCTGGTCCTGGCCGCGGGCTCGGTCGACTCGCCGTACAGCTTCGCCGGAGCCGAGCGCGAACTCATCGTGCTGCTCGCCTCGGAGCCGTTCTTCATCCTGATGATGGCCGCCATCTGCAAGGTCACCGGGGCGAGCACGTATGCCGGCGTCCTGGCGTCGCCCGAGCTGGTCGCGGTGCAGCTGCCCGGCGTGCTCCTGGCCTTCCTGCTGGTCGCCACCATCAAGCTGCGCAAGTCCCCGTTCGACATCTCCATTTCGCACCACCCCCACCAGGAGCTGGTGAGCGGCCTGACCACGGATATGTCGGGCAGGCTGCTGGCCTACGTGGAGCTGACCCACTGGTACGAGTCGGCGCTGCTGTGTGCCTTCATGGTCCTGCTCTTCAACTGGAGCATCCCTCTCGGTTTGCTCGTTTTCGCCATCGCCTACGCCCTCGAGGTACTGGTGGACAACTCCACCTCGCGGGCCAAGTGGCAGCTCGTCCTGCGCTCGACGTGGGTAGCGACGCTGCTCTTCTCCGGAGGCAACGTGCTCGCCCTCTTCCTGCTGGGCAGGTGAGCCCTAATGTCCTTCTTCAGTCGCTCGCCCTGGATCCTCCACTACGACGGTTCAAGTTGTAACGGCTGCGATATCGAGGTCCTGGCCTGCCTGACCCCGCTCTACGACGTCGAGCGATTCGGCGTCGTCAACACCGGCAACCCCAAGCACGCCGACATCCTGCTCGTCACCGGCAGCGTGAATGAGCGCAACGTCGACATCATCCAGAACCTTTACCGCCAGATGCCCGATCCCAAGGTCGTGGTGGCGGTGGGCGCCTGTGCGTGCTCCGGCGGCATCTTCGCTCGGGCCTACAACATCCAGGGCGGGATCGACAAAGTGGTCCCGGTGGACGTATACGTACCCGGCTGTGCCGCCCGACCCGAAAGCATCATCGACGGCGTGGTGCAGGGCATAGCCGCTCTGGAAGAGAAGCGGAAGAAGACAGCGTGATTGACCGCATTGCGTTCCTCGCGCGCGTCGAGAAGTACCACAAGGCCGGCTGGCGCCTGTCCCTGATCAACGCGACCACGATCATGCCCGCCGAGGGCATGGACCATGGAGCGTTCGACGTGGCCTGGGCGTTCGCGCGCGGCACCGAGTTCGAGACCATTCGCGAACGGATAATGCCCGGCGACGAACTGCCGAGCATCTCCGAGTCCTTCGGCGCTGCATTCCTCTACGAGAACGAGATGCGGGAGCTCTTCGGCATCAACGTGACCGGCATCGGGCTGGACCTGCAGGGGCAGCTGTACAAGACCGCGGCCCGAGTTCCCTTCTCGCCCAGTGCCATCCGAGCTCGCCTGGAAGCTCTGGGGCGCCCGGAACCGGTGGCCAAGCACGGCACGGCGACCGCGTCCGGCACGGCAACCGCGTCCGGCGCCGCCGAGAAGCCAGGCGCTGCCGAGAAGCCAGCATGAAGCGCACTGTCATCCCGATGGGCCCGCAGCACCCTGTGCTGCCGGAGCCGCTCGTCCTGGACCTCATTCTCGAGGACGAGAAGGTCGTGGACGCCATCCCAACGATCGGCTACGTCCACCGCGGCCTGGAAATGATGGTCGAGCGAGTCGAATACACCGAGATGGGCTTCGTTGTGGAGCGCATCTGTGGCATCTGCAGCTTCATGCACGGCATGGGCTACTGCGTCTCGCTCGAGAGCATCATGAATGTCGAAGTGCCGGACCGGGCCCGCTGGCTGCGCCTGATCTGGGCGGAGATTTCCCGCGTCCAGAGCCACTTGCTCTGGCTGGGCCTGGGCGCCGACGCTTTCGGCTTCGAGAACCTCTTTATGCACTGCTGGCGGATGCGTGAGCAGATCCTCGACATCTTCGAGAAGACGACCGGCGGACGGATCATCCACTCCGTCAACCGCATCGGCGGCGTGAAGCGGGACATCTCGGACTCCGCGTTGGCCGCGATCCTGCTGGAGATGCAGGCCCTCGGCGCGGCATTCAAGGAGACCGCCCGTGTCTTCGGGACGGATCCCTCGATCGCTCACCGGCTCGGCGGCGTAGGGGTCCTGAGCACAGAGGATGCCCGAGCCGTAGACGCCGTCGGGCCGATGGCACGCGCCTCCGGAATCGCGACCGACACGCGGCTGATCGGCGCCAACTTCTACGACCGCCTCGAGTTCGAACCCCTCGTCGAGACTGCCGGCGACTGCCTGGCCCGAGTCGTGGTGCGCATGCGCGAGATCGACCAGTCGATCGACCTCATTCGCCAGGCCATCGACAAGATGCCCAAGGGCGAAGGTCAGCCGATCGAGAACAAGCCTCGCGGCAATCCGCTGGGCGAAGTCTTCACGCGGCTGGAGCAGCCACGCGGCGAGGTCCTCTATTACGTCAAGGCCAACGGCACAAAGAATCTGGAACGCTTCCGCGCCCGCACGCCGACCTTCGCCAACATCCCGGCGATGATCAAGCTGGTCAAGGGCTGCGACCTCGCGGACGTCCCCAACATCATCCTGACGATCGACCCCTGTATCAGCTGCACGGAGCGCTGACATGGCCAATCCGCTGAAGCTGCCCATGGTCCGCCGCTCGCTGCGGAACCTGGTCTCGCGTCCGGCCACGCGTCGCTACCCGTACGAGATCCGGCCTCGCTTCGAGGGTGCCCGCGGCACGATCGAGTTCGATGTCGAGACGTGCAACTACTGCATGCTCTGCGCGCGGCGCTGCCCCGCCGCGGCGATCACCGTCTCACGCGAGGATCGCGTCTGGGCCATCGAGCATCTGACGTGCATCGGCTGCAACGTCTGCGTCGAGGTCTGCGCCAAGAAGAGCCTGACCATGTCGAAGGAATCCAAGCCCGTCCACACCCGCGCCGAGGTTGGCCCGCAGGGCCAGCGGCCGGGCCACGAAGAGTGGCACAAGCCCGCGCCCGCCGAGGCACCCGCGGTCAGCTGACAGCCGCGGCACGTTGATCGCAATGCCGTTCGGATCGCCTACTCTTTCGGCGTGCGTCACCCACACCGTCCGCTCCGGAGCCGCCCGCTCCTGATCGCATTCGCCACCGCCGCGGTCGTGGTCGCGTTCGCGTTCGGCGGCCTTTTCGTCCTGGGGATGCCCGGCGCCGGCACCGGCGCCAGCCTCTCCCCGGCGGTCGCAGATTCGTCGGGCGCTTCGCCCTCGGCCGGGCTCCAGACCCCCGGCCTGGCATCTGCCACTCCCCTACCCGCCACGCCGTCGGCATCGCCCACAGCCGCATCCGCCCGAATCCCACTCGTCCCGATCGTCGAGTACTGGTCCACTCGACGGTCGATCGCCCGCTCCGAGCTGGCAAGCCTCATCGGCGGCAGCCACGCCGCCGGGCCCTCGCCGTCGAACACGACGATTGCCGTCAGCTCCGATGACTTGCCGGCACTCGCGACCGCGCTGGGCGTGACGCCGGAGGGCGTCCAGGCAATCTCCGCGGCGGAAGTGCGAGCCCTCGTCAAGGCCAGGCCCGGCACGATCGGCATAGTTCGAGCCGACGACGTGACGATGGACGTTCGCGCTCTGGCAGTGGACGGGGCCGCGCTCTTCGGAGCGGAACGGATCCACGACATCGGCGGGTGGCCGCTGCTGGTCTCCGAGGCGGGGGCCACATCCAGCTTCTCCGCGGATACGACTTGGACCGTCGCCTCCGGTGGGGACGTGATGCTCGACAAGGCGATCTACGCCCAATCCGTGCTGAAGGGCAAGGGCGCCGACTACGCCTGGAACGGCGGAACGGCCGTCATCGACAGCCGGCGTTGCTGTGGCTGGGGAGGCAAACGGCTCGCGTACGGTCACCAGACCGGCCACGAGGGAGCTGTCGCGGCCCTGTTCCGGGACGCCGACCTCGCCATCGTCAACCTCGAGTCGCCGGAACCGGACAACTTCACGTACCACTCCGGCGGGTTCACGTTCACCGGCGACCCGGCTCTGCTCGTTGGCCTGCGCGACGCCGGCATCGATCTGGCCGGGCTCGCCAACAACCACTTCGGCAACGGCGGCACGCGGGGAGTGACCGACACGCTCCGCCACCTCGACGAGCTCGGGATCGCCCACGCCGGCGCCGGTGCCAACCTGACGGCGGCCCGCAAGGCGGCCTGGCTCGATGCCGGAGGGCTGAAGGTGGCCGTCCTCGCCTACGTCGACGTCCAGCCGACGAGCTACTGGGCGACGTCGAACCGGCCCGGCTCGTCGGGTTATGACATCGCCGCCATCACCGCCGACATCCGGGCTGCCCGGAGCGCCGGGGCCGACCTGGTCTTCGTGATGCCGCACTGGGGCGAGGAATACGCGGACTCCGTGTGGGCTTTTCAGCGGACCGACGCCAGAGCGATGATCGCCGCCGGAGCGGACCTGATCCTCGGCAGCCACTCACACTGGGTAGGTCCGTTCGAGCAGATCGACTCCGAGCACCTGGCCTTCTACTCGCTCGGCGATCTCGTCTTCGACTGGACACACGACGAGCGGACGCAAGAAGGAGTCGTGGCCGACCTGACGTTCGAGGGCAAGAAGCTGGTCCAGGTCGACCTCCACCCCACATTCATCATCTCCGGCCAACCCAATCTGCTCGACCCCGCCGGCGACGGGAAGTCCGTCCTGGGCCCGGTCCAGACGTCATCGGAGCCACGGCTCGGCTGGTAGCGTTCCGCTCCCGAGCGCGAACCGCGCTACCCTCCCGGAGTGCAGAAGTGACCTTCGGCCCCGAGCGTTAGGGCAGACTGGGCATGTGGCGGCATGCGTTTGGCGGCCACCATGGGAATAACTCATACTGACTTAGCACACATTCTTCGAAGACCGCCCACCGGAGCAAGATGCACCCGATCGTTCGCAAGGCGCAGTTGTCGCCCAATGTCACCCGCCTGGTTGTCGAAGCGCCCCGGATCGCCGAGATCCGCCAGCCGGGGCAGTTCGTCATCGTTCGGCGCGGGCCCGGCGCTGAGCGAATTCCGCTCACCATCGCCGACGTGGATCGCGCGGCGGGCACCATCACCCTGGTCATTCAGGCGATAGGCAAGAGCACGCACGAGCTGACCTCACTCGCGGTCGGCGACGCGATCACCGACATCGCCGGTCCGCTGGGCAATCCGACGAAGCTGCTGGAGGCGGGCCATGCGGTGTGCGTGGGCGGCGGCGTCGGGACCGCGGTCGTGTACCCCATCGCCCAAGCCCTCGCCGAACGCGGCGTCAAGGTGACGAGCATCATCGGCGGCCGCTCCAAAGAGTGGGTCATCTGCGAGGACGAGCTGCGCGCCTGCGGCGACGTGATCGTCTGCACCGACGACGGCAGCTACGGCCGCCACGGCTTCGTGACCGAGGCTCTCAAGGACCTGTGCGAAGCTGGCGGCATCGACGAGGTCTTCGCCGTCGGCCCCGTGCCGATGATGCGGGCCTGCTCCGAGCTGACGCGCCCCTATGCGATCCACACCACTGTCTCGCTCAACTCGATCATGATCGACGGCACGGGCATGTGCGGCGGCTGCCGCGTCGCAATCGACGGCAAGAGCCAGTACGCCTGCGTCGACGGCCCCGAGTTCGACGGCCACAAGGTGGACTTCCGCCAGTTGGCCGATCGGCTCACCACCTACCGGGAGTTCGAGCAGGCCGCCCTCGAAGCGTGGCAGACCTCGCACGCGGAGGCCCACTGATGAGCGACCTCTCCCTGTCCGGCCGGGCGGCCGAGCACCCGGAGCCGCTCCCCAAGAAGGAGCGGATGAAGATCGATCGCGGCTCCATGCCCGAGCAGGACGCCATGGCGCGCGCTCGCAACTTCGCCGAAGTGAACCTGGGCTACTCCGAGCAGCTGGCGATCATCGAGGCCGACCGCTGCCTGCAATGCCCCAAGCCGTACTGCATCGCAGGCTGCCCCGTCGCGGTCAACATCCCGAACTTCATCCGCTTGCTGGGCGACGGCAATATCAAGGCCGCGGCCGACTCCCTCCTCGGCGACAACGCCCTGCCCTGCGTCACCGGACGCGTCTGCCCGCAGGAAACTCAATGCGAGCAGGTCTGCCTGCGCGCCAAGACGGGCAAGCCTGTCGCGATCGGATACCTCGAGCGCTTCGTCGCGGACTGGGCCATCAACCACGGCGACGTCTTCGAGGCCGCCCATCCCGCGCCATCGGGCAAGAAGGTCGCGATCGTCGGCTCCGGGCCGGCCGGCCTCACCGCCGCGGGAGAACTGACCAAGCGCGGGCATGCGGTCACGATCTTCGAGGCTTTCCATGCGGCCGGCGGCGTTCTGATCTACGGCATTCCCGAGTTCCGCCTCCCCAAGGACATCGTCCAGAAGGAAGTGGACCGCCTCGTCGCCGACGGCGTGGAGATCCGGCCAAACCAGATCATCGGCAAGACCTACACGCTGCCCGAACTACGCGAGCAGTTCGATGCCATCTTCGTCGCCGTCGGCGCGGGTCTGCCGGTCTTCATGGACGTTCCCGGCGAAAACCTCAAGGGCGTCTACTCGGCCAACGAGTACCTGACCCGCGTCAACCTGATGGGCGCCTACAACCCCGACTCGGCCACGCCGATCCTTCACGGCAAGCGTGTCGCGGTCGTCGGTGGCGGCAACGTGGCGATGGACTCGGTCCGGACTGCGCGCCGATTGGGCGCGGCAGAATCTGTCTGCGTCTACCGTCGCTCGCGTGACGAGCTGCCGGCCCGAGGCGAAGAAGTCCATCACGCCGAGCAGGAAGGCATCCGCTTCGAGTTCCTGACCGCCCCGGTGGAAGTGCTGGGCGACGAGAAGGGCTGGGTCTCGGGGCTGAAGTGCATCCGGATGGAACTCGGCGAGCCCGACGCTTCCGGACGGCGACGCCCGGTCGAGATCCCAGGGTCCGAGTTCGTCTTCCCGTGCGACATGGTCGTGGTGGCCATCGGCACGAAGTCGAACCCGCTGCTCACCTCCACCTCGCCGGACCTGCGGGTCAACAAGTGGGGCTACATCGAGATCGACGACAACCTCCAGACCTCGATGGACGGGGTCTTCGCCGGCGGCGACATCGTCCGCGGCGCAGCCACTGTCATCCTGGCCATGGGCGACGGCAAGAAGGCAGCCAGAAACATCGACGCATACCTGCGCGGCGAGCTGCCGGCGCCGGTTCCGACTGCTGGGGTTACGGCGGCGCACTGACCCGAGACGGCCGACCGCTCTGGTCGGTGGCGCAACTCCCTCGCCGACCTTCCTTCACCACAGCCAGTATCTTCAGACGAAGTCGGCCGTGGCTCTCACCTGTTCGGCCGCCCACGGGACTCTTAACTACAGAAGGGCTTGGCTGGGCCGGCTCGTCTACGGCTTGTACCTGGGGTTGCGTGTCACCGCAGGTTCGTTCGGCCATCAAGCTTCGGCTCTGGGCGGTTACGCCCCTATCGTCCGGCGAGGATCGCCTCAAACCAGTCGAGCGCGGTGCCGCCGAAGACGACCTGGAAGCCACTAGGCTGCGCGAGCAGGTGGCGCCGGCCATCGGGAGCCACGCCGGTGATGGCGACCCAGGCGAAGCTCACTCCCGGCCAGTGGTTGAGAGCCAGACCGCCGCTCAATGTGGCCGCATTCGGCGGCCAGGGGAAGCTCGAAGACCATATGAGGCTGCCGTCCGGCCAGGTCCCGGCCGCGCTCCATACAACAGGTCCCGTGAGAAACGGCGCCGTCTCGTTCGGGTCGGGACCGCCGTAGTAAGCTGCGCCCGTTCCCTTCCAGGCCTCGACGCGGAGATCGCTCCAACCCGTCAGCAGCCCGCGATCGGCGACGTCCACGCTCAGTCCGACGTAGCCGCCGGCACTCACCCCGCCGAATCCCCACTTGGCGAACTCGGCCGGAACGGGAGCCCCGATCCGGTCGAAGCTCTGAATGGACTCGACGAGCGACGGATCGATCAACAAACGAGCCGGAGGCGACGCCGGCCCGACGACGAGGCTCGCGACGATGCTGACGGCGAGAACGAGCAGCAGGCCTCCCGCCAGGCGACGCGGCACTCTGAGCCAGGGCGACCCGGTATGCCAGGCCCCGGCGATCCACCACAGCGGCACCGACAACAGGGCGACGACCGCCGGCCAGCTCAGCGCCCCCGACCAGATCAGGGTTACGTACCAGAGCAGGACTGCCGCGCCGAGAGGCACCGTGACGCGACGCACGAGACGCGCCCCGAATGCCGCCCGGGCCGCGACCACCGGCGTAGTAACTCGACCTGCCGTAAACGCCGCGCACGCGAGGACCACGAGGCCCAGTAACGAGTTCGAGGCGGGGTCCCAGCCGCCCTGGCCCCACTGCACGCCCAGATAGCGGACGGCCGCGTTCATGGCGGGGTTCCAGGCCACCGCCGCCACCATGACGATACAGAAGCCCA
>Ga0209638_1001462_pt1 | contig 15144 bp, 10 predicted proteins | sample BarGraNGADG00211_FD_184490 | JGI IMG/M metagenome (GOLD analysis project Ga0209638, IMG submission 184490) | Arctic peat soil microbial communities from Barrow, Alaska - Barrow Graham LP Ref core NGADG0002-211 (SPAdes) (version 2) | ecosystem: Environmental > Terrestrial > Soil > Wetlands > Peat... | reverse complement strand
CAGCAGCCGCTCCATTCCAGCATCCCAATCCGGAAACAGGTCGATGTATTGCAACTCGTGCTGGATGGTTCGCGGCACCGCGCAGTCGTCCAGTCGAACCGGAACGATGTAGATCTCATCCAGCGGCACTTGGCGCGCGCAATCCAGCGCGTAGCGGAGTTCCGATTGGAATCCACCCTTCTGGCGCACCGAATTCCCCGAAAAACAAGCCACGAAGAAGTCCGAGCTCTCGATCGCCGCCTCGATCGCCCGCGGCCAGTTCTGCCCCGCCAGCAGTTTTCGCACGTCCATCCACGTACTGAAGCCCTCCCGGTTCAGATCTTCGTAAAGCCGCGTGGCGAGTTCTTCATCCTCCCTACCGTAGGCGATGAAGACCTGCGGCAGTGCCCGCGGTACGAAGCGGAATCCGCGGCGTGCGTCCGGGTAGAAGATCCCCAACCCATCGATCTCCACCGTCTTCCCCTCCGCCACCCCGCGCAGTACGATGCGCGCCACCTGTTGGCAGGAATCGCAGCATTTAGGCACGCCGCTTCCCTCCCTCCCGCTTGAATGCCAAGCGGCCGCCGGCCCCCGGCCGAAAGCACCCCAAACCCGGAAGCCGCGTCTCTTTCCCTTGACGCAGTCCGTCGAGTATCTCCTGAACCATCCGGTCCAGCCGGTCGGCCGCCTCGCCCCGTGTGCCGCCCGATTGGCGGGCCATCATTTTCGCAATTTCAGGCTTCTTCATCCCGATTTCACTCTAGCAACCGGAAATCGGCCCGAACCCCAAGGGCTATATCCTGATCAAGATAACTAATGAGTTTTCAAGAATTTAGCAAATTGAAATAAACTGGAAACTGCGGTGAATCGGACATGAAACGATTTTAATTGGGCGTTAAGGGACGCTTCATGTGAGGTTGGATATCATAGCCTCAGACGACATCTAGTTCGTCAACCTCCAAGGAGAACCGCACAAATGAAGAAACTGATGGCCCTCGCGCTCGGTATGGCGCTCGCATTCACCACCCTTGCTGTGACTTTCGCCCAGGAAACCACCAAGAAGGAAACCACCACCAAGAAGAAGAACAAGAAGGGCACCACCAAGACGGAAAAGACCGAAAAGAAAACGCCCGACACCACCAAGAACTAGCCTCTAGGCCTTCCGTTCGAAATTCGCCGGATTGCTGTCACAGGCAATCCGGCACCCCATCCCTCCTCGTTTCGCTCCTGCCCGCCCCTCAGATGAAGCTACTTTAATTGCGAAGTAAATTACAGCCCTCGGGAAATCAGCTATTCTCTTCTCCAGGCGGCTAATTAGTCGCACTTGCACTGGAGGAACACCCGTGAAAAAACTGATGACGTTGATGCTCGGCCTCTCGCTGGCCCTCGGCTGCGTGGCCGTTACCTTTGCGCAGGACACACCCCCGAAGAAGTCCGCCAAAAAGAAGACCAACAAGAGGAAATCGCCCAAGACCCCCAAGAAGGACGGCGGAAAGTAGCCAGGCCAGGCCAATCCTGGCTGCGGGGTGCCCTGTGGGCCGCTTGCCAGCCGACGAAGCTCGGACGCGCTATCCAAGAGTTGCGCGGCCCTCCCGCCCCTGCCACACATGGTGCGCCATCCGAATTAGCGTAATCCACGCGATACCCGCCGCATATCCGCCCAGCACATCCGTGGGGTAATGCACGCCCAGGTACACCCTGGAGAGCCCGATGGTCAGCGTGCACCCCAGTGCCGCGCTCCACATCGCCAGTTTGCCCGCCAGCGGCCACTCCTCGCGAATCAGGATCTCCGCCAGGCACAGGCAAAAACAAAAAGACACGAAGGCGTGGCCACTGGGAAAACTGTAGGTGAACGGCAGCGGATAGTCAAACCAGGGCTCCGGACGCGGCCGGTGGAAGAACAGTTTCATGGCCTCGTTGACCAGGTTGGCGCCCACCACGGTGACCCCGAACCGTGCGGCTTCCCGCCCCCTGGCCGCGCGCGCCAGCCACGCCGCAATCAGCACTCCGCCCGGCCAGAGCCCCCATCCGCCGCCCGCGAAACTCGCGGCTTTCATTACCCAGGTCAGCCACGGACGGGCATAGGCGTGGACCGCGCCGCGCCCAGCCGTATCGAACTGCGGAATCCCGGCGCGCGAAGCTAACCAGGCGAGCCAGGCGAAGAGGAGCACTGCGCCCAACGCGATTGCCGCGTCGCGCGCTGGGTGGAACTTGGATCGGATCACTGCTTCTACTTTACAATTCGATAAAAACCGGCGCGGTGCATTGTGACACAATAAATGTTCCCTCTATGCGCTTCCAGCCATTTGCGCTCTTATTCTGCGTCCTCGCCTTGCACGCTCAGACGCCGCTCGGGACTGTGTCGGGGCTCGCCGTCGATGCCTCGGGAGGCGCCGTCACCGCGGCTTCCGTAACCCTCACCAACAACGACACCGGCGTGCGCCACTCTACGGCCACCAACAGCAGCGGCGCCTACGCGTTCCCCGACCTTCCCCCCGGAACCTACCGCCTCGGAGCCGACGCTAAAGGCTTCCGCCCGATCGAAACCCGCAACTTCCCCGTGGAGGCCTACCGCACCGTGCGCCAGGATCTCAAATTCGAGGTCGCCTCCGCCTCCACCGAAGTGGTCGTCACCGAAGCCGCCTCCGCCGTGGTGCAACTCGAATCGCCCGCCGTGGGCAGCAACCTAGCGCCCCGCCAGATCGTCGAGACCCCCACCAACCTCCGCAGCGTGTCCAAGAACTCCGGCGATTCGGGCCTCATCTCCAGCATCCTGCCGCTCACCGTACCCGGCGTGGTGCAGGTGGGCAACGGCGCCAAGTGGCTCACCCCTGGCGCCGGCGCGACCAGCGTCAAAGTCAAGGTGGACGGAATCGAGACCACCTTCGGCAACTTCGGCAGCCCCGACAACGTATCCCAACCTTCCGTCGAAGCCATTCAGGAATTCACCGCCAACCTGCTCACCACGCGCGCCGAGTTCGGCGGCATGGGCACCATCACCACCGCCACCAAATCGGGCGCCAATGCCTGGCACGGCAGCCTCTTCTGGTACCTGCGCAACAGCGGCACCGATGCGCGCAACGCCTTCGCCCCCACCAAGCCCTTCCAGAACCTGCACAACTACGGCGGCACCGCGGGCGGACCCATCCGCCGCGACAAAACGTTTTTCTTTTTCGATTTCGACGGTCTGAAGGGCGTGTCTGCCTACTTGTTCACCCCCAACGTGCCCACCGTCGCCATGCGTCAGGGCGATTTTTCCGCCTTCGCCGCCCTCAAGAATCCCTTCACCGGCGTTAATCCCTTCAACGGGAATTCCATCGCCGCGCCGTCTCTCAGTTCCCAGGCGCTCAAAGCCCAGGACCTCCTTTTCCCCCTGCCGAACTTTGGCGCGCCTACCCTGACCGCGGCCAATTATCGCGCCGCCTTCACCGGCCCCGAAGTCCACCGCACCGAAGAGATCAAGCTCGATCACAACTTCAGCGACGGCCACCGCGTCTTTCTGCGCTACGAAAACCGCAAGGACAATTACGATATCCCCGGCGCGCGCTCGGCCCTGCCCCCCACCACCGTCGGCACGTCCTACAACGAGCGCCGCGTCAACTTCTGGACCGCCGGCGATATCCTCGCCATCCGTCCCAATCTGCTCAACGAAGTCCGCGCCGGTGTCGTCATCCTGGTCTCCGCCAGCAGTTCCAATTTCACCGGACAAGGCGTCCTCCAACAACTCGGGATTCAAGGGCTGCCCGACCGCGGGCCCATCCACAACATGCCGATTTTCAGCGTCAGCGGCTTTGCCAGTAACAACATCAACCTGCTCAACCCGGTTAACGACGGCCACGCCCAACTGGCCGACAACCTGAGCTGGGTGCACGGCCGCCACGCCATGAAGTTCGGCCTGGAGCACGTCAACTTCTTCGTCAACCGCTACATGCCGAATACCTCCGGAATCCAGGTCTTCGGCAGCTTTGCCTTCAGCGGCAAATTCACCGGCAACGCCTATGCGGATTTCCTCCTCGGCCTGCCCGCTACCGTCACCCGGCTGGAGCCCTTCCCCGCCCAGTACAACCGCTTTCGTGACTGGTCCGGCTATGGGCAGGACGATTTCAAAATCACTCGCAAGCTCACCCTGATGTACGGCCTGCGCTGGGAATACAACGGTCCGGCTTACGCACTCAACGACAACCAGTACTCCTTCGACCTCGCCACCGGCAAAATCGTCGTGCCCAACCAGGCGGCCCAGAAACTCTTCAGCCCCTACTTCCCCACCACTTTCCCCGTGGAAACCGCCGACCAGATCGGCGCTGGCCGCTCCTTGCGCAAGGCCGACAAGAACAACTTCGCGCCCCGCTTCGGCTTCGCCTATCAGTTGGACAACGCGGGCAGGACCGTCTTGCGCGGCGGTTGGGGCGTCTACTACTCCCACTACTCGGGCAACATCCCCGGCGATCTTTCGCGCGGACCCTATGCCGCCACCACCGTGTTCACCAACAACATCGTCAACGGCGCCGCCCAGTTGACGCTGGCCAACCCGTTCTCCGTTCCGGGCACCCCGGGCACGGTCGCGCTGTCCGCGGTCACGCCGAGTCTGAAGAACAGCTACGCCCAGCAGTACACCCTCACCCTGGAGCGCGAACTCACCCGCGATATGGGCCTGCGCCTCAGCTACATCGGCTCCAAGGGAACCCAACTCGCCTACCGCCGCGATGTCAATCAGCCCGTGGCATCCACCGTGGCCTTCAGCAACGCGCGCCGCCCGTATCCCCTCTTCGGCAGCATCAACTACGCCGATAACGGCGCCAATATGCTGTACAGCGGCATGCAGACCGCCGTGCAGAAGCGCTTCAGCAAGGGGCTCATGTTCATGTCCACCTGGACCTGGGCCAAGGAACTCAGCGATACCGACGATACCGACGATTTCGAGCTCAACAACACCATCGAGAACACCTACAACCGCCGCCGCGATCGCGGCAACGTCTACTCCGTGCCCCGCCACCAGTGGATGAATCAGGCCCTCTACGAGCTGCCCCTCGGCAAAGGACAACTGCTGTCGGGCTGGCAGATCAATGCGCTCCTCAACCTCAGTACCGGCAACTGGTTCTCGCCCGTGATCTCTGGACCCGACCCCAGCAACACCAACACCACCACCCTGCGCCCCGACGTCAACGGCGCGATCCCGCTGCCCCACACCGTGAATCAGTGGTTCGATCCTGCCGTGTTCACCACCCCTGCCAGCGGTAATTTCGGCAACGCCGGCCGCGGCATCATCCAGGGCCCGGGTTATGTCCTGCTCAACACCGGCTTGCAGAAGACGGTGCACCTGGAGAAACTCGGAATGCTCCAGTTTGTGGCTTCGTTCCAGAACGTTTTGAACCACACCAATCTGGGCGAGCCTTCCGGCGGCGGCGGTGGCGCCACCGGCCTGGTCGTTAATAACACAAACGGCGGCAAGATCACTTCGACCCACATCTTCCCGGCTGCCGGATCGCCCCGCACCGGCCAACTCGGCATCAGGTGGAACTTCTAGTACCGGGAACAGGTGGAACAGACCACCGGCTCTTGTGGTCATGCCTCAGCCGCTGACGTTGCTTTACTGAGTGCGCTTTGTCACATTGACCGGCGCAGTACGGAGATCATTCGGGAACTTCTGGCTGGTTGCTAGGAATCGAATATAGAGTAAGCAGATCCGTGGTTGTGAATCAAGGGAGGGGTTCCTTGCTGTCATTAATGAAATCAATAGCTGTAATTGTGCTCTTCTCCGTGCTGAGCCACGCTCAGGTCAATATACTTACCGCCAACGGAAACAATGACCGCACCAACTCAAACTTACAGGAAACCCAGCTTTCTCCGGCCACCGTAACTTCATCCGCTTTTGGCAAGCTGGGAGTCCTTCCGGTGGATGGCCAGGTATACTCGCAGCCGCTGATTGTCAGCGGGTTATCGGTTTCCGGCGGCACAACGCACAACGTCGTGTTCGTCACTACCATGCACAACAGTGTGTATGCCTTCGATGCCGACGCCATGTCGCCAGTCTCCACGCTGTGGCAGGTCAACCTGGGGGCGTCGGTGCCCGCCTTGCTGCTGTATGGCCCGGATGGCGATATCGCCAATGAGATCGGCATCCTCAGCACCGGCGTCATCGACCTGCAACGCGGGGTCCTGTATGTGGTGGCGGACACTCTCGTAGGCGGCACGCCGGTCTTTTATCTGCACGCGCTCGATCTGGCCACTGGCGCCGAACGGCTCAATGGTCCAGTGGCGCTGACCGCGTCAGTACCCGGGACCGGCTCGGAAGCGCGCCCGGATGGAACTGTCCCCTTCGATCCAATGCAGCACATCCAGCGCCCCGGTTTGCTTCTGGCCAACAATTCGGTGTACGTCGCCTTCGGTTCCCATGGCGACCAGGATCCTTACCACGGCTGGATGCTCGGCTACGACGCCTCGGATGTGAGCCGCCAGCTTGGCGTGTACATCAGTACGCCGGATGGCAACGCCGGTTCGTTCTGGCAATCGGGGCGCGGTCCAGCCGCCGATGAGCTGGGTAACATCTACGCCGTGACCGCCAATGGCGACTACGACGGCATCCGGAATTTCAGCCAGAGCTTTTTGAAGCTGCCCGCCAAGGGATCCGCTCCCCTGGATTGGTTTACCCCTTCCGAGTGGAAATCGATGTCCGACAATGACGACGACCTATCCGCCGGTCCCGCCTTGATCACCGGCACGCATACCTTCATCGGCGCCGATAAGGGGGGCAACTTATATGTAATCGACGGTGATGCCATGCGCCAGCCGGGCAGTGCCGTCATCATCGCGGCATCCGCCGGATCCATCTTCAATTTCGCCCTCTGGAGCCGCGGCGGGAACGCGAGTGTCTACACGCAAGGCGAGGGGGAACCGGTGAAATGTTTTCAGGTCACCGGCAACGCCGTGAATCCCGGCCCTGTCTCCACCGCCGTCAATTCCATTCCATTTGCACGCATCGGAATGACCATTTCGGCGAACGGCGGCCAGGAGGGTTCCGGGATTCTGTGGGAGAGCACCGGCGACTACTTCGCCGGGACGCCCGGCACCCTGCACGCATACGACGCGTCCAACCTGGCCAACGAGGTGTGGAACAGCGACACGAATCCCGCTCGCGACCTGATGCCGCCGGTCGCCAAATTCGCCTCGCCCACGGTCGCCAATGGCAAGGTCTACGTGCCCAGTTTTGCCAACGTGGTCGCGGTCTACGGCTTACTCTCGCCGCCGGGCAGCGTTGGCGTAACCCCCTCCATCTCCGCGGTGGCACACGCCGCCAGCTATTCCCAGGATGCCGTCGCTCCCGGTGAAGTGGTCGCCATCTTCGGCTCCGGTCTCGGTCCGCCCATTCCGGCGGGCCTCCAGTTGGATGCCTCCGGATCCGTTGCCACTACCCTCGCCGATACCCGGGTTCTGTTTGATGGCGTGGCGAGCCCCATGATTTTCTCGAGCGCCGGCCAGATCGACGCCGTCGTGCCTTTCGGCGCGGCCGCCGGCCGGGTGCCGGTACAGGTGCAATACCAGGGGCAGGTCTCCGCGCCATTTCCCGTGACCGTGATGCCCGCTGTCAGCGGCATCTTCTCCGCCGACGCCTCTGGCGCGGGTCAGGCCATCATACTGAATCAGGATGGCGGCATCAATTCGCCGGCCCTTCCGGCCGCGCCCGGTTCGGTGGTCACGCTCTGGGCGACTGGCGCCGGCCAACTTTCGCCTTCCGGAATTGACGGCGCGGTGGACGCCGGCAACCTCGCGAGTCCCGTCCTCCTCGTGCAGGCCCAGATCGGCGGCCAGTTCGCCGGCGTCCTCTACGCAGGCGGAGCTCCCGGCATTGTCGAGGGAGTGATTCAGGTAAACCTGCGCATCCCTCCCGCCAGCCAAACCGGCGCCGCCGTGCCCCTCGTCCTGCGCGTCGGCAATAGTACCAGCCAGCCCGGCATTACCCTGGCGATCGGGTCCCAGTGATTCCGCATAAACCGGGGGCTGCCATGAGTTTCCGGCGCAGTTTGCCGCGCTTTCTCTTCACCGTCGACGTGGCGGCTTCACACCCAGCCCTGACGCTTGGATCCGGATGGTGGCGCTGCTGCTGTTCCCCGCCATCACCGGCACCCGGAACAGGTGAGTCGAGTTGTCATATGCCACCTGCCCGATCGACCCGTCGATCGCCACGATGCTCGGCGCAACCGGCGAGTATCCCGTAATCACCCGCGAGGTCTCCCCATCCGCAAACGTTACTGCAACCCGTGCCGCGCCACGATCCGTAAACCCAGTCACCCGTTTCTTACCCATCGTTACGAAATGGCCCGTATCTCCCACCATGGCGATCCCCGAGGGTCCCACCGGCGCCAGCACCAGGAAGAGCGCGTCGCCGGAAATCTGCTTCTGAATCGCGTCCGATGGATCCACTAACTGCCCCGTGCCGGCAAAGTAGTTGTAGACATATACCGGCGTGCTCATGCCGAAATCCGAGGGGCTGAACTTCGCCAGCGCATTCGTTCCCTGGGTGAATGCGAAAACGTAGTTCGTGCGCAGCGCGCCAAAATCGGACCACGTAAAAGCGATTTGCGGCGTGTCCGTACCGTGCGCCATGTTCGAGTAGCTGGCGTCCGTCGGTGTCAACGGCGCGTCCGGCTTCACAATCACGCCATCCCGCCTCACCGCGCGCAGCAGGTTCCCTCCGTTGATCGAGCCGATCGGGTCGCCAATGCCCACCGGCCCCGCGGAGAGCGTGGCCAGCAATAACTGGCTGGTCTCCGTGCTCAGAAGGTTGTCCGTGAACGGCCAGGCCCCCAGCGCGCTCCCCAGGCGCGAAGCGTACAGGAAATCCGTCCATCTGTCGCGCTGCAAATGGTCGCAGCTGGTGCGAATCGTGGTCAGGTTGCTGTATTTCGAGCTCTGCAAAAAGTGCCGCGCCGAAGCCATGCAGTATTGCATCGTGAGATGCCGCCGCCCCATCGATGCCGCCATGTTGTCCAGGAACGCTTCGCCGTCCGTCAGATTGAAGTCCGTGTGCGCTTTGTCGGCCAGCCAGTCCTGCTCAAACGTGGCCACTCCCGATGTCGCCAGGTACCCGGCAACCGTTTCCCAGTACGCCGGATCGGTCACCACGTTCCCCGACATCTGGTACAGCGTATGGTACGGGCTGCTATCGTCGATCCATCGCGCGTGCGTGATCAGCGGCACACCCAGCTTCTGCTGGAACCGCGAGAGCCCGGACATGAACGGCGGCGCTGCCGCTTCGTATCGATAGATGCCCGCCCCGTTGTTGTCCCACGCCGCGCCGCTGCCCTTGGGATAAAACCAGCTATCCAGTTGCATGTACCCGAGCTGTATGCCTGCCCGGTCGAAATCGCCTTTGACCGCGTCCAGCGTCTGCTCGTAGCCCATCGAGTCGGCCGTGTGGTAATAGTAGGCGGCGCCGTTGTCGGTCCAGTAGCCGATCTGGTTCAGGCTCACGTCGGCATCGTTCGCCGGCCGCGTCTTTCCGCTCAGCGCCGTCAGCGCCTGTCCCCACGTGTCGAAGGCGCGATTGATTCCCTGCTCCACCACCAGCAGCGTGCGGTGTTCGAATCCGCGCGGCAGTGCGGGAATGTCCGGCGAAATCCCGCTCGACAGCTCTCCATTCGCTCCCCACGCGGTGCTCGCCGTCATAAAATTCGCCGCCGGCGAAAGAATAAAAGACTTGCCTAAGTCATCGAAGAAAATCCACGGGCTATCGCTGGCGAAGGCCCAGAACGAGGGCGGTGCGAATGTTCCTGAGAACGTCAAGTGGCCGAAATTCCGCGGGTACTGAGTGAAATTGGGAAACGCGAAGGTGTTGGCGGCCCCCGACGAGGGGTAGCTCACCGTGAACAACACCTCCGGGTGCTCCATGTAGCTGCGAATCGACGCGTGGCGCGCCACATCCGACTGAAAATCGAACGATATTTCGCTGTAGCCGCCCAGAGCGTCGGCGCTGGTGCCTGCTTGGAGATTGTTCAGCGGAACTCCGATACTTCCGCTGAAACTCCATACCAGGTCTGGAACTGTCACGGAGTACGATCCGCTGGGGTCGACGGTGACCGCAATGTTGCCGCTGCCAACCATGGTGACCGCGCTGTGAGCGGGAATTGCCAAGGCCAAAGAGGAAACTGCTAACAAAGTGGCTCGGAACACTGTGGAGACCTCGGGAAACTGTAAATCTCTGGAACCTGTGGCAGACCTCACAATAATACCTAGGTAAATCCGTGATCGCAATACCCCCTAAATGGAGGATATCCCCAGGGGGTACCTGCACCCTACGCTGCTTCCTCGGCTTTCCGCCGAAGCCATTCCCCTACTGTCCATCAGTTTCTTCGCGCGCTGCCACGATTCACCGTAGCGTAGCCTTCCAGGCTGGGGTGCCCTCTGGGCCGCCCCCATTCGAGGGGGCACTATGCCGCTTCCCGGACTATGCCGCGTGTTGGCGCGCGCGCCGCCATTCATAGGCGTTTGGACTGCGGCGCCGCGGCATAGTTTTGGTTCCCTGCTTGGCACTCTGGAAGAGTGATAAACCAACTCTTCACCTTCTCAAGCACGATTGAACGACTTCGCCAAGGGCCTTTGAGTGAACACCTCGATGCCTGTGCGGCCGGTGTAGCCGAACAGGGCTATAGTCACGACTCGATCAGACAGCAGATTGTCGCAATCGCCGATTTCAGCCGGTGGCGGAAGCAGAAAAACATTGATGTCCACGCGCTGGACAGCAAGGTTGTGGATCGATTTCTGCGACTTCGCGGTCGGCCGCGGCGGGTTCGCAGAGGCGATCCGAAGACCTTGCAGCGACTGTTGACCATGCTTCGCCAGAAAGGCGTTGTGAAGCCGCACCAGCCACCGGTCACGGACAACGCCCAAGCCAGGATCGTCGCCGACTTCCAGCGCTACCTATTGCAGGAACGCGGTCTGTCCCCATTAACGCTGCTCCACTACGTTCCCGTCATGGAGCAGTTCTTGTCCGAGCGATTTCACAACAGGGCTCCGAACTTCGCCATGCTACGCGCACCGCACGTCACCGGATTCGTGATGCGTCACGCGCGTCAGTTGAGTCCTATGCGGGCCAGGCTGATGGTAACGGCGCTTCGGTCTTTCTTTCGCTATCGGCGACACCGCGGAGCAATCGCTACCGATCTTGCTGCTTGCGTCCCCACGGTCCCCAACTGGTCGCTTTCCACGCTTCCGAGGTTTCTTCCGGCTGCCACGGTGGAGCGTATTCTGGAGTGCTGCGATCAAACGACGTCCGTCGGACGGCGGAACCATGCGATCTTGCTGCTGCTCGCCAGGCTCGGCGTACGCGCTGGGGAGGTTGTGGGGCTGAGCTTAGACGATATCGATTGGAGCACGGGTCAGATTACCCTTCGCGGAAAGGGCGGGAAATCGGCCCAACTGCCGTTGGCCGCCGACGTAGGCGCGGCCCTTGCCGCCTATTTACGTCACGACCGCCCGCGGTCGGCCACCCGCAGAGTGTTCCTTCGCCACCGGGCTCCGTTAGTCGGCTTTGGGAACTCATCGACGATCTCCTCGCTCGTTAGGCGCGCCCTGAAACATGCCGGCGTGGAGTCGGCGCACACCGGCGCCCATGTGCTTCGCCATTCTCTAGCCACGAGCCTGCTTCGGCAGGGAGGCTCGCTGGATGAGATTGGCGAACTGCCGCGGCAGCAAAGCCCAAACACGACAGCGATCTACGCCAAAGTAGATGTCACCGCCTTGCACACCTTGGCGTTGCCCTGGCCAGGGGGTGGTCGATGAATCGCCTTAGCAAGGCTGTCGGAGACTACCTGACGATGCGCCGTGGCCTGGGGTTCAAGCTGGTTCGACATGAGGCCGGGCCGCGGGAGTTCGTGTCATTCCTGGCACGAAAACGCAGTGCCCGCATTACCGTAAACCTGGCACTGGAATGGGCCACGCAAGAGGCCCATCACACACCCGGTGAATGGGCGGCGCGGCTCAGCATCGTGCGTGGCTTCGCCCGGCACTGGAGTGCGACGGATCCCTCGACAGAGGTTCCGCCACTGGGTCTGCTGCCCTACCGGCCCCAACGCGCTCAGCCCTACTTCTATTCCGATCACGAAATCCGAACGCTGCTGAAGGCTGCTAAGACCCGGCCTTCCATCGACCCTCTACGGCCCTGGACCTACCACTGTCTGTTCGGGTTGCTGGCGGTCACAGGCCTGCGGCTGGGTGAGGCGCTCAGCCTCCGAGCTGGGGATATGGATTGGTCCGAAGGCATTCTCACGATTCGAGGGGCCAAGTTTGGAAAGTCCCGTCTGGTGCCGCTGCATGCCTCGACTTGTAAGGTCCTGGCCGACTACGCGAAACGCCGGGACGAGCGCTTTGGCGTGCGCGCCGAGGGACATTTCCTGGTAAAGCTGAACGGCAACCGGCTGGATAAAGGCGAGGTCCACCGGGCGTTCTACATCCTGTCTCGACAGATTGGATTGCGTGCTGTGGATGCCAGCCGTGGCCCGCGCTTGCACGATTTTCGACACCGATTTGCGGTCGAGACTTTGTTGCGCTGGTATCGCAATGGGGAGGATCCCAAGCGGCGCTTGCCCATCTTGTCCACCTATCTCGGGCATGCCCATGTTACCGACACCTATTGGTATCTGACCGGCACTCCCGAACTGTTGGGAGCAGCCGCCAAGAGGCTGGAGAAACGATGGGAGGCCTTGCATGCGGGATCCCGCTAATCTTCCTGCCTTGTTGCAGTCGTTCTTCACTACCCGTTTGATGACGCAGCGGAAAGTCAGCCCTCACACCATCGCCTCCTATCGCGACACGTTCCGCCTGCTGTTGCAGTTCGCCCAGAAACGGCTACGCAAGGCCCCCTCTCAGTTGGGGCTGGACGATCTGGATGCCTCTTTGATCGGGGCGTTCCTGGAAGATCTGGAAAACCGCCGGCACAATGGCGCCAGAAGCCGGAACCTGCGTTTGACGGCCATCCGGTCGTTTTTCCGCTACGCCTCGCTGGAAGCGCCGGCGCACAGCGGCATCATCCAACGCGTGCTGGCGATTCCCAACCAACGGCAGCGACGCGCACTGGTGGGCTTTCCGACCCGGCCAGAGATCGAGGCGCTGCTGGACCCAGAGGGTACCCCGCCGAATCGAACGAAGTGGCTGGGACGCCGCGACCACGCTTTTCTGCTCACTGCTGTTCAGACCGGCCTGCGATTGAGCGAGATGACCGCGTTGCGGCACGAGGACGTCACGCTCGGAGCCGGCGCACATGTGCGTTGCCGGGGAAAAGGACGAAAGCAACGTTGTACTCCCTTGGCCAAGCCTACGGTCGCGGTCCTGAAGCATTGGATTCGGGAGCCAGGCAGAGAAGACTCTAAAACGCTGTTTCCCAGCACCCGAGGCGGACCTTTGAGTGCCGATGGTGTTCAGCACTTGCTGGCACGCCACGTGGCGCAGGCGCGGAAAAACTGCGCTTCACTGCGCAAGAAACGAGTCTCGCCACATGTCCTGCGGCACGCCGCTGCCATGGAGTTGCTACAGGCCGGTGTAGATCGAGCGGTGATTGCGCTTTGGCTCGGCCACGAGTCCGTCGAAACCACCCAGATCTATCTCGACGCCGATCTTGCGTTGAAGGAACAAGCCTTGGCCAAGACCAACCCGGTCAAAGGCGCTCCCAAACGCTATCAACCGGACGACGAGTTGCTGGCCTTCCTCAAACAACTCTGATCCCAAGCCTCCGGACTATGCCGCATGTTGAACGGCTGGCGCGCCAGCAACCCTGCATTCTGAGGGGCTTGGACCAGTTCGTTCTAATCCCCGCGGCATAGTCCGGGAAGCGGCATAGTGCCCCCAGGAATGGGGGCAGCCCAGAGGGCACCCCAGCCTGAAAGGCTACGCTACCGCAATACTCCCGTGGCGTAATCGATGGCCACGCGCTGCGCCTGGTATTCGTACCCCGCGCTGGAATTGGCGATCTGCGCCGAAGTCAACGCCAACTGCGCCTGGCTCAATTCCACGATCGACCGCAGCCCGAGATCGTAGCGCGCCTGCGCCAACTCGAGCGCCAACTGCGCCTGCTCCAGCAATTGCTTCGTCAAGCCCATCCGGTCGTACGCCGTGGTGGCATTCAGAAAGGCCACGCGCACATCGCGCGCCACGCGGTTCTCCAGGTGCGCGATACCCTGCGACGCCGCCTTCGCGCGCAGTTCCGCCTCGGTGCGCCGCGCCTTGTACAGCCCGCCGTTGAACAGCGGAATATTCACGTTGACCCCGATGGCTCCGTACCGCCCCGGCACCGCCTGGTAGGCCTCCGGCGCGAACCCCGCCGACCCAACCACGCCGACGCTCGGCAGCGCGAGAGCGCGCTCGGCTTTGGCAAAACGCTCCGCCGCGCTCTCCTCGAAACGCAATTCGCGCAACTCGGGACGCGACTGCATTTCGCCGCCGTCAACTGTGGATTGTTCTGGATGGCCAGGCGCTGTGCTTCGGCCAGCGTGAGATGCAGGGGCGGCTGGGCCATGGCGCAGGCGGCAGCAATTAGAAAAAGAAGTGGACGCACGATATGCCGTTTCAGGGGTTGACCAACGTATCGGGAAAACGCTCCCTAACGGTCGCGGCTCCGATCGGAGCCGCGACCGTTAGGGAGCGGTCGCTTTATAGTGCGGGAGTACATAGTTATCGAGACCTGTCGTAAACCAGCACATACGCCGCCGGCACCAGAAACACGGTCAGCGCCACACTCACGCCGAGCCCGCCCAATATGGCGCGCGCCAGCGGAGCGTACGCTTCGCTGCCCGCGCCCATCTTCAAGGCCATGGGCAACAGGCCAATGATCGTCGCCAGCGACGTCATCAGCACCGGCCGCAGCCGCACCCGGCACGCCATCGCGACTGCATCGCGCACGCCCATGCCTTCGCTGCGCAGGTGGCGTGTGAACTCCACGATCAGAATGCTGTTCGACACCGCGATCCCCACCAGCATCACCACCGCCATCAGCGACATCACGTTCAGCGAATCGCGAAGCCAGACACGGACTACTCCTTCGCGACCGACATTGCGACTGACATCGTGACTAATTTGGGACGCACCTCTTCGCCGGCTTGCAAACTCGCTCGGCCGGCCATCACCACCAGGTCGCCCGCGTTCAGCCCGCTCTTGACCTCCACCCGGTCCGCGGTTTCC
>Ga0209638_1001460_pt1 | contig 15150 bp, 12 predicted proteins | sample BarGraNGADG00211_FD_184490 | JGI IMG/M metagenome (GOLD analysis project Ga0209638, IMG submission 184490) | Arctic peat soil microbial communities from Barrow, Alaska - Barrow Graham LP Ref core NGADG0002-211 (SPAdes) (version 2) | ecosystem: Environmental > Terrestrial > Soil > Wetlands > Peat... | reverse complement strand
TCCATGTTCGAACACCCTTTCACTCGAGAGCGAGGACCACGCGATGCGGTCGTGCGTGGAATATGCCCACTGCGCGCGATGGCCACCCGTCGAAAGGGGTTGAGTACGGCAGCATGCGTGCCGATAGATGTGGGAGTACCCTTGTGTCGGGTCCGGCGCTGCCGCGGTCAGAGCACTGGGGCGGGAAGGACGGATCGCGGATGGGCAGTGTGCGACGGGTCCGCATGACATCGTTCCGGCGCGTGACGCTTCTCGCGCCTGCGCTGGCCCTCGCGTTCCTGCTCCTCGGCGCCGCCAGCGCCTCCGCCATCACCCGCGCCACCATTCTTGCGCGAGCGCAGGCCTGGGTCGACCGCCAGGTCCCGTACAGCCAGACCAAGTGGTATGGGGGCTACCGGACGGACTGCTCCGGTTTCAACTCGATGGCGTGGCAACTCACTTCGGGCGGCCACCCGCTCTCGCTCTCGACGCGAACCCTGCACAGCGTCTCGACGACGGTCGCTCCCGGCGCACTCCTGCCCGGTGACGCACTGATCAAGCACAACTACCACACGCGCGTCTTCTACGGCTGGCTCGACGCGTCGCACACGAAGTACATCGCGTACGAGCAGGCCGGCCCGGTGACGAAGTCGAGCATCAAGGACTTGGCCGACGATCTCGCGTTCGGCTACGTGCCCTACCGCTACAAGAAGATCAGCGCCGCCTCCCCGACGTGGAACGGCGTCACGAACCCGACCTTCGACGTGTGGGCCTCGGGCGCTCCGGTCTGGTGGCAGGTCAGCGGGGGCGCGGCGTCGTCGGTCTGCACGCGGTCGGCCGGCATCAGGACGTCCGGGCACAACGCTCTCGGACTGCTGAACCCGTCGGCGCGGTCTCGTGACGTGGTCGAGGTCTCGCAGACCGCGAGCGTGACCGCGGGGATCCCGTACAAGCTCTCGGTTTGGGCGTGTTCCGGCGCGGACCCTCGCGGACTCGTGCTCCAACTGCGCTTCACCGACGGGTCCGGACGCACGCTTTCGACGACGTCAACGACGGGCGTCTCGTTCAGCATCGAGACGACCGCTCTCCGCCAGATGTCGCTGAACGCCACAGCGCCCGCGAACGCGACGTCGGCGACGGTGAGCGTGCGGCTGGCCGGCGGCGTGGACGCGAGCGGGACCGCAGGGACCGCAGCGGTACTCGACGCGGTCCGCCTGTTCGACGCCTCACCTGTCGGCAGCGCGATATCGATCTCGAAGCCGTCGGCGCTCCGGCACCACGTGGTGACGCTCAGTGGCGTCGTCACAGCACCGGTCCCGTACGGGGCGGTGCGCATCTACGTAGTGCGGCCCGGGACGACGAAGCCGGCCGTGCTCCGGGACCTGAAGCTCACCAGGGGCGCATGGACGACGAAGGTCGGGTCCGGATTGCGGGGAACGTTCAAGTACACGGCGAAGTACATGGGCTACGGTCCGTGGGGACCTGTGACCTCGACGGTCGTCACGCTCAAAGTGAAGTAGGGGACCGGAGCCATGGATCCGAGCTCCCAGTCCCGAGCGTTCGGCGAGTGGGATGTGGTACACCGTCCTCGGATCCGATGACGGGAGTCTTCATGGACGTCCTCGAAGCGATCATGACCCGCCGCAGCGTGCGGTCGTTCACTGACGAGCCGGTCACCGACGAGCAACTGGAGACGCTTCTGCGCGCAGCGATGGCGGCGCCGTCGGCCGGCAACGAACAACCGTGGCGGATCGTCGTGACGCGCGACCGGGAGACGCTGGCGCGGTGGTCCCGCGCGACGCCCTTTTCGCGGCCGCTCGCCGGCGCGGCGGTCGGGCTGGCCGTCTGCGGTGAGACGGTCGCCCAGAAGCACAGCGGCTTCTGGGTCGACGACTGCGGGGCGGCGACGCAGAACCTGTTGCTGGCCGCTCACGCACTCGGACTCGGGGCGGTTTGGATCGGCGTGCACCCGTCCAGGCTGATGGTGGCCAACGTGCGACGCATCCTGAGGCCGCCGCGCAACATCACGCCGTTCGCACTGGTGGCGTTGGGGCATCCCGAGAGGCAGCCGGAGCCCGTGGACCGCTTCCGGCCGGACTTCGTCGTGACCGACGGATGGGGCAAGAAGGACTGAGCGATCCGCCCGAGGTCACGCGGACGGTGGTCCTACGGCTCCAGCAGAACCTTCATCGTCCCCGGCTGGCCGGCCACGCGCATCGCTTCGACGGCCTTCGAGAGCGGGTAGCGCGCCGCGATCAGCGGGAGCGGGTCGACCGCGCCCATCTCCAGATAGCCGAGCGCGGCCTCGAACGGCCCGCAGCGCGAGCCGATGATGGTGATCTCATCTACCACGAAGGGTGCGAGCGCCAGCGTGATGTCGCCGCGGTAGGTCGACTTCAGCACGAGCGTGCCGCGGGGGCGCAGCGCCTTGGCGGCGACGTCGAACCCGGAAGTGGAGCCGGTCGCCTCCACCGCCACGTCCCACCGGCGCGGCTCCACGTCCGCTGCGTCGATAGTCTCGATGCCGCGCGCGTGCAGCAGTTCCCTCTGGTGCTCGTGCCGCGCCACCACGCGCAGGTAGGCGCCCGTGCTGGCGAGCACCTGGGCGGTGAGCTGACCGAGGCGGCCGGCGCCCACGAGAAGCACGCGGTCCCGGGGCTCGATCGTGACTTGGGTCAGTATCTCGGCCGCTGCCGCGATCGGCTCGGTGAAGACCGCCGCCTCGTCGGAGACCGAGTCCGGCACGCGATGCAGGTTCTCCACCGGGAGTGTCAGGTACTCCGCATGGGCGCCGTCGCGGCCCACGATGCCGAGGACCGTGCGCATCTCGCAATGGGTCGGGCGGCCCGCGGCGCACTGCTCGCAGAAATGGCACGCGGCGTTGATCTCGCCCACCACGCGCGCGCCGACCCATGACGGGTCGGGCGATTCCACGACGTCGCCGACGAACTCATGGCCGATGACGCCGGTGAACGGATAGTAGCCGCGCACCAGCTCCAGATCGGTCCCGCATATGCCGGAGAGTCGGACGCGGATCAGCGCTTCGCCTGCGGCAGGGACAGGCACCGGCACGTCGCGGACGGACAGCTTCTGATCTTCGAGCCACAGTGCCTTCATCCGGTCCCTTCCTTCGGTCGTCGTCTCAAGTATCCCCGAGCCGGCGGCGCCGCGCACGGGGAGGCACGAAACGAAGAAGGCGGGTCCCGTCACCGGGGTCCGCCTTCCTGCGTTCCATGCTCTCGTTCGGAGCGGTGCTCCGCCCCTAGACGGCGACCTCGTCCGGGTGCTCGCGCGCGTCCACGAACCACTCCTTCGAGAAGTCGCCGTCGGCGATCTTGTCGATCGGCATCTTCATGTAGCGGCCGGTCGCCTCGGCGGCGATCGTGCCGTCGGACAGCCGGATCTCTCCGCTGCCTTCGAACAGGCGGCTCGTGTCGCGTGTGAGCCGTCCGAGCACCCGGATCTCCTCGCCGATCGGCACCGGCTTGCGAAAGCGCACCGTGATCTCCACGGTGACGCCCCACGCGGCGTGGTCGGTGATGTTGACCGCACGGCCGATCGTCTCGTCGAGCATCGCGGTGATCACGCCACCGTGGACCCGTCCGGGGTAGCTCTGATGGATCTCGAGGGGGGCGAAGACGCCGAGTATCTCGCCGTCGTCCAGCTCGTAGAACCGTGCCTTGAGCGAGGACGTGTTGTCGCGGCCGCAGACCATGCACATGCGGCTCACGTTCTGCGCCTTGGCGACCTTGCGCTGCTGGTGGGCGGCGTCGGGTCTGCTCATGTCACGTTCCTCCATCGGGTTACACCGCCTCGTCGAACGCCTCGACGAACTGGCTGTTGTACAGGTCGAAGTAGAAGCCCTTGGCCGCGAGGAGTTCCTCGTGGTTGCCCTGCTCCACGATGCGGCCGTGGTTCATGACGATGATCGTGTCCGCGTCGCGGATCGTGGAAAGGCGGTGCGCGATGACGAACGACGTGCGTCCGTGCATGAGTCGCTTCATCGCCTTCTGGATCAGCACCTCGGTACGGGTGTCGACCGAGCTGGTCGCCTCGTCCAGGATCAGGATCTCGGGGTCCGCGAGGAACGCGCGGGCGATCGTGAGCAGTTGCTTCTCGCCTGCGGAGATGTTGGACGCGTCGTCGTCGAGCAGCGTGTCGTAACCGTCCGGCAGCGTGCGAACGAAGTGGTCCACGTACGCGGCCTGCGCGGCCGCGAGCATCGTCTCCTCGGTGGCGCCGTCGAGGCCGTACTCGATGTTCTCGCGGATCGTCCCGCCGAACAGCCACGCGTCCTGGAGCACCATGCCGAACGTGGTGCGCAGGTTGTCGCGCGTCATGTCGCGGATGTTGATCCCGTCGAGCGCGATGCGACCGTGCTCGATCTCGTAGAAGCGCATGAGCAGGTTGACGATCGTGGTCTTGCCGGCGCCGGTGGGTCCGACGATGGCGACGGTCTGCCCCGGCTTGACGTCCAGGCTGAAGTCCTCGATGAGCGGGGTCTCCGGCTCGTAGCGGAACGACACGTCCTCGAGCGTGACGCGCCCGGTCGGATGCTCGAGCGCGATCGGCGTGGCCGTGTCCGGCTTCTCCTCGGCCTCGTCGAGCATCTCGAACACGCGCTCCGCTGAGGCGACCGCCGACTGGAACACGTTGGCGATGCTCGCGGTCTGGGTGATCGGCATCGTGAACTGGCGCGAGTACTGGATGAACGCCTGGACGTCACCGAGCGACATCGTGCCCGAGGCCACCTTCACACCGCCGATGACGGCGATGGCCACGTAGTTCAGGTTGCCGATGAAGTTCATCATCGGCTGGATGATCCCCGAGATGAACTGGGCTTTGAAGCTCGCCTCGTACATGTTCTGGTTCAGTCCGTCGAAGGTCTCGATGACCTCCTTCTGGCGACCGAAGATCTTCACGATGCTGTGGCCGGTGTGCATCTCCTCGACGTGGCCGTTGAGGTCTCCGGTCTGCTTCCACTGCTCCGTGAACTGCTTCTGAGAGCGTTTCGCGATCTGGATCGTCCCGACGAGCGCGATCGGCAGCACCAGCAGGGAGATCAGCGCGAGCTCCCACGAGATCCAGAACATCATCCCGAGCACGCCGATGATCGTGAAGATCGCCGAGATGAGCTGGGTGAGGCTCTGCTGCAGTGAGTTGGCGATGTTGTCGATGTCGTTGGTCACGCGGCTGAGGAGGTCGCCGCGCTCGTGGCTGTCGAAGTACTTGAGAGGCAGCCGGGCGATCTTGTGGTCGACCTCCTGGCGCATCTTGTAGACCGTGCGCTGCGAGACGCCCGCCATGATGTACTGCTGGCCCCACGAGAAGGCGGCCGACAGCACGTACACACCGATGAGCATGAAGATGATCATGCCGACCGCCGTGAAATCGACGCCGACGCCCGGCGTAAAGTCCATGTTGGAGAGCATGTCCAGCTGCTGAGACGCCTGGTTGGCGGCGGTGACCGCGGAGTCGTGTGCCGGCCCAGCGGGAAGGGCGTTGGCGGCCGCCTGAGCGGCGGTGACCTTCGCTCGCATCGCCGTGACGACCTGGTCCTTCGTCAGCCCGGCCGGCACCTTGCCGCCCATCTGCTGGCCGACCATGTTGCCGATCACGCCGGAGAACAGCTGGTTCGTGGCGTTCCCGAGGATCTTCGGGGCCGCGACCGCGAATGCGACGCTGACGATCGCCAGGAACATGACGGCGACGATCTTGCCGGTCTCAGGCTTCAGTTGGCCCAGCAGCCGGCGGAACGAGGCCGCGAAGTTCTTGGCCTTGGCGCCGCCGCCGGCCATCCCGTGACCGCCTCCGAACATGCGGCCGCCAGGGCCACGGCCGCGACCGGGGCCGCCGGGGCCGCCGAAGCCGCCGGGCCCGCGCACGGGCGCAGCGGGCTTGTTCGATGAGTCGCTCATGCGATCTCCTCCTGGGTGAGCTGCGAGTAGACGATCTCGCCATAGGTCGGGCAGGTTTGCATCAGTTCCTCATGCGTGCCGATCCCGACCACGCGTCCGCTATCCAGCACGATGATCCGATCGGCGTGCATGATCGTGCTGACACGCTGGGCCACGATGATCGTCGTGGCGTGCGTGATCTCCTTGCGAAGCGCCGCTCTCAGCATCGAGTCGGTCTTGAAGTCGAGCGCGGAGAACGAGTCGTCGAAGACGTAGACCTCAGGCATCTTCACCAGGGCGCGGGCGATGGCGAGGCGCTGACGCTGGCCTCCGGAGACGTTCGTGCCGCCCTGGGCGATCGGTGCGTCGAGGCCCTCGGGCATCTCCGAGACGAACTTCTTGGCCTGAGCCACGTCGAGCGCGTGCCACAGCTCCTCGTCGGTGGCGTCCGCCGCGCCGTAGCGCAGGTTGGTCGCCACGGTGCCGCTGAACAGGAACGCCTTCTGCGGGATGAACCCGATCCGGTGCCACAGGTCGTCCCGGTCCAAGTCCCGGATGTCGACCCCGTCCATCAGGACCGAACCGCCGGTGACGTCGTAGAGGCGCGGGATCAGATTGATGAGCGTCGACTTGCCGCTGCCGGTGCTGCCGATGACCGCGGTGATCTCACCCGGCCTCGCCTCGAAGGAGATGTCCTTGAGCACCGCGTCCTGCGCGTTCGGGTAGCGGAACTCGACGTCGCAGAACTCGAGGAAGCCCTTCTTGGCGCCGCTGGAGATCGGTATCGCGGGGTCGTTCACGGACGGCTCGGTCTCGAGCACCTGCTGGATGCGGTCTGCCGACACGGCCGCGCGCGGCACCATGACGAACATGATCGTCGCCATCATGACCGAGAAGAGGATCTGCACCGCGTAGGTGAGGAACGCGGTCAGGTTGCCGATCGGCATGGCGCCGCTGTCTATGCGCACGCCGCCGAACCAGATGATGGCGACCGTCGCCATGTTCATGATGAGCATGAGCATCGGCATCATGAGCGCCATCATGCGGTTGACCTTCAGTGCGGTGTCGGTGAGGTCGAGGTTCGCCTCGTCGAAGCGGTTCTCCTCATAGTCGGTCCGCACGAACGCGCGGATCACGCGGACACCCGACAGCTTCTCGCGCATGACCTTGTTCACCTGGTCGATCTTGACCTGCATCGCCTTGAACAGGGGCAGGGTGCGAACCAGGATCGACCCGATGAGCACGCCCATCACAGGCAGGATCACGGCGAAGATGCCCGAGAGGGGCACGTCCATCCGCAGCGCCATGATGATGCCGCCCACCGCGGTGATCGGCGCGGAGATCATCATGTTGAGCATGAAGAACAGCACCATCTGCACCTGCTGCACATCGTTCGTGTTGCGGGTGATCAGCGACGCGGTGCCGAAGATGTTCACTTCCTGCTGCGAGAACGACTGCACCTTCCGGAAGAGGCCGCCGCGCACGTCGCGGCCGAAGGCCATCGCGGTGCGTGAGCTCCAATACACCGTGATGATGGCGACGACACCGAGCGCGAGCGTCACAGCCAGCATCACCGCGCCGGACGTGAGGATGTAGTTGATGTCGCCCAGGCGCACGCCGTTGTTGATGATATCGGCGTTCAAGTCGGGCAGGTAGAGGTTCGCTATCGCCTGCGCCAGAAGCAGGACGATGATGAACGTCACCTGCTTCCAGTAAGGCTTGAGGTAGCGGACGAGAAGTCGCGTCATGCTTCCAGCTCCTTCAGTGCGGTGGCGGTGTTGTCGCTCAGCAGGTCGAGCAGGCGTGCGAACTCGGTGCGGTCGGCCTCGGACATCTTGCCGATGGTGCTGTCCACGTAGTGGGCGTAGCTGTCGGCCGTACGCTTGCCCTGCTCGCGGCCGGAGTTCGTGAGGCGGATCCGCGTGAGCCGCTGGTCGTCGGGATCGTCCCAACGCTCGATGAGGCCCTCGCTCTCCATCTTCTGGAGCATGATCGTGACGGTGGGTCGTGCGAGATGCATCCTCTCGGCGAGGTCCTTCTGGCTGATGCCTTCATGTCCCGCCAGCATGCCGAGGACCACGGTGCGCCCGGGGTGCCCCCCCGCGCCTCCGGCCAGCCGCATGAACAGCTGGCGGTTGAGGTGCATCGCCTTGCGGAACGAGCTCAGAACGACCGCGGAGGAAGGGTCGACGCCCTCAGGGTGCGGTGGTTCCGGGGGAGTGCCGAAGTGGTGTGGGTTCATGCAGCGCTGGTCCTTCCCGATGTCGCAATAGCGTTAGCGTGCGAAAGATTAGCACACGAACGGTTTGTGAGCAAACGGAATGCCAGCGCGGCGAGGTACGAGCGTGGTCCGACGAAGCGGGGCGGCGACGGACGGGTCAAGCCCGGGCAGGACCGGGCCGCATCGCCAGCCCCGCCGCCGCTTCAAGCACGAGCAGCGCGGCCAGCCGGACGGTGCGTCCGTCCACAGCATCCGCCGTGGCGTCGATCTCGGTGATGTCGAGGGCGGCGACTCGCGCGTCGCGCGCGAGCAGGAACGTCAGCGAGCGCAGCTCGTGCGTGCTGATGCCTCCGGGCGCCGAGGAGGGACAGCCGGGGACTTCCGCGCGGTCGCACACGTCGGCGTCGATGTCTACGAACACCGGGCGTCCACCCGCGCCCGCGACCTTGAGAGCGGACTCCGCGACCTCTTTGAGGACGCGGTGAGCGAGCTCGCTGCGGTGCACGACGCTGATGCCGTACTCGCGCGCCCGGGCGGCGTACGCCGGCGAGTTCGAGAAGTCGGCGATGCCGATCTGCACGATGTTGTGTCCCGGGAGGCCGGCGTCGAGCAACCGGCGAACCGGCGAACCGTTGCTGTCTCCATCGCGGAGGTCGTGGTGCGCGTCGACGGTGATAAGCCCCCACCCGGACAGGTCGGCTCCGGCCAGCCCGAGCATCGTGGAGTAGGTGATCGAGTTGTCCCCGCCGAGCGCGACGAGCAGACGCGATCCGGCGGTCCGCGCGACAGCCGCAGCGACGCGTTCGACACCACCGGCACCGTCCGGGTCCGGCACGTCGCCGTAGTCGCACGCCCGCAGCGTCGCGACGTCCACGGCGTGGCTTCCGGCCCACGTCGAGTACCGCATCAGAGCCTCGCGGACCGCCGATGGGGTAGCGTGAGCTCCGGTGGGCGTGATGGATGAGGCGTGCGCGGGTATCCCGATGAGCGCAAGGTCGACGGGTGCCGTAGAGTCTCCGCCGGCGGGAACGATCCAGTGACCGGCGCGAGGCCACAGCGGGTCTGTCGGAAGTGACATGGCGTGGATCGTCCCCTCAGTCGGTTCGGCGGCCGCCTTGACGGGCGGGCCGTAGTTGCGACACTGGCCTAGGTCCGTTCGTGTGCGCGGACACATACACACTCTAGTACGCATCGGCGTCGCGGGCGGCGCAGGTGCGGATGGCTCCCGGGAAGGGAGCCGGAAGGTGGTAGTCACCCGATGAGTCTTCCCGTTGTGCTCGGCGACGGCCCCCTGTCCGTGGCGGACGTCGTGGCGGTGGCGAGGCAGGGCGCCAAGGTGTGCCTCTCGGAGAACGCCTCGGCGGCGATCGAGGCGGCGCGCGCCCACATAGACCGGCTCGCGAGTTCTGGCGTGCCGGTGTATGGCGTGAGCACCGGCTTCGGGGCCCTTGCGACCCGCTACATCGAGCCCGCGAAGCGGCACCAGCTCCAGCGCTCGCTCGTGCGGTCGCACGCGGCAGGAAGCGGCCCGGAGGTCGAGACCGAGGTCGTCCGCGCGCTCATGCTGCTCCGTCTCGCGACGCTGTGCACCGGCCGCACCGGCGTGCGCCTGTCCACCGTGCGCACCTACGCGGGGATGCTCAACGCGGGCATCACTCCGTGCGTGCCCGAGTTCGGCTCGCTCGGCTGCTCGGGCGACCTCGCGCCGCTGGCCCACTGCGCGCTCGCGCTGATCGGCGAGGGTGAGGTCCGCACCGCCGACGGGGTCCTCCGACCTGCTGCCGAAGCGCTCGCCGCTGCGGGCCTGGTCCCGGTCGAGCTCGAGGAGAAGGAAGGCCTCGCGCTCATCAACGGCACCGACGGCATGCTCGGCATGCTCGTGCTCGCGATCGAGGACCTGCGCGGACTCGTCAAGGTCGCGGACATCGCAGCCGCGATGAGCACGGAGGCGCTCCTCGGCACCGACCGCGTGCTCGCGGCGGACCTGCAGGCGCTGCGGCCGCACCCCGGGCAGGCGGCGTCCGCGCGCAACATGGCGCGGCTGCTCGCCGGTTCGCCGATCGTCGCCTCCCACCTCACCGACGACATCCGCGTGCAGGACGCGTACTCGCTCCGCTGCGCGCCGCAGGTGGCCGGAGCGGTCAGGGATACGCTGGACCACGCCGCCACTGTCGCCGGGCGTGAGCTCGCCTCGGCCATCGACAACCCGGCGGTCCTGCCGGACGGGCGGGTGGAATCGAACGGCAACTTCCACGGCGCGCCGCTCGCCTACGTGCTCGACTTCCTCGCCATCGTCGCGGCGGACCTCGCCTCGATCGGCGAGCGCCGGACCGACCGGATGCTGGACCCCGCGCGTTCCCACGGGCTGCCGGCGTTCCTGGCCGACGACCCCGGCGTCGACTCGGGCCACATGATCGCCCAGTACACGCAGGCCGGGATCGTCAGCGAGATGAAGCGGCTGGCCGCTCCCGCCAGCGTCGACTCTATCCCGTCATCGGCCATGCAGGAGGACCACGTCTCGATGGGCTGGAGCGGCGCCCGGAAGCTGCGGCGCAGCATCGACGGCCTCGGCCGCGTGCTCGCGATCGAGCTGCTGACCGCCGCCCGTGCCCTGGACCTGCGCGCGCCGCTCGTTCCCGCTCCGGGCACCGGCGCCGTGCGCGACCTGATCCGATCGCACGTGCCCGGACCCGGCCCCGACCGGTACCTCGCGCCGGAGATCGAAGCGGCACACCGGCTCGTGGTCGGTGGCGAAGTGGTGGCTGCGGCGTCCGCGGCCGTCGGAGAGCTCGATTAGACAACCGTTCCCCAGGAGGCGACTTCGCATGACCTCAGGTGCCCGTCCGGTGCGCGCTCCCCGCGGCGCGACGCTGACCGCGAAGGGTTGGCCGCAGGAGGCCGCTCTGCGGATGCTGCAGAACAACCTCGACCCCGAGGTCGCAGAGCGCCCGGATGACTTGGTCGTCTACGGCGGCACCGGCAAGGCCGCTCGCGACTGGCCGTCGTTCGACGCGCTGGTCCGCACGCTGACGACGCTCAAGGCGGACGAGACGATGCTCGTGCAGTCGGGCCGCCCCGTGGGCGTCATGCGCACCCACGAGTGGGCGCCCCGCGTGCTCATCGCGAACAGCAACCTCGTGCCCGACTGGGCCACCTGGCCGGAGTTCCGCCGGCTCGAGCACCTCGGGCTGACGATGTACGGCCAGATGACCGCCGGCTCGTGGATCTACATCGGGACGCAGGGCATCGTCCAGGGCACCTACGAGACGTTCGCGGCGATCGCCGCCAAGCGGTTCGGCGGGACGCTCCGCGGGACGCTGACCGTCACGGGCGGGTGCGGCGGAATGGGTGGCGCGCAGCCGCTCGGCGTGACGATGAACGACGGGGTCGTCCTCATAGTCGAGGTCGACCCGTCCCGCCTGGCCCGCCGCGTCGAGCAGCGTTACCTCGACGAGTGGACCGAGGACCTGGACGACGCGATCGCTCGCGTCGAGGCGGCGAAGCGCGATAGACGGCCGCTGAGCGTCGGGCTGGTCGGCAACGCCGCGTTCGTTCTGCCCGAGCTGCTGCGCCGCGGTGTCGAGGTGGACATCGTCACCGACCAGACCTCGGCGCACGACCCGCTTTCCTACCTGCCTCTCGGCGTGACGCTCGAAGAGTGGCATGCCGAGGCGGAGCGCGACCCCGAGGGGTTCACGAAGCGCGCGGAGGCGTCGATGGCCACCCATGTCGAGGCGATGGTCGGCTTCATGGACGCCGGCGCCGAGGTCTTCGACTACGGCAACTCGATCCGGGCCGGCGCGGAGCTCGGAGGCTACACGAGGGCCTGGGAGTTCCCGGGCTTCGTGCCGGCCTACATCCGCCCGCTGTTCTGTGAGGGGAAGGGCCCGTTCCGCTGGGTCGCGCTGTCCGGGGACCCGGCGGACATCTACGCCACTGACGAGGCGGTCCTCGAGCTGTTCCCCGACGACGAGCCACTGCACCGCTGGATGCGCCAGGCGCGCGAGAAGATCGCGTTCCAGGGGCTGCCGGCGCGCATCTGCTGGCTTGGCCAAGGGGAGCGGGACAAGGCCGGCGTCCGGTTCAACGAGATGGTGGCGGACGGACGGCTGAGCGCGCCGATCGTCATCGGGAGGGACCACCTCGACTGCGGGTCGGTCGCCTCGCCGTACCGCGAGACCGAGGCGATGAGGGACGGCAGCGACGCGATCGCGGACTGGCCGCTGCTCAACGCACTCGTCAACACCGCTTCCGGCGCCACGTGGGTGTCGATCCACCACGGCGGCGGCGTGGGCATCGGCCGCTCGATCCATGCCGGCCAGGTGACGGTCGCGGACGGGACGGCGCTGGCCGCCGAGAAGATCTCGCGCGTGCTGACGAACGACCCGGCGATGGGCGTCATCCGTCACGCGGACGCCGGATACGAACGGGCGATCGAGGTCGCCGACGAGAAGGGCGTGCGGGTGCCGATGCGCGAAGGCGCGTCCGGAGCCGCGGGGGCGCCGCGCCCGTGACGACCCTGCTGACCAATATCTGCGAGCTCGTGACGAACGACGCCGCCCTTGGCGACGGGTCTCCGCTCGGCACCCTGCGCGACGCCGCTCTGGTGATAGAAGACGGCGGCGTCGCGTGGGTCGGACCGGCCGCAGGCGCCCCGGCGGCGGACGAGCGCGTCGACCTCGGCGGTCGTGCGGTCGTGCCCGGCTTTGTCGACAGCCACACCCACCTGGTGTTCGCCGGGGAGCGCTCGGCGGAGTTCGCCGCGCGGATGGCGGGGGAGCGCTACACCGGCGGCGGCATCGCCACCACCGTGGCCGCGACCCGGGCCGCGAGCGACGAGGAGCTCCGCGCGCTCGCCCGCGCGCGTGCGGATGCGATGACGGCGTCCGGCACCACCACGTTCGAGGCGAAGAGCGGCTATGGGCTGACGACGGTGGATGAGGCCCGGATCCTGAGGATCTCGCGCGAGTTCACGGACGAGACGACGTTCCTCGGTGCGCACGCCGTCCCTGCCGAGTTCGCGGACGACCGCTCGGGCTACCTCGACCTCGTCACGGGTGGGATGCTCGCGGCCTGCGCACCGCTGGCCCGCTGGATCGACGTCTTCTGCGACGAAGACGCGTTCGACGAGGACGAGGCGCGCGCGGTGCTGACCGCCGGGATCGCCGCCGGGCTCATGCCCCGGCTGCACGGCAACCAGCTCGGCTTCGGACCGGGCGCACGGCTCGCGGTGGAACTCGGCGCGGCGAGCGTCGACCACTGCACCTACCTGACCGACGCCGACGTCGCGGCGCTCGCCGGGTCAACCACCGTGGCCACCCTGTTGCCGACCGCGGACTTCGGCACCCGCTCGCCCTATCCGGACGCCAGACGGCTCATCGACGCGGGCGTGGCCGTGGCGCTCGCGACCGACTGCAACCCCGGGACGTCCTACGTGACTTCGATGCCGTTCGTCATCGCGCTCGCGGTGCGAGAGACCGGCATGACGCCGGCCGAGGCGCTGCACGCAGCGACGGCGGCCGGCGCCCGGGCGCTCCGCCGCGGCGACATCGGTCGCCTGAGCACCGGCGCTCGCGCGGACCTCGTCGCCTTGGATGCGCCGACCTACGTCCATCTGGCGTATCGGCCGGGCTCCTCGCTCGTGCATCAGGTGTGGAGGGCCGGGGTGCCTGCGTAGACGGGCGACCGCTCGTCGCGCCGCTGCCGCGTGAGCATCGGACGCGCGAGCCGTTCGGACGTTCGTCGCCGGGGCCCGGAAGCGCAGACCGTTATCGCGGGGTATGATATTCGCCGATGTTCGACGGGGGCTCGCGCCGCGTGGCGCCCGAAAGCTGTTTCGGAGACCGATGCACACCGCAAAGACTGGCGAGATTCGACCTTTGGTCGTCAATCTGATATCTGAAACGGTCGGTGGCTCCCAGGGCCACGGCGTCCACACCGCATTCCTCCAGACGCAGCGCGCCCTTCAGCAGGCCGGCGTGGAGGTACGCGTCAACTGTGGCGCGGGCTGTGACATCGTCCACATCGAGACGATGGGCCTCAAGTCGCTCTGGATGTTCATGCGGACCCGCGAGCGCGCCGTCATAACCGCGCACGTCGTACCGGAGTCGATGGTCGGCAGCTTCATGTGGGCGCCGCTGTGGAAGTATTTCGCCGAGCTGTACATGCACGTCGTCTACTCGTTCGCAGACGAAGTGCTCGCTGTCTCTCCGGAGGTCGTGACCGGACTGACGCGCATCGGCCTGCTCGCCCCGATACGCCTGGTCCCCAACGCGATCGACACGGACCGTTTCCGTCCTGAAGAGGGATGGCGCGAGTCCGTCCGCGCGAAGCTCGGCATCGCCGCCGATGCGTTCGTGGTGATCTGCGCCGGTCAGGTGCAGCCCCGCAAGGGCGTCCGGCAGTTCGTCGAGGCCGCCAAGGCGATGCCCGACGTCACCTTCGTGTGGGCGGGCGGGATGCCGTTCAAGCGGCTGACCGCGCACTACGGGGAGATGCGGCGCATCGTCGCCCAGGCGCCCGCCAACTGCCTGTTCGTGGGAGACCTCCCATACGAGGAGATGCCCCGGTACTACGCCGCGGCCGACTGCCTGTTCTTCCCGTCGCTGCAGGAGACGTTCGGTCTCGCGATCATCGAAGCCGCCGCCGCCGGCCTTCCCCTCGTGTTGAGGGACCTCCCGAACTACCGCGCGCTGTTCGGCGAGGCGTATCTGGCCGGCAACGATGCGACGTTCGGGGAGCTCGTGCGCCGCATGCGCGACGACGCCGACCTTCGTGGCGAGTACGCGGGCCGGGCACTCACGATGTCGGCGGACTTCGACACGATCCGTCACGGCCAGCTGCTGCTCGAGGTCTACGAGGGCGTGCTCGCCCGCGCCGAAGCGGACCGCGGGCGCACCGCCCGGGCGATCCGACCCGAGCGACAGTTGGCGCTCTCGGGGCGCTCGGACAGGCGCTAGTCCGCTCGTCGCGCGTCCAGTCGCCCTTCTCCTGCACGCCAGCAGCCGCCCTGGCGCTCGCCCATGAGGCGGGAGTGAGGGTCCTCTCACGTTG
>Ga0209638_1001459_pt1 | contig 15165 bp, 15 predicted proteins | sample BarGraNGADG00211_FD_184490 | JGI IMG/M metagenome (GOLD analysis project Ga0209638, IMG submission 184490) | Arctic peat soil microbial communities from Barrow, Alaska - Barrow Graham LP Ref core NGADG0002-211 (SPAdes) (version 2) | ecosystem: Environmental > Terrestrial > Soil > Wetlands > Peat... | reverse complement strand
TCGTGACTTCGTCGCCCTGACCGACGATGCGGGCGACCTGCGCACGCACTTCTTCGACCGTGATGTCGAGCGACTCGAGAACGCGGGCCGCAAGGCCCTCTTCCTCACGGAGCAGGCCGAGCAGGATGTGCTCCGTACCGATGTAGTTGTGCTTGAGCGCCCGGGCCTCGTCCTGTGCGAGGACGACTACCTGGCGAGCCCGTTCAGTGAAGCGTTCGAACAAGTCCCTCGACCCCCTTCCTGAGACATACCGCGACGCGATCGGGATGACCGCGTACCGGTCGAAGGTGGAGCAATCGTAGCGGAGGCACCCGGTGCCACAAAGGCGCCGGCCGGGCACTTGAACAGTGTTATCGGCAGAATCGTCCGCGACGGCAAGGGCTGCACCTGCCGTTTCCGCGATACGCAGGGGAAATGACCGCGACGCAGATCGCCAGGATTGACGGGCTCGTCCCGCGGCTACGGTGCCGAGAATGCGCGCGTTTCTGGCGCTTCTCGCGCCGGCCATCTTGCTCTTCCCGACCGCTGCAGCTGCGTACAGCTGGCCGGTCAAGCCGTTCGAGTCGCCGCATGCCGTTCGCGGGTCGTTCGGAGACCCTCGTTACCACCTCGATGCCGAAAGTGTGCTCTCCGCGTTCCATTTCGGGATCGACATCGTCGCGCCCGACGGAGCTCCCGTCTACGCGGTCGAGCCGGGTGTCGTGGTCCGGGTGCATGCCGACTCGGTCACTGTCGGGCGCGCGTCCGGGAGGCGGTACGGCTACTGGCACATCCGCCCGATCGTCCGCAGCGGATCACACGTGCGGCTGCACCAGCTGCTCGGGCACATCCTCCGCGGCTGGGGGCACGTGCACTTCGCCGAGAGCTTCCGCGGCTCCTACCGAGACCCGCTGCGCAAGGGGGCGCTCTCGCCGTTCTACGACGGCACCGTCCCGACGGTCGCCTCGGTCCAGTTGCTGACGACGGGCGGCGGCGCAGTCGACGCCGAGGCCGTGAGCGGCTTGCTCGACGTGCAGGCGAGCGTGTACGACACGCCCCCGATCGCGCCGCCTTCGCCCTGGAATCTAGCCCGCTTGGCGCCGGAGGAGGTCTGGTGGACGCTGACGGACGAGACCGGCGTGGCAGTCGCGTCAGGCGTTGCGGTGACGTTCCAGTTCGGGCTGCCGATCAACGACCTCTACGACTTCGTCTACGCAGCCGGCTCGTATCAGAACAAGCCGCACCGCCCAGGGCAATACGTCTATTGGGTCGAGCACGCGCTCGACACGACCTCCTTTCCGAACGGTCGCTACACGCTCGAGGTGAGCGCTGCCGACACGCGCAACAACGTGGGGACGAGCTCGCTCGGCCTGACGATCGCGAATGTCCCGAGCGGCCCGGCCACGGCGCCCCGGTGTGCACTCACGCCACGACTTCCGCGAAGGTGTCCTGGATGAGCCAGTCGAAGCTCGACGGGATCGTGCCGTCGGGCTCCGCGTACTCCCGCAGGAAATAGAGGTAGGAGATCCACTCGTCGCGCTTGTCGGGGAACTCGGCGACGCGGTCGGCGACGAGGCGCTCGAGCGCGATCAGGTTCCAGGCTCCTCGCGCCTCCTTCTCGCCCGCGGCTGCGGGCGGGCCCGACTGCGCCCGTTCAATCGCGGCGGCGAGCGGCGCCTGAGGGGCGGAGGCCGGCTCCGGCTCGGCGTCCCGGGCAGCGATCGCGGCGCGCTCCGCCTCCTCGAGCTGCGCCTCGAGCTGGGCGGCGCGCAGCGCGAGCTCCTCCGTCCGTGCCTTTGCTTCCTCCTCGCGCTTCGCGACCTCGGCGGCGCGGCTCGCAAGGCCGAGCTCCCGCTGCGTCAACTCCGCAACCCGTGCATCGAGCGCCGCCGACCGACGGGCAAGCGCCTCCACGGCCTCCTCATCCGGAGGCCTGGAGGCGTCCCGGGCTAGCTCCTCCGTCCGCGCCTTTGCCTCCTCCTCGCGCTTCGCGACCTCGGCGGCGCGCCGCGCGAGGCCGAGCTCCCGCTGCGTCAACTCCACAACCCGAGCGTCGAGCGCCGCCGACCGTTCGGCGAGCGCCTCGACGGCCGCCTCGTCCGGAGGCTCGGAGGCGTGCCGGGCGAGCTCTTCCACCCGCGCGGTTGCCTCATGCTCCCGTTTTGCGACCTCGGCGGCGCGACGGGCAAGGCCGAGCTCCCGCTGCGTCAGCTCCGCAACCCGCGCATCGAGCACCGCCGACCGTCCGGCGAGCAGCTCCTCGGCTTCGGACGGCTCGGCGACGGGCGCCTCCGGAACCGCCGCGAGCGCGGCGCGCAGCTCGTCGAGCTTTGCCGCGGCCTCCTCCTCTCGCTCGGCGAGTGCAGCCTCACGCGCGGCGAGCCGGTCAGCCGGCTCCGCCTCTGTCTCCTTCCCTTGCTCCCGCTCCGCGAGCTCGGCCGTGCGACGCGCGAGATCCATCTCCCGCTCCGTCAGCTCCGTGAGTCGACCGTCGAGAGCGGCCGCGCGTGCGGCGAGCGCTTCGACGGCCGCGGCGTTCGCCAGGGCGGCGCCGCCACCGCTCGAGTCCGGAGCCGCCGCGATCGCGGCCCGCAGCTCGTCGAGCTTCGCGGAGACGTCGCGTTCCCGCGCGGCGAGCGCGGCCTCACGGGCGGACAGGCGTTGGCGCTCCTCCTCGAGCGCGGCGACCCGCTCGGTCACGCGCTGCTCGAGCCGCTCCACGAGCCGCTCGGACACACCGCCATCATACGACGCGTCTCGTTCGGCACGCGGACGGCGAAGGAACCGACCGACACCGATCACGAGCGCGGCGAGCAGACCGGCTGCGAGCCCCGCCCCAGCGCCGATGGCCGCGAGCCTCGGCAGCTTCGGCCAGGAAGGCGACGCGGGCGCGGACGCCTGGCCGGCGTGACGGAGCGTGGGGTCGGGCTGACCCTGAAAGCCTTGCAGGACGGCGAGGCGCTTCTGGAGCTCGGCTCCCGCGCCCGTCGCGCGCCGGCCCGGTGTGATGGCGTTCAGGAGCTGCTGATCGCGGCGAATCGTCGTGGCCAGCTGGCTCTGGAAGCTCGCCGTCCGCTGCTTGACGAGCCCGTCGGCAAACGCGTTCGCGAGCTGAGCGGCTCCGGCCGCCGACGTGTCCTGGACCGTGACCGCCACGACGTCGCTCGAACCGACGACGTGCGCGTCGAGCGCAGAGAGCAGCGAGTCGCGCGAGCGCGCGAGCCCGAGGTCGGCGCGCACGACGTCCGCGACCTGCGGCGAGCGAAGGAGTGCGGCGGCGCTCGCGGCTGCGGTCCGTTTGCCGCCCGAGTCACGCAGGACGTCGAGACCGGTGAACGTCGGATCGTTGACGGAGACGGGCGAGATGAGCAGTTGCGCCGTCGCGCGATACTGCTTCGGCGCCGTCAGTCCGTACCCGACGGCCGCAGCGGTGCCCGCCGCGGTGAGCGTGAGCACGGCGAGCCAGGGGCCCACCGAACGGGGGACAATTGATCGCACCCGTGCATTATCGGCTCACGGCTCGGACTACCCGACGTTTGTGAGCTCCTGGAGGCGGCACGCCGACCGTTTCTTCACGTCGGATCGCTACGATCGGCGCAGCATGAGCACCGACACGCGCAGCCGCACGGCGCTCATCACCGGCGGCGCGGGCTTCATCGGATCGCACCTCGCGGAGCTTCTCCTCGCGAACGGCTGGGAGGTCTACGTCCTCGACGACCTCTCGACGGGCGCGGAGAAGAACGTCGCGCCTCTGCGCGCGCACCCCGCGTTCCACCTCGTCGTCGACTCCGTCCTCAAGTCATCGGTCGTGAACGAGCTCGTGCATCGCAGCGACGTCGTGTTCCATCTCGCCGCAGCCGTGGGCGTTCGGCTGATCGTCGAAGAGCCGGTGCACACGCTCGTCACGAACATCCAGGGCACCGAAGAGGTGCTCGACCACTGCCACCGTTTTGGCAAGCGCGTACTGATCGCGTCGACGTCGGAGGTCTACGGCGACCGGCGCGAGCCCGAGGCGCTCGGCGAGGAGAGCAAGCGGATGTACGGCCCGACGACCCAGCGACGCTGGGCGTACGCAGAGTCGAAGGCGCTCGACGAGTTCCTCACGCTCGCGTACCACCAGGAGCGCGGCCTCGACTGTGTCATCGTGCGCCTCTTCAACACCGTCGGCCCGCGTCAGAGCGGACAGTACGGCATGGTCATCCCGCGCTTCGTGCAGGCGGCGCTCGCCGGCGACACGCTCGAGATCCACGGCGACGGCACGCAGACGCGCTGCTTCTGCCACGTGCAGGACACGATCCGTGCGCTCTCCGGGCTGATGGACGCCGACACCGCCGGCGAGATCTTCAACGTGGGGTCGATCGAGCGCGTGACCATCGGCGAGCTTGCGGAGCGCGTCATCGCGCTCACCGACTCGAGCTCCGAGATCGTCTACGTGCCGTACAACGAGGTCTACGGGCAAGGGATCGAGGACATGCTCCACCGGCAGCCCGCGATCGAGAAGGTGACGGCGGAGATCGGCTGGCAACCGACGCGCAGCCTCGACGAGATCCTCGCCGACGTCGTCGCGTCGACGCGGGCCGCGGCCGTCACGGTTTAGTCGCGCGCGCGAAGCGCCGGGAAGAGAACGACGTCCCGGATCGACTCCTTGCCGGCGAAGACCATTGCGAGCCGGTCGATACCGAGCCCGATGCCACCGGTGGGCGGCATACCGTACGACAGCGCCTCGACGTAGTCGGGATCGCCCTCCTCCGCCTCGACGTCGCCCGCGTCGCGTTCGCCACCCTGGAACGCAAACCGCTCAGCCTGCTCCTCGGCGTCGTTGATCTCCGTGAACGCGTTGCCGAGCTCGATGCCGCCGGCGAAGTACTCGAAGCGCTCGACGAGCGACGGATCGTCGTCCGTCGCGCGTGCGAACGGCGAGAGCTCCACCGGATAGTCATAGAGGATCGTCGGCTGGATCAATGCCGGCTCGACGAAGTGCGAGTGCGCGTGGTCGATCAGCTTGGCCCACGTCGGATCGTGCGACACGTCGACGTTGCGCGCTTCGAGCAGGCGCCGTAGCTCCGCTTCGTCGCGCGTCCAGAGCCCGTGCTCGCCGAGCGCGTCGACGAACTTCACGCGGCGCCACGGCGGTGCGAAGTCGATCTCGTGCCCTCGGAACGAGACCTTCGTCGTGCCGAGGACGTCGTGCGCCGCGCGCGAGACGAGCTGCTCGATCCGCTCCATCGTGTCGCGGTAGTCGGCGTACGCCTCGTACCACTCGAGCATCGTGAACTCGGGGTTGTGCTTGAACGAGACGCCCTCGTTGCGGAAGTCCTTGCCGAGCTCGTAGACCTTCTCGAGCCCGCCGACGATCAAGCGCTTGAGATAGAGCTCGGTCGCGATCCGCAGGTAGTAGTCCGCGTCGAGCGCGTTGTAGTGCGTGACGAACGGTTCCGCGAACGCGCCGCCGTAGCGCGGCTGTAGCACGGGCGTCTCGACCTCGACGAAGCCCCACTCGTCGAGGATGCGGCGGATCGTCGCGACCATCCTGGAGCGCAGCACGGCGTCATGGCGCGTCTCCTCGTTCATCAGGAGGTCGAGATAGCGCCGCCGGTAGCGCTGCTCGACGTCGGTGAGCCCGTGGAACGTGTCGGGCAGCGGCGTCCGGATGCGCGAAAGCACCTCGAGCGCATCGACCATCAGCGACGGCTCGCCGCGCCGCGACTTCGCGGGCGATCCCGCGACGCCGACGATGTCGCCGAGATGCACGTCGATCTCGCCCGTGCGCTCGACATGGCACAGCAGCTGGATCCGTCCGGAGCGGTCGACGAGGTCGAGGAACACGAGCTTCCCCATGTCGCGGCGCGCCATCACGCGGCCGGCGAGCCGGCGCTGCGCCTCGCCTGTTGCGCCGTCCTCGAGCGGCTCGGTCTCCACACGAACGGCGGCGATCTCGTCGCGATCGGGAAACCTCTTGGGCGCAGTCATGTGGGCGAGTCTACGGGCGGTCAGCCCCAGATCGCCCAGCCGACGAGCACGCCTGCGCCGAGCGCGAGCGCGAACAGCAGCCAGCCGGTGACGAGCAGCGCAACCGGAGGGATGCGTGCGCCGCGCGCAGCGCCGGTCAGCGGAGCCGTGCGCGTCATCGTCATCGCCGAGACCGTCTGTCCCGGCCCCAAGAGCAGGCGGCCGACCGCCTCTCGGATCGTCTCGGCGTCAACACCGAGGTCGATCAGGATCCGAGCCGCGACGCCGTCGTTCTCCCGGACGAGACCGAGCAGGATGTGCTCGGTGCCGATGTATTGGTGACCAAGCGAGCGTGACTCGCGCAGTGCCAGCTCGAGCACCTTCTTCGCGCGCGGCGTGAACGGGATCTGACCCGTCGCGATCTCGTCGCCCTCGCCGACGATGCGCCCGACTTGCGCTCGCACCGCCTCGAGCTCCACGCCGAGCTCGCCCAGCACGCGCGCCGCGAGCCCCTCCTCTTCGCGGAGCAGGCCGAGCAGCAGGTGCTCGGTGCCGATGTAGTTGTGGCGCAGCGAGCGCGCCTCGTCCTGCGCGAGGACGACGACCTGTCGAGCCCGCTCCGTGAAGCGCTCGAACATGGACTCCGGCCTTAGGCCGCCTTGATGTCCATGATCTTGAACTTGAGCTTGCCGCGCGGCGCTGCGACCTCGACGGTCTCGCCCTTCTTGCGGCCCATGATCGCCTTGCCGACCGGCGACTCGTTCGAGAGCTTGTTCTCGGCGGGATCGGCCTCGGCCGAGCCGACGATGTGGTACTCGACCGTCTTGTTCGCCCCGACGTCGCGGAGGCGCACCTTCGTCCCGATCGAGACCTCGCCCGACTTGATCTCCTTCTTCGTCACGACGCGCGCGTTCGCGAGCCGCTCCTCGAGCAGCGCAATGCGCGCCTCGAGATGGCCCTGCTCGGTCTTCGCCGTGTCGTACTCGGCGTTCTCGGCGATGTCGCCGAACTCGCGCGCGACGCGGATCCGTTCCGCCACCTCGCGGCGCCGGTCGTTCGAGAGGTACTGAATCTCGTCCTTGAGCTTCTCGAACCCCTCGGACGTGAGAATGACTTCCTTCACCCTGCCCCCTTGCACGAAGAAACCGCAGGCGATGCCGCCCTCAGCGGGGGCGGATGGTACCTCCGGCGCCACGGGACCGTCAACACGAGGGCGGTACCATCCCTCGCTATGAGCGTGAATCTCAGGGAATCCTGGTGGATCGGCGAGGTCGAGGTGCCGACCCGGGTGGTCCTCGCGCCCATGGCGGGCGTCAGCGTCCAGGCGTTTCGGCGCCAGGGCCGGCGCTACGGCGCAGGCCTCGTCTGCTCCGAGATGGTTTCCTGCGCCGGGATCGAGCACGGGAACGAGCGCACGCTCGGGTATCTGCGCGTCGCGTCCGACGAGCACCCGCTCGCAATCCAGATCTTCGGATCGGACCCGAAGGCGATGGCCGAGGCGGCGCGGATGGTCGAGTCAGCCGGCGCCGACCTCGTGGACATGAACTTCGGCTGCCCCGTCCGGAAGGTGACGAAGACCGGCGCCGGAGCTTGCCTGCTGCAGGATGCCGACCTTGCGTGCCGGATCACCGAGGCGGTGGCGTCGGCGGTCTCCGTGCCGGTGAGCGTGAAGATGCGCCGCGGCGTCGAAGACGGCTCGCGCGCGTGCCTCGAAGTCGGGCCGCGGCTCGTCGAGGCCGGGGCGGCGACGCTGACGTTGCACCCGCGCTCGGCCCGGCAGATGTACACGGGCTACGCCGACCACTCGTTGACCGCCGAGCTCGTCGAGCTCGTCGACGTCCCGGTGATCGCGTCCGGCGACGTCACCTCGCACGCGAAGGCACTGGCCGTGCTCGCTGCCACCGGCGCCGCAGCGGTGATGGTCGGCCGCGGCGCGCAGGGTAATCCGTGGGCGATTCGCGAGATCGTGTTCGGCGACACCGAGCAGCCGTCGCGCGAAGAAGTCGCCGCGGAGCTGATCGTGTTCATCCGCGAGACCGTGCGCGAGCTCGGTGAGCGGCGCGCGTCGGGCTTCCTGAAGAAGTTCTACGGGTGGTATCTCGGGCACGGACGCTTCCCGCGTCCGTTCAAGCAGGAGATCGTGATGCTGCACTCGACCCAGGAGGTCGTGACCCGGCTGCTCGCGGCGGCGCCGGACGCGGCCGCTCTCGTCGAGCGGCTCGAGGCCGAGCTACCCGATCCGGACGACGACGTCCTGCTCGACCGGCTGCCGATCTCGGTCTACGGCGGCGGGTAAGAGCTTCTAGCGGCTTCTGCCAGAACGGGACGTCGTGCCTACGCGACAGTGTCCGGCCGGCTCTCGGCAATGAAGCCACGGAGGCTCGTACACAGTTCGGCGTGACTGAGCTGTGTCGAGTCTGCGATCTGAAGCAGGCGGTCGACAGCCATCGCCCACGCCCAGCGGAGCACCCGCCCCTCGTCGAGCCCCAGCTCGTCGGCGAGCAGCGTCACGTTCTGGCGTGCGTCGCGACCGTAACCGGAGAAGACCGACCAGTAGGCGGCGTCGTAGGAGGCCTCGCCGATGCAGGCGCGCGGGTCGATCACGCGCAGACCGTCGTCCGACTGGAGGACGTTGACCGGGACCGCATCGCCGTGAAGCACGACTTGCCGGTAGTGCTCCCCCGACGTGAAGAGCTGCACGAGAAGCGCCTCCGCCTCGCGTGCCAGGTCCGAGTCGACGAGGTCGTTCTTCGCCTCGGCATTCCTGCGCAGGAGAGAGAGGGTTTCCGCCGCGAGCTCGCGAAGGCGGGGGAGCGGCAGAGACAAGTCGGCCGCTCGCTCGTGCATGCCACGCAGCAGCGGCGACATCGCCTGGCTGTCCGCGTCGCTCTCCCAAGGCATCGCGGTGCCTGGCCGGAGCTGCTCGATCAAGAGCGCCCCGAGCTGCTCGTCCACGCGCAGCACTCTGGGTGCCAGCTCCTCGCCCCACCAACGCAGCGCCGCAGCCTCGGCCGCTACTGCCATCCGCGTCGGCGGAATCTTCAGCACCGCGGGCTCGCCTTCCGCCACGACGCGGAGCACCAGCGAGTTGTAGCCGCCGGTCAGCTCACCGAGCAACCGCAGGTTCCAAGCTCTCAGCGCCTCAGCCAACCGTTCCCTCCGGTCTGGGAGCGACTCGCTCTGCTCGGTCAAGAGCGCTTCTACGTCGGAGGGAAGCGGTAACGAGTCGGTCATATCTCTTCAAGAGTAGGCCCGCGCAACGGCGGGACAATCCCACGCGGAAGAGCTACTCGTCGCTGCCTAGCAGCGTCCTGGACACGAGCGTGTGCACGCGCACCAGTTCCTGGGCGCGCTCGGGCGGGAGCTGATCGACGATCGCGGCCACGCCGACGAAAGTCGCTTCGCAATCCTCGATGAGCACCTTTGCCCCGGCCGCCTGCATACCTGTTTCGATCCAATCGTCGACCAGTAACACGCGGTCGCCCACGCTCAGAGCCGCCCGCTGGAGACGCAGTCGATGCCGGTTCTCGCGGTAGTCGCTTCCCGTCTCGGTGACCGCCTTCGGGCCGGGGAACACTCCCACCTCCTTCCGGATCGGCACGAAGCCGGTGCCGAGTTCGAGCGCGCATGCGGTGCCGAGAATGAAGCCCCGCGACTCGATGCCTGCGATCTTCGTCACGTCACCCCGGAACGGTTCCACAAGTGCCGCCGCGATCGCGCGCAGCGACTCGGCTTCATCGAACAACCGCCAGACGTCAGCGTGGCCGCCGACCCACGCGATCTGCGACGCCAGCGACTCCGGATCAAGCTCGGCAGCCATGTCGTTCACCGTAGTGGGATCGGCTTCTAGCGGTTCCGGCTCCAGACGATCCGCAGACCGTCGAGCGTGAGGAACGGATCGACCGTGGAGATCGTGCGCGCGTGCGGTGCGATCAGGTCGGCGAGGCCACCGGTCGCGATCGCCGGCGCGTCGGCGCCGAGCTCGCCGCGGATGGCGTCGACGATGCCGTCGACCTGGCCGGCGAATCCGTAGACGAGCCCGGACTGGAGCGCTGTCGCGGTCGACTTCCCGATCACCTGCGGCGGCTCGACGTAGTCCACCTTCACGAGCCGCGCCGCTCGTGCAAAGAGTGCGTCCATCGAGATCTCGACTCCGGGTGCGAGGACGCCCCCGACATAGGCGCCCTCCGGCGAGACGACGTCGAAGTTCGTCGAGGTCCCGAAGTCGACGACGATCGCGGGCGCGCCGTAGCGCTCCTTCGCGGCGACCGCATTCATGATCCGGTCGGGCCCGACCTCTCGGGGCGAGTCGTACTCGATCGGGATGCCCGTCTTGACGCCTGGGCCGATCACGAGCAACGGCACCTTCGCCCAGCGCTCCGCGAGGTGCTCGTACTCCGGGATCAATCGGGGGACGGTCGACGAGAGACAGATACCCTCGAGCGTCTCGAAGTCGAAGAAGTCGCTGAGCAGCGGGCCGAGCTCGTCGCCGGTGCGCTGCGCCTCGGTCGCGATGCGCCAACGGTCGCCGAGCTCGTCGCCGTCGTAGAGACCGAAGACCGTTTGGGTGTTACCGACGTCGACGGCGAGCAGCATCAGCGGCGCGAATCTCCAGGAGAGTGGCTCGGTTTGGCTTACGCGTCCTCGTCGCGCGGAGCCGGCGGCTCGCCGAGACGCTCGGCGAGCGCCTCCGCCGTGAGCACCGGCTCGTCGCCCTCGCCGCGCAGCTCCTCGATCGTCACGTCGCCGGAGATGACGAAGATCTCCGTGCGCGGGATCATGCGCGTGGGGCGGTTCTTGTCCCAGACCCAGACGTCCTCGAGCCGCAGGTTGAAGTACGGGTACGCAGCCTGTTGCGCGACGGTGCGCTCGAGCTTGTTGCAGAGGTACGTCGCGTCCGGCGTGAGCACGCAGTAGCGGAAGAGACCGAAGACCGCCTGGTACTCCTTCTTGAGCCGGAGCTCGAGCTCGGCCTCGTACTCGTCGAGATCGTCGAGGTGGGACATTCTGCGGCTCAGTGTAGCCGTGCGAGGTGGCGGGGCCAGACCGACAGGCGGCGTTACCGGACCCGGCCCCGACTGGGGATCTCGAGGCCGGAAGCGATCTCGGCGAGGGGCCCGAGAACGAAAGGCCGCTCGTGCATTCGCGGATGCGGAACCTGGAGCCCGGGCTCGTCGATCTCCGCGTCGCCGTAGAGGAGCAGGTCGAGATCGAGCGTCCGCGGCCCCTGGGCCGGCACGCCTTCCCGGGTGCGCCCGAAGCGCAGCTCGACGTCGAGCAGAAGCTCGAGCAACGCCCGGGCCGGGAGCGTGGTGTCCAGCGCGACCACGCCGTTGACGAAGCGCGGCTGATCGAGAACGCCCACAGGCTCCGTCTCGATCAGGCCGGAGAGCGCGACGACCTCGACGCCCGGCTCGGCGCGCAGGGCTTCGACGGCGGCAAGCAGCGTCTCCTCGCGGTCGCCGAGGTTCGAGCCCAACCCGACGTAGGCACGCGTGACGTAGGCATGGGCCATGGCGCGAGCGTATCGCTACCCTCCGAGACCAGTGCGCCGCCGCCTGCTTATCGTGCTCGCCGCGGTGCTCTGCGCCGGTAGCGCTGCCGCAACGGCGACGGGCCGCGTTGCGGGCGACCCGCTCCAGGCGCAGGAGTGGTGGCTCGCCGACATCGGCGCCGACACGTCGTCGCCCCCCGGCCCCGGCATACCGATCACAATCATCGACAGCGGCGTCGACCCGACGCACCCGGAGTTCGCCGGACGGCCGAACACGACCTTCCTCGACGACCAGACGGTCGACGGGCCCGGTGAGTTCCACGGCACCGTGGTCGCCTCGCTGGCGGTGGCGCCCGAGAACGGCGTCGGCCTCGTCGGCGTCTACCCGCAGGCGATCTTTCAGAGCTTCGACGCGAGCCCTCTGATGGAGATCACCGACATCGGCGCGATTCAGGGCATCACGGCGGCGGCGCAGCACTGCCCAGGCGTGATCAGCATCAGCTTCGGAGGCACGAACCGCGACCCGTTGCTCGAGAACGCAGTTCTCACCGCGTTCCACAACGGCTGTCTCGTGGTCGCGGCGGCGGGAAACGGCGGCTTGCAGGGCAACCCTCCGGAGTATCCCGCCTCCTATCCGCACGTGCTCACCGTCGGCGCAACCGACCAGAACGACCAGGTCGCTCCCTTCTCGACGCTCTCCCCCGCACTCGACCTCGCCGCTCCCGGCGTCGCCATGTTCGGCGCCGTCCCTTTCTCGCGCGACCCGAGCGGGTACGCCTTCGATCTTTCCGGCACGAGCTTCTCGACCCCCCTCGTGAGCGCGGCCGCCGCCTGGGTGTGGACCCTGCGGCCGACGCTGGACGTGACACAGATCTTCGAGCTGATGCGGCGCACGGCACGCGACGTCGGCCCGCCCGGGTTCGACTCCGGGTCGGGCTTCGGGATCGTGAGCATCCCCGCGGCGCTCGCCGCTCCCGCTCCTGCCCCCGACCCGTCGGAGCCGAACGACGACATCGACGAGATCCGGCCCGGCGCACTCTTCCCCGACGGCCGGCCGCTGCTCACGACCGCGGCGAAACCCTCGGTTCGGATCGCGGGTCACATCGACCAGTCGGAGGACCCCCATGACCTCTACCGGATCTGGGTGCCGGCGCACCGGGTGGTGCGGGCAACCGTCACGGCCGGCGGCGACGCTGCCGCCCGCATCTGGGGCCCGCGGACGGCCGGCATCGGAGAGGGAATCCTCTCGCGGCGCCGCGACCTGAAGGGGCCGTTCATCCGCGGCGGCAACACGAGCTCGGTGGCCTACGTCGACGTGCTCCTCACGGGGCGGTCGACGAGTGCGAGCTATGTGCTGAGCGTCACGGCTTCGCGACGCTGACGCCTGCGATGCCGTCGAGCCCGCCGGGGCGCACGTCGGGCTTTCTCACGCGCACCAGCACGCGCTCGGCGTCGAAGCGCTGCAGCAGCTCGTCCGCGATCGCGGTCGCGAGCGCTTCGAGCAGGTCGTAGCTCCGCGCGTCGGAAACCTCCTGCACCGCGCGCGCGACGGCGCTGTAGTCGACCGCATCCTCGAGCCGGTCCGAGACGCCGCGCTCCCCGACAGCGAGATCGACGTCGAAGAGAAAGTCCTGGCCGTCGCGCTTCTCGTGCTCGTGGACACCGTGACGACCGAAGATGCGCAGGTCGCGCAGCTCGACGGTGATCATCGGAGTCCCGCGCGGTGATGACGTCGAGTTCCTCGGTCGTGAGCACCAAGCAGGAGGCCGGGATCGGCCGACGTCCAGGCTGGTCGCCTGGACGAGGCCGAGCGTGGACTCCGGCGAAGCGTGATCGCGGGCGAGGGGCCGACGCTCATTGCCGCGTGGGGCTCCATGCGATCGCGCGGGAGACTGCGAGTGCTTCGACGTGCTCGCGCACGTCGTGCACGCGCAGGATCGACGCGCCGCGCTCGTAGGCGGAGACGGCTGCGGCAACGCTCGCGCTGAGTGGTCCCGTCTTCGCGTCGAGATCACCGGTGATGCGGCCGAGCGAGCTCTTGCGCGAGAAGCCGATCAGCACGGGACGTCCGAGCGCCAGTAATACGTCGAGACGCCGGACGAGCTCGAAGTTCTGCTCCGCCGTCTTGCCGAAGCCGATCCCCGGATCGAGGCAGATCCGCTCCTCGGCGATTCCCTGCGAGACGGCGAAGGCCAGGCGCTGCTCGAGGAATGCGGCCACCTCCGACGCGACATCGTCGTAGCGCGGATCCTGCTGCATCGTCCGCGGCTCCCCCTGCATGTGCATCAGGCAGAGATAGGCGCCGGCATCGGCGACGACGCCGGCGAGATCCGGATCCGCACGCAGCGCGGTGACGTCGTTGACGAGCTCGGCTCCGAGCTCGATTGCGCGGCGTGCGACCTCTCCCTTGGCGGTGTCGATCGAGATGGGCACCTCGCCGGCGAGCCCTTCGAGCACCGGCACCACCCGGCGCAACTCCTCGTCGACGGTCACGCCCTCAGAGCCGGGCCGAGTCGACTCGCCGCCGACGTCGACGAGCGCCGCGCCCTCCGCGACCATCCGCCGTGCCGCCGCGATTGCAGCGCCCGGGTCGAGGTGCACACCGCCGTCGGAGAACGAGTCGGGCGTGACGTTGACGACCCCCATCACGGACGGACGCGGAAATCTCTCCTCGATCGCAATCACTGCCAGAACTCTAGGCGCCCGCCGGTGCGAGCGCCGTCGCGGAGCGGAACTTGTTCCGCGCAGCAGTGACCACGCTCACCGACAGCGGAGCAGAAGGGGGCCCACGGGGGAAACTGGTTTCCCCCGTGAAGCAAGCGAAGCGATGCGTCAGCCCACGGGGAAACATGGTTTCCCCCGTGAAGGCGAGCGAGCGGAGCGAGCTAAGCCGGATCCGGCGGCTGCATCGTAGCGCCGGGCAGCGGGAAGGGGCGCGGGCGGCCGGGAGCGCGCTCGCGCTTCGGCTCCTCGGCGGGTGCAGGCGTCTCGGGTGCGACCTCGACCGGCTCGGGGAAGACGGTGGACTCGTCCTCGCCGGCGAGCAGGCGCTCGAACTGGTCGCGGTCGATCGTCTCGCGCTCGATCAGGATCTGCGAGATCTGGTGCAACTGCTCCATGTGCTCGCGCAGCACGACGAGCGCGAGCTCGTGCGCCTCCTCGATCACGCGGCGGATCTCGTCGTCGATCTCGCGCGCGATCTCCTCGGAGTAGTCGGCCTGGGCGCCGTAGTCGCGCCCGAGGAACGGCTGCTCGTGGTCGCGGCCGAGCACGCGCGGGCCGAGCTTCTCGCTCATCCCGAGCTTCATGATCATCTGCTTCGAGGTGGCCGTGACCTTCTCGAGATCGTTGGCGGCGCCGGTGGTCACCTCGTGGAAGACGATCTCCTCCGCCGCGCGGCCGCCGAGCATCATCGCCATCTGGTGCATGAGCGCCGTGCGCGTCGTCAGGTAGCGGTCCTCGGTCGGCAGCGAGATCGTCAGGCCGAGCGCCTGGCCGCGCGACACGATCGTGATCTTGTGCACCGGGTCGGTGTGCTCGAGGTAGTTGCCGACGAGCGCGTGGCCCATCTCGTGGTACGCGGTGATCTTCCGCTCGTGCTCGGAGAGCAGGCGCGCCTTCTTCTCCGGCCCGGCGATCACGCGCATGATCCCTTCCTCGAGCTCTTCCTGCTCGATGATCTTCTTGCCGCGGCGCGCCGCGAGCAGCGCGGCCTCGTTGACGAGGTTCGCGAGGTCGGCGCC
>Ga0209638_1001458_pt1 | contig 15169 bp, 14 predicted proteins | sample BarGraNGADG00211_FD_184490 | JGI IMG/M metagenome (GOLD analysis project Ga0209638, IMG submission 184490) | Arctic peat soil microbial communities from Barrow, Alaska - Barrow Graham LP Ref core NGADG0002-211 (SPAdes) (version 2) | ecosystem: Environmental > Terrestrial > Soil > Wetlands > Peat... | reverse complement strand
GAATAAGGTCCCAAGGGTTTGGCTGTTCGCCAATTAAAGCGGTACGTGAGCTGGGTTCAGAACGTCGTGAGACAGTTCGGTCCCTATCTGTTGTGGGCGCAGGATATTTGAGAGGAGCTGTCCCTAGTACGAGAGGACCGGGATGGACGAACCTCTGGTGTACCAGTTGTCGTGCCAACGGCATCGCTGGGTAGCTAAGTTCGGAAGGGATAACCGCTGAAAGCATCTAAGCGGGAAGCCCCCCTCAAGATAAGATATCCCTCCTGATGGAGACATCAGGACTGAAGACCCCTCGTAGACCACGAGGTTGATAGGTCAGGTGTGCAAGCACAGTAATGTGTTGAGCTTACTGATACTAATCGGTCGTGAGGCTTGACCATAATATTATGGCTTAATCATGGTGCACTCAGCTTATGCCTTCACAATATGCAATTGCCGCCATTATAGAGATATTTCGGTGGCTATAGCGGAGAGGACCCACCCGTTCCCATTCCGAACACGGAAGTTAAGCTCTCCAGCGCCGATGGTACTGCATGGGAGACTGTGTGGGAGAGTAGGTGCCGCCGGAATTTAAATTGAAAGCCCCTTCCTTGATGGAAGGGGCTTTTTTTATTTTACATCCAACTTCGGCTTGTGTTATGAAGCTTCATCGGTTTTAAAAAAAAATCAATAACAGGAGATTAACGGTCATGTCAGGGCATTCCAAATGGAGTACGATCAAGCGAAAGAAGGGCGCCATTGATTCGAAACGCGGCAAGATCTTCACGAAATTGATCAAGGAAATCACGCTTGCGGCCAGACTGGGTGGCGGTGATCTCGAGGGAAACTCCCGCCTGCGGCAGGCCATCATGGCGGCCAAGGAAGAGAACATGCCCAAGGACAACATCGACCGGGCCGTAAAGAAGGGTACCGGCGACCAGGCCGGCGCTGCGGCCTATGAAGAGATCACATACGAGGGGTACGGTCCGGCGGGCGTTGCGGTGATTGTCGATGTGATGACCGACAACAAGAACCGGACGGTCGCGGAGATCCGGCACATCCTGTCCAAGCACGGCGGAAATTTGGGTGAAAATGGCTGCGTCGCCTGGATGTTTGACAAGAAAGGCAGCATTGTCTTTGACAAGAAGGTGGTCGACGAAGATGCACTGATGGAGGTTGCGCTCGATTCCGGAGCGGAGGATGTCCGGGATCAGGAGAGCGAATGGGAGGTGATCACGGATCCGATGACCTTCGAGGCGGTTAAAAAGGCAATCGATCTTAAAGGCTGGAAATATTTGGAGGCGCGCGTCGGCAAGATCCCCCAGAACACGGTCACGCTGGAAGCGGGGAAGGCGGAACAGATGCTCAAACTCATGGATAAATTAGAGGACAACGACGACGTGCAGAACGTTTATGCCAATTTCGATATTCCGGATGACGTCATGGAAAAGCTGAATCCATAGATGGAAAATGACAAGACGCGGGTAGGAGGCGGAACTGGAAAGGGTGATCCCGGTATCGTGAAGGGGGCGGGAATGTTCCGGGTCCTGGGCATTGATCCGGGAAGCCACGTCACGGGTTATGGCGTGGTTGAGGAGGCCGCATACGGTCTTTGCTGCGTCACGTATGGCGAGATCAAGCCCGCAAGGGGCGTCGCTCTCTCATCCTGTCTGCAGACCATCTGCGGCGGAATTCAGGAGGTGATCCGCCGGACCGAACCGGAGGCGCTGGCCATCGAGAATATCTTCTACGGGAAGAATATCCGGAGTCTGATCAAGCAGGGCCATGTCCGGGGGGTGGCGATTCTGGCCGGGGCGGAGAGCGGCGTTCCGGTTTACGAATACAGCCCACTGGAGATCAAAAAGGCCGTCGTCGGTTACGGTCGTGCGGAAAAGGGGCAGGTCCAGATGATGGTCCGGGCGATTCTGAAACTTTCGGAACTGCCGCCGCCCGATGCGGCCGACGCGCTGGCCGTCGCCATCTGTCATATCCATTTTCGAAAGGCGGATCCCATCTGACATGATTGCCCGACTCAGCGGAATTCTCATTCAGAAATCGGTTACCCAGTGCGTAGTGGATGTCCACGGCGCGGGCTACCGCGTCGTGGTCCCTCTGAGTACCTTCTATGAACTGCCCGAGGCCGGCCGGCCCGTCGTGCTCCAGATCCATACCCATGTTCGGGAGGATGCCATCAGCCTTTATGGATTTTATACCGAGGAGGAACGGGAGGTCTTTCAACTGATGATCTCCGTCAGCGGGATCGGCCCCAAACTGGCCGTCAATGTCCTTTCCGGAATCTCGGCGGGGGAGTGGGTCCGGGCGGTTGCGGTGGAGGATCTGAAGCGTCTGACCGGGATCCCCGGTGTGGGCCGGAAGACGGCGGAGCGGATGATCCTCGAATTGAAGGACAAGGCGGGGAAACTAGGCAGTGAGGCCGTCCCGGTCGGGATCTCGGCGGTCCGGACGGGTGAGCAAGTGAAGGATGATGCCCTTTCCGCGCTCGTAAATCTCGGCTATAAGGGGTCGGCGGCCAGGGATGCCGTTGAACAAATTATGAAGGAAGCGCCGGAACCCCTATCCCTTGACCGGATATTGAAGAAAGCGCTCCGCATTCTGGCCGGGTAAGTTCCGATTCCGTCCGTCCGCACGTAAACAGGCAAGCAAGGATTGGATAAGACGTGAAAAAAACCGATTCGATGAGCATCTCAGCCAAGAATCCGCTGACCGTCCCGCAGGGACTCGACGAGGATGAAGGATACGATCTTTCCCTGCGCCCGAAAAGTCTTTCCGAGTATATCGGTCAGGAGAAGATCAAGAAGAACCTCTCCGTCTTCATCGAGGCCGCAAAGCAGCGGCAGGAGGCCCTAGATCACGTCCTCCTCTACGGTCCTCCCGGTCTCGGGAAGACCACCCTGGCCTACATTATGGCCCGGGAGATGGGAGTGGACGTCAAGGTGACCTCCGGTCCGGTGATCGAAAGGCCGGGGGATCTGGCCGCCATCCTGACCAATCTGCACGAGAAGGATGTCCTGTTCATCGACGAGATCCACCGCCTCTCCCATGTCGTGGAGGAGATTCTTTACCCGGCGATGGAGGATTTTCATATCGACATCCTCATCGGCCAGGGGCCTTCCGCAAGATCGATGAAGTTAGAGATCCCGAAATTCACGCTGATCGGGGCGACGACCCGGGCGGGGCTTCTGACATCGCCACTGCGCGACCGCTTCGGCATGAGCTTCCGGTTCGAATTTTATACGCCGGAGGAGCTGGCCGTCATCATCCGCCGGTCGGCCAGAATCCTTTCCGTGGACATCGTCGAAGACGGTGCGGCCGAGATGGCCGGCCGTTCCCGGGGGACGCCGCGGATCGCCAACCGCCTGCTCCGCCGGGTCAGGGATTTCGCCCAGGTCAGGGCCGAGGGAAGAATCACCAAGGAGGTGGCGGTGAATGCCCTCGCGATGTTCGAGGTGGATGAAAAGGGGTTCGATCACATGGACCGGACCATCCTGCTTACGGTGATCGACAAGTTCGACGGCGGTCCCGTCGGGATCGACAATCTCTCCTCGGCGATCGGCGAAGAGAGGGGGACGATCGAAGACGTTTATGAACCCTACCTGATCCAGGAGGGTTATCTCCAGCGGACGGCTCGGGGACGGATTGCGACGAGGCGGGCCTACGAACATTTCAGCCGGCAATGGGTCGCAGTCAATCAGAAGGAGCTTTTCTGAGTATGGCCGTGAATGTGAGAACATTTTATCCGGAATCCGGTTTGTGAAGCGACGGTGAAAATTCTGCTGCATATCTGCTGCGCCCCGTGCACGATCTATCCGCTCCGGATTCTCCGGGGAGAGGGGAACGAGGTGTGCGGCCTCTTCTACAACCCCAACATCCATCCCTATCTGGAGTATCGAAGGCGTCTCGATACATTGACCTCCTACGCCGGTCAGGAGGGGCTCACAGTCATCCGGGATGAGATCTATCCCCTTGATGCATTTTTACGACAGGTTGTCTTTCGGGAGGAAGAACGTTGCCGGTACTGCTATCATCTCCGGCTTTCCTATGCCGCGCGGATTGCGAAAAAGGGTCGGTTCGACGCCTTTACGACCACCCTCCTCTACAGCCGCTATCAGAAGCACGATCTTATCCGGGAGGTCGCCGAGTGTGTGGCCGGAGCGCAGGGGATTCCCTTCCTCTATCGGGATTTCCGCGAAGGCTGGTCCGAAGGGGTCCGGGTTTCGAAGGAGATCGGGATGTACCGGCAGCCTTACTGCGGCTGCATCTACAGCGAAAAGGATCGGTACTGCCCCAATCTCGGGAAGGAAGACGGCGGCAAACCTCTCCGTCCGCGTGATCGTAATCTCGACCGATAACGTCCATCCGGGAGGGACCCGGCGCTGGGTGTGTCGCTTCCAACACAGTTCGGAGGGCATCCTCTCTTCAATCGACCATGTGGCAGGAGATACTTCTGTCGAATTAGCCTGTTTCTGAGAGGTTAGATCTTTTTATCTTATTGGGGAAACTGCACGGAAGACGGTACGGATATTGCTAACCTATTAATCGGTCGGGACGATGAAAGGCCGGTTAAAAAAGGAAGTGGTTTGAAAATGGACGCATATGTTTTTACAAAGAACCGTTAAACACGAAATTGCTTGCAGAAGCATAGGGTTACATTCCGGGAGAAAGGTCGGCATGGTCATCCGGCCGGCCGGTGTCGATGAAGGTATCGTCTTTGTCCGTGGGGATCTGCCGGGGAACAATCGGATCAAGGCGAATGTTCATAACGTTCGAGACACGACGCTGGCGACGACCCTCGGCCTGAATGGCGTGACGGTCTCCACGGTTGAGCATCTGATGTCTGCCTTCAGCGGCATGGGTGTGGACAACGCGGTGGTCGAGATGGACGCCCCGGAGGTGCCGATCATGGATGGCAGCGCCCGCCCCTTTGTTGATCTTCTTAAAGACGTTGGGACGCGGGTCCAGAGTAAAGGGAAGAAGCTCCTGGTGATCAAAGAGAAGATTGCCGTCTCTGAAGGCGAGGGTACGGCGATGTTTCTGCCCTCTCCGGACTTCCGGATCACTTACAAGATCGAATTCAACCACCCCGCGATCGGCGTCCAGTCCTACCAGATGAAATTCTCGGATATTTCCTATGAAGAGGAGATCTGCGAGGCAAGAACCTTTGGTTTTCTTCGGGATGTCGAATATCTTCAGGCGAAGGGGTTGGCCCTCGGGGGATCCCTGAAGAACGCCGTCGTTCTGGGTGAGCATCGGATCATCAACAAGGAGGGTCTCCGGTTTCCGGACGAATTCGTAAAACACAAGATCCTCGACGCGATCGGTGACCTCTCTCTGCTGGGCATTCCGATCATCGGCCATTTTGTCGCCTGCAAATCGGGTCACCGTCTGAACAACCTCCTCCTGAAAGAGCTGTTGATCCGCAAAGAGTGCTGGACGCTGGTGAGTCGCTTCAGCAAAGAGGGAATGTTGAATGAACTTCATTCTCTGCGCGTACCTTCGTTCCAGGTCCTCGATTCCGTCCCGGCCTCCTCCGCGGTCATGTGAGTGAAGTTCCCTCCCTCCGTCTTTCGTTGCCGCAAGCAAATAGGTCTTGCTTTTTGATCCCTACTCTCTTACTATACCCACCCAGCACGCAACACAACAAAAAAATTGATTATTTTGCGGTTTAAGCCGGCCGGCTTCCGACAGCGGGTCGGTGGATGCCGGAGGGGCATAAGGGATCGCCATGTTGAAAAGGGTAGTCTATCGGTCCATTTTGATCATTTTTTTGGCTCTTCTTGTTTTCCCTCACACGGTTTCATCGAATGACGCGATGATCCGCGACCTTCTGGTGACAAACAACGCGAGCCATGTCCTCGTTTATGCACGCGTGACGAACTGCTTCACGAAGGAGATCGAAGCCGCGATCCTGGCGGGCGTGCCGACCACCTTTACCTTTATCCTGGAGCTTTTTCAGGAGCGTTCGGGATGGCTGGACAAAAAAATGATCCGGACGACGCTCCGGCACACGATCAAGTACGACAACGTCAAGAAACTCTTCCATGTTTCCGCCGATGGGGAAAAAGAGGCGACCGCCTTTCCGGATTTTGAAAGCGCCAAAAGATCGATGGCCGATCTGAACGGCGTTCCCCTCGTTCCGTTGAAGGCGTTGAAGAAAAACGCATATTACTATGTCCTGAGCAAGGTGAAACTGGACAAGGTTCGTCTGCCGCTTCATATGGAGTATCTTTTTTTCTTCGTATCCCTCTGGGATTTTGAAACCGACTGGTACCGGGAGGGGTTTTCTTACTGATGAAAAAGGTCCGCAGACCAGTCAAATTGGATGTGCAGGAGACGAAAAGGCGCAAGCGCGAGCGGATCATCATCCTCGTGACGGTGTTCCTCATCGCCCTGATGACCTATCTCGAAACCGGCATCTTCCGGGGTGAAGCGGCCCTCCTCCCCGTCTCCGGCAACGCCCTGATTTTTGGCCTGATCAACGTCAACATCATCCTGATTATCCTGCTCATCTTTCTGATCGTCCGGAATCTCGTAAAACTGATCTATGAACGGCGGCATGGGATTGTCGGTTCGAAACTCCGGACCCGTCTGGTCGCCGCCTTTGTCAGCCTGTCGCTCATCCCGACGGTTCTGTTGTTCCTGGTTTCGATCAATTTCCTCTCCTACAGCATTGACAACTGGTTTAGCATCCGCATCGGAGACGCCCTGAACAAGACCCTGGAAGTCGCGCAGATTTATTATCAGCAATCGGCCGATCAGGCGAAGTACTACGCGCGTCAGCTCAGCGCCGATATCTCAAAAAATGGCCTCTATGAAGGAGAAAAATTTCTTTACTTGAAGGCCTTGGTCGAGAGGAGGCACAGGATCAACAAGCTGAATATGCTCGAGGTCCATATCGAAAACCAGAAGGAGAATGTGGTCGTCCGGGATCGGGAATATGAGAAGATTGTCCCGAAGCCTCTCTCCCCCAAGGGGATGGAGGATGTGTTTGCCGGCCGGGAGTTGACCACCACCGAACAGGTTGGAAGCGGCGATCTGATCCGCGGTGTCGTCCCTGTTTTTTCCGCTGCCAGCCCGAAGGAGGTCATCGGATTCGTCACGGCCAGCTATTACTTTCCGGCCGGTTTGGTGGACAAGATCAACTTGATTTCAAAAACCTCTGAGGAGTACCGGCAGCTATCGTTACTGAAGACGCCGATTAAATTCGGTTATATCATTACACTTTTCATTGTAATGCTGCTGATCATCTTTTCCGCAACCTGGTTCGGCCTCTACCTTGCCAAGGGGATCACCGTGCCGATTCAGGACCTGGCCGAGGCAACCCGGAGGATCGCCCAGGGAGATCTGAACCACCAGATCGATATCAGCGCGGACGATGAGATCGGCGTCCTCGTCACCTCATTCAACCAGATGACGAAGGACCTCAAACGGAGCAAGCAGGGGCTGGAACAGGCGAACCTGGATCTTGAACAACGGAGGAACTATACGGAGACCATCCTCCGCAACGTCTCGGCCGGCGTAATTTCCATCGACGGAAACGGCGTTATCACCACGATCAACCGGGCTGCGGAGAAGATGCTCGGCATCCGCACGCAGAAGGTTCTGAACCGGCGTTATGAGGAGGTTCTCCTCCCCGACCACCGCATGCTGGCCGGGGAAGTTCTGCGGGAGATGCGGGAGAACGGCGAGGGATTTATCGAAAAGCAGATCGATGTTACCTTGCGGGATCGGGCGATGACGATCCTCATGACCATTACCGCAATCCACGATGACGAGGGGAAGGAGATGGGCATGGCGGTGGTCTTCGAGGATCTGACCCAGCTGCAGCGGGCGGAGCGGGCGGCTGCCTGGCGCGAGGTGGCAAGGCGGATGGCCCATGAGATTAAGAACCCCTTGACACCGGTTCAACTCTCCGCGCAGCGCCTCCAGAAAAAATACGGGGACCGATTGGGCGAGGACGGCGGCGTTTTTCAGGAATGCACCAAGACGATCATCGACCAGGTTGAGGTCCTGAAGAACCTCGTGAACGAATTTTCCCGTTATGCGCGATTGCCGGTCACAAACCTGGCGCTCAATGACCTCAACGGGGTCATCCGCGATTCGGTCATCCTCTTCCAGGATGCCCACAAAGCGATTGTTTTTGATTTTCTGCAGGGCGCCGACATTCCGAAATTGATGCTCGATCCGGAGCAAATCCGGCGGGTCATGGTCAATCTGCTCGACAATGCCGTGGCGGCTCTCGGCGGAGCAAACGGCCGAATCGAGATCCGGACCCTCTCCGACAGGAAAGGGAGGACGGCGAAGGTGGAGGTGGCCGACAACGGTTGTGGCATCCCGCCCGGTTATCAGATAAAGATGTTCGAGCCCTATTTCTCCACAAAACGGTCGGGGACGGGTCTGGGGCTGGCGATCGTCAATTCCATCATTGCCGATCATCACGGCCGCGTCGGTGTTTCGGATAACCACCCCAAGGGGACCGTGGTGACCTTCGAGTTGCCTATTCCAGACAAGTCCTAGGGACGATTGTGGAGCACGGTCTCTGTTGCCGAGGGAGATTAAGAAGATGAACAAGACCATTCTGATTGTGGACGATGAAGAAAGCATCTGTCAGACCCTCGGGGGAATCCTGACCGACGAGGGGTACGGGGTGGTTACGGCCGGCAGCGGCGAGGAGGCCCTGAGGATTCTGGAAGAAGAACCTCCCAATCTGGTCGTCCTGGACATCTGGCTTCCCGGCATGGATGGAATCGAGGTCCTCAAGACGATCAAAGCCGCACATCCCCATCTCCAGGTCGTCATGATGTCGGGTCACGGCACCATCGAAACCGCGGTGAAGGCAACCAAACTTGGGGCCTTCGATTTCATCGAGAAGCCTCTCTCACTCGAGAAGGTGATCCTGGTGGTCAACCATGCCATGAACCTCGTCCGTCTGGAAGAGGAAAATCTGCTCCTCCGGCAGAAGGTCAGTCACGAATATGAACTGACGGGGAACAGCAGTCCGATCCAGGATCTCAAAGAGATGATCGGCATTGTTGCGCCGACCAACGCCTGGATTCTGATCATGGGAGAAAACGGAACGGGAAAGGAACTCGTGTCCCGTTCCGTTCACCGCCAGAGCCGGCGGGCGCAAAAACCCTTCATCGAGGTGAACTGTGCGGCGATTCCGGAAGATTTGATCGAGAGCGAGCTGTTCGGCCATGAAAAGGGAGCCTTTACCGGGGCGACCGCCATGAAAAGGGGGAAGTTCGACTTGGCCAACGAGGGGACCATCTTTCTTGACGAAGTGGCCGACATGAGCCTCAAGGCGCAGGCAAAAGTGCTTCGGATCCTCCAGGAGAAGACGTTCGAACGCGTCGGGGGGAATCGGCTGATTCCAACCGATGTCCGGGTGCTGGCGGCGACCAACAAGGATCTCGAAAAGGAGATGGAAGAGGGACGGTTTCGCCAGGATCTCTACTATCGCCTGAACGTCATCCCGCTCCGGATTCCCCCGCTACGCGACCGGAAGGAGGATATCCCGCTCCTGGTCAATCGGTTTCTCAAGGATTTTGCGCTGAAAGAGGGAGATGCGGAAAAAAGGGTTACCGACGATGTGATCGCCTCCCTGATGAGGCACAACTGGCCGGGCAATGTGCGGGAATTGAAGAACATCATCGAGCGGCTGGTGATCATGACTCCGACCGGGGTGATCTCGAAGTGCGATATCTCGCCTCTTTTCGAGGAAGCAGGGAAGGAAGTTCTTCCCCCTGACCCGCAGATTTCTTCCGATTCCTTCCGCGCCGCGAAGCAGGACTTCGAGCGCCAGTACATCATCCGCAAACTTCGGGAGTTTGACGGCAACATCTCCCGGACCGCCGAGGCGATCGGCCTGGAGCGGAGCAACCTTCACAAGAAGATCCGGAGCTACGGTCTGGAGGTCAAAAATGACTCCGGTGAGGGTGCGGGTCATTGAGGGTCTGGCGCCGGAGATCGGAAACGGAGAAGCGATTGAAGGGAAGGAAGATGAGCCCCAGAAGGATCACGATCCCGATGGAGAGGGCGTGATAGATAATCGCGAAAGTCAGGGCATCCGTCTTCGGAATCCCGAAAAGGCCGAGACCGAGAATACAGAAGTAGTGCCAGTTTCCGATAAAGCCGGGCGCCGTGGGGATGGCGATCCCGATGATCAGAATGATCATCAGAACGAAGGCCGCCGCAACCGGCAGGTGGAGGCCGAAGGCCAAAAAGAGCAGATAGATTACTAACACGTCGACGAGCCAGATGACGATCGACAGCAGGGTGGCGGAGAACAGGAGCGCCGGGTTGACCACGATCCGGAACCCTTCTATGAAATGGTCGATCAGCCGGTTCACGGCCCCGGCATAGCGCGCCGGAAGCCTTCCAATGAGAGGGGCCAGGATGCCGAGCGTCGCCTCGCGCCGGACAATCATCAGGATCATCACCGCAAACAGGCCGAGCGTCACAAGCAGGAACAGGACGCTGGAACGGACAAGCCACGGCGGCAGCGGGGTGAAAAAAAGGGCGAGCACCGCGATGATGAGGATCGTGAGGCTGTCGAGCACCCGTTCCACGAAGATCGTGCCGAGCGCCGAGCTCATCGGGATGCGGCTCTTTTTCGCGATGAGATAGGGCCGGGCCAGCTCTCCCAGGCGTGCCGGGATGGCGATGATGGCCAGAAAACCGACGCTGGTTACCGAGAAGAGGGAGAGCTGATCGACCTTTCCGATTGGTCTCAGGATGAACCCCCAGCGGATCGACCTCAGAAGCTGCATCAGAAATATGGCCGCAACGGCGGGGAGGAGGTACCCGCAACGGATCGTCCGGAAGCCGTCCATCACCCCCCGGAACTCAATCCCGCGGATAGAGAGCCAGACCAGCAGGGCGCTGAGCGCCAGGCCCGCAATCACCTTTTTCTTCATCAGCCCTCTTCCATTCCCGGCAGTGCGGAGCCAAGGCCGGCATCATCCCGCACCGGTCTACCTTCTGACCAGGTTGTCCCCGATCTTATCGTGGATGAGCTGGGAAGAGAGCTTGTTCCCGATCAGGCCGACGCGGACGGAGACCGTGGTCACGTTCTTTGCCTTGTAGGTGACGGAGATTTGGACCTTTTCATCATCGATCAGGGCCGAAATCTTTCCCTTCCCGATCTCCTTTTCCGGCAGGACATCCAGGCCGCGCATATCCGCCACGGTTTTCTGGCAGGCGTTCCAGGTCGCATCGAAGGAGTGGTAGTAATCGGTTTTCATGTCGCCGTTGATGAAGAAGTAGGTTCCCGAACCGGCGCCCACCGCCGCACCGCCGATCAGCGCCGCCGTACAGCCGGAGATCAGAAAAGCGCCGATGACCAGGAATACGATCCATCCCTTTGCAGTCCGCATGATTTTTCCTTTCTGTAAGGATGATCACTCATTTTCGTTAATGGGTTGCCGCCTCGCTGCTCAATCGGTCGAACTCCCGGAGCAGCTCCTCCTGTTTTCGGGTAAGGTTCGAGGGTATGGTGACCACCGTCTCGATGATCTGGTCGCCCCGTCCGTATCCACGCAGATGGGCGATGCCCTTGCCTTTCAGACGGAAGGTCTTTCCCGTCGGTGTTCCCCGGGGAATCTTCAGTTTCTCCGCCCCTGTCAGCGTCGGCGCCTCCACGCTCCCACCCAGGGCGGCCTGGACGAAAGTGACGGGAACACGACAGTAGACGTCGTCCCCGTTTCGCTGGAAGGTCTCGTGGGGCTTCACCTCGATGAAGACATAGAGATCGCCGTTCGGACCGCCCTGTTCGCCTTCCTCCCCTTCGCCGCGCAGCCGGAGGCGGGAACCCGTCTCCACGCCGGCCGGGATCTTGAGCTGAACCGTTTTCGCGATTCGGACCCTTCCGCCGCCGGAGCATTCCTTGCAGGGGGTCGCGATGACGCCCCCTTGTCCCCGGCACTGCGGGCAGGTTGAGCTGATGCTGAAAAAACCGCTGGACTGCATCACCTGCCCCCGTCCGTTGCAGCGATCGCAGATCTGGGGGGAGGTTCCCGGTGCGCAACCCGATCCCTGACAGGTGCCGCAGAGGGTCTGTTTCGCCAACGCGATTTCGGTGCTCGTCCCCAGGGCCGCATCCATGAAGGAGATCCGGAGGTCGTAGCGGAGGTCGGCGCCGGCCCGGGCGGCCGTTCGTGAGCGTGAGCGTCCCGTATTGAAGCCGAAGACGTCGCCGAAGATGTCACCGAAACTTGAAAAGATATCCTCGAAACCGGAGAAGCCCCGGTAGCCGGCGCCGCTCAGGCCTTCATGGCCGTAACGGTTGTAGATCTCTCTTTTTTCGGAATCGCTCAAGACCTCGTAGGCCTCCGCCGCCTCCTTGAAATTTTCTTCCGCCTCCCGATTTCCCGGATTCCGGTCCGGGTGACACTGCATGGCGAGCCTGCGATAGCTCTTTTTGATCTCATCTTCCGTGGCGCCTCTTTCCACGCCCAGGATCTCGTAGTAACAACGTTTTGACGCCATTCCTCTTTTCGACTTCCTTCCGCAGCGATTTTCCCTGTTTCCTCCGGCAATGCGTTTCCACAGCCAGGAGGCAGGAGGTTTCCCCGAATTTCTACAATGATATCATTTTCATGGATGGTCGCAAAACCTTGCGAACGCCTGCTTCACCGCCCGGTAACATAACCATCTTCTCCGCGCCTGTCAACCGAACGCTTACCGGACCAGTCGGTTCAACGCCTCGCGGTATTTTTCGCCGGTCTTCGCGACGATCTCCGCGGGAAGCTCCGGCGCAGGGGGTTTCTGATTCCAGCCGATCGAAAGCAGATAATCGCGCAGGAACTGCTTGTCGAAGCTCTTCTGCGGACGCCCCGCCTCGTAATCATCCTTCGGCCAGAACCGTGACGAGTCGGGGGTGAGGAGTTCATCGATGAGGATCAGCTCCCCGTCCAGAAGGCCGAATTCCATTTTCGAGTCGGCGATGATGATTCCCGCACGGTCGGCGATGGCGACCGCCCGTTCATAGATGGCGAGGCTTACCCGGATGACCTGTTCGGTCAGCTCCGCGCCGAGGAGGTTTTCCATCTCCCTGCGACCGATCGGCAGGTCGTGTTCCCCGTCCGCGGCCTTGGTGGAGGGGGTGAAGAGGGTCTCCGGAAGCCGCGACGATTCCCTCAGCCCCGCCGGCAGTGCAATCCCGGAGACGGGCTTCCCCTGGCTGTAATCCTTCCACCCGGAGCCGCTCAGGTAACCCCGCACGACGCACTCGACCGGCAGCGGTTTCGCCTTCTTCACGAGCATGCTCCGGCCCCGCAGCAGCTCCCGGTAGGGGGCGCAGACGGCCGGATATTCATCCGGATTTGTCGAAACGACGTGGTTCGGAATGATATCAGCCATTTTTCCGAACCAGAATGCGGACATGCGCGTCAACACCTCCCCCTTTCCGGGGACGGGGTTTGGCATGATAAAGTCGAAGGCGGAGATCCGGTCGGTTGCGACGATCAGCAGGTGGGAACCGAAGGTGTAGATGTCGCGAACCTTTCCCGTGCTGGTGACCGTCATTCCTTGAAAATCCGTTTTCATGATCCCTGGGTTGCTCATGGCCTCTCTCCTTGTCTCTTTCTCAGCGCAGGAACGGGTTGAACTGTTTTTCGTGGCCGATCGTCGAGGTCGGCATACTCCCGTAGTTGTGACCCGGCAGGACCACCGTCTCGTCCGGAAGCGTGCAGATCTTCCGCTGGATGGAGTCGAACATGACCTCTCCGGAACCGCCGGGCAGGTCGCTCCTCCCCACCGCCTCCACGAAGAGGGTGTCGCCGGTGAAGGCGTAGCCGTCCACGAATAGAACCATGCTCCCCGGGGAATGACCCGGTGTGTGGATGACCTGGAGACGGATACCCCCGACATCGATGAAATCGCCGTCCCGAACCGTCCGGTCGGCCGGGGGGGACTGCTTCGCGCCGAACATCCGCAGCATGGCCGCCGGGGTGGAGACGAGCATGTCGGCGTCATCCTCGTGGATGATGATTGCGGCGCCCGTCTTCTCTTTCATGTCCGCGTTGCCGCCGGTGTGATCCACATGGCCGTGGGTGTTGACGATATAGCGGATTCGGACCTTTTTTTTCTCTGCCGCCTGGATGAGGCCGTCCGTCTCCTCCGCCGGATCGATCACGAGCGCCTCGCCGCTCTCCTCATCGCCCACCAGGTAAGCGAAAACCGCCATCTGTCCGACCTGCCGCTGCTCGATGAACATGATCCCTCCCGTTTGCACGGTATCGGTGAAGCCCCGCCACTCCCATACTTTTCGCATTTCGTGTCCGATGAACGGGGTACCGCTATCATTTTTTCGCGTCTGAAGTCAATCCAATTTGCGCCGGCCCCGCCCCCGCATTGCCTGTACTTCAACAGAATACGGGGTTTTCAGACCTGAGATCGGGTTCATCACTACGGACCAAATGTCAAAAAGGGTTCATCCGGTTGATGCGTACTTTCGTGAAAAAAGAAGAGATCAAAGCCCGATAGCAAGCAACCTCACTTTCACCTTATCGACGAAATAAAACATATCAGCTACTTGTCGATTATTTATTGAAGTCAATGACTAGGGTTGCTGCGCGTGTTTAGCAGCTTTCCTTCGGAAATACGCAGAAGTGATCAAAGAAAAATGAAATGCACCGGTTGTTGACGGTATCTACAAATAGACGGCAGGTAATAATCAGTCCAGTCTAAGATTATCGATTGAAATGCTGAACGTGACGGGTGAGTGACTGGTGTTCCGCTGGCGCTTCGCGCCAGTCACTTTCCACCCTATTTATTATGCGGTTTCGGTCGATCCTACAATGATAAGCCATAGTAAGATTCGGACTTCTTCTCTTCCTCCCAGACGGCGGCGATCCTTGGATTCTTGATAAAGTACTTCATTCCGTTATGCCAAGCTTTCCAGACCGAGGGGAAAATATATCCCTCAGTGTAGTATAGGTACTCCTCACCACAAAGGTTAAAATAGTCATTTAGTATCCCGCGCTCTTCCGGTTGTAGTGGATTATCTTCGGGACCATCGACGATAGCATTGAGTCCCTTGTTCATCGTTTCGTACCGTTCATTACATTCAGCAAATATCTCACGGAAGAGCTTCGTCTCTTCCAATCGCTGCTTCTGCAAGAAATACAGCAAGGAAAGAAGCATACCGAGGAGAGTTGCCCATAACTTA
>Ga0209638_1001456_pt1 | contig 15182 bp, 11 predicted proteins | sample BarGraNGADG00211_FD_184490 | JGI IMG/M metagenome (GOLD analysis project Ga0209638, IMG submission 184490) | Arctic peat soil microbial communities from Barrow, Alaska - Barrow Graham LP Ref core NGADG0002-211 (SPAdes) (version 2) | ecosystem: Environmental > Terrestrial > Soil > Wetlands > Peat... | reverse complement strand
GCCCGTATCCTCAAAGGAGACGTGGAGCACGAAGCCCGGCTGGGTCTTGAGCTTCTCGACAAGCCGAGGTGAGATCTCGTCGTATTGCGATGGGTTCATCCCCGCGACACGGTGCCGGATGAGTACGGCCATTACTGCTCCCTCTGTTGGATTGTCGAGACCACCCTGACAGGTAAGCGCGACCGGTGCAGCACAGGCTGGCGCGACTCAGTGACTTGCCGTGCTCCGCCACCTCTCTGAATTCCCAGGCGAAAAGGACACTGCCTGGGCCGGTGATGCTTCCATGTCTGTCAAGTCGCCGATGGCGATCATGTCGACACCGTCGCAACGAGCCGGCGACGCAGACAGTCCGCGACCAGGGCGGAACGTTCTACTCGGAAAGGTCGTGGGGTGTCTTCGCGAAGTTGCTGGCGCCGTACCAGTCGACGACGACGGCGGGCTCGTCACCGACGACCCAGGCATCGTGGCCGCTCGGGAGGGAGGTGATGTCTCCGGGGCCCGGCCCGCAACCGGCGCTGGTGTCCGTGCGCTGATTGTGCGGCTGGCGCGGGAGAACCCGGGTTGGGGCTACCGCCGGATCCAGGGCGAGCTTGCCGGACTCGGTATCCGGATCGCGGCCAGCTGTGGGGTGCGCAAACTCGGTTTCGTCTGCAAAGTCATGGGTTCGCCGACCGGAACCGAGTTAATGCACCCCACACGCTGACGCGCGCATTGCCTACAGCCACGCCAGCGGCGTGCGCCACTGGTGTGAACGAACCTAATCGCGTCGGGGTTCGAAACGCGGTCGTGTTTCCCTCCGGGTGCTCACCCAGTCTCCGCCTGCTCCGGCCAGCCACGCCGCTACCGCCTCGACTGCGGCGGTGACAGACAACTCAACCGAGTCCTGAACAGCGGCGTCCTGCAACGACGCGAACACGGCGCGCCGGCCAGGGACTACATCGCACGACGTGTCGCCGAAGGCAAGACCTAACGCGAAGCCGTTCGGCACTGGCCTCTTCGTTTGCGCAGTCGGGGACGCTAGCGGGCCGTGATCGCGACGAGGCGGAGGCCCTTGCGGCGGATGCCTTTCACTATCGCGGGTAGGGCCTTGGCGGTAGCCGCGCGGTCGCCGCCGCCGTCGTGGAGGATCACGATCGAGCCGGGCCGAACGGCCGCGAGCACCTTGCGGGCGATCTGACGCGCCGTCGCGCCCGGCTGCCAGTCGGCGGGGTCGACCGACCAGAGCACGATTCGCTCGCCGAACGCCTCGGCAGCGTTCACGACCGTCGCGGAGAAGCTCCCGCCGGGCGGGCGGAAGAGTGTCGGTCTGGCGTCGAGCCGGCTCAGACTCTGGGCGCCGAGCGCGACCTCATCCTCGAGCAGCCGCCGCGGCAGCTGATCGAAGGCCGGCACCTCGGGATGGTTGTAGGTGTGGTTGCCGACCGTCATTCCGGCGCGCAACTCCTGTCGCACCAGGTTCGGGTAGCGGTCGGCCAGGTAGCCGACCACAAAGAAGGTCGCCGCAACGTGCAGCCGCCCCAACGTGGCGAGGATGCGCGCCGTGAACTGCGGCGAGGGGCCGTCGTCGAAGGTGAGCGCCACCGCGCGCTCGACTGTCGCCGGTCCGCCGCTTGCGTGAAAGCTGGCCGAGACGAGTTTGTGCGAGATCGCGCCGCGGATGATGACCTGGCTACCGGGCGTGCGGGCGAGGAAGAACTGCGGATCGCTCGCCATCCCGCCCGGCACGCGCAGCACCTGACGGCTGAGCGGCTCCCGTCGGTCACGGCCAGCGACAACAGTGATCCGGTCACCGCTACGCAGGCGCACGCCGGGCGGCGCAGGCTGATCGTCGAGCAGCAGCCTCCCCGCGACCGTACCCCGCCGCAACGGTCTCCCCTCCACGTCGAGCAGATCGCCCCGCCCTGGCCGCAACGCCAGCATCGAGGTGGCCTGACCGAACGTCGTCTCGTCGGCGACATGCACGCTCCGACCCGCGACCTTAACCGTGAGTCCGCCCTGTCCGCCGCGATCGCGGAGCACCGCTACGCCGAACGCAACCGCCGCTCCCGCGACCGCGAGCACGACCAACATGCTTTTCTTGCCTAACACCTTCCGCATCCCTATCCGTTCGCCAGCCAGCGGCGCGATCTTGCCGTCCCGCCCTGAAGCTGTCGCCACCAAGAACTACGGCTGGCCAGCCGGGATCAGTCCAGTGAGTTGAACAACGCCCTTGGGACTCCAGCTACTAGGTGTGGGCGAGCGCTGCGTAGACCTGAACCATGGCGGCCTGATCGAGCAGCGTCGCGTGGGTGTGGCCGAAGTAGAAGAGCCCGGTACGCGTCTTGCGCTCGCGAGTCCACGCCGCGTTCGCGAAGGACTCGACCGCGGCACGGTAGTTCTGGCTGGTATCGACCGCCGCCAGCTCGAGCAGGTCGCGGTAGAAGATGGCGAGAAACGACGCTGGCTCCCCGGAGTTGAGGGGGTCCTGCAGCATGGCAAGCGCAGCACTGGCCGTCGTCTGGGCATCGTGGAGGTAGCGGCGGTCGCGGGTGGCACGATAGAGGTTCACGCCCGCGGCGATCATCGCGCCCTGGTTGTAGCTCCACGTACGCGTGTTGACCGTTCCGGCACTGTCGATGTGGTCCGCGACGAGGCCGGTTGGGGTGCCCAGACAGCGCTGCGACCATCGGTAGGCACGCCGCGCCCAGTCGAGGTAGTACGGTAGGTGCGTGTGCCGGTAGAGGAGCACTCCGATCAAGGCGCCGTTTGCAGTGGATACGGCGGTGCGATCGTGGTTGCGCATCGACCGAATCCAGTACACGCCGCCCGGGCAGGGATCGCCGGGATTCGAGTCCCAGCCGGCCTCGATCGGCCTGAAGACCTCGCGTGCAGCGGTCAGAAACGTCGGGTTTCGCGTGAGATCTGACGCATCGATAAGCGCGAGGCTGATCCACGCGTTGTCGTCGTAGAAGACATACGTCTGACCGCCGTACAGAGCGTCATAGACGATTCCGCCGAGTGCTCGGTTTCCGTATGCAGCGAGACCTGCAATCTTCGCCGGAAGCTCGGCAAGGGCTGCCGCGCCGGCTCGGGGAAGGTGCGCGAGCTCGATCGTCGCCCAGAGCGCCTGCGAGTAGGGCCACACCTGAGCGTGTCCCGCCGCGGGGTAGATCCCGTTGTACGACCCGGTAGCAGGCGCGTAGAAGTATCGCTGCATTGCGGCGTAGGTGGCGAGGGCGCGCCGCTGCGCGCGAAGGTCGCTCGCGCTTGGCCCCGACGCCGCTGTGGCCGGCGATGCCAGCACGAACAGCAGTAGTCCCACAACGACGAGACGGAGCACCGACCGCATAGCGAGTCATTCTCTATGTGCGCTCGACCCGATGATGTTTCCATGTTTGTCGAGTGGTCGTTGGCGCGTTCTCGGAGTCGGTAGAGGTTGCGGACGAGGTGCCGCTTGAGGCAGTGAGCCGAGCCGGCGTTCGCGTGCGTGCGCGCCTTGTTACGGAGCCTCCAGGATTCCCAGGGTCTTCAGTTCCGGGCTAGACTCTTGTCTACCGCGATGCGACCTGTCGGCTGGCTTCCGGGCTTGGTGGCGATAGCGCTTCTGGTTGGCTGTGACGGAACTGCGAGTCGCACGCCAAGAGGCCGGTGTCAGGTCGAGGCCCTTCTTGTTCGATACGGTCGCGCCCGTCAAGAGCTCGGCAGGCCCCTGCTCTCAGTGCCTGACGGCGCTCAACGTCGTCGTAGCCGCCGCTGCGGCCCGATCGCTAGCGTCTCGGCGCCGTCCTACGCGCGCTCGATTGGGCGCCAGCAATGGTTTGTGCAGCGGGACCGCGAGTGCGCCAGTGTTCCGGACAGTCAGGTGAGTCCCGTGCTCGTCGGGTTAGGAGTGCGTGTCGCGTGAGCACGTGTTAAGGAATAACGTGTCGCCAGCGTCGCACCCGCAGACCTCCGGCCCTCAGTTGCGCGCCGTAACGTAAAGGTGGGGCGCCGCGGCACGCTTTGGCGGATGATCGTCGTCGGGCTCTCGGTGGCGATCATCGCAGCGACGTTTGCCCTTCTGCTCCCCCGGATCGCTGGCTACGGCGAGGTCTGGCACGTCGTGTCGAACCTTTCCTGGCCATGGCTCGCCGGCCTCGGTGGCGCGACAGTGCTGAACATCCTCACGTTTCCGCTCCCGTGGAACGTCGCACTCCCGCGACTCCCGTACGTGCGCGCTCTGCTTCTGACGCAGATCTCGACCGCGCTCACGCTGATCCTTCCCGGTGGGGCGCCTGTTGGTATCGCCGCCTCGCTGGCGATGCTGCGCTCGGCCGGCTTCCGCTCGGCCGAGGTGGGGCGCGCTGTCGCGACGACCGGCCTTTGGAACCAGCTCTCGACCTTGCTCTTTCCGCTCCTCGCGGTCGGCTGGCTTGCGGTCGGGGGCGCGGCCTCGCAGTCGGTGCTGACGGTCGCATTGATCGGCGGCGGTCTCTTCCTCGTCGTAGCTGCAACGGTCGTCGTAGTCGCGGCGCGGCCTAGCGTCGCCGCCGCGGTTGGCAGGTTTGGGCTGCGGCTGATCTTGCGGCTGCCGCTTGTCGGAGGCGGGGCTTCCTTCCCGTGGAGCGGCGATTCGGTTGCACGCTTCTGGAACGAGACGATCGGGCTGCTCCGAAAGCGCTGGCTGGCGCTCACGCTCACGACCGCGGTCAATCAGCTCACCGGCTGGGCGATCCTTGAGCTGGCGCTACGTGCGGTCGGGATCGGCAGCGCGCAGGTCTCGGTCGGCGAGTCGTTCGCGGCCTGGTCCGTGGGTCGCCTGCTCGCCTCTCTCCCGCTCAGCCCGGGGGGGATCGGCTTCGTCGAGCTCGGGCTCACCGGGACGCTGGTCGCGTTCGGCGGGCGCAGCGCGCTGGTTGTCGCGGGCGTGCTCGTCTACCGCTTTCTCTCGATCGCGCCCGTCCTCGTCGTCGCAGCGGCGGGAGGCCTCCTGTGGAATCGCCCAGGCGCTCAGCAGCTCGCTGAGTGGGAGCTGAGCGATGCGTCAAGCACTGCATCGGGCGAGGCCACGATCGCAACCCGGAAGAATCCGGGTTGACGGAGGACCAGGTTGGTCATCGAGCCCGGCCCCGGCTTGAGGCAGCCGCGACCGTGGAGCTTGAAGTACCGGCTGTAATGCGCCCGCAGGAAGTACGTCCCCGGAGTCGAGACGCGGCCTGCGATCACCTCGTGGCCGAAGCTCGTGATCACCGCGGCGCCTGGGCCCGTGAGCAGTGGCGTCGCGCGAGGCAGCCGGTAGATCACCCAGTTCTTCCCGCGATAGGCCAGCACGAGCCCCGAGGATCGGGAGTCGACGAGTCGGGCTTCGCGCGCCGCGCCGTCGGGGTCGAGCACGGTTCTCGGGACGACGACGTACTTAACCGCGACCGAGCGTAGCCAGCGTCGATAGGCGGCCGGCTGGAGATGCTTGGCGTAGAGAATCGGATTGTCGACCATGTCGAGTTGTCTGTACCAGCCGCGCGCGAGCGGAAGACCGGCGCGGGGCAGCCAGTACGACTCCCAGTGCGCGGCCGTGGGCACCACCTCGACCCGGAAGCCGGGTCCGGAGTGCAGGTGCAGGAAGTCGATCGGAGACCGCCAGAAGCTCGAGCTCGCAGGTCGGTTGTCGAGCCGGTACGGCACGAGCAGCAGATAGGGCGTCAGGTTGTACGCGATCGCGCCCGCGAGCGCGAACGCCGTCAGCCCGCGCGGGCGGAAGCCGGCGAGACTGGCAGTCAGCAGCATGATCGGGAAGATGAACGCGTTGAGGCGAGTCAGGTTGCCGCCAAACGGCGTTGGAACAACGTAGGCGACGAGACTGGCGAGACCCCAGAGTGCGAAGAACGCGACGAGTGGTGCCCCCGCGCGGCCGCGCCGCGCGAGAAGCGCGCCGCAGATGCATACGGCTTCGACGGCGAGGAAATCGAGCGTGTAGAACGGATAGACGCCCTTGCTCGGAAACGCCGTCAGAGCGGCCAGCTCAAGACCTGCGACGGCGACGACCGCGGCCGTGAGGATGAGCGGCCGCCGTGTCAGCCTCCACCGCGTCAGCGCGACCGCGAGCAGGATCAGCAGAAGAAAGGCGAACGCGAGCGGGCTGAAGCCGAGGGTGAGCGCCACGAGGAGAATCGTCGGCGCGGTTCGCTGCGCCTGGAGCGCGCGGAGCGCGCCCAGCATCGTCGCAAAGCCGAGCGAGTAGCTGAAGAGGCCGGTGAACACGGGCGCGGCAGCGAGCACCCCGAACGCGCGCGTCGGCCAGCGGGCGGTGTCTCCCCACTGGCGGAGCGCGATCGAACCGAAGAGCATCGTCGACGCAATCGCCGCAGCGACGACGATCGGCAGGTTGCCGAAGACCGCCGCAGGCAGGTAGTACAGCAGGCCATACGACGCAAGCGGGTAGTTGCCCGAATACCAGAAGTTGTCCCAGACGAACGTCCCGTCGCGTACGAGCAACGTCCGGTAGAGATGCGCGGGGGCATCTCCCGGAGCAGGGCCCCACGCAAGCAGCACGGCGGCGACGACCATCGTGACGGCGGCGCCCAGCAGGATCTCGCGGCGCTCGCTCCTTAGAAGGTCGGATGCGCCTGCAGTAGACGACAGTCGCAGCCGTGGATTCGGGGTGGTGACGAAGGACATCGAGGGGTCGTGGGGCCCGCCGAGTATCGCACTACCGGTCGACCCCCCCGGGAAGCACCGGTCGCCGCTGTCGTGACGCAATGGTCGCGGCGTTGGGCGACCGCTTGGTCGGTAACGAAGATCGGAGTTCGCGCCATTCGAGGTAATCGGCGGTGAAGTACTTGGTCTGCCACGTGCCCTCGTTGCCGAAGCGGCTGCGCGCGACATGTGCGGAGCTAGATTGGCCGCGCTTGTTCGCTCATGGGGCGCACACTTCGTGTGAAGTCCGTCGGCTAGTGTCGGGCGGTGAACGTCATTCCGTCGAGACGGGCAGCATGAGCCCGATCCGCGCCGAGGGCGCACCGAGACCAGCGCCGAGACGATCTAGAACCGCTCAGGGACGTGTTGTTCGGGTCTTGTCGATTCAGCTCGAACACTCAGGGATTCAGCGGTTCAGAGGCCATCTTGAGCGAATGCCCGCGCCACTCTCGGCTCGACCGCGTTCACCGTGTTCTGCGCGGGCGGTTTCGCGCACGGTGACGTGGGCGAGGCGGAGTTCCTGACGGGCGCGGTGCCGCTCGTGCGGCGCGAAGTGATCGAGCAAGTGCGGCCGGCGGACGATGCGTTCTTCAGCGGCGAGGAGAGCGACTGGTGCTACCGCGTCCGCCTCGCCGGCGGGAAGGTGCTCCTCTTCGCCGGCGCGACGGCGACGCAGGTGTACGCCGTCTCGCAGCAGAGGCGGCTGTTCGCCGAGCGGGCTAGAGGGCACCTGCGCGTCCTGCGCAAGCACCGCGGCGATGCGTACGCCGGGCGCGGGCGAATGTACCGGGAGGCTGCCCGTTGACCGGTCTTTGGTCGCGTGTCGGGGCTGCTCGCGTGAGCCTAGTGCTCGTACCGCTGCTCGCGCTCTCCTGGCTGCTGCCGGCCGGCGGCGTCGGGCTGTGGCTCCGCCTCGCCCTGGCCACGCTCGTCCTGCTGGTCCCGGGCCGGCTCGTCGCGCGCGCTCTCGGCTGCAGCGGGGCTGTTGCGGCGCTCGCCTGGTCGGTCGCCCTCACGGCGGGCGCGCTCGCGCTGACCTTCGCGGTGCATGCGTCGCTCGATCTCACGCTGGCGCTCGTGCTTGCGGCCGGCGCCGCCGCATTTCCGTTCGCGCGGCAGCCTGTCCAAAGGGTGGGCGGTCGCGGCCTGGTGGCACTCGCCGGGATCGGGCTCGGCGCGGCGTTGTGGGGGATTCAGGGCGTCGTGCAAGGCGATGCCCTCTTCCACCTCGGACGCGTGCGCAAGCTCGACGACTTCGGCGCGCTCTCGCTGCGCGCGGTGGATGAGTTCAAGGACGGCGGCTTGCATCCCGGGTACGCGTTCCCGCTCTGGCACGGCTGGCTCGCGCTGATCGCGAAGCTCGGGCACGTCGATCCCAGCGCCGTCGTGCTGCACGAGTCGAGCCTGCTCGTGCCGCTTGCACTGGTGTTCGCGTTCGAGATGGGGCACGCCGTCTTCCGCTCATCGGCACTCGCATTCGCAGTGCTGCTCGCGCAGGTGGCGATGATCGCGCTCGCCCCCGGCGGTGGCGGCGCCTACATCTCGCTCGCGCTGCCGGCGACTGCGGCGCGCCAGTTGCTCGTGCCGGCCGTGATCGCGCTCTTCTTCCGTTTCGTCCGCGAGCCCTCGCGCCGGCTCGCTCTGACACTCGCCGCCGCCGGGATGGGCCTCGCCTTCGTGCATCCGACATACGCGCTTTTCGTTGCGCTCCCGCTCGCCGGCTTCGGGCTCGCGCGTCTACTCCTCGCGGGCAAGGACGCGCGCCGCAGCGCGGGCGGCCTGCTCGCGTTCGGCGCGCCGGTGCTGCTCGTCTTTGCCTGGCTGGAGCCGATCGTGGCCGAGACGCGTTCGCACAACCCGAGCGCATCCGAGCGGGCCCGGGCGCTGGCGCAGTACGCGACCGACCTGGTCGTCCATTCGCCGAGCAGCTATCACCTCGCGCCCGGCGTGGTCGGGCGTGCGGGAGCGGTCGCGGTGGCGGCGCTCGTGCTGACGCCGCTGGCCGGTCTCGCCGCGCGCCGGCGCTGGAGCGCGCTCGTCGTGGGTGGCACTGTCCTCGTGCTCGCGCTCGAGCTCTCGGCGCTGCTGTTCCCGCACTTCTCCGACCTCGTTTCGCTCTCCCAGGCCCGGCGTGCGGCGGGTTTCGTTCCTTTCGCGTTCGCCCTCGCCGGCGGTGCTGCGGTGCTGGCACGCGCCTTGCCGGCACTCGTGCTGCCCGGCGCGCTCGCGGCCGGGATTGTGCTTGAGCACGAATACCCCGGAGACTTCGGGCTGCGGCTGCAGAAGGGCGGCCCTGTTGTTGCGACGTGGATCGCGCTCTGGGGTGGGCTGGCGGCGCTCGTGCTCGCCGCCGTGCTCGTCCGCCGCGGCCGACTGGTCCGGCTTGAGCGCCCGGGCGCGCTCGCCGCGGTTGCGGTGCTGCTGTTTGTCCTGCCGGTTGCGGTGCGAGGGTTCGACCGCTGGGACGCGACCGTGCCGAGCGACCCGAATGCCTTGTCGCCGGGTCTCATCCGCTTCTTGCGGCAGGACGTGCCGCAGCGGGCGGTCGTCTTCGCTGATCTCGGAGTGAGCTACCGCATCTCGGCCTACGCGCCGGTGTACGTCGCGGCGGCGCCGGTCACGCACGTCGCTGACACGACAGCGAACCGTCCTTACGCGCGAGCCGCCGACGTGCTGCGCTTCTTACAGACGGCGAGCCTTTCGATCGTGCGCCGCTACCACGCTGGCTGGCTCGTCCTGCGCGCGCACGAACTCGTCCGGAAGGTCGAGCGGCAGGGGCTGCGCCCGGCCTATCGCGATACGCGGTACGTCGTCTTCCGCCTCTGATCGCTTGCGATCGGGAGGAGGAGGCGACTGGCGTGGTGCTGACAACCTCGCCGCAGGGGTCCGTGCGCCGAGTCGGTGCGGTGGTGAAGCGGGCGACCGGCGCGGCGTGGGTCGGGGATCTTCGAGACTCGCCCGGTTCCGCCTGCAAGTCGTCGCTTTCAGCGCGGTTCGAGTTCTGGCAGCACAACACTATTCGACGACATGTCGGCCTTTGGTTGCTGAGCCGGTTGCTCGTCCGCGGCCGGCGGGACGTGGAACACTGTCTGCGACGAAAGCTCGCTGAGCCACAGCAAGGTCGAAACGGAAGCCTCTCGTTCGATGAGTTCAGATCAATCAGCAGCGACCGGCGATCCGCCGACTAACGGTCCGCGGGGAGCGGCTGGGGGGTGGGTGGCGGTTGTCGTTATCGGTGGGCTTCTTGTTGCGACCACGATTGCGTTCGTTGAGACGGAGCGGCTGAAGCTGGTGCGAAGCCCGATTCTCGACACGGTCGTTTCGAAGGTGTTCGCGCCGCAGTGCGTGTGCCGCACGGATCGGGCGGACATCGCGTTTCGCCTACGCCAGCGCAATTTGATGTCGGTTGAAGTGCTCGCGATGGACGGCCGTGCGGTCCGCCGACTGGCGGCCCGCGAGTTCAATGCGGGCTTTGCGAGCTTTGTTTGGTATGGACGCGACGGCGCTGGGCGGCCAGCTCCCGAGGGGGCATACAAGGTCAGAGTTCGTTTGAGAAGCGAGCATCGGACGATTGTGCTGCCGAACGTGATCCGGCTCGACCTAACAGCCCCGACAGTTAGGTTCGCTGTCGCAGCGCTCAGAATCGTTCCGGGGCAAAGGTTGCGAGTCCGCTATCGCTTGAGCGAGGCGGCTCATCCGCTGCTTTTCGTGGACGGGAAGCTCGTGGTTCAGGGTCGTTGGCCTTACCTCAGCTCGAGTGTGGATTGGTTTGGGAAGGTCGGCGGGCTCCCTGTGCGCGCCGGCGAACACCGGCTGACCATGCGCGCACGCGATCTTGCGGGAAACGTCTCGCGACCGACCGCGCCTGTCGTTGTGGTGGTGGTCAGGCAGCCGCGCGCACGCTCGAAGGCGCGTCAGCGCCAGCGGCCGTTGCGCCAAAGCGGCGGCGGGGCATAGAGAACGAAATGGCGGTTGCGGTAGAGCGCGCACAACCCGGGTCGGAGAGGCAGCTCGGCGGAGAAGAGTCGCGCAGGCGCCGGATCGGCGCTGGATTGCGAGGGCGCCGGTAGTGATGGAACGCAACGCATGGGGTCGAGCGAGGCTGCTGCGTCACTGCGACTGCGTACACGATCACCGCAACACCCGGCGACGAGCGGGACAGAATCACCGTCGCGAGCGCGAAGGCGAGGAGGAGTAGCGACGCGAGAATCCGCGGACGAACGGGCATAGGAACGGACGATGCCTCGGCTGATCGCCATCGGTCGGCGCCAACTCGAGTGATCGACGACTGAGAGGATGCTGTTCATGCGAAGTTCACCCGAGCGCCGTAGCGTTCGTGCAGCTTGTCTGGGGCCCAGCATCAGTCTCGCCAGAACAAGCGACTCGCGGCGGGTCAACGGAGGCGTCGAAACCGTCGTCTCCTATGGAGCGGCTGATGAAGGTATTGCTGATCTCTTTCTACTTCCCGCCCGCCGGGGGCGCCGGGGTGCAACGGCCGCTGAAGTTCGCCGGCGAACTCGCCCGCGCAGGTGTTGATGTCCACGTTCTTGCACCGGATGATCCTCGCTGGCTGCACAGAGATGAGGGATTGGTTGTGCCGGCCAACGTCTCTGTGCATCGGGCGCGCTACATCGGGCCGCGCGGACGACGACCGGCCGAAGAACTCCACGGCCTTCGCGGGCTTCGCCGGCTTGCGCGCCGACTGGCGCTGACTCCGCGCCGTCTGCTTCTGCCTGATGAGAACGTGACATGGGTCGCGACTGCAATCCCGCGCGCTGTACAGCTCGTACGAAGAGAGAAGATCGACGTCGTCATCACGACCTCTCCACCTTCGTCGGTTCATCTGATTGGCGCAGCTGTGCGATGTCTCACCGGTGCCAGCTGGGTTGCGGACCTCCGCGACTCGATCGTGGCAAAGTCGGATCGAGGGTTCGAACGGCTGACCGTCCGCGTCAAAGAACAGGGCAACGTCCAGGTCGCACGCCTGGCGGCTCGGATGGCGGACGCCATCGTCACGGTTACCCCTACCATCGCCGAAGAGATGCGGCGGCTCAACGCCCGTGGCCCGATCGCCACGATCCCAAACGGCTGCGACTTCGACGATTTCGAAGGCCTCGAGTACCACCAAAGCGAGCGATTCCGAATCACACATACGGGCAGCTTCTTCGGCGCTCGGACAGCGAAGCCGTTCCTCGACGCGCTCAGCCGCTCCGATCGACGAATCGTCGCGCGCTTCGTCGGGGACTTTCGTGCGAGCGAGCGCGAGTGGGCGGAACAACTGGATCTCGCAGGGCGCGTCGAGCTGCTTGGCTATGTCTCGCGGCGGCGGTCGCTGGAGCTGCAGCGCGACAGCGAAGCGCTCCTGCTGTTGCTACCCGACGTGGGCGAGCGCAACAAGGATGTGCCCTCAGGAAAGATTTTCGAGTATCTGGCAGCCGAGCGCCCGATCCTCGCGGCGGTTCCACGCGACGGGAAGGCGGCCGAACTCATCGAGGCCACCAAGAGCGGGAACGTCGTCCAGGCCGACGATCCCGATGCACTGGCAGCCGAGCTCGGCCGCATGTTCGAGCAGTGGCTGGCCGGCGTTCTTCCAGCCCCCAAGCTGACGGCCGAGTGGAAGGAGAAGCTGTCGCGAAAGAGCCGCGCACGAGAGCTGCTAGCGGTGCTCGAGAACCTTCCTGCCCGCCGTGGACAGACGTAAAGGGCCGGCGGTCAGAGTCGGTCGGCCCCGCGCAGACGGCGAGAGGCATGCACAGCCTGAGGCTTCCGATCGCGCCTCATCCGCGCGTGACGGCGCTCCAGAGTTCTCGCGTCCGTGCAACGAGTTGTCCAACCCACGGGCGTTGTGGATGCAGCTGGATCTGAGCGGTCTTCCGGGTGCGCCGCGCGCTAGCCTCTCAGGAGACAGTCAGCGTCGCGAGCGTATGGTGCAGAGGCTGACGGATACCGGCGTCGGGCCGGTAGCTCAGGTGGTAGAGCCCTCAGCGCTCAACAGACAAGATGGCGATCGAAACGTCCCCGGCGCATCAACCTCACACGGCAGCGAGCCTGATTTCGCGGCCGTCGGCCGCCGGCGTCCTCAGCGTGCTCCTGCTCGTCGCTACCTGGACGATGCTCACAGTCGCGCACGCGGAGAAGCTCTTTCCGACGAGCGAGGTGGCCGCGAGTCCTTCACGGGTCAGGAACGGCGAGGTATGGCTTCTCGTCACCAGCGGCCTGCTGGTTCAGCGGCCGATCGCCCTGTCGCTCGTCTCGTTCGTCGTGCTGGCGCTTCTCGTTGTCATTGTGTGCGGACCCAAGGTGCTGTGGCTCAGCGCGATCATCGGGCACGTGTTCTCCACGGTGATCGCGTACGGGCTGCTCGCGGCCGTGAGACTCGCGGATCACACCGCTTACGCATCTTTGCAGCACTCACCCGACTACGGCGTGTCGGCTATCGCAGCCGCCTGGTTGGGCGCGATCGCCTGCAGTGCCTGGCTGCTACGCGGATCGTCTCTGCGCGGCAAGGCTGCGGTGGTCATGTCGTGCGCCGCCGTTGCGCTCTTCGCGTGGATGGTCGAGCGCCATGTGCAGCACCATCTCACGTTCCTCGACTCAGAGCACGTGTTCGCGTTTGCTCTCGGCGTGCTCGTCGTGCGCAATCCGTGGAGCATGTCGCCGCACGCACGTCTGACGCGCTTTGGGACGTCGACTGTCGCTGACACCGACAGCGGTCGCGCTTAACGGAGCCAGAGAGCGCACGCCGATTGGCTCCATGCGCGCTCACGATGTCGGGGGAGGGACGCGTCGCCTACGATCTTGTGCGCTTCTGAACGTGAGATCACCCTGTGGCGGTGTAGGTGCTCTTCCGGCTAGCGAGCCGATGTTGCTGGTTCCACTGCGTAGAGGCTGGAGTATCCGTGAAGGAGAAGACGCATTCCGTTTCCGGAGACGGGGACGTAGTCTCCGTGCTTGAAGTTGAGGACGACGTGGCCGCTGAGGGCGTCGATGCCGACGATGCGGTGAGCGAAGCTTCCGGCGTATGCGACACCGGCGACGACGACCGCTGCGCCCGAGATGGACCCTCCTGTTCCGATCCTCCACATGAGCTGTCCGTTCGCGGCCGATACGCCGTAGAAATCGCCGTTGTAGGAACCGAAGAAGACGCGCCCGCCCCACGCGGCGGGCGAGGAGTAAACGTAGGAACCTGTCGCAACCCGCCAGAGGAAGTGACCCTGGGTGGAGAATGCCGTCAGTGAATCACCGCTTGAAGAGGGAACGAAGACGCGTCCATTCGCGATTGCGGGAGTCCCGTAGATCCTGCCGTTCACTGAGCGCACCCAGCGGGTATCGCCGGTGGGTGGGAAGATCGCCCAGATTCGACCCGCGTAGTCGCCGATGTAGAGCGTGTTGTCGGCGATCGCGGCGCTTGAGGTGATCTTCGCTCCGAGTGAGCGCATCCACCGCATTCGGTGGGTGCGTAGGTCGAGTGCGTAGAGGTATCCGTTCCAGGCGCCGAAGTAGTCGATGCCGTCGATCACGATCGGTGACGACTCGATAGGTGACCCGACGTTGTACGCCCAGCGCAGCCGTCCGTTATTGCGGCCGAGCACGAATACGTGGCCGTCCATCGAGTGGTACACGATCTCGTCGCCAATGACAGCCGGCGACGATGCCATCTGCCCGTTCGGGGTGTTGTGCGTCCAGAGGATGGTTCCGAAGCGCATGGACACGGCGTGGATCTGCGCTTGCGCGTTTCCGATGTAGGCGACTCCATTGTCGACGATCGCTGGGAACTCGATCAGACCGCCGAGGTCGACGCTCCACACGGTCTTGAACGGCGGCCGAATCCGGATGTTCACCTGCGATTGGGAACGGTTGGGTGTTGCACCGTAGATCGGCCACTGCAGCCTGGGCTGGAAGATTCGGATTGTGACGCGGCGTGAGTCGAGGAATGACTCCAGCACTGTCCGTCTCGAGAAGCCGTGTGCGCTTACGGTGACGTTCAGACTCTGCCGATTGGGTACGCGGATATTCGCAACACCCAGGCGGTCGGCGCGTGCGCGCCGGCTCGCCAGTTCAACGAGTGCACCCGGGATCCTCGTGTTCCGATCTCCGTCTACGACGGTCACGACAAGGGTCGCAGGACGCTTCCGGATCGTCCCACCGGCGGAGTACGGCGGCGGGCGACTGTGGCTGTGGGCCGGGCTGTGCGCGTGCGGCACGGCAGAGTGATTGCCGCCGCAGGCAGCGGCCAGACCGGCCAGGACTAGCAGGCCCCCTAGGTGTCGACGACTGGCACGGCGTCGACGAAGTGAGTGTGAAGCGCGTCGGCGAACGGATCCAAGGTACCCACGTTCACGCGCGTGGCGTGGTGGGCACGCGAACGCAGGCGGTCGCCCCGGAAGTCTGATCAGGAGTGCTTCATCGCTACGGCTGTACCGTCGGATAGGCCGGGGGCCGATTGTGCTCCTCCTCCGTCGCTGTTAGCCCAGCGTTGGAGAAATCAGGCCAGTCGCCCCCCGGTATTACCTGTGCGAAGGCGGATCGCC
>Ga0209638_1001455_pt1 | contig 15184 bp, 13 predicted proteins | sample BarGraNGADG00211_FD_184490 | JGI IMG/M metagenome (GOLD analysis project Ga0209638, IMG submission 184490) | Arctic peat soil microbial communities from Barrow, Alaska - Barrow Graham LP Ref core NGADG0002-211 (SPAdes) (version 2) | ecosystem: Environmental > Terrestrial > Soil > Wetlands > Peat... | reverse complement strand
CCGTTCTACAAGTGGTTCACCGGCGGCAAGGTCAACATCGTCCACAACTGCGTGGACCGGTGGTTGAAGGGACCGACCCGGAACAAGCTTGCGCTGATCTGGGTCTCCGAGGACGGCACCCAGACCCGCACGTTCTCGTACTACTCGCTCAACCGCGAGGTCATGACCTGGGCGAACGTCCTCAAGTCGATGGGCGTTCGCAAGGGCGACCGCGTGACGATCTACCTGCCGCGGATCCCCGAGATCGTCTTCGCGATGCTCGCCTGCGCGAAGCTGGGCGCGGTCCACTCCGTCGTGTTCGCCGGGTTCTCGTCCGACGCCTTGAAGCAGCGGATCCTCGACTCCGAGTCACGGCTCGTGATCACCGCCGACGGCTCGTGGGTGAACGGCAAGGTGTTCGAGCTGAAGACCATCGTCGACGAGGCCGTGCGTCACGCACCGACCGTCGAGAACATCGTGGTGGTGAAGCGGACTGGCACCACCGTCGCCATGGACCCGCTGCGCGACCACTGGTTCGGGGATCTCGAGACGTTGCCGATCGCCAAAGGGCAGTGCGCGACCGAGGTGCTCGACGCCGAGGACCCGCTGTACATCCTGTACACGTCGGGCTCCACGGGCCAGCCCAAAGCGATCCTCCACACCCACGGCGGCTACATGGTTGGCACGTACACGACCTTGCGGTACGTGTTCGACATCCGCGACGAGGACCGCTGGTGGTGTACCGCGGACCCGGGATGGGTGACAGGACACTCCTACCTCGTCTACGGCCCGCTGCTGAACGGCGCGACGTCGTTCATGTTCGAGGGCGGCCCGACGTATCCGTACCCGAACCGCTGGTGGCAGCTCATCGAGTACTACGGCATCAACATCTTCTACACCGCCCCGACCGCCATCCGGAGCCTCATGCGCTTCGGCGAGGCCTGGCCGAACAGGCACGACCTGTCGTCGCTGAGGCTGCTCGGGTCGGTGGGCGAGCCGATCAATCCTGAGGCGTGGCACTGGTTCCACCGGGTCATCGGCAAGGAGCGCTGCCCGATCATGGACACGTGGTGGCAGACAGAGACCGGCGCGTTCCAGATCACGTCGGTGCCGAGTATGCCGCTCAAGCCTGGGTCCGGCGGCAAGCCATTCTTCGGGCAGGAGGCCGAGGTCCTCAACGAGAAGGGCGAGCCGGTGCCCGACGGGCAGGAGGGCTTCCTCGTCCTGAAGAACCCCTGGCCGGCGATGATGCGGACCCTCTACCAGGATCCCGAGCGGTACGTGAAGACGTACTGGTCGACGTACCCGGGCAAGTACCTCACTGGCGACTCGGCGCGCAAGGACCCCGACGGCTACTTCTGGATCATCGGCCGTACGGACGACGTCATCAAGGTCTCCGGCCATCGCCTCGGCACCGCCGAGGTGGAGAGCGCGTTCGTCAGTCACCCGGCGGTCGCCGAGGCGGCGGCGATCGGGCTTCCGCACGAGGTGAAGGGCAACGCGATCCACGCGTACGTGGTCCTGCGGGTCGGCTTCACGCCGAGCGAGGACCTTGAGGACGAGCTGCGCCAGCACATCTCCATGCACCTGTCGCCGATCGCGAAGCCGGATCACATCGAGTTCGTCGACGGGCTACCGAAGACTCGCTCGGGGAAGATCATGCGCCGCGTCCTGCGCGCCCGTGCGCTCGGACTGCCCGAGGGCGATACGACCACCCTGGACGAGGACTGAGCGTCTGGCTCAGTCGGCCAACAGTCGCGGATCCGGCGAGCTCTCCGGCTGTCGCCAGGTGTCGGTGGGCTCGTCGGTCAGTGCGGCGAGCGCGGCGTCCTTCGCTCTGATCGTGCGTGCCCCGACGACCGCGGCGCCGACCAGGAGGACCACTTCGCCCACGCTCAGCAACGTCTGCACGAGGCTGTACGCGAAGGCGGTTGCTTCGTTCGCGATGTCGAGCCAGCCCGGGAAGATCGTGCTGGGCACGAACCTCAGGACGGTCACGACCAGGGCCGCGGCCAGCAGCTTGCGGACAGCTGTCTTGGTGAGCACCACACCGACGGCTATCGCCGCCACGACCAGGGCCAGCGACCCATAGTTCATGAACTCGTACAGGATCTGGCTGGGCATGCTCGCACCCTACGCCGAGAACGGTCACGCGACGATGGACGAGGTTTGAGCGTCAGCCGCGAGCCACGCCGATGCGGCGTACGGCCTCGCGGATGATCGCCGGTGAGGTCGCGAGGTTGATCCGGATCCACTGTGCGTGGTCTCCGGCGTAGTCAGTGCCGGGGTTGAACGCCACCTTGCCGCGCTCGCGGAGCGTGACCGCAGGGTGAGAGAAGCCGAGCGGTGAGGCGTCGACCCAGGCGAGGTACGTGCTGGCGCTCGGCGTGTACGACAGGCCGACCTCCGGCAACAGCGAGGCGAGCAGCACCTTGTTGGCGGCGATCTCCGTGTTCAGCTGCGCCAGCCAGTCGCGGTCGTGGTTGAGTCCCGCCGCCTGGAGCATCAGTCCGAGGTGGCTGGAGCCTGCCCGGACCTCGTACGGGAGCTTCCACAGCGCGTGGACGACCTCGGCGCCACCGATCAGCAGACCAGCCTTGAGGGCGGCCAGGTTGAAGGCCTTCGAGGCCGAGGTGACCACGAAGCCGTTCTCGCTGCCGGGCACCTGAAGGTACGAGGTGAACGTCGCGTCCGGCGCGACCAGGGGCCCGTGGATCTCATCGCTGATGACGAGCACGTCGTACCGTCGGGCCAGCTGCGCGACCGCGGCCAGCTCATCGGCGGTAGGCACCGTGCCGTGCGGGTTGTGGGGGTTGCAGAGCAGATAGCCCTTGACGTCATCGCGGGCGAAGGCGGACTCGAGCGCTCCCAGATCCAGGCGCCCGTCGGAGGTCAGCCCCGCCTCGACCAGCGGACGTTCGCCCACCGCGCCCGAGACGCGGAAGGGCGGGTAGATCGGTGTGTTGATGACGATGCTGGACCCAGCCGGTGTGAACGCGTCGACGAGGACGGCCATCCCGGAGACGACGTCGGCGCACGGCAAGAGCCGTCGTGCGTCGAGCTCAAGGTTCCAGGTGGCGGCCGCGAAGTCCGCGAAAGCGGTGGGCAACGAGTCGTACCCCGGGTAGCCGAGGTCGCCGATCTCGAGGATGTGCTGCATGGCCTGGGTGACACCGGGAGGCGACAGGACGTCCATCTCCGCGACCCACATGGGCAGGACGTCCGGCGCGAAGCGCGTCCACTTCATGGAGGTTCGCTGGGACAGGACGTCGAGGCCGAGGTCGAAGATTGCCATGGCCCGGGAGCCTATCGCCGCTGCCGCGACGCTCTGTCGCGTGCTCACACAAGGACGTGGGACGCCGCGACGTCCGTGCCGATCACCGGTGCGGGATCGGCGCCGAGCACCGAGGTCAACAGCTCCCCGTACAGGGACCTGAAGTCCTGCGACGCCTTGAGATCGCCCGCGTCGAGATCGGTGAGCGACGGCTGGTCGCCGTGGAAGCCCGGGTTCACCCTGTCCGACACGATGAGCACGTCACCGGCCGTGCCGTGATCCGTACCCTCCGAGGCGTTTGCCATCACCCGCCGACCGAACTCGCTGTACGCGACGAGCACGACGTCGGATTCCCGGGGGCTCCCGGCCATGGCTGTACGGAACTCGGCGATCGCCGCGTCCAGCCCGGTGAGCAGGAGAGTCTGCGTGGCCTTCTCGCCCGCATGGGTGTCGAATCCGCCCATCGAGACGGTGTAGCAGCGTGTCGGAGCGCCCAACCTGATGCAGGCCGCGACCGTGAGGAGCTGGCTCTTGAGTGAGCCGTCATCGGTGATCTCATCGGGCAGGGACACCTCGCTCATGTGGGTGACGACGTCGTCGCGTACCCTCCCCACGGCTGCGTACGAGGAGGCGACGATCCGCTCGGCCGCTGTGTCGGCACTGTCGGGCTTCCCCAACGCGGCCATCACCGCGGCGAGGGGGTCAGCGCCGCGTTCCTTGACGCTGAGCGCGGCGAACGTCCGTTGCGCTCCGACGGCGAGTACGGGCAGCACGGGGCCGATGTTGAGACCCAACAACGGCTCTTGATCGGAGACGTGATCGAGCCAGCGTCCCAGCCATCCGGTGTTCAGAGGCGCACTCGGGCTCGCGGTCTGCCAGATGTCCATGGACCTGAAGTGAGAGCGATCAGGGTGCGCGTATCCGACGCCGCGCATGATGCCGAGCTTCTTCGACGACCAGAGCGACGCCATGTTCTTCAGCCCGGGGTTGAGGCCTGAGACGTCGTCGAGCGCGAGCACCTCCTCATGGGCGTACGACATCCCGGGTCGGGCATCGTGGTAGGCCGGATCAGCTGCGGGGATGACGGTGTTGAGCCAGTCGTTCCCGCCGTACAGCGTGACCAGGACGAGGATCGGCGTTCCCGTCGGCAACGGGTTCTGGGAGGCGGCCTTGGTCACATCGGACCACGAACACCCCGCGGAGCCTGCCAGCAGCGCCGCGGCGCCGACGACACCGGACGCCCGCAGGAAGCCGCGGCGGGTGAGGCCGTCGAGCGGAAGACGTGGATCGTACGGAACGTTCATGTCACACCACCAGGTAGTCAGGGCTGATCAGCGCGGTCGCGACGAGCTGTACGGGCTTCCCCTTGGCCAGCGCCAGCGCGTCGAGCGTGCGCGGGGAGAAGTGGTCGAGGGCGAGCAGATGCGCGACGGCATCGATGCGGGAGTTCCCCGTCGCCGACGAGACCTCTGAAAGGTCGGCGAGGGAGGCGAGCTTGGTCGCGGCGGCTGCGCGCGTGGTGGCCGCTGCGGTGGACGACCACGAGGCGCCCGAGGGCCACCCGGAAACGTTCGGCGGGTAGAACGGGACCTGGCCGAGCATGCGCAGCACGGCTCGGCCCTGCTGGACGTTGGCGGGCGTGGCAGGGATGGCGAGAGTACGCATCGCTCCGACCAGCCACTCCACCGGCGACGCTACGAGGGTTCCTGCCGCGGCGTCGAACGCCGGATCCAGGAGGATCGCTGAGATCAGGGCCTTGGAGTCCCGGCCGGATCCGTACGCGGCCACCAACCGGGTCAGTACGTCGTCGGACGGCGCATCACCGCTTGCCAGCTGGTGCCACCAGCGCGTCGCGAGGTAGCGAGGGTGCGAGGGCGCCGCGAGGATCGCGCCGACCAGCGTCTGGGGTGTGAAGTGGTCGGTAACGCCCAGGACGGTCTCGGGACCAGGGTCGGTGCGCTGGGTTTCGTGGCTCACCGTGCCGTCCGCTGCGACCCTCCAGCCGGTGAGCGCCCGTGCGCTCTGCTTGACGTCGTCCTCGGTGTACCCGCCTCCGACGCCGAGGCAGAACAGCTCCATCAGTTCGCGCGCAAGGTTCTCGTTGGGAGCGGCCTTGGTGTTCTTCTCCGCGTCGAGCCAGATCATCAGCGCGGGATCCACGACCAGCTGCTGCGCCAGCGTGGTGAAGCTCCCTAATCCTTGGCTGCGGAGCAGTTCGTTCTGCTTCAGCATCAGGCTGGCCTGGCGGACCTTCGACAGGCTCGTCGCCCAGTGGTTGTGCCAGGCGAACGTCAGACGCTCCCGCACCGGTCGGTGCGCCGCGACCATGCGGGTCAACCACCACTGGGTGAGCTGGTCGCCCTGGTCGTTGACCGCCTTGTTCCGTGCTTGGCGCTCCTCGCGCGTGGCGTTCGCGCCCACGGCGGGGATCGCCGCGAAGGTCGGCGGCGGGGTCGCGTCGACGCCGGGGTCGGCGCCCGAGTTCAGCGCGTCGGCGACCCACTTCTCGACGTCAGCCCCGACGCGATCCACATCGGCGCCGGTGACGCCGAACGCAGCCCGTCGCATGATGCGAGCCGTACGTCGCCACGCTTGCGTGCTCATGGGTACGACTGTGACCCACGAATGTAAGGATCACGTCAGGGCGGCGTTAACACCTGTCGAGAAACGGGCACCACACGGGTGGGAGGATGCTGCCATGGCCCGGTACTTCGACGTGCATCCCGAGAACCCTCAACCGCGTTCCCTCGCGCAGGTGGCGGCGATCCTCGAAGACGGGGGACTCGTGGCCTACCCGACGGACTCCGGGTTCGCGCTGGGATGTCGGCTGGGTACGCGTGATGCCCTGGACCGGATCCGTACGATCCGTGGTCTCGACGACCGGCACCACTTCACGCTCGTGTGCTCCGAGTTCGCCCAGCTCGGCGCGTACGTGCAGATGGGCAACCGGGAGTTCCGGGCGATCAAGGCGAGCACGCCCGGCCCGTACACGTTCATCCTCCCGGCGACCCGCGAGGCTCCCAAGGCGATGCTCCACCCGAAGAAGAAGACGGTAGGGGTGCGCATCCCCGACCACGTGACCGCTCGGGCGTTGCTCGACGTGCTCGGCGTGCCCCTGCAGTCGAGCACGCTCATGCTCCCGGGCGCCGACGAGCCGATGGCCGACGGCTGGACGATCGCCGACACGCTGGGTCACGAGATCGACGCCGTCCTGGACTCCGGCGACGTCGGCCTGCTCGCGACGACCGTGGTCGACCTCAGCGGTGACGAGATCGAGGTGCTGAGGTACGGAGCCGGCGACCCGTCACCCTTCGAGGAGTGAGGAAGAGCCGGATGAGCCTGAGCGGGAGGGACGTCGTCGAGCCGTACGTGGACCAGCACGCGGCCACCGTGCGCGGGTCGCTGCCGTTCGTGCTGGCCGACGAGCCGGATGCGATCCACGCCACACGTGTGGCGACGCGGCGCTTGCGGAGTGTGCTCAAGACGTATAGACCACTGTGGCTCAGCGGGCACCGGAAGCTGCGGGACGAGCTGCGCTGGTACGCATCGGCGCTGAGCCGTCCCCGCGACCTCGAGGTGGTCGGCGCCTGGCTCGAGGCGCTGCTCGACGATCCCCGTGTGCGCGCCGCGAAAGGCGCCGTGTCGGCTGCCGAGGAGCTGAGGGACCGGTTGCGCCTCGATCGCGAGGTCGCGCTGGCCACGATGCGCGACGAGCTGGCGGGGGAGCGCTTCACGGAGCTAGCGGCTGCGTTGCCTCCGACGGACTGGTCGCCGGCCGCCGAGGTACCGGGTGACCTGCTCGTGTCCGGGCTCGCGGCGGTACCGGCGCGGTTCGCAGCCGCCGAGGCAGCAGCGCTGCCCACTGGCGCCGACCGTCCCGCTGCCTTGCACGAGCTGAGGAAGACGACGAAGGCAGCGCGGTACGCGGTCGATGCCCTCGGGCCAAGCGCCGCCGAACCGGCGGCCGTCTGGAAGAAGGTGACCGAGACACTCGGGGTCGCTCAGGACGGTCAGGTCGCGCAGGCAGTCCTCGCGGAGCTCGCGCTGGACGCCCCAGCGCACCGCCCCGTGTGGGACGCATTGTCGGCGATGGTCGAGGAGGCGGCCGTGGCTGCAGAGACGGCTGGCCTGGATCTCGTACGGAACGCGACGACGATGTCCGACGCTCGTGTAGCAGCTGATTGACCCTTCGGAACGTGGAAACAGTCGGACGGAAGGTGCTTCCACGCCCCGGTTTCGCTAGACAGGCATGGTCACTACATCGGCAGGAGAATCATGGACACCGTACGTCTGGGCATCATCGGGTTCGGCCAGCAGGGCGGCTACTACAGCCGGATCCTTGCGGCGAAGATGGTGCCCGGCATGACCCTCGGGGCGATCTGTGACATCGATCCTGCCAAACGGGACGCGGCACGCGAGCAGTACCCGGACGTCACCGTCTTCGACGACATCGACGCCCTGCTCGCCAGTGACGCGGTCGACGCGGTCGTCACCACCGTTCCCCACTACCTGCACCCTGAGTTCGCGATCAAGGCGCTCACGGCCGGCAAGCACACGCTCGTCGACAAGCCCGCCGGCGTGTACACCAAGCAGGTCCGGGTCATGAACGAGTTCGCGGCCACGAAGCCCGACCTGACGTTCGCCATCATGTTCAACCAGCGCACCAACCCGCTCTACATCGAGCTCAAGCAGCTCCTCGACTCGGGTGAGCTTGGCGCTCTGCGGCACTGGAACTGGATCATCACGACCTGGTGGCGTCCGCAGGGCTACTACCAGCAGTCCGAGTGGCGCGCGACGTGGGGCGGCGAGGGCGGTGGCGTGCTCGTCAACCAGGCGCCCCATCAGATCGACCTCTCGCAATGGCTGTGCGGGATGCCGAAGAAGGTGTTCGCCAAGCTCGGCTTCGGCTTCCGGCGCGACATCGCCGTCGAGGACGAGGTGGTCGCCTTGTTCGATCTGGGCGATGGCGCGACCGGCTCGTTCACCACGTCGGTGCACGACGTGAAGGGCACCGACCGGCTCGAGATCCTGCTCGACGGCGGCAAGATCGTGGTCGACAACTCCGAGAAGGTGACGATCATGCGCTTCCGCGAGGAGGAGCAGGTGGCCTCCGCGCGGACGACTCCCGAGAGCACGAAGCGGCTGTTCGCCGGCGAGAACATCCTGGGCGACGACTTCGTCACGACCGAGACGAAGACGTACCAGTCGATCTGGGGGCAGCAGCACGCGACGGTACTGACGAACTTCGCCGCGAACATCCTTGACGGTACGCCGCTGATCGCTCCGGGGAGTGACGGCATCAACGGGGTCTGGCTCGCCAACGCCATGCACCTGTCGGCATTCCTCGGCGTTGAGGTCGACATGGGCTTCTCCGAGGACCAGTTCCTGCACGAGCTCAACGCACGTATTGCCGACGAGGGGAAGTTCGCCTTGCAGCCCGAGTGACATGAGGGTCTTCCCAGGCTCGCGACGCTGAACGGCGCGGGTCCGTAGCGTACGGGCCGTGACAGGTGTCGACCTCGAAGAGGTGTCCATCCGGTACGGGGACGTGGTGGCCGTTGATCGGCTCACGCTCAAGGTGCCCCAGGGCCGCGTACTCGGCATGCTCGGCGGTAACGGTGCCGGCAAGTCGTCGACGCTGCGTGCGATCGGCGGTGTCAACGCGCACAGTTCCGGCCGACTCACGGTCGCAGGCTTCGACATGGGCACGCCCGATGGTGCGGACGCCGCGAGGGCGCTCGTCGGCTATTGCCCTGATATCGGTGGCCTCATCGCACAGGCCACGCCCGAGGAGCACGTCGACCTTGTGGCTTCGCTGCGCGGAACCCGCGGCGGCCGCGCGATCGCGGATGAGCTCATCGAGCGGTTCGGCCTGTCGGCGGTGCGAGATCGGCCGGCAGGTACGTTCTCGCACGGCATGCAGCGACGACTCTCTGTGCTGCTGGCGGTGCTGACGGCACGCGACGTGCTGGTCCTGGACGAGCCGTTCGACGGAGTCGACCCGACGGGCGTCGATGTGACGGTGTCGGCCATCCGTGAGGCCGCGCGCGCCGGGATGGCGGTCGTCGTCTCGACACACTTGCAGCACCTGTTGACATCTGCGAGCGACGAGATCGCCGTACTCATCAAGGGTCGTCTAGCGGCGCAGGCGCCGGCGAGAGACTTCAGCGGCGCGGAGGGCGAGCGTCGGTACACCGACCTGCTCCAGTCCGTACCCGTCGAAGCGGTCGCGTGACAGGGCTGTACGGCGAGATCGTGAGCGGGCTGACCGCTACGATCCGTCTCTCGAAACTTCGCGGACAGGTCCGCACTGCGCGGTCGCGCCTCAGAACCCGCATCGCGGCGGTCATCGCTGCGTGCGTGGTGGTCGTGGCTGCGATGGCCGGGGACATCGTCACGAGACTCGCGCAGCACTCCGACCCCTCGTCGCCGATCTACCGCTATCTGGTGGGCGAGAGGTCCGTGAGTCTCGTCGGGGCGCTCGGAACCGTACTCGCCGCTGTCGTCTTCTCACCGATCAGCGGTGCCGCAGCGCAGGCGCAGTTCCCGGACCTTGACCTCGCGGGCATCCGGCCGAGCCGGCTGTACCGGTACTTCGACGGCATCTGGAACTCCGTACTGTCACCGGTGGGTCTCTCACCACTGCTCCTGCTGGTCGCGGCGGCGTCGCTGGCCACGCCCGACGGACGAGGACGCCTCGGGGCTGTCGCCGTCGCGTTGGCGACCTGGGTGTGCGCGATGCTCGTCATGGCGCTGCTGGCGTGGACGATCGAGTACACGCGCCGCCGCTGGATCGCCACCCTTCGCTGGTACCTGGCGGTCGCGACCGGCCTCGTCGTCGCGCTCGCCGTGATCGTCGATCCCGCACACGGTCGTAGCATCTTCGGCCTCGCCGACTGGCTGCACACGATCATTCGCGCCGGTGTCGACGGTGCGCTGATTCCCGTGATCGGCGGGATCGCCCTGATGCTGCTGGTAGCAGCGGTGACCTTCCTCGGGGGTGTGGTGGTGTGCCGCCAGACGCTCGTGATGCCGGCTGCAGTCGAACGCGTACGTCAACGGACCGGATCGGTGAAGATTCCCATCCATCCCTCATGGGCGCTGTTCACGATGCTCGTCACGACCCTGGCACGGACCCGTGAGGTCCGCCGACCGATCATCATGATGATCGCGCTCGCCATGCCGATGCTGTTCGTGTGGATCCGTTACTCGCGAAGCGATCCCAGCTCGATGCTCGGCTCGGTGACGATGGTCGTCCCGCTGGCGATGTCGCTGGGGTGGGGAGTCAACGTCTTCGGCGTGCTCGGCGGCGCCGTGACGCTGCTGCTCGCGCAGCCCCGCGCGTGGAAGCTGTTGCTCCGCCACATCATCTTCGTTCAGCTCGCTGCATCGGTCGGTCTCGGCGTCCTGCTCATGGTGGTCGCGATCGCCGTGTCGGGGATGCCCTGGTCGGCGCTCCCGCCGTACGTGGCCGGCCTCGCCGTGTCGTCGGTCATCGCCACGGGCCTGTCGGTGCGCTACTCGGTCGAGAAGCCGCACCGAACCCGCCTCACCGGCCGGGGGGACCCGCTGGTCCCGCCTATCGTCGGCCTGGGGTACGTGCTGAGGATCATGCTCACCGGCGCCACCACGGGTCTCGCCGTTGCGGTCACCGCCTCGCTGGTGCCGTGGCTCGCCATGGTCGTTGCCGGGCTCGTCGCCCTCTCCGCGCTGCGCTCATGGCGCCGCGTGTCGAACCGCTGGAACGACCCCGCCCACCGCGCCCGCGTGGCCGCCCTCGTGGGAGCGGTGTAGTCAGAAGCGCTTGCGGAGCTCGTGGATTCGCGCTTCGACCTGCTCGGTCGTCGCAGCCGCCAGCGATGGGCCGCCGCAGCGCCGACGGAGGTCGACGTGGATGTGCGAATGGGGCACGCCGAGCACCTGTGCGTACTGCGCGACGAGGCTGTTGAGCTCCTTGCGGCGGGCCTCCAGGGCGCGGGCGAGGCTCTGCTCGCGGGGCGCCGGCCCACGATCGAGCCGACTTCGTCGAGGATGACCAGCGTCTTCGAGTTCCGGCAGCGCGCCTCGATCCCGTACGCGTTCATCGCCACACCCGCGTACGTGGTGACGATCCCGTCGAACTGCCGCGAGCGCGCCTTGCGGGTGGTCCCGACGCCGGGGTCGAGGTGGATGCCGACGCGTGCGGCTGCGTCGGCCCACTGGACCTTGAGGTGCTCGGTGGGCGTCACGACGAGGATCCGGTCGATCGTGCGCCGAGCGATCAGCTCCGAGGCGACACGCAAGCGAACGTGGTCTTGCCGGCGCCGGGGGTCGCGACGGCGAGGAAGTCCTTCTGATCGGTGGACAGGTACGCGTCGAGCGCTTCCTGCTGCCACGCGCGCAACGCCGAGGCGGTGCCCCAGGGTGCGCGTCCGGGGTAGGCCGGAGAGATCGACTCCTGGGCCGTGGCGACCTTCACCATGGCGTGCCGGATCGGTCGTGGGGAAGTCGCATGGGACCACGGAGGCTACCTGGCGACCTTCGCGAACCTGCCGAGGACCCGCCGGGGCGGCGAGAATCCCCGCGTCAGTTCTCGCCGAGTGAGATCGCCGCGTCGACCAGTCGTTCGGCGCTGCCCTGCGCGTACGGACCGGGCATGCCGTAGTAGCGATGCGCGTCGCAGACCTCGTAGCCGCCGAACTCGTACTCGTCGGCCGTCGGCAGGTAGCCCGAGACGCCGTCGCAGTAGCCGAGCACGATCGTGTGCTCGCCCAGGCCACCACGAACGCGATCCGCGACCGCGAGGAACGGCTCGCCGGGCAGCGTCGCGATGCGGAGGGCACCCACGGTGATCAGACCGACACGTCCGAGCCAGCGACTGGGCGTTGGCCGCTGCTCCAGCCAGTCGTCGGCCCACGCTGCCCACGCCTCGTACAGCGCGCTTCGCTCGGGCGGAAGGCTTTCTGCGAGTCGCACCCACTCCTCGCGGTCGGCGGTGACCTCTGCCGGGTCGAGGGCCGTGACGTCGAGCGGAACGGTCCTCGTGGTCATGGTGGTACGTGCCGGGGCGAGGGTGGTGGCGTGCCGGAGAGCATCGAGCGCCGCGGCGGCGACGATCTGACCCGTCGCTGACGCCGCCGCGAAGTCGCGACCGGGCGTCGGCGCAGCGCTGAAGTCGCCCTCGGCCGAGTGCCGATCGTCGTTGACGTCACCGGCACACCCCTGCGCGAAAAGGCAGATCGAACCGGGCAGCGCCGACTCGACCATGTCGCGGAGCGGCCCGACGTAGTCGGCCGAGATGAGCGTGTTGGCGGCGCTGAGGACGACGGGATGCATGGGGTACGTGACGAGCGTGGCGACCGTACCGGCGGCTCCGTCGAAAGACACGACCTGTACGGGAGGGTCGATCTCGACGTCGTCGTGACGGCGGTTCCGTCCCACACCGACGGCGCGGCGTTCCCCGTACCGCACGGTGACCGGGATCCGCCGGTGGCGGGCGGTGGTGAGCGCCTCGACGAACGCCTTCTCGACTGCGTGCAGGACGTCGGGCGCGAAGCTTCCGAGCCCACCCGGGGTGAGGCACGGTCCGGAGTGGGTGTGGGTGACGGCGATGACGACGTCGAGGAGTCCAGCGGGTCGCGTGGCGCGCAGCTCGCCGCACGTCGTCTTGCGTAGCGCGCAGCAGTCGACAACCACGATCCCGATGTCGTCGATGACGAGAGCCCGTACGGTCACCGGATCGTGGACCCCGCTGCTGGTCTCCAGACGTGCCGCGTAGCCCGTCATCGGCGTACCCACGGGGACATCCACGACGACGATCGCGGCACCGGCGCTCACCACGTGGGGTCCCCAGTCGTCGGTCATGTGCCCACCTCATCGCTCTTCGCCTGCGGAGGCAAGCATGCAACGATCTGACATGCGCGACGTGGGAACGGCGGAACAGCCGGCGATGCTCTTCGCAGACGCAGACGATTTCCGGACCTGGCTGACCGAGCACCATGCGACGCACGACGGGCTGTGGGTGGCGCTGGGCAAGAAGCACGTCCCGGAGCTCAAGCTCGACTGGCCACGTGCCGTACGCGAAACGCTCTGCTTCGGCTGGATCGACTCCCAGGCGAAGCGGCTCGACGAGGACTACACGCTCCAGCGATTCACGCCGCGGCGCCCTGGCAGCATCTGGTCGAACATCAACGCCGCCGCCATCCAGGAGCTGATCGCGGAGGGCCGCATGCAGCCGGCGGGACTCGCCGCGTACGAGGCCCGGCGCCACGACCGCACCGGCGTGTACTCGTTCGAAGCAGGGAGCCAGGAGCTGCCTCCGGACTACCTGGCGCTCCTGGTAGCCAACCCACGTGCCGCCTCGTTCTGGGCGGCGGCCACGCCGAGCTACCGCCAGGTCGCGACCCATTGGGTGGTGTCGGCCAAGCAGGAAGCCACGAGGGACCGGAGAATCGCACAGCTCGTCGCAGACTCGGCGAATGGTCAGCTGATCCCGAGTCAGCGGTACGGGACGGAGCCGGTGTGGGTGTCCAAGGCGCGAGCGGCTCTGGGGTGACTCAGGACAGCCGCGCTCGCCGGCCCGCACGATGCAGGACGTCGAGGATGGGTCGTCCGAGGACCGCCAGCGCGAGGGCGGTCCAGATCGCCCGTCCGGTGTCCCAACCGGCCGTCGACGTGAGCAACGTGTACGCGCCGAACCGTCTGAGGTTGTCGACCCAGGGGGCGCCCGGCACGTAGTCCAGGCCGCCTGTGGGCCCCGAGTAGCCAGGGGTGGCGATGCCCGTGATCGTGGGCCAGGACCACAGGTTCATGATGGCGCCGTAGAAGTACGCCGCGGCGATGGCGTACACGATGAGCATGGTGAGCTGACCCAGCGTCGCGCGGCCGCGGGCCCGCCCGGGCAGCAGGCCGGCTCCGAGCCCGATCCATCCGGCGGCGAGCATCTGGAACGGGAGCCACGGGCCGACACCCGCAGTGAACATCGCCGAGGCCGCCATCGAGGTGGTGCCGAGGATGAAGCCGAAGCCAGGGCCGAAAGCCCGGCCGCCAAGGATGAGCAGGAAGAACACCGACTCGATGCCCGCCGTGCCGGCACCGAGGGCCGGACGAAGGGCCGCGTTGATCGCGGACAGGACGCCGAGGAGCGCCAGCGTGCGCGTGTCCATGCCGCCGTCCGACAGCTGGGTGAGCACGAGCAGAACCATGATCGGGACCAACGCCGCGAAGACGATCGGTGCGTCCTGGGTGTGCGTCCACCCGGCCGGTACGGGGATCAGCAGCGGCCAGATGAACAGCACGAGGCCCGCTAGCGAAGCGACGGCCAAGACCGCGGCCGACCGCGCTCCGATGCGGACCTCGACCTCAGGCTTGCCCACATCCACGGCCGTCAAGGTGGTCACCGGGCGGCCCTCGCAGCGAGCACTTCAGCGACCGTGAGCATCTCGACAGGCGCGTACACGCGGGCGCATTGCGTGGCAAGCATCGCGGAGCCAGTGATGATCTCCCGAGACGGTCCAGAGTCGACGAGCTCCCCATCGGCCATGACGACGACCTCGTCGCACGTCGCCGCGACGAACTCCGCGTCGTGCGTGGCGACCACGACCGTACGACCCGCGTCCGCCAGCGCGCGAAGGATCCGCGTCAGCGCGGCTTTGCCGACGTAGTCGAGGCCTCGGGTCGGCTCGTCGAGGAGTACGACATCGGGGGAGCGGGCCAGCTGGACCGCCAGCACGAGCGCCAGCTTCTGCCCTTCCGACAGGTCGCGGGGATGCTGGGCGCGGTCGATCCCCATGACGAGCTCGTCGAGGATCGCGCCTGTCGACCCGGTCGGCAGCTCGGCATCGGCATCGGCCAGCTCGAGCTCCTCCGCGACGGTTGCGAGGTACAGAAGGTCCGAGGCGGTCTGGGGGACCAGCGCGATGTCACCCGGCTTCGAGGGACGCCCTCCGATGG
>Ga0209638_1001454_pt1 | contig 15184 bp, 14 predicted proteins | sample BarGraNGADG00211_FD_184490 | JGI IMG/M metagenome (GOLD analysis project Ga0209638, IMG submission 184490) | Arctic peat soil microbial communities from Barrow, Alaska - Barrow Graham LP Ref core NGADG0002-211 (SPAdes) (version 2) | ecosystem: Environmental > Terrestrial > Soil > Wetlands > Peat... | reverse complement strand
GCGCATCATGGCGAAAGTGGTGTCCTTGTAAATCTTGAATGAATCAAGTGGGTCGGTCACAAAAAGAAGCTTCATATCTCGACCTTGGAGCCCAGTTCCACCACCGCGTTATTGGGCAGGTTCAGAAAATTTGCTGCGCCGCTGGCGTTGTGGTGCATCTGCGCAAACAGCTTCTCGCGCCACTGTGCCATGCCGCTGCCGATGGTCGGGACGATGATGTCGCGTGAAAGGAAGTAGCTGGTGGTCATTGGGTCGAGGTCACAGCCGCGGCCCTTGATGAGTTGTAGCGCCTTCGGCAGGTCGGGGTCGCCTTTGAAACCATAGTTCACGATCACCTGCCAGCAATGGTGGCCCAGCGACTCGACCTCCAGGCGTTTGGCCATGCTGATCCAGGGGACCTCGTGGTTGCGCACCGTCACAAACAGGTTGTTGGCATGCAGCACCTTGTTGTGCTTGAGGTTGTGCAGCATGGCATTGGGTACCGTACCAGGCTCCGCGGTGAGGAATACCGCCGTGCCGTCCACTCGCACTGGCGGCGTCACAAATACCGCCTCCAGAAAGCTGTTCAAGTCGATTGAGTCGGTCCGCAGTTTTTCGTTGAGCAAGCGTCGACCGTCTTTCCAGGTGGTCATGATCACGTACAGTCCGAGAGCCATCGCCAACGGGAACCAGCCGCCTTGCACGATCTTCAGGGAGTTGGAAGCAAAGAATGCAAGGTCCACGGTGACAAAGAACGCAGTGGCTGCAATGCACAGTGACAATGGGTAAGCCCATTTATAACGCAGTACGTAAAAGGTGAGCAGCGTAGTGATCACCATCACTAGGCTGACCGAAATGCCATAGGCCGCAGCCAAAGCAGAAGAGGAGCCAAACAGGGTGACCGCGGCGATAACGCCCGCCAACAAGAGCCAGTTCACCGCCGGTATGTAAATTTGCCCGGTGTCGCGGATCGATGTATGCAGGATCGACAGGCGTGGCAGGAAACCGAGCTGAATGGTCTGCTTGGTTGCCGAATAGGCCCCGGAAATCAATGCCTGTGACGCGATCACGGCTGCTGCGGTGGCGAGCACCACCATGGGAATCATCGCCCAGCCAGGTGTCATCAGATAAAAAGGATTCTCTGCCGCCTTCGGGTTGGCCAGCACCAGTGCGCCCTGACCAAAATAGTTCAACAACAAACAGGGCATCACCAAGCCAAACCAGGCAATTCGAATCGGGGTTTTGCCAAAGTGCCCCATGTCTGCATATAAGGCCTCGGCTCCTGTAACACATAGAAAGACTGCGCCGAGGGTAACAAACCCGATGCGGTAATGTTCTACGATGAAACCAAGGGCGTGCCCGGGCCACATAGCTTCGAGAACCTTCGGGTTTTGCACGATCTGGACCAGACCGGTACCGGCGATCGCGATAAACCAGATGACCATGATCGGGCCAAAAATCTTGCCAATATCACCCGTACCCCGCCGTTGCGCAAAAAACAGTATCACCAACACGATCAGTGAAATCGGCACCACGTAGGTTTTGGCGGCTGGCGTCACTATTTCTAGACCCTCCACTGCGCCAAGTACCGTGATCGCTGGCGTGATCACGCCATCACCGAAAAATAGGGCAACTCCAAATACCCCGATCATCAGCAAAACGCGGCGCAATTGCGGGCGATCCTTGACCGATTGGGACGCCAATGCCAGCAAGGCCATCAACCCCCCCTCACCGAGGTTGTCGGCCCGCATGATTAACAAGACGTACTTCAAAGTGACGATGATGGTCAAAGTCCAGAAGAAAAGTGACAGGATGCCCAAAATGTTTTCGGTCGTGATCGGAACATGACCGCTGACAAACACCTCTTTGAATGCATAAAGCACGCTGGTGCCGATGTCACCATAGACCACGCCGATGGCGCCCAGCGTAAGAGCCGTGAGGGACGATTTGGATGCTGTCACGAGTTCACCTTGCCGTGAATTTGGCAAGGTTCCATTTCATTTGGGGTCGCCATTTTGCGCCTTTGCAGCGCTCAGTCATAGACCTCGGCATCCGGGTCGGTGGCCTCAAGCTCATAGCTCGCCGCCAACATTGCCAGCCGCGCCACCACACCGTACATGTAGAAACGATTGGGGGCACTCGCACCGGGCTTGAAGCCGGGTTGCGGCAAATGCGTACTTTGCTTAAAGGCCAGCGGCACATAGCTGGCTCCCGGCGCTTTGAGATTTTCATCGACGCCACGGTGCGCGTGCACACGGTAAAAACCACCCACAACGTAGCGATCCATCATGTAGACCACCGGCTCGGCCACCGCGTCGTTCATGCGCTCCTGGGTCAGCACACCTTCCTGAATCAAAATATCGTGGGCTGGCTCGGTGTCGGGTAAGCCGCTCGTCTGGCTGCACATTCTTTGGCTCAGCGCAGGCAGGTCTTTGGCATCATGCACGGTCAAGATGCCAACGCCATGACTGCCGTTGTCGGCCTTGACCACCACAAAGGGCTTCTCCTTGATGCCGTATTGCTTGTACTTGCGGCGAATTTTTACCAACAGCGCATCAACCCGGCTGTGCAAGCATTCCATCCCGCTGTCATCGGCTAAATTGACAGCCTCGCATTTTTCAAATATCGGGTTGATCAACCAGGGATCCACCCCCAGCAATTTGCCCATGCGTTTGGCCACTTCTTCATAACATTTGAAATGCTTGCTCCGGCGTCGCGTGGTCCAACCCGCGTGCAAGGGCGGCAGCAGGTATTGCTCATGCAGATCTTCCAGGATACCCGGCACACCCGCCCTGAGATCGTTGTTGAGCAGGATGGTGCAGGGATCAAAGTCTTTGACGCCAAGGCGGCGTTTGCCACGCAAGACGGGCTCCAGCGTCACCGACTCTCCATGGGGCAACTCGATGGTCGTGGTTTTCTTGATGGCCGGGTCGATCGAGCCAATGCGCACGTTCAAGCCAGCCATGTGAAAGATGCGCCTGAGTTGCACCAGGCTGGAGAGATAAAACGTGCTGTTGGAGTGGTTCTCCGGAATCAGCAGCAGGTTGCGCGCTTCCGGGCAAATTTTCTCGATGGCTGCCATCGCCGCCTGCACCGCCAATGGCAGCATTTCGGGCGACAGGTTGTTCCAACTGGCCGGGTACAAATTGGTATCAACCGGCGCCAACTTGAAGCCAGCGTTGCGCAGATCAACCGAGCTGTAGAACGGTGGCGTGTGCTCCATCCATTCCAGCCGAAACCAGCGTTCAATGGCCGGCATTGAGTCGAGCACACGCTGCTCCAACTCATTGATGGGGCCGGTGAGTGCTGTGACGAGATGTGGAACCATGGAGTACTCGATTAATACTTGAGGGAGGCAATTCTAGAACCCGGTCGCACTGGCAATTTTGCGATTGGCGGGCAACCTCGATGACAGCGACATCAAACGATGGGGCTAGCAGGTCCGCAAGCGACCGATGATACCGGTCATTGGCGTCAACCCTTTCTGGGAATCAGCGACAAAAATTCATGGCGCAGGTTGGGGTTCTTGAGGAAACTGCCGCGCATGACTGAATTGATCATCTTGCTGTCCATGTCTTTGATGCCACGCCAGCTTATGCAAAAATGGCTGGCCTCCATGACGATAGCCAGGCCGTCAGGTTGGGTTTCTTCCTGTATCAGGTCGGCCAGTTGGATGATGGCTTCTTCCTGGATCTGGGGTCTGGCCATGATCCACTCTGCCAGTCGTGCATACTTGGACAGGCCGATGACGTTGCTGTGCTGATTGGGTAGCACACCCATCCAGACCCGGCCGATGATCGGACAAAAGTGGTGACTGCAGGCGCTGCGCACGGTGATGGGGCCGACGATCATCAATTCGTTAAGCTGTCCGGCGTTGGGGAATTCGGTGATCGTGGGCGCGGCCAGGTAGCGACCATGAAACACCTCATTGAGATACATTTTGGCAACCCGGCGCGCGGTTTGGTCAGTATTGGGATCGCGTTCGGTGTCAATTACCAGGCTCTCCAGCACGCCTTTCATTTTGCCTTCTACCTCGTCGAGCAGCTGCTCGAGTTCACCGGGTTCAATAAAATTGGCAATGTTGTCATTGGCATTGAAACGTTGACCGGCAGCGCTCAGACGCTGGCGAATTTTGGCCGACACCGGGCTCGCCGCATTGGCAGCAGATGAATTCATGGAGCTTTGATTATTCATTAACATGGAACAATGGTACCAGCCTTTTAATTGTGACATTTTTAACTGTTAAGGCCTGTCAAATGGACACTTAGAGCTATTGAATTAGTAGCGCATCCCGTTCAAAAATAACAGCAGACGCATGACAACAAAGGCAACGCGATCAAGCCAACGCTGCTGCCACGGCCGGTTGGCGTAGGCGGTCGGATCGATGCGAACACCGTCCTGGGTCAGTGCCTGTTCAAGCTGCAAGCGGAGATTCTGCGCAAAAGAGGCATCTTCGACTACCACGTTGGCCTCGCGCGCCAACAACAGGCTCAATGGATCAAGGTTGGATGAACCGACGGTGGCCCAGTGGCCGTCGATCACCGCCACCTTGGCGTGCAGGAAGCTGACCGAGTACTCATGAATCTCCACGCCCGCCGCCAGTAGCGCACCATAGACCGGCCGCGCCGCATGGTATTGCATGAAATATTCATAGCGTCCCTGTAGCAACAAACGCACGCGCACACCCCGCTGTGCCGCATAAATCAAGCCTTTTCGCAGCTTTCTGCCGGGTAAAAAATAGGCGTTGGCAATAATGATTTCAGTGCGCGCTTCCCCAATTGCCTTTCGGTAAGCACGCTCAATACGAGAGCGGTTGCGCAAGTTGTCGCGCAGCACCAAGTCGGCATGCATACCGGGCATCCCGGCCGCGCCAACGCTCGGACGGCCCGACTCTTCAATCGCCTGGTCTGAGCGCGCCTGCAACGCCAGTGCGAGCGCCTCCTGGAGCGCCTGCCAGGCGGCCGAGAAGTCGCTCTGACGCACATTCCTGACGGCTTGCAAACGCCACCAGAACTGCGTCAGAGCCTGATGTACTGTCTGCACCAACGGTCCTGTGACCCGCACCGCGAAGTCAAACCGGGGTGCGGCCAAAAGGCCGTAGTTGGGGTCATAAAAATCATCCAGCACATTGATGCCACCGCAAAAGGCGACCGTGCCATCGACCGCACACAGCTTACGGTGCAAACGCCGCCAGCGACTCGGAAACAGCAGACCCAGCCGCCCCAGCGGCGAAAAAATGCGCCATTTGACACCCGCTGCATCAAAGCGTGCTACCCAGTCAGGTGGGATACCCGGGGTGCCGACACCGTCCATCACCAAATACACCGCCACCCCGCGCTGCGCTGCCCGCTCCAGCGCCGTCGCCACCTGCTGGCCAGAAGCTTCTACGCTGAAAATATAAGTCTCCAGCCGAACTTCACAAGCGCTCTGATCGATGGCTTGCACCAACGCCGAAAAAAACGCCTCGCCACCCTGCAATAACTGCACTTGGTGACCGGAGCGAAGTTGCATCATGGTTGATTTGAATGATTAAATTGGCAGCGCGAACTCGGCAATCAGTGGCAAGTGGTCAGACATACGCCACCAGATGCGCCCGCGCGGCACCTGCACTCCGAGCGGGCGCAGACCTCTGGCATAGACGTAATCAAGTTGCAGTAACGGCAATCGAGACGGATAAGTGAGGTGACGACTGGCCTCAAACGTTTTTAGATTGATGCCGCCGAGTGCGCGCCCAACCAGCGCGCCCCATTCATTGAAGTCGCCGGCCACCAACAGCGGCGCATCCAGCGGTATCTCACGCGCAATGAAGCTCTTCAACTGCGCCAACTGGCGTGCCCGGCTGGCTCTTATCAGCCCCAGGTGCACCACCACCACATGCACCGGCTGGTCATGCACCATCACTTCGACGTGCAACAAACCACGCTGCTCAAAGCGGTGATCCGAAATGTCTTCCTGCTGGTGTGCCAGCACCGGCCAGCGTGATAACAGCGCGTTGCCATGCTCACCGTACCGGGTGTAGGCGTTGCTGCGATAGACCGCCTCATAACCTTGCGGTGCCAGAAAATCGGCTTGAGACAATTCAGGCCAACGATTGAAATGCAGTTCCTCGCGCCGGTTGACACCACGCACCTCCTGCAAGCACACGATGTCGGCATCGAGCTGCTCCACGGCCAGACCCAGGTTGTGGATTTCGAGCCGACGCTGCGGCCCGATCCCTTGCACGCCTTTGTGAATGTTGTAAGTGGCGATCCGCACGATATTCATGCTGACACCTTCAAGACAAATTTTGGCAACAGCAAACAGGCCTCGGCGTTGGATGGCGAAAAACACGCCGCCGCCGCTTCCAGATAAGGCGACCATTGATAATCTGTATGTTCGCGTGGGCTCAACCGAACCGAAGTTCCAGTGGGCACCTGCAAGCCAAACAAGTGCTCGGTGTTGCGCGTGACGTCGGTCGCATAACGATGGCGCCAGCGCGGATAAATGTCATACACGTTTTCAAGCCGCCAGTCGTGCAAATACCGGGCCAGCGGCGTGCCCGGGACGCAGTCAATGCCGGTTTCCTCAAACACCTCGCGCACTGCGGTTTGTTCAAAGGTCTCGGCCGGGGAGTTTTTGCTGCCGGTAACGGATTGCCAAAAATCAGGTGCATCCGCTCTTTTGATCAGCAACACCTCGAGCGCCGGGGTGTAAATCAGCACCAGCACGGATTCTGGAATTTTGAAACTGGAAGTCATCAAGGGTGTAAGTTGTGCACCCGTTCATTTTGCCTCAAACCAATCGATGGTTGATCAAGTTGATGCTGCCGCCTCGGGTGTGCGCAGTCGGATATGCAGTTCACGCAACTGTTTCTCATCCACCACGGAGGGCGCCTGCGTCAGCAGACATTGGGCGCGCTGGGTCTTGGGGAAGGCAATCACGTCGCGGATCGAATCGGCACCGGTCATCAAGGTGATGATGCGATCCAGGCCAAAGGCCAGGCCACCGTGCGGCGGCGCGCCGTATTGCAAGGCATCGAGCAGGAAACCGAATTTGTCCTGGGCTTCTGCAGGCGTTATTTTCAGGGCATCAAATACTTTTTGCTGTACGTCAGCGCGGTGGATACGCACCGAGCCGCCGCCCATCTCCCAGCCATTGAGCACCATGTCGTAGCCTTGCGAGATGCACTTGTCGGGGTCTGTGACCATCCAGTCTTCGTGGCCTTCCTTGGGAGCGGTGAACGGATGGTGCGTGGCGGTGTAGCGCTGCGCTTCTTCGTCGAACTCGAACATCGGAAAATCGACCACCCAGAGCGGTCGCCAGCCGCGCTCAAACAAGTTATTCTTCTTGCCGAACTCGCTTTGACCAATCTTGATGCGCAAGGCGCCGATGGCATCGTTGACAATTTTGGCTTTGTCGGCACCAAAAAAGATCAGGTCGCCGTTTTGCGCTTGCGTGCGAGCCAGCACCTGGGCAAGCGCCTTGTCATGCATATTTTTGACGATCGGGGACTGCAAACCGTCGCGGCCTTTGGCCAAATCATTGACCTTGATATAGGCCAGACCCTTGGCGCCGTAGATTTTGACGAAATCGCCGTAAGCATCAATCTCGCCACGGGTCATGCCGCCCACCTCGCGTGCAGCACCCGGTACGCGCAGACCAACGACGCGGCCGCCCTTCATGTTGGCAGCGCCAGCGAACACTTTGAAATCAACATCGGACATGACATCGGTCAACTCGGAAAATTCAAGCTTGACGCGCAAATCAGGCTTGTCGGAACCATAGCGATGCATTGCCTCAGCGTAGGTCATGACCGGGAATTCGCCCAGATCCACGTTCATGGTGGTTTTGAACACCCTGGCAATCATGTCCTGGAACAGGTCGCGAATCTCCTGCTCGCTCAGGAACGAGGTTTCAATATCAATCTGTGTAAATTCAGGCTGGCGGTCGGCGCGCAGGTCCTCGTCGCGAAAGCATTTGGTAATCTGGTAATAGCGGTCAAAACCAGCCACCATCAAGAGCTGCTTGAATAACTGCGGACTTTGGGGCAAGGCAAAAAAGTGTCCTTCATGGACGCGGCTGGGCACCAGGTAGTCGCGTGCACCCTCGGGCGTGGACTTGCCCAGCATCGGCGTCTCGATGTCGATGAACCCGTTGCCATCGAGGAACTTGCGCACTTCCATCGCCACGCGGTAACGCAGCATCAGGTTGTTTTGCATGTAGGGCCGACGCAGATCGAGCACCCGGTGTGTCAGGCGCGTGGTCTCGGACAAGTTCTCATCGTCAAGTTGAAACGGCGGTGTGACCGACGGGTTGAGCACGTTCAGCTCATGGCACAGTAGCTCGATCTTGCCGCTCTTGAGGCTCTCATTGACGGTACCGGCTGGACGTGCGCGCACCAGGCCTTTGACCTGAATGCAAAACTCGTTGCGCAAGCCCTCTGCTGTCCTGAACATCGCATCGCGATCCGGGTCGCACACCACCTGCACATAACCTTCGCGGTCGCGCACATCGACAAAAATCACGCCACCGTGGTCGCGGCGACGATTGACCCAGCCGCACAGGGTCACAGTTTGTCCTAACAGGGTTTCGGTCACAAGACCGCAATAGTGGGAACGCATCGCCATAAAAAACTTTCAAAGCCGACCTTGGGAGGCAGCGCGGGTTGACAAAAAAATCTGGAACAACTTATTTGGGCGAAGCTTGCAACGCTGATGCCGGTGCCACTGAGCCCATTGAAATCACATAGGTCAGCGCCTCATCGACGCTCATGCTCAACTCGATCACTTCAGAGCGCGGCAGCAACAGGAAAAAACCGCTGGTCGGGTTGGGCGTGGTCGGCACATAAACGCTGACAAAATCCGCGCCCAAATAGCCCCCTACTTCACCACTGGGGGTGCCGGTCTGAAACGCAATGGTCCAGGCCCCGGCGCGCGGATACTGCACCAGCATGGCTTTGCGAAACGCATTGCCGTTGCTGGAAAAAAGTGTGTCCGAGACTTTTTTTACGCTGTTATAAATCGACTTGAAAACCGGAATGCGGGTGAACAGCTTGCCCCACTGCCGCAGCCACCAGCGCCCCGCGACGTTGGAGACCAGCGCACCAGTCACCAATAGAACGGAAAACACCAACACCACACCCAGGCCTGGAATATGCCTGAGCTGTTCAATAACAGCGCTTGCCGAAGTTGGCGTCACGGCAGAAAGACCTGTCAACAAACCGCTAAAAATGGCGTCCAGCAGACCTACCAGCGACAGCAACACCCAAAAAGTGAGGGTCAATGGCAGCCAGGCCAGCAGGCCGGTAAGCAAGTACTTTTTGATAGGCACAAAAAATCCTTCGTTTTGCCAGAATGGCGTCAGGGACAAGCGCAGGCTTTGCCATTGCCAGCCGACGCTTTGGGAGCGGCGACTGGTGCCGGTGCGGTTTCTGATTGGGTCGGCGAACTCGCTGCCGGTTTGGCAGCACCGCCAGCCGGTTCGGCAACGTTCGGGCCGGCCGCGCCGCTGGCGCCATCGGCTGCGCCAGCGCCAGCGCCCTTGAAATCAGTGGCGTACCAACCGGAGCCTTTGAGCTGAAAACCCGCTGACGTGAGTTGCTTTTTGAAAGAGGCGCTGGCGCAAGTCGGACAATCGGTCAACGCCGGGTCCGACATTTTTTGCAACACATCCTTGGCAAACCCACAGGACTCGCATTTATAGACGTAAATTGGCATGGCAATAAGACTCGGATTTCAAGTTGCAAAGCCTTGGATTATAAAGCGCCACTCCAGAAAACCCGCTGTGCTAGAAAACCCTGATCCTCACCAGCACTTGCATCACTATCAAGCCCAGTATAAAACCGACGGCAACAAACATAAACGCTTGCAACAGCCGGTTGGTGCGCTTTTGTTCCGCCAGCAAGGCATTGAACGCCGGCCCTTGGCCCGACTTGCTGTTTTGAAGAAAATCATGAAGCAACCGCGGCAGCTCAGGCAACAGCTTGGCATACAGCGGCGCCTCGTTGCGCAACTGATTGATCAATTTTTTGGGGCCTACCTGATCCACCATCCATTTCTCCAAAAACGGTTTGGCGGTGCTCCAGAGATCAAGCTCAGGATCAAGCTGGCGCCCCAAGCCTTCAATGTTGAGCAGCGTTTTTTGCAGCAACACCAACTGCGGCTGGATTTCAACTTGAAAGCGCCGCGAGGTCTGGAACAAGCGCATCAAGACGATTCCCAATGAAAAATCTTTCAGTGGCCGGTCAAAATAAGGTTCGCAGACCGAGCGGATTGCCGATTCCAGCTCATCAACCCGGGTCGACGCCGGCACCCAACCGGACTCGATGTGCAACTCGGCCACCCGTTTATAGTCGCGCCGGAAAAAGGCGGTGAAGTTTTGCGCCAGGTATTCTTTATCTGATGCGGTCAAGGTTCCCATAATGCCAAAATCGAGCGAGATATAACGCCCAAAAGTGGCAGGCTCAAGGCTGACCTGGATATTGCCCGGGTGCATGTCGGCATGGAAAAAACCATCGCGAAACACTTGCGTGAAAAAAATCGTAACGCCGTCGCGCGCCAGCTTCGGGATGTCCACGCCGGCACTGCGCAAACGCTCCACCTGACTGACAGGCACGCCGTGCATGCGCTCCATGACGATGACATCGGTCATGCAGTAATCCCAAAACATTTCCGGAATCAACACCAGGCCCAGCCCCGCCATATTGCGGCGCAACTGTGCGGCGTTGGCCGCCTCGCGGATCAAATCAAGCTCGTCATGCAGGTACTTGTCAAATTCAGCCACCACTTCGCGCGGCTTGAGCCGTTTGCCCCCAGCCGACAAGCCCCCAACCCAGCCAGCCATCATGCGCATCAGGCTCAAATCTTTTTCAATCGCTGCCAGCATGCCGGGGCGCAATACCTTGACTGCGACCTCCCGGTCCAGACCATTGCGGTCTTTGAGCACGGCGAAATGCACTTGCGCTATCGAGGCGCTGGCGACCGGCACCCGGTCAAACGAAACAAAGATGTCAGAGATATTTTTATTGAATGCGCGCTCGATGGTGGCAATCGCCACGTCGCTGCCAAACGGCGGCACCTGATCCTGCAAGCGCACCAATTCATCAGCAATATCGAGCGGCAACAAGTCGCGCCGGGTTGACAACACCTGCCCAAACTTGACAAAAATCGGCCCCAGACTCTCCAGCGCCTGGCGTATGCGCTGGCCGCGCGGCGCGTCCAATTTACGCCCCAGCGAGACGATGCGGGCAACGCCGTCGAGCCAGGGTTTCTGAAAACTGGTCAGGAGCAGTTCGTCCAGACCGTAACGGAACAACACCCAGAAAATGGAAATGCCGCGAAACAGGCGTGTCATTTCTGCGCCTTGCTTGAAGCGACAGGTGCAACTTTGTCAACGAATTGACGCAACACGACGACCGCATTGCGGGCCGCCTGAGCCAGGGCGTGAGCCGATACGTCGCCGATCACCCGTGACAAGTCTTCCTCCAGATCCCAGCGCACGTGGTCCACCAGCCAGTTGACCTCGGCGGCAAGCTGCACGTCGCCCTCAATGCGCACGGGCGGCTTGTTACCAGACAGCACCGCTTGCGCCAGGGCGAAGGGCGACTCTTCGGCGAGCGTCAGCAATAGATCGGGTTTGGCCTGCACATCGGCCTGATCGAGCAGTCCGGCCGGCGTTGCCATCAACTTCAGCGTCAAGCTGCGCCATTGCACCAGCACAACACGCCCTTTTTGCTTTGCCAGACGACGCCCGGCCTCGCTTTCTTGCTGCAAAATGTGATTTAACAGCAAAACGATGCGGTGCCGCACCTCATCGAGCGCCCAAGCCGGTGGCGAAAAATGGGGCAGGGGTGGAAGGTTCTGGAGAAATAAAAAAGGGGACTGTTTTGCCATAGCTCCCGATTATTCCCTGAAATCAGTCGAATTTTGCACCAACCCGCTATTGCAGCGATTGCACCCCTGCAACCAACCATCCACTGAGACCGTTCTTGGGCTTGATCATGTTCCACACTTCACGGAACGGGCTGGCACCGGCCGAAGGCTCTTCGCGGATCATGCCGGAAAACTCGACACTGGCCAGATAATCATCTCCAGTGTCTTCAATCCCCAAAAGCTGGGCTTCGATCACCACCACCTCGGTCAGGTTGACTGCCCCACCGGGATGGGTTTCACGCTCGGCAATCTGGGCCTGAAGCTCCTTGAGCATGGTGTCGGTCGTCATGCTGCGCAGCGCATTGAAGTCGGCTTTATCCCAGGCGGCTTGCAGCGACACAAAATTTGCTTTGGCGGACCTGAGGAAACCTTCGGCATCAAAACCAGCGGGAACGCCCCAACTTTGGGAACCGGTCAAGCCCGAGCCGATCATCGAGCCGGACGCTGCCGGTGCTGCTTTAAGGCTGTCAAATGCCGTGCTGTTGCTCTCCCAGGGACGGGCTGAAGCATCGTTACCGACGTTCTCTGGTCGGTAGCTCGTTGGCAACTGCGCAACATTAGTCGGCGTTGCGGCTTGAAAAGCAAACGGCGAGTTGGCAGCTTCAGGTGCCTGCGCTGAGCGGCGTGAGCGCATAAACCAGCCTACGGCCAGCATGACCAGAAACGCCAGCAGGGCAAACATCAATACTTGACTAAAAGCACCACCCAGGCCCAGGGAATTGGCCAACCAGGCCAACCCCAACCCGGCTGCCAGGCCACCCAACATGGCGCCCCAGGGCCGCTTCGGCGCGGGCACTGCGGGTGCGGTTGGCGCTGGTGCGGTCGGCCTGGCAGCGCCTTGCGCCGGTGCCGTCTGGCGTTGCGTCACGTTGCTCGACTGGCGGCCAATCGAGCGACCACCACCCAAGCGCGCCGCCTCGGCAGTGACAGATGCCAAAGTCAGGGCCAAGGCCAATATCGAGATCCAAAATTTCATGCTAACTCCCAAAAATTATTCAATTCAAATGCTGCCAATTGGCCCGAACACAAGTCCCAACACCTGATGCCAACTTGCACCGCTACCCGCCCCATTGGGGTCAGAGCCCAAATCGGTGCAACGTTATACGCTTACTCCAGCAGACTGCCCCGAATTGGGATCTGACCCCAATTCAACATTTAATTCCAACATGCAAGGCGACCAATCCGCCGGTCAGGTTGTGATAGTCCACGTGACCAAATCCACTTTCTTGCATCATCGTCTTTAACTCCTCCTGGCCAGGATGCATGCGAATCGACTCGGCCAGGTAACGATAGCTGGCATCATCCCCGGCCACCCACTGGCCCAATTTGGGCAAGACCTTGAAGGAATACCAGTCATAGAGTTTTTCCAGTGGCGCTGCCACCTTGGAAAACTCCAGCACTAGTAATTTACCACCCGGCTTGATGACCCGGTTCATCTCCGCCAACGCCAGGCCTTTGTGCGTCATGTTGCGCAGACCAAAAGCGACACTCACCAGATCAAAATAATTGCTGGTAAAAGGCAATTTTTCAGCATCGCACACCAGCGTTGGCAGCACCACGCCAGCGTCGAGCAAACGGTCGCGCCCAGTGCGCAGCATCGCCTCATTGATATCGGTATGCACCACCTGTCCGCGGCTGCCCACTTTTTTCGAGAACGCCAGCGCCAGATCGCCGGTGCCCCCTGCGATGTCGAGCACCTGATCGCCTTCGTGGATGTCGGCCACCAATACAGTAAAGGCTTTCCAGGCCCGGTGCAAGCCCATCGACATCAAGTCGTTCATCAAGTCGTATTTAGGTGCGACTGAATCAAACACGCTGCGCACGTGCTTTGCTTTTTCGGATTCCTCGATCGTTTTATAACCGAAATGTGTTGTCGTCATGGCTGCGATGTTAATTCAATGACTGCCACAACTACTTGTCTTTTTATCGGGCATCGGCGCATCGCGTTCAAGCCCGGCAGCGGCCAGTTGGGTGTTGTAGTCAGCCCACAACTGCTCTTGCTGGGAACCTAGAAAATAAAGGTAGTCCCAGGAATAGATACCGCTGTCGTGACCATCAGAAAAAACCGGCTGCACTGCGTAGTTGCCTACCGGCTCCAGAGCGACCAACTCGACCTGGCGCTTACCGGTTTGCACGACCTCCTGCCCCGGCCCGTGGCCTTTGACCTCGGCAGACGGGGAATAGACGCGCATCAGCTCGAACGGAATACGAAACGTGTTCCGTTCAGAAAAACTGACCTCCAGCACTTTGGATTGCCCATGCACCGTCATTGATTGCGGCGCTGGAACGCTTGATTGCAAACCTGTCATGTTGAAGTTATCCGAATAAATTGGCTCAAAACGAACCCTTGAAATAAAAATAAAACGAAGATGGGCGCACCCGAAGGCGGCCCAGCAACGCGCCCACAGTAACACGCTTGGCCGCAACACACGCAACTGCCGCGCCTAAAAACCATAAGCGGCGCAAGTCTATTGGCACACCATCACTTGGTGACGAAGGTAAAGGCACCGTCCCAATCTGTGCCGGGCGAATGCTCAACAAAATAAGCAATGCGCTTGGTGTACATTTTATAAAGATAACGCTCCGGATAAAGACGCTGCAACTCGGCAAATTTTTGATCTGCCAATTGCCAACTCTGTTGGCGATACAAATGCAATGCCGCTTCGTACAGTGCAAGCTCTGCCGTGAACCCTGCATTGGCTTGACCGACCGGGCCAATCGGCTGGTAAATTCTGACCGGCTTGTCTTTGCCCTTGACCCGCACGCAATCGAGTTCAAGATAGACAAAGTCGGGCACCGCCGCCCGGGTGAACTCGCTCACGATCATGGATACGCCATATTCCTTGGTCAAGCTTTCCAGACGCGAGCCCAGGTTGACCGCATCGCCCATCACGGTATAGGCCAGGCGAAACTCCGAACCCATATTGCCCACCGTCATTTCACCGCTATTGATGCCAACGCCGATTTTGATCGGTGGCCAGCCCTTGGCCTTGAATTGCTCCTGCAAGGCTTCCAGACTGGCGATCATGTCCAGCCCCGCCATCAGTGCGTGCCGGGCGTGTTGCTCGTCGTGCACAGGCGCACCCCAGAAGGCCATGATCGCATCGCCCATGTATTTGTCGATGGTGCCGCGATGGTGGTGAATCACGTGCGTCATCGGGGTCAAAAAATGGTTCATCAATTGGGTAAGCTGCGTCGGATCGAGCCCCTCGGAAATGGTGGTGAAACCGCGCACGTCGGAGAACAACACCGTCAGCTCCCGGCTCTCGCCCGCCAGGCTGTAGGCGCCAGGATCT
>Ga0209638_1001453_pt1 | contig 15186 bp, 22 predicted proteins | sample BarGraNGADG00211_FD_184490 | JGI IMG/M metagenome (GOLD analysis project Ga0209638, IMG submission 184490) | Arctic peat soil microbial communities from Barrow, Alaska - Barrow Graham LP Ref core NGADG0002-211 (SPAdes) (version 2) | ecosystem: Environmental > Terrestrial > Soil > Wetlands > Peat... | reverse complement strand
CGGGGTGCCGACCGAGATCCTCGGCAAGCCCGGGACTATCTCGCCGATCGAGTTCGAGCTCATCAAGGCTCACGCCGAGGCGGGATACCAACTCGCCGTTTCCGCGAACATGGAGGAACCGATCCCCGAGTTGATCCACCAGCATCACGAGCGTTGCGACGGTTCCGGCTATCCGCGTGGGCTTGTAGGCGACCAGATCCTGATGGGGGCCAAGGTGCTCGCCGTGGCCGACGTGGTCGAGGCGATGATGTCGCATCGTCCCTACCGGCCCGCGCTCGGGATCGATGCGGCGCTGGCCGAGATCGAACGGGGCGCCGGACGCCTCTACGACGTCGAGGTATCGAGGGTGTGCGTCGCGCTCTTCCGAGAGCGCGGGTTCGAGTTCTCGGCGTAGTCAACGCCGCGATGTCATCCGTCGCTCCTTCGGATAGCTCGCGAGCCGCTCCTGTGGTCAGGCGCAGCCGGGTCCGTCCGGCGTGTCAACGTGGTGTCAACAGAATGGGCCGAATCTGGGTCCACGTACCCGTAATGACAGCGAAATACCCCCCGACCTTTGCGCAGGTCAGGGGGCATATCGTGTACTGAGAGCGACTAGCGTGGAAACCGCCGGGGCTCCCTCAGCCCCCGCTGCCATACCGATCGCCGTCGCACAGGGCTCGCGGAAGGTTCGCGCTGGCACATGGTCCCGGCCCACGCTCTGGCGGGGACGCTTGCCATCGGCTGGCTGCCGCAAGACCGGAATCCGGGCCGTGGCCGAATCGTCGAGGAACTCGCCATCGGCGGTTCGCACGCGTCGCCGGAGCCGTCCTTCCTCGACGGATCCGAACTCCCCGCGCTTGCGCCCTGAGCCGCAAGCGCTTGTCAGGCAGTTCACGCGCCTTCCGCCTCCCGCAGTACGGCCAGCTTCTGGCGGATCGATCCGAGGTGGTATGCGACGTGCGCTATCGCGCCGACCGCCTCGCCGAAGGCGTCGTCACCCGCGACGGCTCCCGACTCGATCGCCGCGCGCAGACCGCGGTACTCCTGCCGGAGCCGCTCGACCAGAAGCGACCACGCCACGGCGTCGACGGACGTCACCCGCCAGCTCGCGTCCTAGTCCTGCGGTGTCCGGTCCCCCGCTATCCAGTCCGCCGAAGCGCGCATGGCGAAGGCGACATGATGGACGTGAGCGGCGACCGAAGTGCCCGCGACGATCCGCGAGGCGTCCGTGGCGTCAAGGCGAGAAGCGAGCCGAACAGCCCGCAGTCGGGGCGATTGTCGACGAAGTATGTGGCCGGCCTGGTCGCGCCTTCCGCGGCCTCGTCGAGGACGGCGAGCAGACGCTCGATGATCGCACGAGCCTCGAGTCCGGGCATCCCGATCCTCCAACCCCTGCGCAGACCCTGCTGTTCGGCGGCCGGCTCGGCCTGACGCGCTGCGCACCAGCGACGCTCGGACGCGACGGGACGAGTGTAGCTCAGCTCGACCGACGCTCAGTGCCCCGAGATCACGCGGCGCGGGTTGCCGGCAGCCGTGACGCCCGGCGGGACGGACCTCGCCACCACGCTGCCCGCGCCGATGACGACGTCGCAACCGATCTCGACGCCGGGCAGCACGATGACGCCGCCCCCGAGCCAGGACCTCGCGCCGATCGAGATCGGGAGGGCGGACTCCAGCCCACGCGTGCGCTCGAGTGCGTCGCGGGGATGATCCGAGGTCAGCAACTGAACGCCCGGACCGATCTGCACGTCGTCACCGAGAGTGATGGACGCAGCGTCCAGGAAGATGCAGGCCATGTTGACGTACACACGGGAGCCGAACCGGATGTGTGCTCCGTAGTCGCAGTTGAACGGGGGTTCGACCCAGCAACCGGCGCCAACCTCACCGAGCAGCCGCCGAAGCACCCGATCCGGTTCCTCAGTGTCATCAGGATCGAGCGTGTTGAACTGCCGGATGAGACGCCGCGCGGCGATGCGCGCCTCCACCAGTGCGAGATCACTCGCGTCGTAGAGCTCTCCGTGAAGCATCTTCTCGCGCTCGTTCACCAAGACCCGCCTTTCCCTCACGCGTGCCATCGCTCCGCCCGACGTGTTGAGTATGAGCGGCGCGGCTCCCCGCCCCGCCAACGTCCGTCGGCCCCTACGTCCTTGAGGGCAGTTCACGATCGACCTGGGACATGCGTCCCACCCGGTCTCCGAGCGCATGCACCGCTTCTCGGGCTCGCCCCCGTACTTCATGCAGCCCCAGTACTGCATCCGCGCAGCGCTGAGGAGCCGATGGGCGTTGGCGGCGCGTGCCCGCTCGCACGCGGCGACCGCCTCTTCCTTGGAGACATCCACAGCGCGACCCTCCCCGCCGATGCTGCCGTCGGTCAACGCTCCGTCACCTCGACACGACCCTCACCGACGGTTTCCATCGGGGCTCATCTCCGGGCGATCCATCATGTCCACATGATATCGCGCGTGTATCCGGATGCGGGTGCCGTGGGCCGTGGACGCCTCGGGCGGTGCCCCGTGCCGGCGAGCAGCGCAGACGAGAGCACCTTCGAACTCCTGGAGCAGATGAGGATCATCCCGCTGCTGTACGACGTCGACGGTGACGTGGTCGAGTTCGCGGACCTCGACGACGTGCTCTCGCGCAATCCACGAGCGTAGGCCGGACAGGCACCTTGCGATCGCGCTCGTCGGACGGATGCCCCAGGGCCCGGTCGCGTCCCATGCCACCGCGGGCCGAGTCCGGCAGAGGCCGGTCCGTTGACAACTATAGCGTTTGACGATATAACGGTCCCCGATACATCGACCACCGATACGTTGTCGTTCGATCCTCACAAGAAGGGCAGCCGGACATGCCCGATAAGACGCGCGGACCGCTGACCGAGACGGTCTTCTACGTACTGCTCGCGCTTCACACGCCGCTGCACGGCTACGGCGTCATGAAGTACGTGAATGAGATCAGCCATGGGCGGATCAACCTTGGCCCCGGGACGCTGTACGGCGCGCTGACCACGCTCACCGACAAGGGCTGGATCGCGCCCGTTCCCGGCGGCGCGGACGAGCGCAAGAAGAACTACGTCGTCACCGACGACGGGCGGAGCATCGTTGCGGCGGAACTGAAGCGCCTCGACGAGCTGTTGCGCAATGGGCGGCGCGTCGTTGGCGAGGAGTCGAGATGACCACGAAGACCGTCCACAAGCTCTACTGGGACTTCGAGAAGGAGGAACGCTGGCTGAACGAGATGTCAGCGAAGGGTCTCGACCTCGTCCGCTATCGCTGGGGCACGTACACGTTTAAGACGGGCGCGCCCGGTCAGTGGATCTACCGGCTCGAGCTGCTTCCGACGGATGTGCGCAAGCCCGACAGTCGGCAGTACCTCGACTTCATGTCCGAGACCGGTGTCGAGACGGTCGCCACCTACATGCGGTGGGTCTACTTCCGGAAGCCGGCCGCTGATGGGCCCTTCGAGGTCTTCTCCGACCTGGACTCGCGGATATCTCACTACCAGCGGATCCTAACGATGTTCGCGTCGGTCACGGCGGCGCTCCTGCCGATCACCGCGGTGAACGTCGTCAACGTGACTCGGAGCGGCAGCAGCCTTGCCTTCGTGCTCCCCCTCTTCGTGATCTACTTCGCGCTCGTCGCTACGCTCGCGACCCAGACGATCCGCTTGTCGCGGCGCGTCAGGGAGCTGCGCGAACAGAAGCGGGTGTACGAGTAACTGCGTGACCGCGTCCCCCGGCCCTTGTCCGCGGACAGCTGTTCGAGAACGCTCATGTCCCCACTCCCCTGCCGATGAGCATCGACGCGGGTTTCGGCCACCCTCCTGTTCGGCTAGGCCGAGGCCCATCCGCCGTCGATCGGAATGATCGCACCATTGATGTGCTTGGCCTCGTCCGACGTCAAGAAGAGCGCCAGTTCTGCGATGTCGAGCGGCTTGAGATACGCGGGGATGAGCGCTTGGTACTGCTGGTACCGAGCCGCTCCGGCCGCGTCGATGTGGGCGCTGTCGATGCTCTGCTGGATGTTCGTCTCGACGGCGCCGCACGCCATGGCGTTGCAGCGGATGCCATCGAGCGCATAGCGCCAGGACGTGGAGCGCGTGAGGCCCACGAGCCCGTGCTTGGACACGGTGTAGGCGGCCCCGGCCGCGCCGCCGCCCATGGCCGCGGCGGACGCTGTGTTGACGATCGAACCGCCACCGCGCGCGATCATGATGGGGATGGCCTTGCGCGTCAGGTACATAGGTCCGTCCAGGTTGATCGACATGACCCGGTCCCACACCTCGTCGTCCAGCTCGGCAACGCCCTGGAACTGGTCCATCACTCCGGCGTTGTTGCACAGGATGTCGAGCCCGCCATAGGTGGTGACTGCGGCTTCGATCAGTCGCTCGCAGTCCGCCTTCTCGGCGACGTTGCCCTGCACCCCGGTGATCTCACCCCCGGCCGCGCGCACCTCGGCCACGACCTCCTCGAGCGCACCGGCGTGCCAGTCGGCGGCGATCACCTTGGCACCCTCCGCGGTGAACAGGTTGGCCATGGCGCGCCCCATGCCGGAAACCGCGCCTCTGTCGTTGTGCCATCCATGAGGACGAACCTCGCCACGAAGACAACCCCCATCCGTGGCGACTGGGTGGTTCGAATATCTCCGCAGGGGCGACGACCTAACATGTCAGGCACGGGCAGCGCCCAGAGGCTCCTACGACGTGCTCACCGCTACCTTGGGCTCCGCCGCGTCCAGCGCCTGGGCCAAGTCGGCGATGATGTCGTCCGGGTGCTCGCCGCCGACGCAGAGACGCACCAGGTTGGGCGGGATGCCGGCCAGCGACCGTCCCTGCTCCCCCTGCTGCTGGTGCGTCGAGATGGCGGGGATCGTGGCCACGGACTTGACGCGGCCGAGGTCGGTCGCGCGGAAGATACGTTGCAGCGCGTCGAACACCCTGCGCGCCGCCGGCGCCCCGCCCTTGACGCAGAAGGACATGAGGTGCCCGTAGCGGTTCACCGGACTGCCGTACTGGAGATCGTGCTCGCTGTCGACCAGGTACATGTACCGGCTGGCGAGGGCGTGGAGCGCGTGGTCGGACAGGCCCAGGTAGTGGACCTGTTCCACCTGCGGGTGACCGTCGAGGAACTCGGCGACCTGCATGGTGCTGCGGCTGAAGAGGTCGATCTTGGACCTGAGGGTGCGCAGGTCGTTGAGCGCGAGGATGGCGTTCATCGGCGAGAGGTTCGGGCCGTTGTCCCGGTTCGGCAGCAGCTTGAGGTAGGTGGCGAAATCGGCCTTCATCTCCTCCGACCCCCGACGGCTCACGAGGCCCTTCCGCGCGATGACCGCTCCGGCGATGGCGAACCCGGACGAGGCCATGGTCTTGGTCACGGACTGGACCACGATGTCCGCGCCGTGGGCGAGCGGACGGAGCAACGCGGGGGTCGCCACGGTGCTGTCGACGATGAGTGGAAGCTCATGTGCGTGAGCGATCTCTGCCACCGCGGCGATATCGAAGAACGACTGCCCGGGGTTCGACGGCAGCTCACCGTAGAGGAAGCGGGTATCGTCGTCGATCTTCGACTCCCACTCCTGCAGGTCGGTCGCGTCCACAACCCAACGGCACTCGATGCCCCGCGCCGCCATCTTCTGCACGCTGAACTGCTGGAAGGTCCCGCCGTACACCTGGCACGTGGAGACGAAGTTGATCGGGCGGCCCGGGTTCTTCGCGTCGACCGCAAGGAAGGGTTCGGTCGCGCTGGCGATGGCCGACATCCCCGAGGAGGTGGCACAACAGGAGGTCTCGGCGTCCAGATCGTAGCCCTCCAGCAGGGCGAGCGTCTGCTCCAGGTAGTAGAGGCTGGGGTTGGCGATCCGGGAGTAGGCCCAGCTCGGGATCTGGTAGGAAAGCGCCGCTTCCATCTCGTCCGAGTCGCGGTAGCCCTGCGAGGAACTCAGGTAGATCGGCTCGATGATCGATCCCTGGTTGTTCTCGATCGCCTCGCGCATGGTGTAGAGACCGTGGACCGCGATCGTATCGAACCGGCAGGCGCGCATGGTCGCACGTTCGGCCTCGTGCCGGGCCGCCGCTTGCCGTGCGGCGGCGATGTAGCCGGCCACGCCCGGAGAGTTCACTTCGTCGGTCATCGGTTCAGGCCTCCTGATTCGGTGGTTCAGCCCAACATCGGACGTGTGATCCTCGTGCCGATCCCCGCCATTGTGAACCTCGCACGACCCGGGCGCGTGATGTCAGCGTAACCGCTTCCAGTGCGAGCTGGAAGCGGTTGCTAAGTGGGCGCTCGCAGGCTCAGACGCGGCCCGCCGTGATGTACACGCCGACCGCCGCGAGCACTCCGGCGAACCACGGCACGACCCTGTGGAGCCGCAGCACCCAGAAGGGCGCCGAGTCGCTCGCGCTCACAACCGCACCGCTGGCGAAGGAAGCGATCACGAGCAGGCCCGCGACCCAGATGACGATCGACTCGCCCGTCGACACCGCCCCGATGCGCATCGGCTCGTAGACCGTCACCGCGATGATGATGACCGCAGCGAGGGCGACCAGCTTGTGGACCGTCTGCAGAGCAACACCGTAGGGACGCCCCGCGCTGGTGAGCCACCCTCCGGTGCCGAAGACGACGGCCGCGCAGAGGATGAGCCCGATCGCACGCAACTGGATCGCCGACATGCGCCCTCCCGTGTTGTGACCTTGTGTCGATGTGCTTCACGAAGTAGAGCCACGTAGCTTGTTCCCGCCGCAGCGGGTCGACCCTCCGACCCAGTGCTGCTCCCGCTGTCAGTCATACCCTGGCCGAGCGCCTCTCGCGACGGATCACGCGAAACGGGTAGAACTGCGCGCGGTTGCGCCGTAGGCTGGCTGCACACGTCCGATCAAGGAGAAGCGCGTGAACCACGTGTACGCCCCCGGCTGCGCCCTCATGCTCTACAAGCCCCACCTCGCCGAGAGGGTGCTCGCCCACCTCAACGCGGACGACGCGGTTGTGACGAGCCTCCTCACCTGCTGCCGGCACGAGCCGCATCTCGAGCCGGGCTCGGTCGTCATCAACACGTGCGCGGGCTGCGACCGCCGCTACCGCGAACTCTACGAGGGCGTCTCGACCATCTCGCTCTGGGAGGTCTTGGCCACCAGCGACACGTTCGACTTCCCTGACTACCATGGTGCGGAGATGGCGATCCACGACGCGTGCCCGACGCGCACCGAGGAGCGGGTCCATGTCGCCGTTCGCGCGCTGCTCGACAGGATGAACATCGTCGTCATCGAGCCCAAGTCGACCCGAACGCATGCGGTCTGCTGCGGCGACAGCTTCCTCGGTGAACTGCCCGTCGACCGCGTCAAAGACTTGATGGCCAAACGCGCGGATTCGATGCCCCGGGAGGATGTTGTCGTCTACTGCGTCTCCTGCGTCAAGGCGATGCACATCGGCGGCAAGAGGCCCCGGTATCTTGTCGATCTGCTCTTCGCCGAGGACACGGCGCCGGACGTCTTCGAGCCCACCGCCTGGCATGCGATGCTGGACGAGTTCATCGCCGCGCACTAGGGCGCGGCCCGCGACTCAGTCCGCGCGCGTGGGGTGCACGACCGATGTGACGGCTTCCGGCATCGCCGATGCCCGGAATGGTACTCAGACCGGGGCCGTCGGGCGACAGCCCTCACCGAGTCAACTTGAGTCCGCTCGCTGTCCTGACCACGAAGAACCTCATGAGATCGCCAGATGGGACTCGAAACGTGATGAGCCCGGGCGTGGGGTTGTCGCGAGTCAGTTGGGCGAGCCTCTCCAGCTCGGACGGGTAGAGCCGCTCGCCGCCGTCCGCAGGAGCAAGCCCCCCGTCTTCGAGCCGGTAGAACGCCAGTTCCTTGATCTCGACGGAGGCAGGGTCGTAGTCCGCATACGCGACGGCCTTGGCGACCCACTCGCGAACAGCCTCCGACGTGGGCTCCAGGAACATCGACGCGGCTTCGCCGGCGGCGCCTGACGCGATCGCGCGCTCGTAGGACCGGACGAGTTCCCGCGCTGCAGGCGCGTCTGCTTGCGTGACAGCGCCCTGAGTGTCGTGCGACTGCGACTGCGGGGCGGGAGCCGTACAGCCCGCAACCGCCAGGACGAGCAGAGCCGCTACCGACCATCTGAGCATCTTCATGTCGCGTGCCTCGATCCTATGGCCACACCCGACGTGTGGCGCGTCGGCAAGCCCGAACCGCGAGCCATCGAGCAGCGTGATCACATCGAGCGGATCGCCCGCCGCGGACCCCCAACGACGCCACCGTCGGCAGAAGGGCCCCGTTGCGGGCCTGCATGCGTGCGGTCACGGATCTACATGCTGTCGCTACTCATCTTCCTCTTGAACACGACGATCGCGATGCCAGCTACTGCAACCGCGTATCCGATTACCCACCAAAGATGCGGCAGGATCGAAGCATAGTCTCCGGCAATGGCTGCTCTGGTCGCGTCGACGGCATGAGCAAAGGGGAGCAGATACGCGATCGTCTTGAATGCACCGCCCACCAGATTCAGGTCGAACCAGGTACCGCTCAGCCACGCGGCGACATTGGTCAAGAGCGCGCCGCAGATAGCGCCGACCTGCTTGTCGGTGAACACAGTCCCCGCCAGGAGCCCGATGCCGATGAAGAGAATGGCTGTGGGAATCAGTACCGCAAGCGCGAGCAGCACGTTCGCGTTCACCGACAACCCGAGGAAGAAGGATGTGACGAAGCATATGGCACTCTGGGCGAGCGCTATCGGCAAGAGCGGCAGAACGTATCCGAGAATGAAGTCGGACGCAGAGAGCGGCGAAGCGAACAAGCGCATGAGGAACGACGTGGTTCGGTCTTTGGCGATCAATGTCCCAGAGAACAGTGACATGAATGAGAGGCCGAAGACCGCCACCCCCGGAGACAGTCTCGCGATCCGGAACAAGCTGACGGGGATATTCGCCTGAATGGCAGACAGCAGGAAGAGCAGGACCACTGGGAAGCCGATACCGAAAGCCAAGTTCAGAGGGTCTCTCAGGAGTTCCTTGCGGTTTCGTGAAGCGAATGCCAGGAACCTCATGCGCGCACCCCTGGCTCCGTGGCAAGTGAGACGAAGGCGTCCTCAAGTGTCCGAGTCCCCGTCTTGGACATGAGTTCTGCAGACGTTCCGACCGCCTTCAATTCGCCCTCCGACATGATCCCGATCCTGTCCGAGAGGGCTTCCGCCTCTTCCATGTAGTGCGTCGTGAGTACGATCGTGACCCTCCCCTTCAGTTCCTCGATTGCAGCCCACAGCTCTCGCCGTGCGAGGACATCAAGGCCAAGCGTTGGCTCATCGAGGAACAGGATCTGCGGATCCGAGATGAGCGCCATCGCGATACTGAGCCGACGCTGCATACCGCCCGATAGCGTCTTGGCCCTGTCTCCGGCGACTCCTGTCAAGCCGAAGACAGACAGCATCTCATCTGCCTTGGTCCGTGCGGCTCTCTTGTCGCTGCCGTAGATCTGGGCGATCAGTTCGAGGTTCTCTTTGACGGACAGGTTGGGAGCCACCGCAGTCTCCTGCGGCGAGACGTTCGTCTTCTCTTTGACCGCACCCGGTGCCGAGAGGACGCTGTCCCCCAACAGGAACGCGTCGCCGCTCGTGGGCCGGCTGAGGCAGGTCAGCATCTTGATGGTCGTCGTCTTCCCCGCGCCGTTGACGCCGAGCAGCGCGAACAGTTCACCCTGCTCCACAGACAGGTTGAGTGCGTCCACTGCGATCTTTGCGCCGTACTTCTTCGTCAGATCGGTCGCCTGGATGGCCGCCGTCATCGGTCCTCCTCCGACCGCTCCTGCGCGCTGAGGATGTCTTGAGCGAACTGCTTGAACAATTCATTCTTCACGATCGCGATCCCCTGCGCCTCATCACCGAGCACCAAGAGGGTGTCACCGGCCTTGATGTCGAAGACGTCGCGCGCCTCCTTCGGGATGACGATCTGCCCCCTCTCGCCGACCTTCACGGTGCCGAAGATGTACTTGCCGTCAGGACCCTTCATCCGCGTCTCCTTCGCATCCCGGAAGTCCGTACCGGTCACACTCATCATTCTATGCGTGTGAATCCTACTTCTCATACACGCATGACGCAACCAGTATCTGGAACGGTTCCGTACGCAAGGGAAGAGTCCCTGAGACGCGCCATCCGCTGGAAGCCCCTGCTGTGCCTGGGCGATGGTGCACCGTCCCTGCCCCGATAGATGAGGAAGAACCTGGCGGACCAGCGAATCACACCCGGCTTGAGATCGTCATCGTCGTAGTAGGTCCAGTCGTCCAAGAAGGCGAGCCCGGCGCCCGGACCTCCGTCTCCCGGCAGTCCGCGAGACCGGACTGGAAGACCACGTAGTGGGAATACTGGACCCAGCGCGTCGCATCCGTCGCGAGACTTGACGCAATCCGCGTTGCCAGAGGTCGAAAGGCCGTTCATGCGCCTTGTCCCCGGTCATGCGAGGTGTATGCGACGATGAGTCTGGGACTTCCAGGATGAGAACATGAAGAAGGATGAGAGCATGAAGGAGTCGGGCGCGAGCGAAGGCCAGTCGGCATCGGAGCTCATCTCGAAGAGGATCGCCGAACTCGGGGACTGGCGCGGGGAAGCCCTCAGCAGGACGCGCAAGCTCATCAAGGAAGCAGACCCGGACGCCGTCGAGGAGTGGAAGTGGGGGCGCACTCCGGTCTGGTCGCACGACGGGATCATCTGCACCGGCGAATCCTACAAGGATGTCGTGAAGCTCACCTTCGCCAAGGGCGCGTCTCTGGAGGATCCGGCCCGTCTCTTCAACTCGAGTCTCGACGGGAACGTACGCCGCGCCTGCGACATCCACGAAGGAGAAGTGGTTGACGAGGTCGCCTTCAAGGCGCTCGTTCGCGAAGCGGTCGCCCTCAACAGTCTCGGCAAGTCGAAGCCTTCGAAGAAAGCGAAGTCCTAAGGGATTCCGCCCCTGAACAGGTCCGACATCGGGGCGGCGGAGGTGTCGTTCCGCCCGAGCGTAGCCGGGTTGAAGATGGCCTCGACAGTCGCAAGGAGCGATGTGGACTTGCCGGCGGGCCATTGGCGAGTCGTCGCCTTCCCGGACAGAGTCGCGATCGGGCACCTCCGCGGAGCCGCCGATCATCCAGAGCGCGCCTCTTCGACCGCAGGCCTCGCTATGCCCCGGTCAAGAAGGCCGGGTGACATGACACCTCGCCGACTGGTGCGTCCCCGGACATGGAAAGACAAAGCACGTTCTCATCGGGGACACCTTCCCACGCGATGCCAGGGTACTGCCGGAATCCGAAGCGACAGTAGAAGGCAGGATCTCCGACCAAGACGCACCCGCGGGCCCCACGGGAACGCAGCGCGTCAAGGTCAGTCTCGACCAGTGCACGCCCGATACCCTTTCCTTGGTGATCCGGAAGGACTGCCACCGGCCCGAGCAGGAACCAGCCCGATGACGCACCACCGATGCTGGCCGTCGAGAACGCGATGTGACCCACGACTTCGCCATCGATCTCAGCCACCAGCGACAACTCCAAGGCGTCAGCTGCGCGCAGGGCTTCCACGATGAGGTGCTCAGTCTGATGACTGAACGGATGGTGCTCGAAGGCCACGATGTTGACTTCACGGATGGCATCGTGATCCCGGAGCGTCTCAGGACGAATGATCATCCACATCACCCTTCATTGACTGGGCCCAATGTTGGGCGCTTCAGCGATGGAGCGCCCTTTCTATGCTACTCAGAGCCTACCCCATCCGCTGAAGGCCCTTGCTGGGCCGACCCCTGCCTGCCCCCGGATGAGGAGGTCGGCGGTAGACGCCGGAGTGCCTTCTCGTAGCCCGAGTCCGCCGTGTCGCCGAGGACGGGTGTGATCGACTCAGGCTCCTGGGGAGGATCCTGGTCGCCTTGAAGTACCTGCGCGATTCAATGGCACACCCGGCCCAGGGCTTCAACTCACGGCCTTCCTCACGAGCGCGGCGAGCTTCGCCTCTTCGGCGGCGGTCACCTTCTTCACCGCGAAGGCGACTGGCCACATGGCGCCTTCGTCGAGGTTCGCCTCGTGCTGGAAGCCGAACGTCGCGTACCTCGTCTTGAACTTCTGCGCGCTCTGGAAGAAACAGACGACTTTGCCGTCCTTGGCATACGCGGGCATCCCATACCAGAGTCTTGGCGAGAGAACCGGCGCGTTGGCTTTGACGATCACATGGAGGCGCTCGGCGATGGCGCGATCGGGTTCCGGCATCGCGGCGATGTCTGCGAGCACCTCGGCCTCGCCGTCGACCTTCGTCTTCTTCTCAGCCATAGTCGCTTCCTTTCTCAGTTGATCGGCTGTGAATGCGGACGCAACCACCTGCTCGAAGGAGTCCAGAGGACCTCCTGTTCTGCACTCCGATCGTTGTGTGTCACCGAACGTCGGGCGCTTGAGCGGCGCGCCTTGCGCTCGGAGTCCGACCGAACGGCTGTCGCGTCAGGTTGATGCGCTTGTCACGCGTCTTGCGACAAGCTCCGAGCGCGGATGTCCGCGTCCGTTCATAGAGGATCGTGTCCAAACGACTGCTACCCGTTTGGCGAGCGGGCATGTGCTGCAAGACCTCGCGCACTTCAGGGGGGCGTGCTCGATCGCCCAGCGCCACGCGAAATCCGCCGGAAGCAGCCCAGCCTGGCGGGCGCTAGTCCCGAAGTATCCTGTCCAGTTCGGTCGGGTCCGCCGTCAGAGAGACGTCGCCGCAAGTGGGGCAAACGGCGGCTTTGACACCGCAGCGGCCTGCTGAAGAGATCCGCTTCCCTTTCGACAGCTCGACCCGATACACACTCTGTGCGTAGACGCTCAAGTCCTCGACTAGCTCCGAATCACACTTCGAGCACTTTCGCATCATGTACTCCTAGAATCGCCGGATAGTCCGCGCATTCAGCACGGTGAAGAGCGAGAGTGAGCCAGCGTCATCGCAGTCGAGCCATCCAGGATCGGGGATCAGGCCCCGTACCGTTGAATCCTCTGCGGGCGCCGGACGAGGAAGTAGATCAGTGCACCGATCACATGAGTGAGCAAGATCACCAGCATCCAGATGATCTTGTCGTTTCCCTCGGACGGTTCCTTTGTTGCACAGTCGATGAGCATCCAGACCCACAGGACCGTCCCACCGATCCCGAACAGAAAGAAGATCAGGAAGGACCGCAAACCAAGTACTCCCACGCCTCTTCGCCCCCTTGTTCTGTCGAACGTGTCAGGCATGAGCGGCGGCCCATGACTCTCGTCGGTCTAGCGCTCGCGCCATCCGCTCGATGCCTTGGTTAGGCTGGCTGTAGCGCGGCGACTTCCTTGAGCACGACCGCGCAGGCGATCGCGTAGATGACCGCCGTGGCAGGCGCGGTCAAGGCGTGCGACACCGACGGCCCCATCAGCGCCACCACGACGGCGAGCACCGGGACCACGATGCCCAGGAAATAGTAGCCGCGGCTTTGGTACAACCATCCGTATGGCAGGAAGTGCGAACCGAACAGCACGGCCATCACGAACGGCAGCCATACCGGAAGGACGAGGTAGCACAGGATGATGATGGGCCAGTAGAAGAGTTGGACGACCGCAAGGATCCCCCCGAGGTCGCTTAGGGGAGGCTGCTTGGCCATGACGTCACCGTTCAGCAGCCGCGAGACCAGAATCCCGAGCGGGAAGACCAAGCCCGTGGCCACCATGACCATCAGGCCGCCGAGCTTGAGAGGAACGAGATAGAACACCGCGCTTGCCGCGATCCAGAACACCGTGCCTGCGATGGGCAGGCCGATGCCCTTCTTAGTGACGGCCGAGAATCCCTGGCGATCGAGCATCGTGTGCCCTTCAGCATTGTTAGGCTCAGCCTGACGTGTTGGGCATAGCCTGCACGACGCTTGCACGCCCGCAACCTCAGCCTACCTCACGGGTGCCTTGTCGGGTTGAAGCGCTTGCAAGGCACATGCTCCCCGCACTAGCGCTGGCGCGCCGTACGACGAAAGGCAAATGCCAGCAGCAATCCCGAGATCATCAAGGTGAGCCAGCCGATGGAGATGGCCGTGACCTCGAACCGATACTCAAGACCGAAGCCGAAGTACCACGACATCCCCACGAAGGCTGCGATCATCAGCGCGGAGGAGACCAGATACACCCACCGCGTGACCCGCTCAGGACGCGACGAACCGAGCGAGAGAGCGAGGAACGCGAAAGACAGGCCCAACACCAGGAAACCGAGCTCCTGAAGAGCGATGAAGACGCCGTGAGGGTTGTACTGGGAGAGGATGGCGAGCCCGTCCAACTCGCCTCGCAGAAGCGCTGGCTGCACGGTGCGCAGCTGGATGAAGTAGTCCATCCCGATGACGGTGAAGGCGACGGTCGCGAGGGATAGCCCGATCGTGCCGAAGACCTTGCGATCGTCCACCGCGCGCTGGCGGACGCATGCGGCGAGCACGAGGAAGGCCAGCATCATCAGTAGCGCGAGGTACATCCACACGAAGTCGCGCGGCACGAATCGTGCCGCGGCGGCGTAGGGATACGGGATGGCGCTTCCGGGTGCGGCGAAGGGACCAGTCCGTGGTGGGGTCGTGGCGGCCACGCCGAAAGAGACAGCGGCCATGACGGCGGTCAGAATCGCCGCCCAGAAGCCAACGCGGTCCGTCAGGCTCGTACGGTCGGTCACCATCGATGGATTGTCCACTCCCCTCCCCTCGCTTCCGCGCTCGTTCGGGAGACCCCGCGCGAACCTAGTCGCGATGGAGGTCCGACTGGCGGGCCCGCCCGATCGGCAGGATATCGTCTGAGGTGCCCCCCATCGGGTCGTGCTTCTTCCCCCAGCGATCCATGGCGAGGAAGAGGACGACGGCGCCGATTGCCGGAAGTGCCATGATCAGGATCACAAACAGCCAGTCCACCGCGCCACCTCTTCGTCCTCAGGTTCTCCCGAACGTTGGGCGCGTAACCCGCGCGCCGATTCCCCCACCATTGTGCGCTCGCGAGACGCATCGGGTTGACGCGCTTGCCAGGTAGGCGGACTAGGAGCGGTGCTCCCCGCGCAAGCCGATGATGCCCGCGAAGATGACCATCTCAAGCAAGGCAAGGACCGTCCATCCAAACCTCCGCGTACCGCGAGATCGACCGGCCCGCGCGACAAAGACGCCGATCGCGGACCCCGCTCCGGCCAGCGACATCGCACGCGCCGCCGGATGATCAGCGAAGAACCTCGCCGGACCTTGCAGACTC
>Ga0209638_1001452_pt1 | contig 15186 bp, 19 predicted proteins | sample BarGraNGADG00211_FD_184490 | JGI IMG/M metagenome (GOLD analysis project Ga0209638, IMG submission 184490) | Arctic peat soil microbial communities from Barrow, Alaska - Barrow Graham LP Ref core NGADG0002-211 (SPAdes) (version 2) | ecosystem: Environmental > Terrestrial > Soil > Wetlands > Peat... | reverse complement strand
CCACCCCTGCCCGTTCTACCTGCTCGACGAGGTCGAAGCCGCGCTCGACGACGCCAACATCGGCCGCTTCGTCGAGCTCCTTCGCCGCTACGCCGACCGAGCCCAGTTCGTGGTCATCACACACCAGAAGCGCACGATGGAGGCTGCCGACCTGCTCTACGGCGTGACGATGAGCGGCGACGGCGTCTCACAGGTCGTCTCGCGGCGGACGCCGCGAGAGCCGGAACTGGCGCTGGCGACCGCCTAGCTTCCTCGGCCGGCGGCCCCAGTCGCCCGCGCGCGACCGGTCGCCCGGAGCCGCCTGACGCCGCTGAGCGCACTTCGCTCTACGGGGCCGTGCTGAAGCACTGTCCCCTCCGGCGAAGCACACCCAGACGGCGCCCCGAGAAACCTAGAACAGCTGATTTGGATTCAATACGGTCCGCGGTTTCTAGAGGTCTCCCTCGACTACGCTTGCGCCGATGAGCCGAACCTGGTCAGAGCTGCTGGGCGAGCCGGAGCGCCCCGCCGAGGCCGCTGAGGAGCGGCGAGGCTTCATCTCCCGCCTGCGCGACTCGCTGGGCAAGAGCCGCAAGGCGCTCGTCGGTCAGATTGCCGCCGCCGCCTTCGATCCCGGCGACGATCTGGCCTGGGAACGGTTGGAGGAGGCGCTGATCGCGGGCGACGTCGGTGTGCCCGCGACCGCCGAGCTGGTGCGGCGGCTGGAGGCGCGGGTGGAGGTGCTCGATCTGGGCCAGGCGCTGGCCGAGGAGATCGCCCTGTTGATGGACCGGCCGGGCGGCTTCGATCTTTCCGCGCAGCCGAGCGTAATCCTGGTCGTCGGGGTCAACGGCACCGGCAAGACGACGACGATCGGCAAGCTGGCCCGCGTGCTGCACGAGCACGGTCGCAGCGTGCTGGTCGCCGCGGCGGATACCTACCGAGCCGCCGCCGAGGAACAGCTCCAGATCTGGGCCGAGCGGGCGAATGCCGACTTCGTCGGCGGTGAGAAAGGGGGAGACCCGGCCGCGGTCGCCTTTGACGCGATCGAGGCCGCCACGGCGCGCGGGCACGACGTGGTGATCGTGGACACCGCCGGGCGCCTGCATACGCAGACCAACCTGATGGAGGAGCTGGCCAAGGTTCGCCGCGTCATCGCCGCCAAGCTCGAGGGCGCCCCGCAGGAGACGCTGCTCGTGATCGACGCCACCACCGGCCAGAACGGGCTGCAGCAGGCGCGCCTCTTCGCCGAGGCGGCCGGCGTGACCGGTGTCGCCCTGACCAAGCTCGACGGCTCGGCCAAGGGCGGCGTCGCGGTGGCGATCGCCTACGAGTTGGGCCTGCCGGTCAAGCTGATCGGCCTGGGCGAGCAGCTGGACGACCTGCGCCCGTTCGATCCGGGCGACTTTGCTCAGGCGCTGGTGCGAGGGTAAGCGCGGCCGCCCGTGTTTTGGCGCCCTGGGGCACCCCCAGCAATAACGCTATCCAGAGCGGACGCACGCATCTGTGCCGAAACGGTGTCAAAACTCGAACGGCGCGGTTGCGCGCGTGTAATGAATCGCCGCCTTCCCGGGATGTAGGGACGTAGGATCGAACCCCTGGACGGAGGAGCTCGGATGAATCGCGATCCGAAACAGTCAGGCGATCAGCTGGACGCATTCCTGAAAGCCGGCGACCCGGTCGAGCCGTCGGCTCTCTCCGGTGACGGGATCGAGAGCGCATTGGACGAGATCGGCGCCGAGATCACCGGCCGGTCGCGCCAGACGAGCTCTCGGTGGACGCGCCGGCTTTCGATGAGCAAGCCCCGTGCGGCGCTATTGATCGGGTTCGCGACGATCGGCATCGGCGCGGCGGTGGCGGGTGGCTCCCAGCTGGGCGCGCGAACGGGCATCTTCCAGCCGACCCCACAGCAGATTGCCAAGGTAGCCAAGGCGAGCCCAGAGAAGGCGAAGAGAATGCAATCTGACTTGAACGCGGGTGGCCCGGGCGAGGCTCTCAACCCTGCCGGGTCAGATTTCCGCGCGGTGGCGCTTCAGGTCGCCTCCGACATCCCCTGGCCCACTGGATACGAATCGTGGCGCGATTTTCTCATTTCCGACGAGATACGCATGAGTGGCGGCGGATCGTTGGAATCGAGCGGCGCCCTTCACGGATGGTTCGCCATGAGCGCTTTCTACGCCTGGGTGCTGGCGTGGCGCCACGCTGAGATCGCCGGCGATACCGAGGCTGTCGCGCGTGCTGCGAAGGTGATCTCCGAGGCGCCGCGTTGGAAGGCCGTTACGGACGAGGACAAGAAAGATAAACCGCTTACGAAAAACCATCACCGCTCTCGCCGCTCTCCATCCTCCTTGTTCTCCTGGATGCTGCCTTACCGGGACGCGGTCCTGGCCGGCGATCGCGCCCGGGTCAAGCACCTACTGGTGACCGGTTTCTACGGAGGCATGCCGCAGATCTACGATCCGGCCTGGAGAGCGCTGGAAGATGATCATCCCGAGTGGCGGACGCTCGCGAAGTACGAGCAGCAGCAGAAGTACGAGCAATACCTAGCGAGTAGGACCTCGTGAGCGAGCCGTACGAGCACCCGCGCGAGACCTTCGAGCAGCTCTTCCGCGACACCCGTACCGACCTACTCGCCTACATCCGGCGCCGGTCCCGAAACGCTGAGGACGCGGCGGACGTGCTCGCCGAGACCTTCCTGATCGCCTGGCAGAAACTGGAGAAGGTCCCGAAAGGCGAGCGGGCGCGCCTCTGGCTGTTCGGCGTCGCTCGCAACCTGCTGATGAAGGGCGCGAGCCGCCGCCAATCCGGGAACGCTCTTGCGGAACGCCTGGCCAACGAGCTGCGAAACGCGGAACCCGTTCATTCGACGGTCGAAGACGAGCGGCGCGACGCTCTGCGTGCAGTCCTGGCGGTGCTTCCCGTGAGGGATCGGGAGATCCTGACGATGACGGCCTGGGAGGGTCTGACTCCGAAGCAGATTGCCAAGGTCATGGGCACGTCTGCAAACGTCGTCCGAGTGCGTCTGCATCGAGCCCGAGCTCGCTTGAAACGACAACTCGAGCTCGAACGGCCGGTCACTCGCTGTAGCAAGCGCGTCACCGCCGAGCGCGACTGGTAAAGAGGGCGCGGGGCTCTCCCCGCCTCGGAGAGCGCGCACGCTTCTCCTGGCGCCTCCAGGGGCGCCCCAACAAAAACGCTACCCGGGCCGGACTCACGTATCTGTGCGGAAACGATGTCAAGACTCGAGCGGACGCTCTGCGGGTAGGGTCAGGCTCAATGACCGCTGCTGATCCTGCCGCCGAACCGACCGAGAGCCCGAAGCGCAGGTTCTCTCGGCTGCGCCTTCCCCGCCGCGGTCGCCCTTTGATCCGCCGCCGCTGGCTGCGCTGGACTGTGCGCGTGCTCCTCGGCCTGTTCGTGCTGGGCACCCTTTTCTCGTTCGCTTACAACCTGGCCACGAACGGCGATCAGAAGCCGGCCTCGGCACTCTATCCGGGCCCTTACGTTCAGATCGATGGGCGCGCGGTCGCCTACCGCCAGCTTGGCACGCAAGGCGCTCCGATTATCTTCCTGGGCGGCTTCGGCGAGCCGTCGTGGGTCTGGAAGCAGGTTCTGCAGAGGCTGGCGTTGGGTCACCGCGTCTACGCACTCGACCTGCCGCCCTTCGGCTACTCCGAGCGCAAGGGCCCCTACGGGCTTGAGGACTGGACGCGACTGGTGCGCGACTTCGCCGCTCACTTCAACCTGCGCCGTCCGATCATCGTCGGGCACTCGCTCGGCGCGGCCGTCGCGGTGAACGTCGGGCTGCAGGCGCCGGCGAACACGGCCGGGGTCGTTCTGCTCGACGGCGACGCGCTTCCGGTCGGCGGCCCGCACTGGATGGCGAACCTCTTCATCAATCCCTACTACACGACACTCTTTCGCCTCCTCACTCATTCCGACTGGCTCGTGCACAAGGTGCTCGTCGAGGCCTACGGTCCCGACCGGCGGCCGATCACCGGCGCGCAGGTAGACGAATTCGAGCGACCATTCCGCGTCCGGGGCACCGAGAAGGGCTTCCACGATCTCTTCCGCGGCGGCGTGCAGGGGCTAACGCTCGGTGACCTGCGGCGACTGAAGGTGCCGCGCATCGTCGTCTGGGGCCAGCACGACACGGTCGACGACATCAAGGCCGGACGCACCTCGGCAAAGGCGCTGGGCGTGAAGCTGATCGCGATCCCGCGCGCCGGCCACCTCTCGATGTTGGGTCAACCGGCCGCGGTTGCGAAGACGATCGCCTCGTTCGCGGCTCGGATCGAGCGGGCGCCGACCGGGAGCACGGTCAGCAAGCACTAGCGCCGACGGACTCTCAGGCTCTAACGCGCCGACCGACGAGACCGATCGCGATCGGTACGACGGCGATCAGCAAGAAGACGAGCTCCACCACGGCGAACCTACCAACCTGAAGCCCCCTGTGGGGCGCGGTCAAGATGAGCGCGTTTCTGAGCCCCCAGTACATAACAAAGGTGGCGATCGCGATCGATAGGCGCAGGTCACGCCAGCCGAGAACGAGCCAGCCGACGAGTAGGGCGGCATACGCCAATCCAACCCAGGGATTCGTGTAGAGGGCGGACCACTGCCAGCCCATGAGTGCGCCTAGCGCCGGCGCTGCGACTGCCCAGAAAGGAGAGCGTAGGTCGCGTGGTTCGTGCTTGCGTGGTCGAGCGAGCAGACAAAAAAGCGCAGGCAGCCAAAGCGTCAAGTGCACAACAGAACCGCTGCCTGAGCTCAAGTGGGTCGAAGACACGAGATACGTTCTCGACGCGAGCTCCCAGACCAGCACGAGCATGATCGGCGCCGCCCACCAACCACGGCTGAGAGTAAGCAGGATTAAGAATCCAGTTACCGCCGCGCCGACATCGAGTGCGTGTCCGTGGTAGTGGTTGTGGAAATGCACGAGAGTCGCTGTGGCGTCGTTCGCTGCGAGCCAGAAAAGGGCGTAGGCACCGAGGCGAACTCCAGCGCGCACGGAGCCTGCCGTTCTTGGTCCGCCCGCCATTAGCGATCGCTGTGCAACGCCGGCCCAGAACAGTCCGAAGAATTCACGTAAACGCGGACGCCAGCCGTCGCCGCCCTCGAGGATCGTCGCGATAACTTCCTCGCCGCGCTCCTCGCGGTATTGCTTCGGGAAGGCGCGCAGCGCGATCCGGTAGCTTCGCTCGGCTCCGCTCATGCCGGCCTCGGGTGCGCTTTTACGGGGCGGCGGCGAGCCGTGCTGGCGGCGACACCTTCCGGCTTCTGCACGACCGCCGCCGCCTTGCTCATGCGCTCGGCTTCGACTTCGAGCGCAGTGTGTCCCTCGTCCGTGAGGCGGTAGTAGCGGCGCGCCCGCCCGGCCACGATCTCCTGACCTTGCTCGATCACGAGACCTTCGCGGCTGAGCCGATCGAGTGCCCCATAGAGAGTCCCGGCGGTCATGTGGACGGCGCCTTCTGAGAGCTGCTCGGCGCGCTTGATGATCCCGTAACCGTGCAGTGGTCCGTCGAGCAGAGCGGCGAGGGTGAAGAAGGTCGGCGCACGCATCGAGCGAGAGAATATAACGGTGAACGTACTATGTCAAGGTGCCGGAGAAAGCGGGAGGTGCGCGCCTCATTTCGCTCGTGGTTCGGCACCTAATTCTGCGCCCGCCGCCGAACCACCCACCCGCGGGGTCGTTTTAATTTACCGTCCATCTGCGCCGAGAACGTCACACGATTGCGCCGATTGAGGGTCATAACAGCACGCGGTCCAGAGCTTCGTCCGAAAGTCTCGCCAGTACACTGACGCCCGATGCTCGATTCGCTCTCCGACAGGCTTCAGGGCATCCTCGGCGACCTGCGCAAGCGCGGCACGCTAGACGAGGAGGCGATCTCCCGCGCGATGCGCGAGATCCGCCTCGCCTTACTCGAGGCCGATGTCAACTTCAACGTCGTGCGGCAGTTCGTCGCCCAGGTCAGAGAACGGGCGCTGGGGCAAGACGTGCTGAAGAGTCTCACTCCCGGGCAGCAAGTGGTGAAGATCGTGCACGAGGAGCTGACGGCGCTGATGGGCGCCGGCGCCTCCGGGCTGGCGTTCGCGCCGCGCGCGCCGACGGTGATCCTGCTCGCCGGCCTGCAGGGCTCGGGCAAGACGACCGCGGCGGCCAAGCTGGCGCTCTTCCTGCGCAAGGAGAAGCGCAAGGCCTTTCTGGTCGCCTGCGACCTGCAGCGCCCGGCCGCGATCGACCAGCTCGAGCAACTCGGCGCGCAGATCCAGGTTCCCGTCTACACCCGCCGCGACACGACCGATCCCGTCGCGGTAGCGCGCGAGGGAATCGAAGAGTGCCTCCGCCAGGGCTGCGACGTGGCGATCGTGGACACCGCCGGCCGCCTGCACGTGGACGAGGAGATGATGTCGCAGCTGGCCGCGATCAGAGACGCCGTCAAGCCGCACAACGTGCTGCTCGTGCTGGACTCGATGACCGGCCAGGAGGCGGTAACCGTAGCCGAGGCGTTTGCCGAGCGAGTCGACTTCGACGGCGTCGTGATGAGCAAGCTCGACGGCGATGCCCGCGGCGGCGCGGCGCTCTCGGTCAAGGCCGTCACCGGCAAGCCGATCAAGTTCGTCTCGGTGGGGGAGAAGCTCGACCAGCTGGAGCTGTTCCATCCCGAACGCATGGCCTCGCGCATCCTCGGCATGGGCGACGTTCTCTCGCTGATCGAGCGCGCCGAGCAGGCGGTTGCGGTGGACGAGCAGGCCGAGATGGAAGAGCGCATGCTCAAGGGCCGCTTCTCGTTCGAGGACTTCCTGCGCAGCTACAAGATGATGCGGCGGATGGGCTCGCTCAAGGGCCTGATCGGCATGATCCCCGGGCTCCCCAGCCAGCTCAAGGACGCCGACGTGGACGAGAAACAGTTGGTGCGGGTCGAGGCGGTCGTGCTCTCGATGACGCTCGAGGAGCGCCGCCGGCCCGAGATCATCGACGGCAAGCGGCGGGCGCGCATCTCGCGCGGCAGCGGCACCACGGTGCAGCAGGTGAACCAGGTGCTGGAGATGCGCAAACAGATGGAGCGGATGCTGAAGCAGATGAACGCGGGCGGAAAGATGCGACTGCCGGGGCAGGTCGGCTCCACCGGGCCTACGAGAAAGTCGACCAAGGCGCGCAAAAAGCGCCGTCGCCGCTAAGGTTCGGCGAGGTTTTCCCGCGATTTTTCTGCACAATGAGGAGTCGGCGAAGCGAAGGCGCCTCGCCCGGAAAGGATCCAGATGGCAGTAAAGATGAGATTGACGCGGGTTGGGTCGAAGAAGAACCCGATCTATCGCGTCGTGGTTACCGACGCGCGCTCGCCGCGCGACGGACGATTCATCGAGATCGTCGGCCGCTACAACCCGCGCTCCGAGCCCTCGCTGATCGAGTTCGACGACGCCAAGGTGAAGAACTGGCTCAGCAAGGGCGTTCAGCCGACCGAGCCCGTCAGCCGCCTGCTCAAGATAAAGGGGCTCCTTGGCTGATTTCCTGCTCGAGACTGTGCGCCGGTTCGTCGAAGATCCCGGCGCCGTCTCGGTCGAGGAGCTGGAACGCGACGGCGACGCCGTGCTTCGGCTCACCGTCGCCGACGACGACCGAGGCAAGGTGATCGGGCGCCAGGGCCGGATCATCCGCTCTCTGCGAACGATCGCGCGCGCCGGCGGCGCGCGCGAGGGAAAGCGATACCTGCTCGAGATTGCCGAGTAAGAGTCCTCAGCTCGTCTCGATCGGGCGCGTCGGCAAGCCGCACGGCCTGAAGGGCGCCTTCTTCGTCGAGCGTCCGAGCGAGGATTCCGACCGCTTCGCCGTCGATGCGACCGTTCTAGTGGACGGAGTCGCCGCGGTCGTCGTCGAGTCGAAGCTGTCGGGCGGGCGCCCGGTGATACGGCTCGACCGCGACGCCGTTCGCGGCGCCGAGCTCCAGATACCGCGCTCGCGGCTGCCGCAGCTGCCCGAGGACAGCTACTACGCCTTCGAGCTCGTCGGGCTGGAGGTCGAGGAGGAGACCGGGCGGACGCTCGGACGCGTCAGGGAGGTCGTCTCGGGCGTGGCCAACGACGTGCTGGAGCTCGATTCGGGCCTGGCGCTGCCGATGGTCGAGGACTGCATCTCGCTGATCGACCTCGCGGCTGCACGTATCGTTGTCCGCACCGGTTTCGCAGAGCCGAACCGGCCTCCCGAGAGCTGATCACTTGCAAATCGACATCTTCACGCTCGTTCCCTCCGCCTTCGAATGGATGTGCGAGCGGCGCCCGCTCGCGGCGGTGCTCGGCGGCGAGCTGGAGCTGCGCGTCTTCAACTACCGCGAGACGACGCCGCTCAGCGCCCGCCAGGTCGACGACACGCCCTACGGCGGCGGCGCCGGCATGGTGCTGCGGGTGGACGTCGTGGCCGCCGCGTTCGAGGCCGTCTACGGCGGCATGCCCAAGCGCCGGACGATCGCGCTCACGCCGCAAGGGCGCCAGCTCGACCAGGCGCTGGTCGAGGAGTTGGCCACCGAAGAGAGCCTGACTCTTCTCTCCTCCCGCTTCGAGGGCTTCGACGAGCGCATCGTCGAGCAGATGTGCACGGATCGGGTCTCGATCGGCCCCTATGTACTCTCGGGCGGCGAGATTCCGGCCATGGCCGTGCTCGACGCGATCGTGCGCCGGCTTCCGGGGGCGCTGGGCAGCGAGGAGTCGGGCTTGATCGAGAGCTTCTCCGAGGAGTTGGACGGCGGGCTAGAGTACCCGCAATACACGCGTCCGGCCGAGTTCCGCGGCTGGAAGGTGCCCGAGGTTCTGCTCTCAGGCAACCACGCCCGTATCGACAGCTGGCGGCGCGACCAGAGCCGAGTCAGGAGCACCAAGTGAGAAATCCGATAGATCGCCTCTTTGGACGATTTCCGAAGCCGATGAGGGTCCTGCTCGACTGGACGCTGACCATCGTGGGCGCGATCGCGATCGTGCTTGCGATCAAGGCCTGGGTCGTAAATCCCTACCGCATCCCGACCTCTTCGATGGAGCCCACGCTGCACTGCGCCCGGCCCAGCCCCGGCTGCGAGGCGAAGTTCTCCGATCGCGTGCTCGCCAATCGCCTGATCTACCGCTTCCGCAGCCCGCGCCGCGGCGAGATCATCGTCTTCAAGACGCCCCAACGGGCACGCCAGGTTTGCTCTGGCAGCACCGGCAGCTCGGTCTTCGTCAAGCGCCTGATCGGGCTGCCCGGCGATACGGTCAGAGAAAAGCGGGGCTTCGTCTTTATCAACGGCAAGAAGCTGAGCGAGAACTACATCCAGCCGGCGCGGCGCGGTAACGACGATGGCAAGTGGAACGTGCCCAAGGCCGAGTACTTCTTCATGGGCGACAACCGCAGCGCATCGTGCGACTCTCGTCAATGGGGCTCGGTCCCGCGCGGGAACCTGATCGGCGAGGTCTTCATGACCTACTGGCCGCCCAACCGGCTCTCCTTCCACTAGGCGGCGGCGCCAGCGCTTTTTCACGTTCGTCTTAGCCCGAAAAGCTAGGCTCTCGGCGATGACGAGAAACCCGCTCGATCGGCTCCTGCAGCGGCTTCCGCGCCGGGCACGAGTCCTCGCCGACTGGCTTATCGGCCTCGCCATCGCCGTCGCCATCGTGCTCGCGGTTCGCGCCTGGGTCGTCACGCCCTACGCGATCCCGACCGCCTCGATGGAGCCGACGCTGCACTGCGCGCCGTCCACTGCGAAGCTGACTCCTCCAACCTCGTCGGTGCAGCCCGGGCAAGGCCAAACCACGTCGCCGCAAAAGACGCCGCACATCGCCTCGGCGACCTGCGAGGGAACCAGCTTCCTCGGCTTCCACTTCTCCGATCGCGTGCTCGTGAATCGTTTCATCTACGGGTTCCGCAGCCCGCGCCGGGGTGAGATCGTCGTCTTCAAGCCGCCCTCGATCGAGGCGAAGATCTGCGGTGGCGTGAACACTCCCGTCCTCGTCAAGCGCCTGATCGGGCTGCCCGGGGATACCGTGACCGAGAAGCGGGGCTTCATCTACATCAACGGCAAGAAGCTGAAGGAGCGGTACGTAATGGCCGCCCGGCGCGACAAGCGAAGCGGTAGCTGGTTCGTGCCGAAGGGCTGGTACTTCTTCATGGGCGACAATCGCATCGCCTCCTGCGACTCGCGCTCCTGGGGGCCCATCCCGCGCAAGGATCTGGTCGGCCCCGTCTTCATGACCTACTGGCCGCCGAACCGGATCTCCATCTACTAGCCCGCCCCACCGGCGCTTTTCGCTACGATTGGCGCCGGTCGCCGGCTCTCCTTAAACAGCAATGAACAAGATCATCGATCAGATCGAGCAGCGCCAGCTGCGCCCCGAGTTGCCTCTATTCAAGGCGGGCGACAGCGTACGCGTGCACTTCAAGGTGATCGAGGGTCAGCGCCAGCGCATTCAGGTCTTCGAGGGAGTCGTGATCAAGCGCCAGGGCGCGGGAGTTCGTGAGACCTTCACCGTGCGCAAGAGCTCCTTCGGAGTGGGCGTCGAGCGCACCTTCCCGCTGCACTCGCCGAAGATCGACAAGATCGACGTGATCTCGATCGGCGACGTCAACCGGGCCAAGCTCTACTACCTGCGCGGCAAGATCGGCAAGAAGGCGCGCGTCCGCGCCAAGCGCGATCAGGTGACGAAGACGCCGAAGGCGGCGGCGCCGCCGAGCCCGGAGCCGGAGAACCTGCAGCCCGAGGCAGTGGAGCCGGGGAGCGTCGAGCCGACGGACGAAGCAGCCCCGGAAAACGCGGAGCCCGCCTCCGAGCCGGCCGAAGACGCCGCCAAGTAGCACCTCGCTCGGCGCGTCCCTTTCTAATTCGAGTTGTGACGGGAGAGTGACTTTCGCTCCCGGCCGAACGGTTGAGCCGGAGCCCGCGCTATCCTCGCCCGGTGGGCGCGGACATCCTTGCGAAGCTGATCAGGCACGATCGCCAGTTCGGCGTGCGCTATGTCGCCGGCGCGGACGAGGCCGGCAGAGGGTCGCTGGCCGGGCCGCTCAGCGTCGCCGCGGTGGTGCTCGATCTGGAGCGTCTGCGCGGACCACGAGTGCGTGCGCTGGCCGGGCTGCGCGACTCCAAGCAGTGCACGCCGCTGGCGCGCGAGCGGCTTTTACTGGCTGTGCTCGCGTTGAGCGAGCTGGTGGTGGTCGAGACCGTCCCGGCCGGTGAGATCGATCGCTGCGGACTGCACAAGTCCAACCTGCAAGCTCTGGGGCGTGCTCTCGCGGCCTGCGTGCCTCCGGCCCAGGTCTGCCTGGTAGACGGTTTCTCGCTCGGGGCTGTCGCCGAGGCGCCGCCGCATACCGCGATTGTGGGCGGCGACGACAAGAGCGCAGCCATCGCCTGCGCCTCGATCGTGGCCAAGGTCGTGCGCGACCGGATGATGCGGCGGCTCGACGCGCTCTATCCCGCCTACGGTTTCGCCGATCATGTCGGCTACATAACCGGTGCCCACTCCGCCGCGGTGCGTCTACACGGCCCCAGCGCCGTCCATCGCCGCTCCTTCCAGGCCGCCTGTTACCAGCGGTGAGGAAGCTCTCACTTCCCGGCGCGCGGGCCGAGCGCCGCGCCCGTCGCCACTATCGCCTGCGCGGCTACCGAATCCTCGGCTCGAACATCCGGCTGGCCGGTGTCGAGGTGGATCTGCTTTGCCGGCGCCGCGGTATCGCGGTCTTCTGCGAGGTCAAGGAGAAGAGCGGCGAGAACTACGGAGATCCGCTCGAGATGGTCGACGAGCGCAAGCAGGCGCGCCTGCGCCGCGCCGCCGAGGCCTGGCTGGCCGCGCAGCCCTCACACGAGCAGGTCGTGCGCTTCGACGTGGTCGCCGTGCGCGGCGGTGTCTTGGAGCGCGTAGAGAACGCCTTCTAGCTCAATCGGGACGTATTCACGACCAGGCGTCGGTGATCGCGACCCGGGTCAGGTGTTTTGAGCCCTTGGCCGCGAACAAGATCGTCCAGGTAGGCGCGTGCCGATTCGGCTGCCCGAGCAGGCTGCCGCCACTTTCGCAGTAGTAGCTGATCCACTGGCCGGCGATTCGGCTGGTAGCGCCGGTCACCACGAGGCATCTCTGCCGGTTCGAGGTGACGATTCCCCAGGGCCACGCAGCCGCTCGGCTGCCCTTGTTGCGGGTCGAGAGCGGTAGCGGCTTGGTCAAGCGAAGCAGCGTGACACGGTTGCTCCAGGGCGCCGCGGGACAGACGACGTACGGTTTTGAAGAGAGCCTGCGCGAGAAGCAAGGGTCGAGGATCGAGTTGCCGAGAAAACAGCGCCAAGCGTCGCTGCGACCATCGGCGATCGAGCCCTCCCAGCAGTAGCCGCGCGCGCTCCGCGTCACCTGAAGGCCGGCGGCGAGCTTTCCACCTTCGAAGGCGACGAAGTGGTGAACGGCGGTCGCTCGCCCGCTTCCGGCCGCGCTCGCAGCGAGCAGGAACGAAACCGCGAGCGCAAGCGCTGACAAGGTGAGGCGACGCACGGATCGATCATAGGAAACCGTCCACCCTGTGGCTAGTCTGTCTGAATGGAAGGGCGGCGCGACTGTACGATCGTTGTTAGCGTGACCCGGTAATGAACCGCTACTTCGGGAACATCGGCGATGTCTGGAAGCACCTGGTGCTGGCCGAGCTGCTCGCGCTCGAGCCGCCGAAGCGCTACTGGGAGACGCACGCCGGCTCGGCCTCCTATCCGCTGACCCACTCGCCCGACCGCGACTACGGTGTCTATCGCTTCCTGGAGTGCGGCGATCGCACTCCCGAGCTGGCCGGGTCGCGCTATGCGGCCGAGCTGGGCCGGATCTCGACCGCCGCTGGGGCGCCGTCCAGCTATCCGGGCTCGGCACTGCTGGCGATGCAGATGCTAGGACCTGCCGCCGCGTACCTGCTCTGCGATCTCGATCCCGAGAGCGTGGCCAGCCTGAAGGCAGCCGCCGCCGAGCTGGGATTGAGCGAGCAGGAGGTCGTGCGCGAGGCGGACGGGATGACGACGGTTGTGGAGGAGGCGCGCCGGCTGAAGGACGAGGCGAAAGACGTCGTCGTCACGATCGATCCCTTCCAGCCCTTCGAGATCGCCGGCGGAATCTCGGCGCTCGAGCTGGCCGCCGGCCTGATCGAGGACGGCTTCAAGGTCATCTACTGGTACGGCTACGACACGCCCGAACAGCGCTCGTATCCGATGGGCGTGCTGCGCGAGTACGCGCGCGAGGCCGGAACCAGCGTCTGGTGCGGAGACCTGATGCTGGTCGCCGCCGCCGGCCAGTCCGAGCAGGAAGTGGAGCAGCTGCTGGCCGGCGCGGAAGGACCCGGAGCCGGCTGTGGGGTTGTCTGCGGTAACTTCTCTCCTGGGAGCCTGGAGCGCTGCGAGAGCCTCGGTGAGGCCGTCGCAGAGGCCTGGGCAGACGCCAGGCTGCCCAACGGCAGCCCGGGGGCGCTCGAGTTCCTCGCCGTCTCGTCCTGACGCTCATAGGGGGGTCAGGTCTTGCATGCAACACCTCGTTGCGCGAGCTAATGGGGCTGTGGCTTCGCGAGCCCGTTCCGTTCGATCAATGAGTTGAGCGTTGCATGCAAGTTCTGACCCCGTTGGGTTGCAGGGCTTCGGGCCGCTCGCGTCGAATCGATCCGGGCATGGCGCTCACTCAGGAAGCCCTCTACCGCGAGCTCGACCTCGATCTCTCCTGGTCGGAGCGCGATCTTCCCGAGCGCGAGCGAACCAAGCACGTCCACCGACTCCATCCCTATCTGGGCAAGTTCATCCCGCAGCTGGTCGAGGTCGTGATCGATCGCTACTTCCGACCGGGCGAGCACGTGCTCGATCCCTTCGCCGGCTCGGGCACGACGCTCGTGCAGGCGCTCGAGAGCGGTCTGGACGCGACCGGAATCGACATCGCGGCCTTCAACTGCCTGCTGATGCAGGTCAAAACGCGCCGCTACGACCTCTTCTCGCTGGAGCACGAGGTCAGGAGCGTTGTGGCCGGGCTCGATGCGCAGGCGGTGCCGCGAGCGAAGCGCGCCCCCTCCTCCTATCTGGCTGACTGGTACGCGCCCAAGGCGCTCGACGAGCTCCTTTCCTTTCGCGAGCAGATCGCCGGCTGCGAGCAGACCGACGTGCTCCGCGTCGTCCTCACTCGCGCCGCGCGCTCGGCCAGGCGCACGCGCCACTTCGACCTGGAGTTTCCGCGCGCTCCGCAGCTCGAGCCCTACTGGTGCCATAAGCACCGTCGTACCTGTCGCCCGGTCGAGGGCGCCTCGCACTTCCTGCGCCGCTACGCGCTCGACACGCTGGAGCGAATCAAGCAGTTCCAGCGCCTGCGCGGACGTGGCCGCTCGGCCGCCGTCCTGCACGGAGACGCGCGCTCGATTCGGCTCGACGGACGCTTCGACGGCATCATCACCTCGCCGCCCTATCCGGGATTGATCGACTACCACGAGCAGCACCGCTATGCCTACGAGCTGCTCGGGCTGAAGGATCTGCGCGGGCTCGAGCTGGGGCCGGCGGTGCGCGGAAGCGGGCGCGCCGCGCTTGCTGGCTACTCGGAGGGCATCGCCGCGGTGTTCCAGAATCTGCGCCCGGCGCTCAGGCCCGGCGCCCCGGTCGTGATCGTCGTCAACGACCGCCGCGACCTCTATCCCGAGATTCTCGCCGCCGCCGGGCTGAAGCTCGAGGATTGCCATCGCCGCCACGTAAATCGCCGCACCGGCCGCCGGGCCGGCGAATACTACGAAGATGTCCTGGTAACGCGCTTCGCCTAAGTCGAGCGCGAGCGCGGGCAAGTCCGCGAGATCGCGACGAGGTCCAGATCCCCCTCCGGTCTCGTCGCTGATCTTGCGGTGCCCGATAACGCTGAACTGAACACACGGGCGACCGCTCCGGTCGCCGCCAAACAGTTTCGTTGCGAGCGCGTCTTTCGGCACCGATTCGTGACAGACGCGTGACGGTTCTCTTTCTAGCCTGAGCGGTGTGCTCGCGCAGATGCTGACCTATGCGCTCGTCGGGCTGGAGCCGCGGCGGGTGGAGGTGGAGGCGCACCTGCAAAAGGGCGTGCCGTCGTTTGCCATCGTCGGGCTGGCCGACAGGGCCTGCCAGGAGGCCAAGGAGCGAGTCCGCAGCGGCATCGTCTCGGCCGAGCTGGAGTGGCCGCTCAGGCGGATCACCGTCAATCTGGCGCCGGCCGATCTGCGCAAGGAAGGCT
>Ga0209638_1001451_pt1 | contig 15187 bp, 17 predicted proteins | sample BarGraNGADG00211_FD_184490 | JGI IMG/M metagenome (GOLD analysis project Ga0209638, IMG submission 184490) | Arctic peat soil microbial communities from Barrow, Alaska - Barrow Graham LP Ref core NGADG0002-211 (SPAdes) (version 2) | ecosystem: Environmental > Terrestrial > Soil > Wetlands > Peat... | reverse complement strand
CAGCTTTGGCGAAAAGTATGTGGCATTAGGCTGCCAGCCTGCCCCACATGAAAAGAACACGTCCACACGGTCGCAGACCTAGGCGTTCGTGGCGCGCTCTGCGGATGAGCCCCGTGAAACGCCGCTCCCGTCCTTTGGGTCTGCTCACGCCAGCCAAGCACAAGCACTTCTTCGCCGCGAAACTGAGGATAGCTTTGCCAGTCCCTTGAAAACCTACACCGCCAGCGTATAGGAAATAATGAATGCCTCGGGCCACCCAATCACTGAGGCGGCCAATCAAATTTGTTCTCAATCGCTTATGCTGACATTTCGGAAAAGCCTGAGTAGGCCGGTTTTCGTGACACCCACTTTACAAAAATAACTCCTTCCCGTCCCACCACTTGCCTCCCCCCAATTTCAGACTGGCCCCCTTCCCCGTGCTATTGCTCAAGACGGAAGGTAACCCCATGCCGCGCCTCAAACGCTCCGCCTCCGAAACCCTGCTCGCCGCCCATCGCGCCACCGGACCGCGCTCCCCCCAAACACGGATTCACCGCCGCCACCTTCGCCGTCGGCCGTCCCATACCGAGCGTCCAGAAGCGAAGCCACCTCTCCGGGCAGTCCCCTCCCCGTCGCCTGGCTGCGACTCGCCCCTCCCCAAGCCGGCTCGCCCGGAACCGCCCCAAACCCGCTTTTGCCGAACGAACCCATTTCCCAGGCCAACCCACACAAAAGAAAACCCATTACTACATCCGAAGCGAACCGATTGGCCGCCACCTCCGCTCCCCGTCCGGAGTGCGCCGTCAGATCGTCCGCCGCCGCCCGAAGCCCGCCCTTCGCGTAGGAAATCCAGACAAATTCGTCTGCTTTTCCGGCACGTTTTCCAGATTAAGATAATCAACTCCTTTATTCTAAGCATGGCCCTACTCTTGCAATACTCCCTTCCGAAGGAGAAGTCTCTCTGATGAGCGATCCATCGACACTTTGGCTGACCATCACCAACGCCGCGTTGGGCGTGGTCGTCCTGATCTGCTGCGTCGCCGTTGCTATCGGCGTATTTCAGGAATTTGCCGCGAAACGCAAGAAAGTGACTGCCATGTCCAAACTCGACCGCGAGGTCTCCACTCTCGTTGCCTCGTACCAAGACGGCCATACTTTCCATCTCCCCCAACTCGGCGTCACCATGGCCGATGGCGGCGAAGAACTCGGCAAGAAAGAAGAGAAGTAACCGCCATGACCTGCCCGTTTCTCAAAGAAGCTCAGGTCAAGTATTGCCAGACGTCCTCGGTCCGGAAACTGATTCCCATCGCGGCGGCCGGCCGGGCGGACGACAAATGTTCCTCCCAGGAACATCTCACCTGCCCGGTCTACCGCATGCAGTCCGCCGAACCATCCGTTTCCGGCCATTGCCCCTACCTGGGCGAGTCGCTGATGCAGTACTGCGGCGCCGCGCCTGTCGCCAAAATGATCCCCTATAGCGAGAGCCAGATCTCCCGCTGCGGCTGCGACCGCTTCCGCTACTGCGAACTCTACCTCTCCATGGCCCACCCCGGCGTGCCCGCCGACGACGTGGATGGCATTCCGCTGCCCGAGTGGCTCCGCTACTCCGCCAACCACATGTGGCTCGATATCGGTGAAGACGGCGTCTGTCACGCCGGCATTGACGCCTTTCTCAGCCGCGCCCTCGGTCAGGCCGAGCGCATCAGCTACGTCTGGCAGCGCGGGCAGCACCGCGCCACCGCCGTGGTCACGGTCAACGGCGTGGATCACGAAATCGTCTTCCCCAACCCGTTCCTGCTGACCAGTTGCAACCTCTACCTGCGCGCCGACCCTTCGCGCCTTAGCGCCGAACCCTACACCGGCGGCTGGCTCTTCGAGGGTGTGCCCGCGCCGGAAACTTCCGAAAACCTGCTCCAGGGCGCCGCCGCGCGCCAATGGATGGAGCAGGAGCAGCAACGCATCAACGAGTTTCTGCAGCAGCAACCGACCGCCCACGGGCCGCTCGCGGCCGATGGCGGGCTATTCGCCCCCGGCCTCTCGCAGAACCTTGATCACGACCAGATGCTGGCCCTGTTCCACACATTCTTCTCGCCGTATGCGAGTGAAAAGAGATACACGTGACACTTCGCGGACCTATCGTATTCGCCGCCGGAGTGCTGGCCGCCCTGGGAGCGGGCTGGGCCGGCTTTCCGCGCGTCATCTACCAAACGCACCGGCAGCCGGTCGATTTCAGCCACCAGATCCACGCCGACAAGGCCGGATCCAAGTGCGACGACTGCCACGCGTTTCGCGCCGACGGCACCTTCGCCGGCGTTCCCACCCTGGATAAATGCTCCGGCTGCCATGCCGCCGCCATGGGGTCCACCGTGGCCGAAAAGAACTTCATCGAGCGGTTCGTGACGCCGCAGCGCGAGCCCGAGTGGCTGGTCTATGCGCGCCAACCCGAGAATGTCTACTTCTCGCACATCACCCACGTCAAACGCGCCAACCTGAAATGCGAACGATGCCACGGCAATCAGGGAACCAGCAACACCCTGCCGCCCTTCCAGCAGGATCGCATCAGTGGCTATTCGCGCGATATATGGGGACATGCCGGACGGCCTGCCATGACCATGGACGCCTGCGTCGCCTGCCACCGCCAATCGCACCTGGAACATAGTTGCCTGGACTGTCATAAATGACTAACTCACGTCGAGACATTTTCAAATTCGCCGGCGGCGCCGTGGCGGGCGCTCTCTTCACGCCGGCCCCGTGGCGCCTGATCACGGATACCGCGCTGTGGAGTGAAAACTGGCCCGGCATTCCGCGGCCGGCGCGCGGTGAGATCCGCGCCAAATTCACCAATTGCGCCCTGTGCCCCGCCGGCTGCGCCGTGCGCGCCCGCTGCGTCGGCGAACAACCTGTGTCGCTCGCCGGAGTCCACGGCGGACTCTGCCCCTTCGGCCTGACGGGCCATCACCTGCCCTACCACCCGGCGCGCCTCAAGCAGGGACCCATCGAGGAAGCCAAAGCCGCTGTCCGCAAACGCGCCCCTGATGGCATCGCAATCCTCGATCTCAATCCCGGACGCACCGTCTCCTGGACCTACCGCCGCGCCATGGCGTCCTTGCAGGGCCTCTACCTTGCGCCGGAATCGCAGCCGGTGGCATACGACCTGTCCGCCGCCAAAACCGTCCTCAGCATCGGCGCTCCGCTGCTCGATGGTTGGGGCACGCCGGCCAACGTCAACGCCGCCCGCCAGAACTTTCGCCTGATCCAGGCCGAGGCCGTCGAATCGCGCACCGCGGTGTTGGCCGACGAGTGGATCCCGCTCGCGCCCGGCACTGAGCGAGCCTTCGCGCAGGAGATCCTGGGCGCGCTCCAAGGTGAGCGGACCTCCGTTGTGGCCAGGGAACTCACCGCCGATGGCTCCTCGTTCGTGCTTGGCGACGCTCCCGAGATCCCCGAAATCAACCGTCTGCTGGGCGCCTACGGCAAGATTATCGTGGCGCCGTCCGAAGCGCCCGTACCCGAGCCCTGGAAGAAGAGCGCGGCCGCTATCACCCGCCTCGCCGATGTGCCCGACCATTCCATCGGCGTGCTGCTGATCGACGAATCCAACGCCGCAAGCTATATCCCCTGGCACTTCATCGAACCGAAACTGACTGGCGATAACCCGTTGGTGGTCACCTTTGCCGCCACGCGCGGCGGCTACGCGCGCCATGCGCAATACGCGCTGCCCATCGCGGTCTATCCCGAATTGACGGACGACATCGCCCCTGCCGTGGATTCCATCCACCCCACCTTCCGCATCTCGGTCCCGCTGGTCGCTCCTGTAGTCACGCCGCCCGCGGGCCTGGCGAATCCGGCGGATTTCGTCGGCGCGCTCGCCGGCGTGCCGGCCTCCAACGCGCTCCGCGAACGCGCCGATGCGATCCACCAATCCGCCGAGGGCGCCATCGTCACCTACGCGGACGGAAAAGAGACCCCCGTAAAAGACCTCACTGCCGACGCCTTCTGGAAGTCCCTGAATCAGGGAGCAAGGTGGGACAGGCCTCCCGGCCTGTCTTCTTTGGTGCCCGCCGCAAGCCGTTCCACACTCCGCCCCGCGGAACCCATCGAGTCGTCAGCCGATCTTCCCCTCATCGCTATCCGCGAACCGCATAACCCCGCGCTCGTCTCCCCGCTCATGACCAAGCTCTACCAGGAATCGGGCCTCCGCCTGGCCCCCAACCGCGTGGCGCTCAATCCCGACGATGCGCGCGCCGCCCACGTGCCGAATGGCGCTCGCGCCGTCCTGCAAACCCGCATCGGCAGGTGCTCCGTGGAGGTCACCGTGGACCCGGCCGTTCCGCCGGGCGCGGTACAGGTGGGTGGGTCCCCTGGAATTCAGGACGTGTGCGGCCCCGCCGCCCGCGTCAAGGTGGTGCCCGCATGATCGCCGAAACCAAAAAGACTCCGGCAGCGCGCTACGGCATGAGCATCGATGTCGACCGCTGCAACGGTTGCGGCTCCTGTATGGTAGCCTGCGCCGTCGAAAACAATGTTCCCCCCGCCGCCAGCGGCGCCACCGATCGCACCGGACTCACCTGGATCCGCGTGTTCCGAATCGATAACGGCGCCGAGGGCTCCGGCCGGCGCTCCGCCTTCGTCCCCGTCCTCTGCCAGCATTGCGGCAAGGATGCCCCCTGCGTCAGCGTCTGCCCGCAACAGGCGGTGGATGTCGACCCCGCCACCGGAATCGTCGGCCAGATGCCCGAGCGCTGCCTCGGTTGCCGCTACTGCATGGCCGCCTGCCCCTACCACGCACGCTACTTCAACTGGTGGGATCCCACCTGGCCCGCCGGCATGGAAAAGACCCTCAACCCGGACGTCGCTCCGCGCATGCGCGGCGTGGTCGAAAAGTGCAACTTCTGCCACGGCCGCTGGCACGCCGCCAAGGCCAAAGCCGTTGCCAACGGCAAGAATGAGATCGACCCCGCGGATTACATCCCCGCCTGCGTGGAAGCTTGCCCCTCTGGCGCCATCCACTTCGGCAAGCTGAACGATCCGGCCACCGAAACCGCCCAGGGCGCGCGCCATCCGGACAGTTTCCGCATGTTGGAATCGCTCGGCACCGATCCCAAGATCTACTACCATTCCAAGAAAAACTGGGTGCGCGAAATCTCCAGCGCCCCCCGCCCGGGACTCGCAAAGGAGAACGCCCGTGGTTAGGGAAATGGCCAAGGAAATGGATAAAGAATTTATGACCCGCGGTGTCCGGCGCTGCTCCACCCCGCGCTTCCTCCTCTGGCTCGCGCCCTGGGTTGCCATGCTCCTCTTCGGCGCCTACAGCGCCGGTCTGTGCCTGGTCAAAGGCTTGAACCAGACCAATATGGACAACCGCTACGCCTTCGGTCTGTGGATTTTCGTCGATCTCACCATCATCGCGCTCGGCGCCGGCGCCTTCTTTACCGGCTTCCTGCTCTATATCCTGAAGTTCAAGGAGTTACGAGCCGTGATCAATAGCGCCGTCGTCATCGGGCTGGTCTGCTATAGCGGCGCGATGGCCGCCCTCATGGTGGATGTCGGACAACCGCTGCGCGCCTGGTTCACCTTCTGGTATCCCAACGTGCACTCCATGCTCACCGAGGTCACGTTCTGCATCAGTTGCTACCTCTGCGTGCTGTTCATCGAGTACCTGCCCATCGTGCTCAAGAACCGCAAGCTGCGCGACATCCCCTCGTTCCTGGTTTTCGAGTTCGAACTGCACAAACTGATCTACGTGCTGGCCGGCGTGGGCACCTTCCTCTCGTTCTTCCACCAGGGCTCGCTCGGCGGCCTCTACGGCGTGCTCCGCGGGCGCCCCTTCGCTTTTCGCGAAGGCATTTTCGTGTGGCCTTCCACCTTTTTCCTCTTCATTATTTCCGCCGCCGCCGTGGGGCCCAGTTTCCTCATTTTCACAACCTGGCTGGTGGAAAAGATCACCGGCAAACGCCTGGCGAAAGACCGCGTTTTCGACCTGCTGGCCCGCATCTCCGGCATCCTGCTTTCCGTCTACGTGCTCGCCAAAACCATCGACACGCTGATCTGGATCAACCGCACTTCGCCGGCCCTCGGCTTCACCGCCTCGCAATACTACGATTGGAAACCCTTCGGCACTTGGATTCTGTTTGCCGAGATCGTGCTCTGCGGTCTCGTGCCCGCCCTGATTCTGCTCACGCCGCGCCTGCGGGCGCAGCGCGCCTGGCTGATTCCGGCGGCGGCGCTGGCCTGCTGCGGCGTCGCGCTCAACCGCTACGTCCAGACCGTGCAAACCTTGGCGCTGCCCACCTTATCTTTCGACAAGTTCCTTTCCTACACTCCAAGCTGGCAGGAGGTCGGGACCTTTCTCGGCGTCCTCGCCTACGGTGTTCTGGTGTACTCGTTCTCGTTCCGCTACTTCCGGATCTTCCCGGAAGAGCGCGAACTCAAAACTGAGGTACGGCTTCAGCAGGAAGAAGAGCCCGTCCTCGCCGGGAGATTCTAATTTTATGTTTCCGTGGAACTACGGTTTTCATTTTGGCGCCGCCAGTTACATTTTCCTGGGCGCTTTTTATACCGTGCTGCTCGTGGTCGCCACCACCATCGTCAACGCCCTCTGGCGCGCCAACCGCGACCTGAGCAAAGGCAAGGTGGAAGATATCCGCTGGCACTCGGACTTTCACGATCTGTCCGCCGCCGACCGCACCTGCCGGCACGTCCTGACCGGCGAGTTCACCAGCCGTGAGTGCCCGCATGCCTTCGATTGCCGCCAGTGCGAGACCCACGCCAGGCTCATCGCGCTGCATCCGCCGGTGCATGCCGCCGAAGCCGAAGAGGAAATCTTCGGCATGTCGTTCCCCCTCGACCGCATGTACCATCGCGGCCATACCTGGGCGCGTCCCGAAACCGATGGCACGGTCACGGTGGGCCTCGATGACCTTGGCTCCCGCCTGCTGGGCACGCCGGACGCGGTCGATCTGCCCCAGCCCGGATCGCGCGTGCAGGCCAACGGTACGGCGTTCCGCTTCCACAAGCGCGAAGCCCGCGTCCGCGTCCTCTCGCCCGTGGATGGCGAAGTGGTCGAAACCGGCGGCGTCGATCGCGGCTTTTTCCTCCGCGTGAAGCCGCTCGACGGCCTCATGGACATGCGTCATCTGCTGCGCGACGCCGAAGTGAAGCCCTGGCTGATGCGCGAGTTGGAGCGCCTGCAACTCGCCCTCACCATGGAAGGCGCGTCCATCCCAAGCCTCGCCGATGGCGGAGTGCCCGTGGCCGACATCGCCGCCGCCTATCCCCACACCGATTGGGATGCCGTCTGCGGCGAGATGTTCCTGGAGCCGTAGCGTAGCCTTTTAGGCTGCCATGACCCCATTCAAGGGGGCATTCTTCCGAGGTTTCCCGCCCCATGCGGCTAAGCCGGCGGCAGCCTGACCCCGCCCTTCAAGACCGCCATCATCACCACCGCCACATGCAGCGCGTGGTCGAAGCGGCCGTCCACCATGGCCTGCGCCAGTTCGTCCAGCGACCAGGTCAGCACTTCAATGCCTTCTTCCGGCGCGCGGCCTTCCACGCGCCGCACGCCTTTCGCCATGCAGCTCCAGATGCGATTGCCCAAGCGTCCGGTGTCCGGCTCCATCGCGCCGAGCACTTCCACCTCTCCGGCTTGGTATCCCGTCTCTTCCAACAGTTCGCGGCGCGCCGTCTCGCCCGGCGTCTCCCCTGGGTCCACCAGCCCGCTCGGCAATTCCAACGTGTCATGTTCCACCGCTGGACGGTACTGCCGCACGATCAGCACCCGCTCCTCGTCCGTGATGGCCACCACAGCCGCATAGTCCGGCAGTTTCAGCGAGTAGTAAGGCTCCTCGCCCTGGCGCATCGTCTTGCCCAGAATCTCAAACCACGGTGTGGTGAACGCCACCTCGGTCTTCAGTGGTTTCATCCTCGCGCCTCCAGCACCCACGGGTTTCCCCGCAGGAATTCCAGCGTGCGGATGATGCCTTGCCGGATGGTCAGCTCCGGCTTCCAGCCCAACCCCCGCATGCGCGCGCAATCCAGGAAGATGAACGGGCTGTCGCCCACCCATCCGCGTTCGCCGCCCGCGAACCTTAATTCCGGTGTAAGCCCCAGATGCCCGCCGATCCACGCGATGGAGTCGTTCACCTGGCAATACTCGTCCGTGCCCAAATTGAAAATGTGCACCGCTCCCGTGCACCGCTCCGCCGCCAGCAGGATCGCGCTCACGCAATCCTGCACGTACAGGTACGACTTCCGCTGCCGCCCGTTGCCCAGCACGTCGAGCCGCTCGGGATGTTCCAGCAACTGCCGGTAAAAATCCACGACGTGCCCGTGCGTGTACCGCTCGCCCAGAATCGACACGAAGCGGAAGATGTACGCCCGATACCCGAACGCGGTTGCGTAGGCCGCGATCAGCCCCTCCGCCGCCAGCTTCGACGCGCCGTACAACGAGGTCTGCACCGGAAACGGCGCCGTCTCCGGCGTCGGAAAGATCTCCGGCTCGCCGTATACACTCCCCGTGGACGAAAACGCAATGCGCCGCGCGCCCGCCGCCCGCATGGCTTCCAGCACGTTCCAGGTGACGATGGTATTCTGCTCCAGATCGCGCCGCGGATGGTCCGGGCCGAAGCGCACGTCGGCATTCGCCGCCAGGTGGAAAACGAAATCCGCGCCCGCCATGGCGCGCGTGACGGCCGCCAGATCCAGCAGGTCGGCCTCTACCAGGCGGAACCGCGGATTGGCCTGCGCGCCCTCCAGAAAGCGCCGGAATCCGGTGGACAGATTGTCGAAGCCGGTGACGTCGTGCCCTGCCGCCAACAGGCGGTCCACCAGATTGCTGCCGATGAATCCCGCCGCCCCCGTAACGAATGCTCTCACTGCAATCTCCCGCCGAACCGGTGCTCCAGCCCGATCCGGAAAATGTCGCGCACGTTGCGCAAGTTGCCGCTCACCAGATTCAGCCGGCTGTCGGCGTCGTCGCGCCAACGGATCGGCAACTGCTCGATCCGGTAGCCCAGCCGCCGCGCAATCGCCAGAATCTCCACGTCGAACATGTAGCCGTCGATCTTCTGGCGGCGGAACAACTCCTTGGCCACCGCGTGCTGGAAGAACTTGAACCCGCACTGCGTGTCCTGAATCCCCGCGAGGCCGACCAGGGTCTGCATGAACCAGTGGAATCCCACCGACCCGACGCGCCGGTAGAGCGGCTGCGCCCGTTCAATGACGGCTCCGCCCTTCCGCGACCCGATCGCCATATCCACGCCCGCGGCCAACACCGGACGAAACTTGTCGAAATCCTCGATCGGCACCTTGTTGTCCGCGTCGGCATAGCCGATGACGGTACCGGTAGCGATGGCCACCGCCTCGCGGATGCCGAGCCCCTTGCCGCGCCGCGCATCGGCGCCCGTGGCGAACAGCGCCGGATTGGTTGCCGCCATCTGGCGCACGATTTCCCGCGTGCCGTCGGTGCCATCCGCTGCCACGATAACCTGGTAGCGCAGGCCGCGGCTATCGAAGTAGCGGACAGCTTCGCCGATGGTTAGCGGAATGACGCGGGCCTCATTGTACGCCGGCAGAATCAGGCTGATGTCGGGAGTCATTTCAAGGAAGGCTCATTGTACCGTCCGGCACTGAGGAAACCGTTGCCCGCCATCAGGAACCGCAACGGCAGTTCCAGGGACCGCGTGATCCCGATGCGCTGTGTGACCGCAATCTCAATCTCACCCGCGCCTGGCGCCTGGCGCACCACCAGAGCGCCGCGCGTGACGTCCGCCCCGTTGTGAGCGCGCGTGATCCCCAGGGCGAGCGTCAACTTCCCGGGGCCGTTGGCGAGTTGCTCCAGCTTTCGGGTGGCCCCTCGCCGGGCCCGCATGAGGTCGACACCGGACACGGGTTGGAGCGCGCGAATCAGGACGCAGCCCGGCCGTCCGTCCCGTTCCGCCACCAGATTGAGGCACTCATACATGCCGTAAATCAAGTAGACATAGGCGTGGCCCGGCGGTCCGAAGATGACGCGCGTGCGTTGGGTCAGGCCGCGGGCGGAGTGGGCCGCCAGATCTTCGCCGCCCAGGTAGGCTTCGGTTTCCACGATGATGCCGGCGGTGGGACCATGCACCAGCACTTTGCCGAGCAGGCCGCGCGCCACCTCCACCGTGGAACGGGCATAGAACGATCGCGGAAGAATGCGGCCGAAGAGCACTGTACAATGTTAAACGCGAAATGCGACTGTTTACAGGACTGGAACTGCCGGGCGATCTGGTCGCCAACCTCGAAGGGCTGTTGCGCCGTTTGAAGCCGGCCGCGCGGATTCAGTGGAGCCCGCCCGGGAACCTTCACGTGACCACCAAGTTCATCGGCGAATGGCCGGGAGAGCGCTTGGGCGAACTGAAGGCGGCCCTCGGAGGCTTGCCCGGGCGCGCCGCGATTCCGGTGCGGATCGGGCGGCTGGGCTTCTTCCCCAATCCGCACTCCCCGCGCATTTTCTGGTGCGGGATTGAAGCGCCCGGGCTATCCGGCCTGGCCGCCGACACCGATCTGGCCACGGCGTCGTTGGGGGTCGCGCGCGACCAGCGTGCCTTTTCGCCCCACCTGACGCTGGCGCGGATAAAGGGGCAGGTGGAACTGGGAGCGCTGTACAAGGCCATCGCCGGGCTGACGACGCTAGAGTTCGGCGGATTCGCGGCAGGCAGCTTCTTTCTCTACCAGAGCACGTTGCGGCCGACCGGTTCCGTGTACACTAAACTTGCGGAGTTCCCGCTCACAAAATCATGATTCCGCTCGCGGTTCTGCTGATCGCGTACCTGCTCGGCGCGATTCCGTTCGGCTACCTTCTGGTGAAATGGAAAACCGGCGCCGATGTGCGCGCGGCGGGCAGCGGCAATATCGGCGCCACCAACGTGATGCGCACCACGGGACGGGCTGCCGGCGTGGTGACCCTGCTGCTCGATATCGCCAAAGGCTACGCGGCGGTGTGGACGGCCGGACGGCTAACCGGGCAGGAGGTGCTCTGGATGAGTCTGGCGGCTCTGGCCGTCATGGCCGGTCACGCGTACCCGGTATTCCTGGGATTCAAAGGCGGGAAAGCCGTAGCGAGTTTTGTGGGCGCTTTTCTGTGCCTGACGCCCTGGGCGTTGGCCGCCGAAGTTATTATATTTGTCGTTGTCGTAGTTTGGACACGGCACATTTCCATGGGATCGATTGTCGGGGCAGCCACGCTGCCGCTGGCGGTGTGGCTGGTGATGCAGGCACCGTGGCCTGCGGTGGCGGCCTCAGTGGTCGCTGGGGCGTTTGTTATCTACAGACATAGTAGTAATATCCAACGGCTTCGGCTGGGGACGGAGAGCGTGTTTAAGTTTTGAAGAATCTTGCAATTATCGGCGGCGGAAGCTGGGGTACCGCGCTCGCCATCGTACTCGCTCCGCGATTTGCGCGGGTGACCCTGTGGGTTTATGAAAGCGATCTGGCGGCGCGTATGGGCAGCGCCCGGATCAATGACATTTATTTGCCGGATCACCTAATACCTACAAATGTAGGTATTAGGTCTGATCTGGCCTCTGCTCTGGATGGCGCGGAAATCGTCCTAGGTGTCATGCCCTCCCATCTGGCGCGGGGACTGTACCAGCGGATGCTGCCCGGGCTTAATGAAAGCATGGTGTTCGTGAGCGCCACGAAGGGGCTTGAAAACCACTCGCTTTTACGCATCACGGAAGTCATTCGGGAAGTGGTCGGGACATCCCGGGTGGCGGTGATTTCCGGACCGTCTTTTGCCCGGGAAGTGGCGCGTTTTGAACCAACCGCGGTGGTGGCGGCGGCCATCGAGCCAGGCTTGGCCGAAACCGTCCAAGCGGCCTTCTCCGGGCCTACCTTCCGGGTCTATACGAGTTCCGATCCTATCGGTGTAGAAATTGGCGGCTCGATTAAAAATGTAGTCGCCATTGGCGCGGGCGTGTTACATGGAATGGGACTGGGACACAACGCCATGGCGGCACTGATCACACGCGGCCTGGCCGAGATGACGCGGTTGGCCGTCGCCATGGGCGGCAAGCCGCAGACCCTGGCCGGTCTGGCGGGCTTGGGCGACCTGGTGCTGACCTGTACGGGCGACCTCAGCCGCAACCGGACGGTGGGAGTCGAACTGGCGCGAGGACGCAAACTCGACGAGATCGTCAGTTCCATGAAAATGGTGGCCGAAGGGGTAAAAACGACAGACGCGGCCGTTGACCTGGCGAAACGGCATGCAGTCGAAATGCCCATTGCCGAGCAAATGTATGAGATGTTACATGCCGGATCTTCCCCCCAGGAAGCCATCCGGCGGTTGATGGAGCGGTCGCTCAAAGGGGAGTAAGAAGCGCTCCGGATGCAATTATTTCGGAACTCATAGCAACCTCGAATGGCCGAACGGGTTAAGACGGATATAGGCACGGCTGCGTTGGCTCTGGATTTTGACGCGGAACTGATGCTCCGGGTCAAAGAGGGAGATGGTGCGAGCTTTGGTGTTTTGCTCGAGAAACACCGCTCGTCCGTGGTTCACTTCCTCTACCGGATGGTGCAGAATCACGCAGTGGCCGAGGAGTTGGCGCAGGAGGTGTTCCTGCGCGTGTATCGTTCGCGAAGTACTTATGAGCCGACTGCCAAGTTCACCACCTGGCTGTTCCGGATCGCGACCCATCTGGCACTAAACGCGCTCCGTGACGGGAAGAACGAGCGGTTGCAGGAGAGGTTGGATGACGATACCAGCGAGAGGCCGGTCAGGCAGGTTTCCGACCGCCGGCCGTCGGTGGAGCAGTTCCTGGTGTACCAGGCCAAGCTGGATGAAGTCCGGCGCGCCATTACGGCGCTGCCGGAAAAACAGCGAGCGGCAGTACTGATGCACAAGTACGAAGAGATGGAGTATTCGCAAATCGCCAAGGTTTTGAGTTGCTCGGAATCGGCGGTGAAATCGCTGCTCTTCCGCGCCTACGAAACCCTGCGCGCGCGCCTGGCGCATATGGCGTGAAGGTAAGGCTTATATGAATTGCCCTTTGGAGACTCGGGAAAACGCGCAGTTGCTGCTGGATTACTGCACCCGTAAACTCGAACCGGAGTCGGTGGCCACTCTGGAACGCCATATCGCCATCTGTGGCGCCTGCGAGGAATTCGCGCGCAGCCAGCGCGCGGTCTGGGAAGCTCTGGATGCCTGGCAGCCAGCGCCGGTGTCCGCGGACTTCGACAGTCGGCTCTACCGGCGCATCGAAGGCCAGGTTTCGTGGTGGGATGGGCTGCTCCGCCCCTTCCGCCCACCCTTCAGCCCATCATTTGGCAAAGCCACGATGTGGCGCAGTCTGCGGGCCGCGGCCGCGGCTTGCCTGTTGTTGATGGCGGGGGTCCTGCTGGAGCACCGCGCGGTTGCGCCCGCACCGGCGCCCAATGACATGGCGCAGGTGGATTCGGTGCAACCCGAACAGGTGGAGCGCACGTTGGACGCCATGGAGATGCTGAACGAGTTCAGCCATCACGTGCGCACGGATAGTCCGGATTCGAAGCTCTAGATCATGAGTCGACGCTGCCATGCCGTAGGGGTTTTGCCGCTGATGGCGGCGGTGGCGATGTGCGCGCAGACTGCCGGCCCCAAGGCGCCTCCCCCGCCACGCAACGAGGTTCGGCCGGGTGCTGCGGCAAAATCCCCGGCCGCCAGGAATCCGCAAGCTCCCAAGGTTGGCGGAGCGCCGCGATTAGGCAATCCCGGCAATCCGGTGGAGCGCCTGATGGCCATGCCGCCGGAGAGGCGCGAGCAGGTTCTCGAAAGACTGCCTCCCCAGCAACAGGCCAATCTCCGCCAGCGCCTGGATCGCTTCGACAAGCTGCCGGCGGCGGAACGCGCCCGGCTGAACCAGATGTGGAGCACGTTCAACAGCCTGTCCCCCGAGAAGCAGGCCATCGTCACGCGGCAGATGCAGGCGTTCAACAGCCTGCCCGAAGCGCGCCGCGAGGACCTCAAACCGGTGCTCCAGCGCCTGCGGCTCATGCCCGAGGAGAGGCGGAATGCCCTGCTGAACAGCGAAGCCTTCAAGAACCGGTTCTCCGCCTCCGAAGTACAGATGCTGTCGGAGATCTCGCAAAACTACCCGCTTCCCGGGCGATAGGCAGCGGGTTGCGGAAAAAGCATATTCAGCCGCCGATGAACGCCGATAAGCACTCCTGGTCTTCTCCGTGTTCATCGGCGTTCATCGGTGGCCAAAGATTTGGATGGTGTCAAGCCGCGTCAGTGCCGCTTTGCGCCGTGGTGCTGCCGGAGTCTGCGCGTTTGATCCGGGTGTGTGGCCATGTTTCCGCCCGGGTCGCCTGTCGCGGTAGCTGTCATCCCAGTTGGTCCTCGGTCTCGGCTCCGCCGCAACCCCGACTCAACAAGTCACGGGCATGTATAATCGATTTTGCCTTCAAAGAAGAAAACCCCTCCGAGGCGCGCTGACGCCACAGGCAGCAATCGACTTGGGAGCAGAAAGCCTACAAAGACGATGACCGGAGAAGCACCTGAACTACTTTTCAGCATGATTGAACGGTTCAACCGTAACGCCGACGACTATAGGACCGGCTCCTATAATGAAGCCCAACTCCGGCAGGAGTTCGTGAACCCGTTGTTCAAGTTGCTCGGATGGGACATGGACAATGATGAGGGTGCTTCCGAGCGCTACAAGCAGGTCATTCACGAGGATTCCATCAAGATCAACGGCGAAACCAAAGCCCTAGATTACTGTTTTCGTGTCGGTGGCGTGCGCAAGTTCTTCGTCGAGGCGAAAAAGCCGGCGGTTCGAATTAAGGACGACCCGGCTTCAGCCTATCAGCTTCGCCGATATGCGTGGTCTTCCAAACTGCCGCTGAGCATTCTCACGAACTTCGAGGAGTTTGCAGTCTACGATTGCCGGATCAAGCCTGCCTCGTCTGACAAGGCCTCGACCGCAAGGATTGAGCACTTTACACTGGGGGACTATCCGGGACGTTGGGAGCACCTCCTCTCGCTCTTCTCCCCGATCGGGATTCTACAGGGATCATTTGACAGATTTGTAGAATCGAGCGAAGGCAAGCGCGGAACAGCAGAAGTAGACGAAGCCTTCCTTGCCGAGATCGAATCCTGGCGGGATCAGCTCGCCCGGAACCTTGCTCTCAGAAACCGTCACCTTACATCAGACAATCTTAACTACGCCGTTCAGAAGATCATCGACCGAATCATCTTCCT
>Ga0209638_1001448_pt1 | contig 15210 bp, 13 predicted proteins | sample BarGraNGADG00211_FD_184490 | JGI IMG/M metagenome (GOLD analysis project Ga0209638, IMG submission 184490) | Arctic peat soil microbial communities from Barrow, Alaska - Barrow Graham LP Ref core NGADG0002-211 (SPAdes) (version 2) | ecosystem: Environmental > Terrestrial > Soil > Wetlands > Peat... | reverse complement strand
ATCGCGCCAACTTTTGGGCTTTTTCCAGGCCGCCGGGGATATCGACTTTGTTGATCAAGGGGACAATACGCGCTCCGGCGGGGCCGCTTTTAATCCATTCCATCACCAGGCCGACGATCGCATCTTCCGTGACCGTGCTTCCAATAGGCAGATTGAGGAGACGCGAGGCGATGGCCGAACGAAAGACACTATCCTCGTCGAGGGGGCGGCCCATTCCATCGATTCCGATGAGCGGCACGAGCAGGGTCGTATTTTGAGGGATCACCGGCTCTCCGGCACGCGCGGCCTTCAACGGCCGGCCGGCGGAACCGTCGGCTTCATTGACGATTGTGGAGACCCCGTCCATGGAGAAGATCTCTTCCGCCCATTCGGGAAAGATCCCTTCGAGTTTGCCGTTGGGCAGTCTCTCCCTGGCAATGAGGAGAGATTGATGACGATTCAGATTTTCCGCCACCCATTTTTTGATATCGCCAAGCTCATTGGAGAGGAATTGAAGAAGGAAAGGGGAGGGCGCCGGTTCCAGAATTTTCGTGGTTGTGGTCAGGATGACCCCGCATCCAAGCGTCGAGAGTTCCCTGCCCAGGGCGTAAAGAAGGGTGGTCTTCCCGCCCCCGCCCACAAGGCTGATCACTTCCCGATTTCCGATGGAAAAGGCCTGTCTCAGGGTCATCATCCACCCGGCCCCGCCCGCTTCATATATTTCTGATACTCTTCCGGCGTATCGATATCCTTCAGAACCACATCCTGGGTCACTTCAATTTCTATAATATCCTCGGGGTGATTCATCAGGATCTGGCGGGCTCCCATATCCCCCTGCAGTTGAAGGGCCTCCTGCAGATACCGGACGCCGATCAGGACCGGATGTCCCCGCAAGCCTCGGTAAACGGGTCGGACGATGCCTCGCCTTGGATCGGCCCGCTGAAAATCCCGGATTACCCGGTTAATAATCTCCGGGCCGATGCCGGGCTGGTCCGCCAGCAGAACCAGAAATGCCTCGCTTCTCGGATCCATGGCCAGCAAACCCTTCCGCAGCGAAGAGGCCATCCCCTGTTTATAATCCGGGTTGATCACGATCTTGATGGGGAGAGGGGGAAGACTCTCTCTGATTAGGTTCGTTTCATACCCCAGCACCAGGATGATCTCATCCGCAGCGGAGTTGATGAGCGATTCCAGAGAGTGCTGCAGGAGGGTCTTCCCCCGCCAGGTAAGGAGCTGCTTGGGCCGACCCATGCGCCTGGATTCTCCTGCGGCGAGCAAGATCGCTGAGATCATGACCACATGTTCCTCGGGGAGAACGGGCGACCTGCGTGGCGCCCGTGTTCTGCGCTGCCGTCTATAATGAATCCGCCGGTGAGCAAAAAATGGTTCCCGCTTCTTAAGGATTGATGATTCTCCGCAGCCTGCTCAAGGGGATCTTCAATCGGGTCAGCCCGCGCAAGGCTTAACCGCGGCTTGCCGTGGGATAAGCGGTTCCCGCCGCACCTGGATTATCTGGCCTACGATGCTCACCGCGATCTCCTCCGGCGTTAGCGCCCCGATCTCCAGGCCGATGGGCGCAAAAACGCGCTTCAGCCGCTCCGGGGTGATGCCCTTCTTCTCCAGGTTCTGATAAACGGTCCGGATCTTCTTCCCGCTGCCGATCATGCCGATGTACCGTGCCTCCGTGGTGAGCGCCCACTCCAGGACCTCCTGGTCGCCGGCATGTCCCCTTGTCACGATGACCAGATAACTGGAGCGGTTCACCTTCAATTGGGGAAAAGCCAGGAAGAACTTCTCGGCGATCACCTGCTGGGCTTCCGGGAAGCGCTCCGTGCTTGCGAACTCGGCCCGGTCATCGATCACCGTAACCTGGAACCCCGCCATGGCGCTGATCTTCGACACGAAAAGAGAGATATGGCCTCCGCCGAAGATGAAGACCGTGGGGGTGGGAATGATCGGCTCGATATAGATATCCAAAACCCCTCCGCAGATCATCCCGGCCCCGGCCGCTTCCTTCCCCGTGAGGTCATAGTGGAATGTGCGCGGCTTTTCTTCACGAATGACCATGATAGCCTCTACGATGACCTGCCCTTCCAGGCAGCCGCCTCCAATGGTCCCCAAGATGGTCCCATCCTCGCGGACAAGCATTTTGGCGCCCGTTTCCCGAGGGGTGGAGCCCTCGGTGCCGATGATGGTAGCCAGCGCTGCGCTCCCGCCCTCGGTTTTGAGCTTTACAATTTCCTCGTAAAGATCGGCCATCGTTGCCGCCTCCGATCAAACAGGATGAGCTCGTAATAAGTCGTCATACCCGCGAAAGTGGGTATCCAGTCCTTTCAAGACCTTCCCGCTCCCCGCCTGCGCGGGGACAAGCCTCGCGGAAGTGACAAGGTGGGGTGTTTTTCAAAACTCTCAATGATTGTACTTCATCATGATCGCCTCCAGAACGCCACCGGCGATGGCGCGGGCCTTCTCGGAGACGGTCAGGCAATTTTCCGGCGCCGCACGCGGAGCGACGTCCCCTACCTTCATGTTCGGCTCCGCCGTAAGACCGTCGTGCAGGATTCCCCGCAAAACGCCGGAGATCCTCGTTTCCAGGGGGACGCCGCCCACCTCCGCCATGATCTCCCCTTTCGCGACCCGGTCTCCGATTTTCTTTATTCCCTGAAACCGTCCACCGGCACGGGCCCGTAGAACCCTTTCCCAGGTATGCCCGTCGACATCTCCGGGGATACCCGTATCCGGCTCCGCCTCGCCCTCTTCAATCACCCTTCCCAGGCGATGCCCGCGGTTTGTCTCGATGACAACGTGTACATCCCTTCCGGCACGGAACCCGGGGCCCAGGCCGATGACCAGGGGGGCATCGCCGAGGGCCGTGCCGGTATTTCTCTTGGCGAGGATCGCATCCACCAATACATCAGGCGACAGGATCTTGCGGATGGCGCACTCCGGGTCGATGAGGACCGGCACTTCCCCGTTCTCCCAGCAGCGCTGGACCTCTTCTTTGCAGGACACCCGCCTCCCGACCAAACCTTCGACCACCGTTTGCCCTGCGAAAACGGCTTCGCAGAAGGAGACCCCCCGGCGCACCGCCAGAGGTTGAGGGATTTCCGTGATGCAGACCCGAAAGCCCGAGCGGGCCAGTCGCTGAACAACGCCCGAGGCCATTTCGCCTCCGCCTTTGATCAGGATGATCAGATCCTTTAACTGCTTCTCTGTCAAGGTCATCCGCCTTTCCCGAACGGGCAAACCGGGTATCGGCAGACCGGGCACCGCAGGCAGAGGCCACCGTGGCCCAGAAGCGCAACATCGTCGGCACAGACCGGATCATCGGCCAGAACCCTGGGCAGAAAAACATCGAGAGCCGTAACCGGGTCATGGACCACGCAGGCCGGCGCCCCGAGAATAACCGTTTTCCCCAGGCGGGCATAGGCGAACATAGCTCCCGGCAGTACAGGGGTTCCATAGAAGACAACCTCTGCCCCGGACTTGTGGATTCCCGCAAGGGTCACATCATCGGGGTCCACCGAGAGACCGCCGGTGGTCACGATCACCTGGCAGCCGGCCTTCTTCATTCTGCCGATCTCGGCCGCAATCAGGGAAGGGTCATCGGCGACGACCGCCGTCCTTGTCACCTTCGACCCCAGAACTTCCGCCTTGCCCTTGACGATGTCGGCAGATCGGTCCTGGATTCGCCCTTCAAGAATCTCGCTGCCCGTAACGAGGACGCCCACCCTCTTGGTGCGGATGGGAAGGAGCTCGATGACCGGCCCCTGGCGGCGGCCGATCTCCTCCACCCTGGCGACTTTGGTCTCCCGGATCAAAAGGGGGATGATCCGTGTGCCGGCGACGACATCGCCGGCGCGCACGATGGAGTGGTTATGGCGCGTGGACAGGATGACCGCCCCGATTCGGTTGATCTTCTTCAGGGCGTCAACCTTGATCTTCAGCAGGCCGAAGGTTTTGGCGATGAAGTCCACCTTTCCTTCCCGCGGCACAGCCAGTTTCAGGTTTCGGCCGGCAACAGCCCGGGCCATGCGCCTCGCTGCATCCTCCTCATGCACCTCTCCGGGGCGGAGGGTAAGCACATAAATCTCTTTCTTGCCCAGATCCAGCAATTTGGGGAGATCGTTCTTGCGGACGACATGTCCGCGCCTGAATCCGACCCCCTTGAATTTTCCGGGGATGATCTGGGTGTGGTCATGGGCCAGTTTCAGCCCCACCGCGTTTTCCACTTTGATTTTTTTCAGCATGACCTGATCTACGAGAGGGGATGGTTACTCTCACCTTTCCCACAATAGATGGATAAGCAGTTGCTTTCCCGTGATCGTCCGTCCGCCCTTGCTACTTCCTTGCCAATCCCTGGATCGCCCTCCAGACGGACTCTGAATCGATGGGCAGCTCGTAGAGCCTTGCGCCGATGGCATTGGCAATCGCGTTGTTGACCGCGGCCGGGGTCGGGATGTTTGGCATCTCGCCGATGCCCTTTGCCCCGTATGGCCCATGAATGTTGTGCATCTCAAGGAGTTTAGCGTCGATCTTGGGCACATCCATGGAGGTGGGGATGAGGTAGTCCTTGAAATCGAGGTTCTGGATCACGCCCTGGTCGAGGATCACCTTTTCGAGGAGCGCATACCCGAGACCCATGCCGATGCCGCCGTCGATCTGACCCTCGAGCAGCATGGGGTTGATCGCCTTACCGATGTCAAAGGCAGCGGCGATTCTGTTCATGGTCACCTCACCGGTCCTCATGTCCACCTCCACCTCGGCCATCTGCGTTGCATACGTATAGACGAAATACGGGTTGCCCTGGCCTGTCTTCGGGTCGAGCGTGGCCTTCGGCGGGGTGTACCAGCCTTGGCCGATCATCCTTCGCCCCATGACCATGCACCGGCGGGCTGCCTCTTTCAGCGCCAGTCTGTCACCGGGATTGTCCGGGTCGAAGATGAAGCGTTCCCTTGCCACAAGCCGTTCCACCGAGGTATCGAGGAGTTCCGATGCGGAGAGCATGAGCGATTCCTTGATCGGCTGAACCGCCAGAAGAATGGCGTTGCCCATGAGTGTGAGGGAACGGGACCCGACGGTCGGTCCCGATTCGGGGGCGCTGTCGGTATCGGGGGCCAGCACCCTGACGTCTTCCAGCGCCGTGCCAAGGGCTTCCGCTGCGATCTGGGCGATGCCCGTGTGCATGCCCTGACCCATCTCGACACAACCTTGGTAGATGATGACCGAGCCGTCTTCCAGCAGGTGCAGGTTGACCCCGCAGCCGTCACCCGACGCTCCGATGCTGGTCCGGTACCACCCGACCGCCATGCCGTATCCGGTCCGTTTGTCCGCGCTTTGGGCCTGCGTGGGATCGGGCGTGGGTTTGCGTTTTCCCGCCCAATCGAAGAGCCTCTTCGTCTCCTCAATCGTCTCCCGAAGACCGATGCTCTGGTCGATCACCTGCCCCGTGGCCGTCTTCGATCCGAGTTTGAAGGCGTTTTTCAACCGGAGCTCGTAGGGATCCATCTTCAGCAGATCCGCCAGCTCATCCACGAGCGATTCGTGGGCAAAGTTCGACTGGGGCGCGCCGAAACCCCGCATGGCGCCGCCGTAGGGATGGTTCGTGTAGACGAGATACCCTTCCACTTTCACGTTCGGGATCTCGTAGGGCCCCGCCAGCATGACCACCGCGTGGGCGTGGACGCCGCCCGCGGGAGGGAGTACGGGACCCAGGGAGGCGTACGCCCCCTGTTCGTTGTAGATGGTGCCCTCCATCGCCGTGAAGGTACCGTCCTTCTTCGCCCCGAACTTGCACCGGATGATCATGGGGTGACGCTTGCACGTGGAGAGCATGATCTCCTCGCGGGTATACTCGATCCGCACGGGCTTGCCCGTCTTCCAGGCCAGGACCGCCGCCCTGACGCACGTGTCGATGGGCGAGTCCTCCTTGCCGCCGAAACCGCCACCCACCGGGGTCACCACGCAGCGGACCCGGTTGATGGGTAGGCCCAGCACGGGTGCCACGTTTCGGCGGGTGGTGAAGGGCGCCTGCATGGGGGCCATCACCGTCATGGTCCCGTCGCTGCCGGGGATCGCCAAGGCCACGTCCGGTTCGAGGTAGGCATGCTCCAGGAAGGGCACAACGAAGGTCCGCTCCAGCACCACATCTGCATCGCGGAACCCCTGCTCCGTATCTCCCTTCTCGACCCGGGAGGTGGTAATGAGGTTGCCCGACTCATGGATCCGGGGGGCGTCGCTCTTGAGCGCGTCGACGGGTGAGAAGACGGCGGGAAGCTGCTCGTAGTCTACCTTGATGAGACCGAGGGCCTTGATGGCCGTCTTCTCATCGACGGCCGCGACGAGCGCGACCGCGTCCCCCACGAACCGTACCTTGTCGCCGCAGACGACCGGCTGGTCCGGGATGATCGCCCCCCAGCCGTTCCTGCCGGGGATGTCCTTCGCCGTCACGACCGCGGCCACGCCCGGCAACGCCTCCGCCTTGGACGTGTCGATTTTTTTGATGAGGGCATGGGGATAGGGGCTCCGCAGCACCTTCCCGTGCAGCGCCTCGCGACATTCCATGTCCGCGATGTACTTCAGCGCTCCGGTAACCTTGTCCTTTGCATCCAGCCTCGGCCTTGACTTGCCGACCACCGCGAATTCCTTATCGTTCCGTGCCGTTTCTTTTCCCTGGTCAGCCATGGTTCACCTCATTTCCCCGGCCTGTGACGCCGAATCGATGGCCTTGATGATCTTCTGGTAGCCCGTGCACCGGCAAAGGATGCCCGATATGGCGAGTTGGATCTCTTCCCGCGTCGGGTGCGGATTCTCGTCGAGCAGCGCCTTGCCCGCCAGCACCATGGCCGGCGTGCAGAACCCGCACTGGATGGCCCCGTCTTCGATGAACTTTTTCTGGATCAGGTGCATCTCGCCGTTCTGCTCGAGACCTTCTATCGTGAGGATCGTGCTGTGGTCTGCTTTCATGACGGGCACAAGGCAGGAGGCGATGAGCTTTCCATTCAGGATGATGGAACAGACGCCGCACTCCCCCTCCCGGCAGCCCACCTTCGTGCCGGTGAGGCCGAGCTTTTCCCGCAGTACGTCGACGAGCATCTCGCCGGGTGCTACGTCCACGGAGACCTCTTTGCCGTTGACCTTGAATGTGACCGATTTCTTAGCCATTGCTCTCCTCCAGCCTTTTCAGTGCCGTGGCGATTCCCCGCTCGACGAGGACCGCAACCATGGCCTTCCGGTATTCGGACGTCCCGCGAATAAGACTCGTCCTCGGGTTCGCTGCTTTCGCGGCATCCGCCGCGGCCTTTCTGATGACCTCTTCGCCGACCGGGCTTCCCACCAGGATCTCCTCGGCCGCTTTGCAACGGAACGGCGTCGTCGCCACGGGACCCACCGCGATGCGGGCCTTGGCAAAGGTCTTTGCACCGGGGTCCACCCCGATGACAACGGCCACCGTCAGGATCGGAAGGACGAGGGTCTTTCTCTTGGCGAGTCGCATGGCGGCGCTCGCCTCCCCCTTCCCGAGGCCGGGGAAGGAGATCTCCGTCACGATCTCTTTCGTGCTGTCAATCGTGGTCCGGCCAACGCCCGTGAAGAGCTCCGCCAGGGGTATGCTCCTCTCGCCCTGTCTGCCGCGGATCGTGACCGATCCGTCCAGGGCCAATAGCGGGATCAGGGTGTCGGCGCCCGGCTGGGCGTTGAGGATATTGCCCGCCACCGTGGCGATATTCCTGATCTGGGGCGAGCCGAGCCGGGAGGCGCCTTCGGCCAGGGCCATGCCCCTTTTCCGGATGAGCCCGGAGAGCGCCACCTCGGTGTGGGTGACCAGCGAACCGATCTTCACGGTCTCTCCGTCCAACCTGATCATATTGAGGCCCGGTATCCGGGTGATGTCGACGAGTGCCTTGATGCCCGTACCTCCCTTGCGGGTTGCGGGGACGATGTCGGTCCCGCCGGCGATGACCCTCGCCGCGCCGCGGTACCGCTCGAGCATCTCCAGCGCCTCATCGAGCGACCTCGGCACCAGGTACTCCTCCCATTCCATGTCCTTCTGATAGGCAACGATTTCTTGTGCTTGCATCATTGCTCCTTTCTTTTCTTGAAAAGTAAGCGAGAGAATGCTCTCTTTATATCACAGTTCGATCGGCCGGAAAATCAGCACCACTGCCATTACCAAAAAGATCATCGCATCCGCCGCGGCGCCCCAGTACCAGGCCGTCACGGCCATGACCATGCCCAGGACGTAGGAGGCGATCGCCGTGCCCCGCAGATTTCCCATGCCCCCCACGATGACGACGGCAAAACAGAGGGTGACGATCCGAAAGCCCATATACGGGTGGACCGTGCTGATGGGCCCGTAAAGGATGCCGCCCAGCGACGCCAGCGCGCTCCCCAGCATAAAGACGATGGCAAAGTACTTGTCGATATCGATCCCGAGACTTAAGACCGCCTCCCGGTCGGCCAATCCCGCGATCACGATCTTTCCGATAATAGACTTCTTGAAGAAGACGGACAGACCGATGAATATGAGGAAGGAGAGGATGATGATGATCACGCGGTAGAGGGGGATCTCCAGCGTGAAAAAGCTGGCGTTGATACCCACGGGGTCGCTGACGGGCACGGGTGACGCGCCCCAGATCCACTTGATGAGGTCCACGCCGATGAGGAGGACCGCGTAGCTCGCGATGATGGCATAATCGATGGACTTGCCGTAGAGTCGCCGGATGACGAACTTTTCGATCACGTAGCTCACCGGGAGCGAGGCGAGGATCGCCAGTATCGCGGCGATGACGAAATTCCCCTTCGCAACGGGGAGCAACGCGAAGAGGGCATAGGCGCCGACCGCATAAACGAGTCCGTGCGCAAAATTGACGATCTTCATGCTTCCGAAGGTCAGGGAAAACCCGATCGAAACGATGTAGAGGATGCCGCCGATTGTGAGGCCGTATGCGATAACTTCAAACATGTTCCTTAAGCAACCTCGCTACTTCGTTATTATGCCGGCCTTGATTCTTTTATCCACCAGTTCACGGACGTAGCCCATGATGCCCTTCCTGAATCCGAACGCGATGACGAGGAGCGCCACGCCGAGGAACATCTCCCACCGGGTGATGTATTTCGCCAGGTAGTTGCTGATCACCATGTAGGCCGTACCACCGACGACGGCGCCGAACTCCGTGCCGGGTCCGCCGATGAGGGCCGCGAAGATCACCTCCACGTTCCTTGCGGGGTCCATGAATCCCGGGTTGGCGAATCCGTAGTTGATGACGAACAGTGCGCCGGCGAAGGCCGATACCGAGGTCGAGATGACGAAGGCGACCAACTTGTAAGCCTGTGTGTTGTAGCCGAGGAAACGGACCCTGGTCTCGTTTTCCTTGATGCCGAGGAGCATGGCCCCGAAGGCCGACCCGTAGAGGCGGTGCATCAGGTAGTAGACGGCCACCAGGGATGCGAGGCAGAAGGCAAAGAGGAAGTGGACGTTGCTGAAATTCACGAAGCCGTAGCTGTTGAAGGAGAGGGAAACCCCGTCCTCGCCGCCCGTATAGGAGGCCAGGGCCACCAGGACGATGAAGTAGCCGATCTGGTTGAAGGCCACGTTGATGAGGGCAAAGGCGGCGCCTTTGGTTTTGACCGCAATGGGCCCCAGGAGAAGCCCGATGGCCGCGCCCGCTGCCACCCCCACGGCTATGGCCAGGAAGGGGTCCGGGATGAGGTACTTCGCGCACATGGCGGCCCCGTAAGCCCCCGTACCCAGATAGAGCGTGTGGCCGAAGGAGATCCTCCCCATGTGGCCGTAGAGCACGTCGAACCCGAGAACGTAGATACAGAAAATCACGAAGTCCGTGACCTTATTGACCGATGCGGAGTAGGCGAACACCATGAAGCCGACGATGATGACGCCGATGGCGAACGGGAGTGAGTCTCTAAGCTTCTTCAACAACATGGGTCACCTTATACCGCGATGGATGTTCCAACTGCTCTACAGGAGGCTCTCGATATAGGCCTGATCCCGGATCTCGGCCTCGTCGGTGATCTCCTTAAGCACGCTTCCCTCTTTCATGATGTATATCCGGTCGGCCATCCTCGATACGATCGCGAGGTTCTGCTCAACCACGATCATGGACAACCGTCCCTTCATTTCCATGAGTATCCGGGCAATGTCGTTGATGACGATTGCCGCCAGCCCCTCGGTCGGCTCGTCGATCAACAGGAGCTTCGGGCTGCCCACCAGCGCCCTGCCGATGAGGAGAATCTGTCGCTCCCCGCCGCTTAGGCCTTTGGCCTTCGAGTCGATGAGTCGCTTCATCTTCTCGGAGATGGAAAACAGCCGCTCCACGGCCTCATCGACGTTCGCCTTGATGGGATAGGCGGCGAGTTCCATGTTATCCCGGACCGTCAGGTCGCCGAACACCCGCTTGTCCTGGAACACATACTTCACCCCCAGCAAGGCGACTTTATCGGGTCTCATGCCGCTGATGGCGCGGCCTTCAAAGGTGACCGTCCCCCGGGTCGGCTTGAGAAACCCGCCGATGGTCTTGAGCAGCGTGGTCTTGCCTGCCCCGTTCCTGCCGACGATGCAGGCGAGCTCCCGTTCCTTGACGTTGATCGAGACGTCGTGGAGCACCTGCGCGCTCCCGTAATGGACATTGATGGCATCGATATTCAGTAGCATACGTTATCCTTGCCGAAGTAGCACTCCTTGACCGCCGGGTCGCAGATGACCGCGTTCGGTTCGCCGGAACGGATGATCCGTCCCTCGTGCATCACGTAGAGCGTGTCCACCAGGTCGAGGATCTTCGATATCTTGTGCTCCACCAGGACGATGGTCAGGGTGGATTTGAGCCCTCGGATGATATCCATGATCTCGGTGATCTCGACGATACTCATCCCCGCGAGTGGTTCATCCAGGAGCAGCAGCTTCGGGTCCATGGAAAGGGCGATGGCGATCTCCAGCTCCCTCTTTTTTCCGTAGGGCAGATCGGAGACCTGTACGTCGCTCATGTCGGCGATGCCGATGGTGTCGAGCGCCTTGAGGCAGCCTTCCACCTCGCGGCTCTTGAGGAGCTTCCTCAGAAAGAAGCGGCTCTTTCCGTAGGTCTTGTCAAACCGTATTCGGGCGAGCATCATGTTCTCGATGACCGTCAGCGTATCGAAGACGGAGACGAGCTGAAAGGTCCGGACGATGCCGAGATCCACCCGGTTGTAGGGCGGCATCTGCGTAATGTCCCGTCCGCGGTAGGTGATGCTGCCCGAATCCGGAATATATAAACCGGTAAGGAGGTTGAAGAAGGTCGACTTCCCCGCCCCGTTGGGGCCGATGATCCCGACCGTGTCGCCGTCCCGGATCTCGAAGTCGACGTTGTTGGCCGCAACCAGGCCGTCGAACTGCTTTGTCACACCCTTGGTGGTGATAACAACCTCTGCCATGCGCCCATCCGTGCGAAGGGCGGGGTGAAGCACCCCGCCCTTCGGTTCTCGTTGGTTCCCATCCGGAAACGGCTCTTTCCCGACGAAAAATCTCTCGGTTTCGAATTGGAAACCTACAGTGTCTCATCCGGAGATTCCGGATGGAAACTCGTTAGTAACCCAGGCTCTTCAAGGTCGGCAGGTAGTCCTCACCCGTGTATGCCCCGATGAGTTTCACCAGGTCTTTCGGGTTTTTCCGGTCCTTCGCGCTCTTGCCGACGACCACAAAGGCGCCGTACTTGAACAGGGCATGGTGGTCCTCCCGATAGACGCCCGGACCCTTCTCGGAGTCGAACTTTGGGCTCTTCATGAGCGCCGCCGTGACCGCTTTCGTGTCCACGGACTGGGCCAGCTCGATGCCCCGGACCAGCTCTTTTACGGAGATGTAGGCCACCGCCGCATACGGGTCCGGAACCTCATTGGCGCCGTACTCTTTCTGGAACCGCGCCACGAACTCCTTCGTTGCCTTCACGACCGTGGCATCCTCGAACCCGTCCATGTTCCAGTTCCAGAACATGAGGGAGTAGACGCCCTCCAGGGCCTCCGGCGGTACGCCGCTGCCGAATACCTGGGTCATCCAGTCGAACCAGATCTTGGTCTTCTTATTGAGGCCCAACTCGTTGGACTGCTTGATCACGGTTATGGCGTCGACGCCCCACTGGGCCATCATGACGATGTCGGGCTTGGCCGCCGCAATTTTCAGAATGTAGGAGCTGAAGTCGGACGTGCCCACCGGCGCCTCAAGGTATTCTATCTTCGCGCCATACTTGGCGGCCGCATCCTTGGCGCCGGCATACTGGTCCCAGCCGAACGCATACGCCGGAGCGAAAAAGTAGATGTTCTTCAACCCCAGCTTGTTGATGATGTATGCCGCGCCGGCATACCCGATGGAATAGGCGTCACCGAGGATGCCGAAGGTGCTGGGCGCCAGATCGCCCTTCTTGAACATGGCAATGGGCGCCACGCAGGCGGCGTAGTACACGGTGGGGTTTTTCTGGACTTCCTTGTTGAGCGCCGCCGCGATCGGTGCGAAGGTGGAGCCCACAACCCCGTGGACCTTGTCCTCAGTCACCAGCTCGCGGTATCGCCTGATGGCGATGTCCGGCTTCGTCTCGTCATCCTTCACGACGAATTCGAGCGGTATCTTCTTGCCGCCGAGGTTCACTCCGCCCTTTTCATTGATCTCCTTGACCGCAAGTTTCGCACCCTGCAACTGGACCGGGCCGACCGGTGATGCCGCGCCCGTCAGGCCGAACATCAAGCCGACCTTGATCTTGGAGACGGACTCCGCCGAAAATGCGTTTCCGCCCGCGAGCGTCAGCGCGAAAGCGGCAACCACTGTAACCCAAAGCACCTTTCGTAGACCCATTTCAGTACCTCCTTCTGACGGCATCCCATCATGATCTCAGCGATATCTCGCTGCCATTTCATTTCCGCTCCTTCGCCCTCCAGGAGAACCTCCCGCGTTTTCTGCTGTTCCGTCCCCCCCTGGCTATCCGCTCCGCAACCCTCGGTAGATCCCGCGGATCATGGACCTGCCTTGTTGCGGGGGAAGGATACGAAGGAGGGTCTTCTTTGTCAAGGAGATTTTATCCCAGCGATGTTGTGTTGTTTCTGCTTGACGCACCATGGCCTTTCCCCTATATTTCCGCTAACGAGAAAGCGGATGGCTGTTTAAAAAACAGGACTTCCCGTCTTTGAATGGAGCATCGATGAAGAAGGGTAAAAGTTACAAATCGCTTTATCTGCCTGCGTGGACCATCGTGGCCGCCGTACTGATCCTGCTGCTGGTCATCGTCGTTTCCACCTACCGGAATATGAGCCGGGAGAGGGGGCGTATGGAGGATTCCCTCGTCCGGGAGGGGCTGGTCATCATCCGGGCCATCGAGGCGAGCGTCCGCGTAGACTTTCCTTCGTCTCCCCCCGATGCGCAACGCCTTCAAAAGCTGGTGGAAGAGGTTTCCCGCGAGCCGGAAGTTGCCGCCATCGCGATTTTTGATCGCGCAGGGAACATCGTGGCGGCGAGCCGCCCGCCCGGTCCGGTCCCGGAAAAGGTCAAGGGGGCGCCGTCTCTGGTTCTTTTGTTGAAAGAGAGGGGAATGATCACCCGCTATCCGGAACAGCCGGGAGGGGTTCAGGTCTTCGAGGTGATTCAGCCATTTCGTCCGTTTTCCTACCAGACTCCCCCCTCGTTGCGTCACAGGGTGGAATCGAGCTCCGCATGGCAGGAAAGTCCGTTAGACCGGTGGGCCGGAGACAAGATGATCGCCTTGACTCTCCGCCTGGCCGCCTTTGAAACGGCCCGCCGGGAGGATAGGCATCATACCCTCCTGATGGCGGCGATCCTGGTCGTGCTGGGAACAGGGGCGCTTTACTTTATTTTTATCGTTCAGAATTACTACCTGGTGGACCGCACGCTGGACCGGATGAAGAGCTACACGGAAAACGTGGTCGAAAGCATGGCCGACGGTCTTATCTCGATGGATCGCAACGGAAAGATCGTGACCCTGAATCGGCAGGCCGTTCAAATCCTCGGTTCCAGCCGGGAACTCCTGGAAGGCAGAAGAATAACCGATGTTCTGGGGGAAGGGGTCGGGGAGATTCTGGGTTCCGCGGAGAAGCAGGGGTTGGTGCGCGAGCGGGAGGTGGATGTCCGGAGAAATCCGGACGGTATGATTCCCCTCAGCCTCAGCGCGGCGCCGCTCCGGGACGAAAAGGGACGGGAGATGGGGTTGGTCCTGCTGATCAAGGATCTGCGTGAGATCCGTGATCTTCAGGGAAAGGTGCGGCGCAGCGAGCGGCTGGCGTCGCTCGGGCGGCTGGCCGCCGGTGTGGCGCATGAGATTCGCAACCCGCTCAGTTCGATTCGGGGATTTGCCCAGTATTTTGTGAAGCGCTTTCACGGGCAGGCCGAGGAGGAGGGATATGCCTCGGTCATGGTCAAGGAGGTCGATCGGCTGAACCGGGTGATCACGGAACTCCTGGATTTTGCGGGACCGAAAGAACCCCGCCGGGAGCCGCGATCTCTGGAGGATATCGCCGACCACGCGCTGAAACTTCTGGCCTCCGATCTGGCCGCCAGCAAGGTGGTGGTGTTCAAGGAATATGAGCCGGGCCTGCCGGCGGCTTCCGTTGACCGCGATCAGATATCCCAGGTTTTCCTGAATCTCCTTCTGAATGCGATCGAATCGATGGAGGGAGGGGGGGAGATCCGCGTCACCCTTCGCCGATGCGGTCCTCCGCCTGCTGTCGAGGCAGCCATTGCCGATACGGGGGCCGGTATCCCGGCGGACGACCTGGAGAAGGTTTTTGAGCCTTTTTTCAGCCGAAAGAGGAAGGGTACCGGTCTGGGCTTGGCGATTGTCCACCAGATCATCGAAAGCCACCGGGGAGACATCCGGGTGGAGAGCGGCCCGGGAAGAGGGACGACTTTCCGGATGACCCTGCCGGTGGACGGCGACAGTGACTCGAGGCACGGACATGGATGAAAAACGCAGGATCCTCGTTGTGGACGATGAGGAGAGTCACCGGATCATGCTGCGGGCTGTTTTGAGCGCGGACGGATATGCGGTAACGGAAGCCTCCGACGGCACGGAAGCCGTCCGGGCCGTCGGAAAAGAGGCTTTTGACCTCATCCTGATGGACATCCGCATGACGAACATGGACGGGATCGAGGCGCTGACCGAGATCCGGAAAATCAGTCCCCTTGTGCCGGTCCTGATCATGACGGCCTACGCCTCCGTAAAAACGGCGGTGGAAGCGCTCAAG
>Ga0209638_1001447_pt1 | contig 15215 bp, 15 predicted proteins | sample BarGraNGADG00211_FD_184490 | JGI IMG/M metagenome (GOLD analysis project Ga0209638, IMG submission 184490) | Arctic peat soil microbial communities from Barrow, Alaska - Barrow Graham LP Ref core NGADG0002-211 (SPAdes) (version 2) | ecosystem: Environmental > Terrestrial > Soil > Wetlands > Peat... | reverse complement strand
CCCCCCTGCCGGTGACGGCCTCCGGGCCGCGGCAGGGCGCCGCGCGGGCGTGGAGAGCTGCCCGCGAAGCGGAAGGAGCGACATGACCACGAGCGGGAAGGACGGCGCCGGCGGGCTCGTCGACGCCCACCACCACATCTGGCGGCGCGCCGACCTGGCGTGGCTGCAGGGCCCCATGGTGCCGCGGATCTTCGGCGCGTACGAGCCGATCCGCCGCGACTATCCGATCGAGGAGTACCTCGCCGACGCGGTTCCCGCCGGCGTCGCCGCCTCGGTCTACGTTCAGACGAACTGGCCGCTCGAGCGCTCGCTCGACGAGGTGCGCTGGGTGCAGGAGGTGCACGAGCAGACCGGCTGGCCGAGCGCGATCGTCGGGTGTGCCGACCTCTTCGCCGTCGAGGCCGCGGGCGTGATCGCCGCGGAGCTGGCTGCCTCACCGCTGCTGCGCGGGATCAGGCTCCAGCTGCACTGGCACGAGGACGAGCGCTTCCGCTTCGCCTCCGCGCCGGATCGGATGAACGACCCGGTGCTGCGCCGCAACGTCGCCCGCCTCGCCGACCTCGGCCTGGTCTTCGAGCTGCAGGTGTTCTCCTCGCAGATGGCCGACGCCGCGCGCTTCGTCGCGGCGCTGCCGCGGGTCACGTTCGTCCTCCTCCATGCCGGCATGCTCGAGAGCGCGGCCGAGGAGCACGTGGCACCGTGGCTGGCGGGGCTCGATCTGCTCGCAGAGCAGCCGAACCTCACCGTCAAGCTGAGCGGACAGGGCACGTTCGTGCATCGCGTCGACGAGGAGCTGATCGGGCTCGTCGCAAGCGCGAGCCTCGAGCGCTTCGGCCCGGAGCGGTGCATGTTCGGCAGCAACTTCCCGATCGAGAAGCTCTGGACCGACTACGGCACGCTGCTCGGCGCCTGGAAGAACGCGCTCGGGTCGCAGCCGGAGGCGGTGCGCCGCGAGGTCTTCTCGGACACGGCCCGCCGCGTGTACGCGCTCTGAACGGGGTGCGGGTCGACAAACCTGCGGGGCGAGGTCCCGGACACCTCGCCCCGCAGGCCGCCGTCGCTACGCTCCCTGCGTGACCGGTGCGCGCTCGATGAGCGGAGTGAGGAACTCGGCGCACTCGCGCACCATCTTCGTGTAGTACGCGTCGCTGAGGGCTCCGCTGCCGTGGTCGCGGATGAACTTGTCCATCCCGATCGTCATCTCGGCGCCTTCCTCCTCGACGTCGTGAGCTGTCGCGACGGGCGAGCGGTCGATCGGCATGACGAACTCCGCGGTGAGCGCGCCGTCGTAGCCGACCTCCTTCAGCGTGTCGATGAGTGCGGGCCAGTCCCAGTTGCCCTGGCCGGGCGGGAAGCGGTTGTTGTCCGCGACGTGGAAGTCGACCAGGTGGTCGCCGGCGGCCCGGATCGCCGCGAGCGGGTCGGCCTCCTCGATGTTGATGTGGAACGCGTCGAGGACGATGCCGCAGTTGCCGCCGACGTCCGACGCGAGCCGGAGAGCCTGGTCGTGGCGGTTGATGAAGTACGTCTCGAAGCGGTTGAGCGGCTCGATGCCGAGGCGGACGCCGAGCGGCTCCGCGACGGCCACGACCTCCTTCAACCCGTCGACTGCCCACTGCCACTCCTCCTCGGGAGAGGCCATCGGCGAGACCTTGCCGACCGTCGACGGGACGACGCAGAAGATCTCGCCGCCCAGCTCGTTGATCATCCGGACGCAGTCCTTGAGGTACTGGACGGAGCCGAGCCGGACATACGGATCCTCGTGGACGAGGTCGCGGCCGACCGTCATCAGCGTTACCGAGCCCCAGCAGCGGAGACCAAGGCGGTCGAGATGGCCCTTGACCTCTTTCGTGTCGAAGCGGGTCGGCTCGCCGCTGATCTCGATGCTCTGGTACCCGCAGCTCGCGAGTCGCTCGAGGGTGACGTCGATCGGCTCCTGCCTCATCCAGTTGTGCATTGACAGGTGCATCAATCACTCCTTCGGGGATTAGCAGCCGAGGCTCGACGGCTGAAATATTGTTGATAGAACAGACGCAGATACTAACATCTTCTTTCTCAAAGTTGTAGTATCGAACGGACAAAAACCTCATCTCTTTGCAGGGAACTGCGCCGAAGGGAAGACCCGCATGAGAACGATCGAAGAGCAGGCGGTGGAGCGGGAGCGGAAGCTCGAGCAGCTGGGGGCACGGCTGGACGGGATCGCCGTCGAGCGCGGCGCCGACCTCGTGCACGAGCTGTCGCTCGACACGTACTGGAAGGCGCACGCGCTGAGCGCCGCCGGGCGGCCTCTGCTCGCCGACGCGGTTGTGCAGCCGCGCACGGCCCTCGAGGTGGCGCAGGTGCTTGCCGCCGCATCCGAGCTCGGGATCCCCGTCGTCCCCCGGGGCGGCGGCTCCGGCAGCCAGGGCGGCGCCGTTCCCGACCGGGGCGGGATCCTCGTCGACCTCAGCCTGCTGAACGAGATCCTCGAGCTCGACGAGCGCTCGGGCACGGTTCGCGTCCAGCCCGGCGTCGGCGGCCTCCAGCTCGAGGAGTGGCTGAACGAGCGCGGCTTCATGTTCCCGCACTACCCGGCGAGCGTGCATCTCGCCCACGTGGGGGGCTACCTGGCCGCGAAGGGCTCGGGCGTGATGTCGACGAAGTACGGAAAGATCGAAGACCTGGTCGCGTCGGTCGAGGTCGCTCTCCCGAACGGCCGGCTGATCCGTACCGTCGACGTTCCACGCCACGCCGTCGGCCCGGACCTCGTCGGCCTCTTCATCGGCAGCGAGGGGACGCTCGGGATCATCACCGAGACCACGTTGATCGTTCGCCGCCTGCCCGAGCATCGCGCCTTCCGGACCGTGGCGTTCCCCGACGTCGGCACCGGCGTCGAGGCGATGCGCGGGGTGCTCCAGGCCGGCTGGCGGCCGGCGGTCGCGCGGCTCCACGACGCGGAGGCGACGACGCGGAACCTCGTGCAGATCTTCGACGTCGACGCCTCCGGCGTGAAGCTGCTCCTCGTGTTCGACGGGCCCGCCGCTCTCGTCGCGGTCGAGGAGCGCGAGGCCGTCGCCCTGCTCGTCGCAGCCGGCGGCGTCGACGAAGGGCCGGCGCTCACCGAGACCTGGTGGAACGGCCGCTACAAGACGTACTACCCGCCGTACAAGCCCGAGCTGCCGCAGATCTGGGGGACTGCGGACATCGTCGCGACGTACGACCGGATCCTCCCCGCCTACGAGGCGCTCCGGAGCATCATGCGCGACGAGTACAGCGCGTACGGCCTCAGCTTCAGCGGGCACTTCTCGCACTGGTACCAGTGGGGCGTGATGGTCTACGGGCGGTTCGTCGTCGAGCGGCCGCCGGATGACGTCGACGACGCGATCGCCCTCTACGACGAGATCTGGCGCCGTTCATCCGCGGCCGTCATGGCGGCGGGCGCAGTGATCAACGACCACCACGGCATCGGCCTGAAGCTCGCCGCCGACGTCGCGAAGCAGTGGGGCAGCTCCTGGGAGGTGCTCGAGACGATCAAGCACGCGCTCGACCCCGCCGGCATTGCGAACCCCGGCAAGCTCGGCCTGTGACGACGCAACCGAAAGGAACGACGGACATGGATCTGCCCTCGTACAACATCGCCGACCTCGCACCGCCGGACATCCGCGCGTATCTCGAGGAGAAGGACATCATCATGATCCCGATCGGCGCCGTGGAGCAGCACGGGCCGCACCTGCCGCTGTCGACAGACGCGGTCCAGGCCGAGGAGATCACGGCACGTGCCGGGAAGCTCGCGAAGGTCCTCTACACGCCGTGCGTCTGGATGGGCTACTCGCCGCAGCACATGTACGGGCCAGGCGAGGGCACCGGGACGATCACGATCCGCTCGCAGGTCCTGCTCGAGGTCTACCGCGACATCGCGCGGTCGCTGATCTACCACGGCTTCAACAAGCTCGTCTTCGTCAACAACCAGGGCAGCACGGTGAAGATCATCGACCCGCTGCTGCGCCGGATTCGCTACGAGACGGGCGCGTTCGTCGTCATGTCGAAGCTCTACGGCGAGCGCTACATGGGCGTCATCGAGGGGATCATGGAGAATCCGCCCGAGGAGACGCCGGGCTGGCACTCGAGCGAGCTCGAGACGTCGCAGATGCTCGCGCACGACCCGGCGCTCGTGCGCATGGACCGCGCCGTCGACCAGCGCGCGAAGCATCCGGACTGGTTCCCCGAGGCGTTCGTCAAGCGCGACGGCAATCCCGATGTCGAGTTCCAGGGCTACCAGTACTTCGTCTTCGCGACCGACCACGAGGACTTCACGCCGAGCGGAGTGATCGGCAATCCGTTCCGCGCGACCGCCGAGAAGGGCGAGGCGACCTACACGCGCTTCGCGGAGCATCTCGCGGCCGCCCTCGCCGAGTTCGAGAAGGTCGACGTGAAGGTGCACACGCGCGAATGGCCGGATCACGCCTGAGGTTCGAACGATGACGGCGCCTCAGATCGTCATCATCGGCACCCTCGACACGAAGGGGCCCGAGATCGAATACACGGCGCGCGTCGTCGAGCGGCTCGGCGCGCGGTCGATCGTCGTCGACTCCGGCATCCTCGGCGAGCCGGACGGCTGTGTGCCCGACGTCACGCGGGCGGAGGTCGCCGCCGCCGCCGGCTACCGGATCGACGACCTGCGCAATGCGGGCAGCCGCGGCGCGGCGGTCGAGCGGATGCTCGAAGGAGTGCGTGCCGTCTGCCTGCGCCTGCTCGACGAGGGGCGCCTCGACGGTGTGCTCTGTCTCGGCGGCGCCGAGGGCGCGATCCTCGGTGCCGCGGCGATGCACGTGCTCCCGGTCGGGATCCCCAAGGTGCTCGTCTCGCCGAGCGCCTCCGGGCGGCGTCCGTTCGCGGACTTCGTCGGACTCAACGACATGGTCGTCATGCACTCGGTCGTCGACATCCTCGGTCTCAACCCGATCGCACGCTCGGTGTTCGAGAACGCGGCCGCTGCGGTCGTGGGTATGGCGCGCGATGGGAGCGGCCGGCTGGGCTCGCTCGGCGAGAACACCGTCGGCCTGACGATGCTCGGCCAGACGACGCCGGCTGTGATGCGGATCCGGACGCTGCTCGAGGAGACGGGTCACGACCCTGTCGTCTTCCACGCCAACGGTGTCGGCGGGCCGGCGATGGAGAGCCTCGCGCGGGCGGGGTCGATCGCGGGCGTGATCGACTACACGCTCTCCGAGCTGGCGAACACGGTCATGGACGGGATCCACACGACCGGCCCCGAGCGTCTCACGGTCGCCGGCGAGCTCGGGCTCCCACAGGTCGTGGTGCCCGGCTGCGCGGACTTCTTCAACCAGGGGGCGCCGGGCACGCTGCCGGAGCGGTATCGCAGCCGCAAGTGCTACTACCACAATCCCGTGGCGACGCTCGTCCGGCTCGCGCCGGAGGAGATGGTCGAGCTCGGCCGCATGATCGCGGCGCGGCTGAACCCGGCGAAGGGGCCGATCGCGGTCGTGGCGCCGACGCGCGGCTTCTCGCTGGCGGACGTCCCGGGCGGCGCTCTCTGGGACCCGGAGGCCGACGCGGCGCTCCTCGACACGCTCGCCGCCGAGCTTCGCCCGGACATCCCGTTCGAGCGGGTGGAGACGCACATCAACGATCCAGAGTTCGCCGACCTCGTCGCCGAGCGCTACCTCGCGCTCGCAGTGCGAGCGGAGGAAGCGTGATGGCGCGCGCGCTGCGCCAGAGCGACATCCTCGAGCACATCGAGCGCCAGGGCGGCGCGTCCGTCTCCGAGCTCGCCGGTGCCTACGGCGTCTCTCCGATCACGATCCACCGTGACCTCGAACAGCTCGCCGTCGACGGGCTCGTCGTGCGCGTCCGCGGCGGCGCGCAAGCTGTCTCACGCGCAAGGCCGGACCGCGAGAGCGCCTTCGTGAAGCGGCAGCGCGAGGCGCAGGTAAGCAAGGCCGCGATCGCCGCGCGAGCCGCGGAGCTGGTGGAAGACGGGTCGACGATCTTCGTCGACGCCTCGACGACCGCGCTCGAGCTCGCGCGCCACCTCGCCGCGTACCCGCCGAACGCGCTAACGCTTCTGACCACGTCGCCTGCGATCGCGTACGAGCTGAGCTGCAGCGCGATTCACGTGATCGTTGCGCCGGGCGAGGTCGACCAGAACCTGCGCGTGATCGGCGGCCGCTGGACGGTCGAGTTTCTGCAAGACCTGAACTTCGCCGTCGCCTTCGTCTCTGGCTTCGGACTGACCCTCGAGCTCGGGTTGACGACGGGGCAGCGGGACATCGCCGACACGCTGCACGCCGCACGGAGCGGTGCGGAGAGGACGGTCGCGCTCGTCGACGCGACGAAGTTCGGGCGCAGCGCGCTCCTGACAATCGCGGACGCACGCGAGCTGACCGTCGTCGTCGTGGACGAGCTCTTGCCGCAGGCAGTGCGCGACGAGTATGCCGCCGCCGGCGTGAATCTCGTCGTCGCACCGCTCGAGCCGGGCGGGTGAGCGCGCCGGTGCCGGCGGTCCAGCTGTTCGCGACCTGCCTCGGCGACCTGCTGTTCGCGGAGGCGGTCGCCGACACCGAGTCGCTGCTGCGCGAGGCCGGCTTCGACGTCGTCTTCCCGCGCGGGCAGGTCTGCTGCGGTCAGCCCGCCTTCAACTCGGGCCACCGCGCCGCCGCGAGGCGCGTTGCGAGGACGTTCGTCTCCGCCTTCTCGCGGGAGCTGCCGATCGTGACACCGTCCGGCTCGTGCGCGGCGATGGTCGCGCGTCAGTTGCCGGCCCTCGTGGGCTGCGAGCCGTACGAGGTCTGGGAGCTGTCGGTGTTCCTCCAGGCGCACGACGTCGAGCCGCCGCGCTGTAACGAGGGACGCCGCGTTGCCTATCACGACTCGTGTCACATGAGCCGCGAGCTCGGGATCGTCGACGCCCCACGGCGGCTGCTGGAGCGCTCCGGAGCCTCGCTCGTGCCGCTGCCGCGCCCCGACCTCTGCTGCGGCTTCGGTGGCACCTTTCTCCTGCGGCAGCCGGAGATCGCGCTCGCCATGGCCGACGACAAGCTCGCCGGCGCCTCCGGGCTCGACGCCCTCGTCACCTCCGACCCCGGCTGCCTGCTGAACCTCGGCGCGCGCGCCGAGCGGGCAGGTGCCGGCATCCGGGTCGTCCACCTCGCAACCGCTCTCGCCCGGGGTGTCGGGTGAGCGGCCTCGCGCAGCCGCCGGGGCGGTTCCGGGCCGTGGCCGGCGCGACGCTGTCGGACGCACACGTGCAGGGTGCGCTCGAGCAGGCGACCGACCGCCTCCGCGGCGGACGGCTCGAGCAGTGGGCTGCGCTCACCGGCATCGAAGAGCTGCGAACGCGCGCGCACGAGGCGCGAATGCGTGTCATCGACGATCTCGACGCGCACGTCGCGCGTTTCCGAGAGGCGGCGGAAGCACGCGGCGCCCGCACGTTCGTGGCCGCCACCGCGGCGGACGCGAACGCGTACGTCGTCGACGTCTGCCGCCGGCGCGGCGCGCAGCTCGCCGCGAAGTCGAAGTCGATGCTGAGCGAGGAGATCGGGCTCAACGGAGCGCTCGAGGCGGCGGGCGTGCGGACGGTCGAGACGGATCTCGGCGAGTACATCCTCCAGCTCGCCGGCGAGCATCCGGTGCACATCATCGTGCCCTCGATCGAGAAGACCGCGGCGGACGTCGCCGAGCTGCTCACCCGTGCGGGCGGCGAGCCGGTGCCGCCCGAGCTCGAGGCGCTGGCGCGGGCCGCACGTGCGCAGCTGCGCGAGACGTTCCTGCACGCGGACGTCGGCATCACCGGCGCGAACTTCGGCGTCTCCGAGACCGGCTCGATCTGCCTCGTCACGAACGAGGGCAACGGCCGCTTCGTCTCGTCGCTGCCGCCCGTGCACGTCGTGCTCATCGGCATGGAGCGCCTCGTCGCAGACCTCGCCGATCTCGCCCTCCTGCTGCGCCTGCTCGCCCGCAGCGCAACGGGGCAAGCGCTGAGCACGTACACGACGCTGCTCACGGGCCCGTGCCGGCCGGGCGAGCTCGACGGCCCCGAGGAGCTCCACATCGTGATCGTCGACAACGGCCGCTCGCGGCTCGTCGGCGGCCGCTACCGGGAGATGCTCGCGTGCATCCGCTGCGGCGCCTGCCTGAACGTCTGCCCCGTCTACCGGAAGGCCGGAGGCCGCGCCTACTCCGACGTCTACTCCGGCCCGATGGGTGCGGTGCTCGTGCCGCTGCTCGCCGGGATCGGGAACGCGCCGGCGCTGCCTCACGCCTCCTCGCTCTGCGGCGCGTGCACCGAGGCGTGCCCGGTGAAGATCCCGCTGCACGAGCTGCTGCTCGAGCTCCGGCGCGACCTCGTCGAGCAGAAGGTCGCGCCTGCACGCGAGCGCGCCGCCTTCGCCCTGTGGTCGCTCGCCTGGTCGTCGCCGCTCGGCTACCGGCTCTCGACGGCGCTCGCCCGGCGCGCGCTGCCCCTTGCCGCGCGGACCGGGCCCGGCCGCGCGTGGGGCGCGGGACGCGCGCTGCCGCGGCTTCGTCGCCGCTACCGGGACGGGCGATGATCGAGGAGTTCGTCCGCAACGCGGAGGCTGCAGGCTTCCATGTCCACCGCGGCGAGGCGCCGGAGATCGCCGACGCCGGTGTCTCGCGGGCGCTCTACGGTCTCGCCGACACGGGTAGCGTCGTGCTCGCCGCGTCGCCGCACGAGCCGAGGGCGCGTTCCCTGCTGCCCGCGGTGCACGTCTCGCTCCTGCCCGAGGACAGGATCCTGGCCGGGCTCGACGAGCTGTTCGAGGCGGTGGGAGACGACCTGCCGAGCGCGCTGGCAATCGTGACGGGCCCCAGCCGAAGCGCCGACATCGAACAGCGGCTCGTGGTCGGCGTTCACGGCCCCGGCGAGGTGCATGTCGTGCTGATCCCACCCTCGAACAGGGGCTAGTCCACGGGCACCGCTCGCCGAGCAGCGGTCGCCCGGCGCAGACGGCAACCCGTTGTCGGAGGGAGCCGCGTGCGGGAGATGCTCGCGCCGTTCGCGCTGGCGTTCGCCGCAGGCTGGCTCGTCAGCAACGTGGGCGCCGTCGCTGCGCCGATGGCTGACGCGTACGGCGTCTCCCTCGCCTTCGTCGGCGCGCTGGCCGCCGCCGCGGTCGCCACGCATGCGCTGATGCAGCTTCCCGGTGGCCGGCTCGTCGACCGCTACGGAGCCCGCACCGCCGCGATCGGGGGCCTGTCGATCCTTGTGGCGGCGGACGGTATCGGGGCGCTTGCCGCTGAACCGGCGCTCGCCGTCGTCGCCCGCCTGGTCGTCGGGGTGGGGACGGCGCTCTGCTTTATCGCCGGCAGCGACCTCCTCCGCGCGCGACGCGCGCCCGCGCTCGCGCAGGGGCTCTACGGGGGCACGGCGATGGCGGGCGCCGGTCTCGCGTTGGCGCTGCTCCCGCAGGTCGGGCACGACGCCAGCTGGCGCGTCAGCTGGCTGAGCGCCGCCGCGCTGGCCGCCGTCGCCCTCGTCGTCGTCGCGCTCTCGGTGGCCCGAGACGGTGTCGAGCCGCGCCTGGTCGCCTCCGGTGCGCAGCCGGCTTCCGTCGTCCGCGACCGGCGCCTGTATCGCCTCGCCGTCCTCTACACCGCCTCGTACGGATCGAGCGTGCTGGTGGGGAACTGGGTCGTGACGTTTCTCGAGCGGGCCGCCCGCTACTCGGCCCGGGAAGCGGGGGCGGTGGGCGCGCTCACGTTGTTCGGCGGGATCCTCTCGCGCCCGCTCGGCGGCTGGATCGTCGAACGAAGGCGGCTGCTCGCACGGCCGGTGCTCGCCGCCGGGCTCCTGGCGGGCGCAGCGGGGACGGCGGCCCTCGCGCTTGCGCCGCCGCTCGCCGCCTGCGTCGTCGCATCGGCGGCGGTCGGAATCGGCGCCGGAGTTCCATTCGGGCTCGTGTTCAGCAGCGCTCAGCGTCTCCGACCGGATCGTCCGGCCGCCGCGGTCGGCTTCGTCAACTTCGCCGCCAACGCCGCCGCCGTCGTCGGCGTGCCGCTCGTCGGTCTCACCTTCTCCCTTCCGGGCGACGGCCGGGTGGGTCTCGTCGCCGTCGCCTGCCTGTGGGCTGCGGCGCTGTTTGTGCTTCCCCCCGCGGGCGCCCTCACGCCGTCGCCTTCGCCCCGCGCTGGAGCCGGCCTTGACGCGGACGCTCATCGGTAGTTCTCGGCAGCCGTGCTCGGGGATGCCTGCGGGGTGTCAAAATGAGCGTCCCTGCCGCAAATCACTGATTTCTCGGGGCGCACGCTCTCACGGCTGCGCCGCCGCTACCGGGACAGGCGATGATCGAGAAGTTCGTCCGCAACGCGGAGGGTGCAGGCTTCCACGTCCACCGTGGCGAGCCGCGGGAGATCGCGGACGCCGGCAGCTCGTGGGCGCCGTACGGGCTCGCGGATACGGGTAGCAGCGTCCTCGCCGCCTCGCCCGAGGAGCCGCGCGCGAGCTCGCTGCTGCCGGCCGTGCACGTCTCGCTCCTGTCCGAGGACAGGCTCCTGCCGGGTCTTCGCCGCGGTCGGAGACGACCTGTCGAGCGCGCTGGCGATCCGTTATCTGGCCCCAGCCGCAGCGCCGACATCGAGCAGCTGCTCGCCGTCGGCGTCCACGGCCCCGGGCGAGGTGCACGTGGTGCTGCTGCCGCGGCCGAGCCCGGGCGCGGAAGCCGGCTCGGACGTGAGCGATGATAGGTAGTTGCCCGCAGCTGCGCTCGGGGTGGCCGCCGATGCACGCCGCCCGTTCCGGCCTGAGGATCGTCACAGTCTGCGCCTCGGCATCGAAGCGCAGGAGAGAGGGGCGATGGCGACCGTAGTCCTGCTTGGCACGCTCGACACGAAGGGCAGCGAGTACGAGTTCCTACGCGGGCAGCTGCGTGCGCACGGCGTCGACGGGATGCTCGTCGACGCGGGCAGCGGCGGTGCCCCGCTCGTCGAGCCGGACATCGGCGCCGCCGAGGTCGCCGCGGCCGCCGGAGCCGAGCTTGCCGCCCTCACCGACCGGGGCGAGGCCGTCGAGACGATGGGCCGCGGCGCGGAGGCCGTCGTGCGGCGTCTCTACGAGGAGGGGCGGCTGCAGGGGATCCTCGCCCTCGGCGGCTCCGGCGGCACCTCGATCGCGACGCGCGCGATGCGGGCGCTCCCGGTCGGCGTGCCGAAGTTGATGGTCTCGACGATGGCGTCGGGCGACACGCGCCCCTACGTCGGAGAGGTCGACATCGCGATGATGTACTCGGTCGTCGACATCTCCGGGATCAACGCGATCTCGGAACGGATCCTCGCGAACGCCGCGGCGGCGATCGCGGCCATGGCGCAGGTGGAGGTTCCGGAGCACGCCGAGGCGCGGCCGCTGATCGGGGCGACGATGTTCGGCGTCACGACACCGTGCGTGACCCGTGCGCGCGAGCGGCTCGAGGAGCTCGGCTACGAGGTGCTGGTCTTCCACGCGACCGGTTCGGGCGGCCGGTCGATGGAGGCGCTCGCCCGCGGCGGCTTCTTCGTCGGCGTGCTCGACAGCACGACCACCGAGCTCGCGGACGAGCTCGTCGGCGGCGTCCTGTCGGCGGGGCCGGAGCGGCTCGACGCGGCCGGCGAGCTGGGGCTGCCGCAGGTGGTCTCGCTGGGTGCGCTCGACATGGTCAACTTCGGTCCGCTGGACACGGTGCCGGAGCGGTTCCGGAGCCGGAACCTCTACGAGCACAACCCGACGGTCACGCTGATGCGGACGACCCCCGACGAGTGCCTGGAGCTGGGGCGCACGATCGGACGCAAGCTCTCGGCGGCGCGCGGCCCGGTCGCGCTGTTCGTGCCGCTGCGCGGCGTCTCGATGATCGCGGTGGAGGGCGGGCCGTTCCACGACCCTGCCGCGGACGAGGCGTTGCGCGCGGGACTGCGCGAGACCCTGTCGGACGCGGTCGAGGTGCACGAGCTCGACCTGGACATCAACGACCCGGCCTTCGCCGAGGCGATGGCAGACCGGCTGCACGAGCTCGTGCGAGAGCCGGGCGAGGAGAGAGAGGACACATGACGCGCAAGCAAGCGCTCGAGCAGCTGCACGCGCAGGCCGCCGCCGGTAGGCCGATCATCGGCGCCGGCGCGGGCACCGGACTGTCGGCGAAGTGCGCCGAGGCCGGCGGCTGCGACCTGATCATCATCTACAACTCCGGCCGCTACCGGATGGCCGGCCGCGGCTCGCTCGCCGGGCTGCTCCCGTACGGTGACGCGAACGCCATCGTCGTCGAGATGGCGGCCGAGGTGCTCCCGATCGTGCGGGAGACGCCGGTGCTCGCCGGCGTCTGCGGCACCGATCCGTTCCGGCTGATGCCGGTCTTCCTGCGTCAGCTGAAGGAGCTGGGCTTTTCGGGCGTGCAGAACTTCCCCACCGTCGGCCTGATCGACGGCACGTTCCGGCAGAACCTCGAGGAGACGGGGATGAGCTACGCCCTCGAGGTCGAGATGATCCGGCAGGCACACGAGCTCGACCTCCTGACCTGCCCGTACGTCTTCGACGTCGAGCAGGCACGCGCGATGGCGGAGGCCGGCGCGGACGTGATCGTTCCCCACATGGGACTGACGACCGGCGGCGCGATCGGCGCGGAGACGGCGAAGACGCTCGACGAGTCCGTCGAGCTCGTCCAGGCCATGCACGACGCGGCTGCCGGCGTGAACCCGGAGGTGCTCTGCCTCTGCCACGGCGGGCCGATCTCCGAACCGGCCGACGCGGAATACGTGCTCGCGCGCACCCACGGCGTCGTCGGCTTCTTCGGCGCCTCGTCGATGGAGCGCCTGCCGACCGAGACGGCGATGACCGAGAACATGCGCCGCTTCAAGGCGATCGGGCTCGGCGTCGAGGCGGGGGCGCAGTCATGAGCAGGTTCGTGAAAGCCGGCGACGTTCTCCAGGACACGTTCGACTGGGGTGTGATCGGCTGGCGGTGCGGGCCTGGCAACACCGGCGCGAAGAACTTCGTCGTCATGGACGTCTCCATCTGGCCGGGGCAGCGGCACGACTTCCACAAGCACCCCGTGCAGGACGAGATGATCGTCGTCCGCTCCGGCCGGCTCGAGCAGTACCTCGAGCAGGACTCCGAGATCCTCGGGCCGGGCGACTCGGTGTTCATCGAGGCCGGCGTCGTGCACGCGTCGATCACCGTCGGCGACGAGCCCGCCGTCGTCCAGATCGTGATCGGCCCGTCAATCGGCACGGACACCGGCTACGAGATCGTGGACATGGCGAGCGAGGAGCCGTACGCGTCGCTGCGACGGTAGGCAGATAGAGGATGAGCGCCTCTGAGGAACGTGACCATGCGCGCATCGTTCATCCCAGATGCGTCACTGCTCGGAGCCGCCGAGCTTGCCCTCGACGCACTTCTCGCCGATCCCACGATTGTCCCACGACGGGAGAAGGTCACATGACCGAGAAGTCTGTCCTTACCGCCGCAGCGCCTTTCTTCGCTGCCAACCTCTCGCCGAGGTCGGAGGACTGCTTCAACTCCGGTCTGACCGTCGGCAACACTAACGCCTACCCGTCGGGTTGGCCTTCCTCTGCTACCCGTGACGTCTGCGTAAAACGGAGGCGGCTCCACGTTCTCCCATACGCCTCTAGCTCGCTGCGCGACATCGCCCTCTCAGTAATCGACAAAGGGTTGCGATCGGATACTGAATGACTGGCCGCGAGCGTATTCTTGCCCGGGTTCGGGGCTTGGCGACGGATTGTCTTCCGTGTATGCCAATCACGATGATGTTCGCGAGCGACCTCGCTGGTTCCAGCTACCTCGATTACGCAACCGACTACCGTGTGCAGTCAGCTGCGCAGCTCAAGATCGCGGGGGAGTTCGGGCTTGATCACGTCAGCGTGATCTCCGATCCCTGCTGCGAGGCGTCGGACTGCGGCGGGGAGATTGTCTACTACGATAACGAGCCGCCGGCCCCCCTCGAAGAGGGCGCGATCTTGACCGACAAGTCGACGCTTGGATCGCTGCGTGCCCCCGATCCGAATTCGGGGCCGCGGATGAGCAATCGACTGCTCGCGGTGCGCGAGCTCGCCGAGGCGGTCGGCGACCAGCTCTTAGTCGAGGGCTGGGTTGAGGGGCCGTGCGCCGAGGCGGCCGACCTGCGCGGGATCAATCGATTGATGCTCGACTTCTACGACGACCCGGGCTTCGTTCGTGAGCTGGTCGAGTTTGTCGTCGAGCTCGGGATTGCGTTCGCGCGCGCACAGGTGGAGGCTGGCGCGACGATGATCGGCGTGGGCGATGCCGCCTCGTCACTGATCGGGCCGCGTTTCTACGACGAATTCATACGGCCGGCCGAACAGCGGCTCGTGGACGCGATCCACGAGGCCGGCGCGATCTGTCGCCTCCACATCTGCGGCAACACCCGCGTAATCCTTCCCTCGCTCGCGCAACTCGGCTGCGAGATCGTCGACGTCGACGCAATGGTGCCGATGGAGGCCGCGCGGCACGCCGCGGGCGCCGAACAGCTACTGCTCGGCAATCTCGATCCCGTTCGAGCGATCCTCAACGGCACCCCGGACACGATCCGCGCCGCGTTCGCGAATTGCCACCGCGAGGCGGGATCACGGTACATCGTCGGCGCCGGCTGCGAGATCCCGCGCGGAACTCCACTCGAGAACTTCAGGGCGATCGTCGAGTACGCCCGCACCGAACGGGGTCTGGAGGCAGATGCTTGATCGGCTCACGCCGACGGGCGCCATCAGGCTTGCCGCCGTGACGCTTGAACGATTCCTCGCCGCCGCCTAGCAAAGCGTTGGCCAATAGGAGGCAAGCACGACGTACGAGGAGATCCTGCATACCTGCTGTTTCGGCGTGCGCCTGCGGTGGCGGCGCTGCTCGCGCGAGTTCAAGGAGCTCGAGATCGTGGTGCTCCGACACGAACTCGCGGTTCTTCGCCGCCATATCTCCCGTCCGCGGCTGGACGGGCACGAGGTGGAGTTCCCCGCTGCGCTATTCACCGATGCTTTTGCGATCGCGCGCGAAGCGGGGTTGATGTCCGTACCGCACGCGGGCGAGTTTCTCGGCGCCGCGAGTGTTGCCGCTGCGCTTGATCTTCTTGGCGCGATGAGAGTCATGCACGGTGTACGTGCGATCGAGGATCCCGCGCTTCTTCAGCGGTTGGCGCGCGAAGACATCTGTCTGGACGTCTGTCCGACCAGCAACGTGCTCATGTCCGTTGTTCCGTCACTGG
>Ga0209638_1001444_pt1 | contig 15226 bp, 9 predicted proteins | sample BarGraNGADG00211_FD_184490 | JGI IMG/M metagenome (GOLD analysis project Ga0209638, IMG submission 184490) | Arctic peat soil microbial communities from Barrow, Alaska - Barrow Graham LP Ref core NGADG0002-211 (SPAdes) (version 2) | ecosystem: Environmental > Terrestrial > Soil > Wetlands > Peat... | reverse complement strand
GTCTTACCAACCTGACGAGGCCCCATAAGTACCTGAATGAATTTTCCAGGCTCTTGGATTCTTTCCGTAATAACCTGTAATTGTGCCCTTTCTATCATCTAATACATTTTACTCAATACGCTGAGCAAATTTACTCATTATCTTTAGTAAATAGAATTTTATAATATGATTAATTATTATCAGAGTTCTTCGGGCATCTTCAACCAGGCTTGAACTTGTTAATCTGAAGATAGAATAATAAGGCAACAAGTTGGCAACAACTTGGACTAGTTGTTCTTAAAAGCTATTATAATTTGTTACTATTTTAACCAGATCATTAATATCATTGATCTGGAGTTTGTTCGATTTTATCAAACTGCTTAATTTATCTTTTTTGTCACTTAAGACAGAAAGTAAATCTTTTTCATTCCTTATTTTTATTGCAGGCTTGTCACCTAGTTTAAGATAGTAAGTGTCTTTAGTAGGAATAAATTTTGCAGGTTTAGCTTCAACATAGAGCTTTGCAGGTTCAGCGTCCTGGATTCGGATATTCTTTTTGATAAGCAATTTACAATTGCCTTCGGTCTTCATTATAAAATAGGAACTTTCTTTCGATGTTTCCTCTGCCAAAGAATTTGCATAGGCAGAATAAATAAATTTCAAACTATCAACCTCTATCAGCTTAACTTTTTCCGGATGGATTATTGCATAAATCACATCTTTATCTTTAAGATGCATTTGGTCGGCATATGTATCGTAGCGTACATTAACATCGATTTTTTCCCCGGTATCAATTACCAGTTGCCCCTTCATAAAATCTTTAAAAATAAAAGGATCTCCCTTAATGTCAGCATATAATACAGATTCAATTCCGTTAATCCCCTTATTTAATCTAAGTTTATTAAGTAAAGTTTCCGATCCCAAAACAGGTACCTGAGCCTGTAAAATAGAACTTTGAATTACTAATAGCCCGAAAGCCAGCAGGATTAATTTAAGTTTACTCATAGCTTAAATAATTAATTTTGAAAAAAAATAAGGCTGTCCTGATAACAGAACAGCCTTTTTATTATAATATGTTTAACAACATACTAGTAAGGACCAGAATAAACCAGGGTATCAACAGCAGCTCTATTTGTTGGACCGCTACCCCAGAATACTGAGATATAGAAAGTTTTTGTAGAAGGCTCATAACGACTGTTATAAGTCGGGTTATTTTTTACAGCAGGATTAGCTGCATCTGTAACCGTTACAGGCATAGGAGCATCGGGACCTGCAGAATCATCTATTGTAAGTATCCAAGGGCCAATACCCGAAATTCCAGTTGAACCATCGGCCCAATAATGAGTTTTAAAATAAATTACAGATTTAGCGCTGTTTGTTGCCAATTTCCATGGTATGTTATGATAAGGACCTGAAAGAACGGGGTCAAAGGGGTCCGACCTTAATACATAACCGCTCAGCATATATGAAGCAGCCCAGCGATTGGATACGTCGATTTTAGTTGTATTGCTATTATCAACCCTTCGTCCGTCAGCCATTACGCTTACATATGTCAATGTCCATGTATCGCCAATTGGGAGAAGGTTTTCATCAGATGGAAGAGGAGAACCACCCACTGAAATACCTGCTATAAGATCAGCATAGTTTATTGTATAGTCCTCTGTTGCCTCATCACTAGTATTTGCTGATGTCACATCAATGGTTTTCATCAAAACCGTGTTTGAATATACTGTATCGGCGCGTCTTAAGTACTGGTTATATATTTCAACAGAAGTTATGCCAGGACCTTTTGGTACCGACAGGGCAACGGAAACGGAAGGAGTAGCACCTAATAAATAAGCGATGCTCTTTGTCGGGACAACTAATCCCCCTGTTTTTACATCAGCAGTCATTAAGTCAGTGTAGTTCTTTGTACACGAGTTGAGCAGCACTACTGTGAGAATCAGACTTAAAGCTGAAAATATGATTTTTTTCATGATTTAATCTTTTTATTAATTAAAAATTATCTTTTGTATCCCACCAAACTCTGGTGTTAAGATCGTCAGCTCCCTGGCGTGCGACTGCTGCGGCCAGATTTGTAGGATTTCTTCCTGATTCATCTGAAGGATAATATGCTCTTACCGGAATTTTATCTCCATTCTGACCAGCTATAGCTGGTACAAGGATAGGTGTATTTGTCCTGTTCCATTCAAATTTTGCCTGTAATCCCTGGTCGAACATTGCGAGCCACTTTTCAGTATAGATCTGCTCCAACGCTTTGGCAGGATCAAATGCAGCATAATTTGCAAAATAATCAGCAATATAATTGTCAATTTTCCAGGTAGCACCTCCCCATTTTCCATTTCCTCCTGCTACAATTGCATCTCCATACTGTTTATAGGAACCGGTAACACCTTCGTTATAATAATCCTCTGCAGTTTTTGCTGAGCCGGTAATGAAACCTCTCTGAACAGCTTCAGCTAATATAAACTGCACTTCAGCATAACTCATAAGCATTCCCGGTGCGGTTGCGTCAGAAAAGTAGGAGCCGATTTTTGAAGTCTTGGTAAGACCGTTACCGAGATAATTTGCAGCGTCAGTGGATGTCATCCCATTTGGCAAACCGACCCAGTTTCCTCCTCCAGATGGTGGAAGTGCGTAAACAATAATCCTGTAATCCATATTAGGATTATTTGTCCACATAATATCGATGATGGTTTTACTTACCCTGTGGTCGTCGCGGGTCTTGCGGTTTTCATTAATAGGATTGTTGTTTGGTGCAGAACCAAGGTAAGCCAGAGCTGCGTTATCAGCATTACTTTCAAAAATCGGATACTTATCCGGATCATTTACTATCGCTGTAATATCAGTTGTTGGATTAACGCGATCTGATCTGCGCATCAATAATCTCAGACGTAATGAGTTAGCAAATTTTCTCCATTTCATAAGATCATTGTCAAACAGAATATCACCTGAAATTTCTGAAGTACCAGTAGTAAGCAAGGTATTTGCTTCGTCAAGATTTGTAAGCAAAGTTGCATAAATTGATTCCTGGGTATCGTATACGGGTGATAAAATCGGTGTAGCATCGCTGCCAAGCCATGCCTGAGTATACGGAACATCACCGAACTCATCGGTAAGCACAGAGGTAATATAGCTTTTCAGAATTAATGCAACTGCCTGATAAGCTGTATTATTACTTGTTTTACCTAAATTATAGATGGTTTGAACATCAAAACCATTTGCAGCATAAAAGCTGGTCCAGGTATTATTGATAACGCTCATACGTGGAACATATCTGTCTTCATCGGGATACTGAACTTTTGCCATATGTTGTACCCAGCAAGACCCCATTTCGTGTCCGAGAAATATTTCATGAACGCGATCAGTCATAGATTCTATTGCATTTGTAAGCAGCATACTTGGAGCTGCCTGTGCAACTGTAGGACTATTCGGATTTTTGTTTATTTCCTGAAAATCCTTTGTGCAGCCGGGGCTGAAGAGAAGAAGCACCAGAAGTGTAGCTGCAAAGTAATTTATAATTTTTCTTTTCATAATTCTTAATTTTAAATATTATTAAAATTTGCAACCAATGCTGAATCCTAAACTCCTGGCGGATGGCAATTGGCCGAATTCCAATCCCTGAACGTTACCGCTGGTGAATGCTGATTCAGGATCGATGTGAGGCACCTTGGTACTTAAAATAGCCAGGTTTCTTCCTACAAAGGATACATTTAAATCTTTGACAGGAAATTTAGGTGAATTTCTGAAGGTATATCCAAATTTTATTTCGCGAAGTTTCACATAAGACGCATCAAATATACTTGAAGATGCTATGTCACTTGTATAAGACGCCTTGTTGAAAGCTTCAGCAGTTGCAACTACTGTATTTGGTACATATCCACCGTTACCGTCAGACATAACGCCAACACCTACAATACCTCCTTCACGGCCAATAAGAGTCTCTTTCAGAGCTCCTGCATAACGGCCCCAGGTTGTTGTCATCGAGTACATATCACCACCTTGTTTTGTATCAATCAGGAAGCTGGCGTTGAAACCTTTATATGTGAATTCATTCAACATACCTCCAAGCCAATCAGGAGTAGCATTTCCAAGCGCCTTTAATGGGCCTTGTGAAGGTAATCCATCAGTATAAATTATGTTACCCTGAGGATCTCTGTCATAATCATAACCCCATAGAACACCATAAGCTCCACCAGGCATAGCGAGAACCTGAAGGCTCCAGTATGAACCCAGTAAGAATTGCTCAACACCCTCAGCAAGTGCAACCACTTTGTTCTGGTTTTTAGCGAAGTTAAAAGTGACATCCCATCTAAAATCGCTTAATTTTACTGGTGTAATTGCCAGTAATAATTCAACTCCTTTGTTATCAATTTCCCCAGCGTTGACTGTTTTGGCAGTATAACCTGAAGAAGCAGAAATCGGAATGTTTACAATCTGGTCTATAGATTTCTGATTATAATATGTAACATCAAGCCTTACTCTGTCAAGGAAAAATCGCATATCAGCGCCAAATTCAATAGAAGTGTTCGTTTGTGGTTTCAGTTCAGCGTTAGGTAATAAATCAGGTACATATAAGTTTAATAATTTTGTACTTGCATTCCATCCGCCACCGAAAGAAACAGTTGGTTCCAGAGAATATGGATCAGTATCACCTCCTACCTGAGCCCAGCTTGCGCGGACTTTAGCAAAAGAAAGAATAGGAGATTGTATATTAAACATATCAGTAATTACACCGCTAAGAGAAATAGCTGGGTATAAATAAGAGTTATGTCCCTTTGGTAAAGTACTTGACCAATCGTTTCTGACAGAATATTCCAAAAATAATTCGTTTTTATAACCTAACTGGCCAAATCCATAAAGACTGTTAATCCTTTTTGATTTGTACTCGTTAAAGACAGTAGGTGTAACAGCAGAGTTTGCTACATTATAAACACCGGGGACAGCTAATTCTGGAGCTGTTCCTCTGTTTTCCTGAGTCAGCCTGTCCATCCTGTTCCCTCCTAAATTGAAACTGAAATTGAAATCTGTTCCAAAATTTTTATCATAAGTAACGAGGAAATCCGAGTTAATTTCTCTATAAAGATTTACGGTTTCCCCGTAGTAACCTGTAGGATAATCCATGTCACCAACAAATTTCTGAGTTGATATAAAGTTTGAATAGATGTCACCTCCGGTTCTTATATAGGCACTCAGATTATCAGTAAATTGATATTTCACCATTGCATTCCCAATGAACCTGTCGCGTCTTAATTTATTTAAGTCTTCCGTCAGAGTCATATATGGATTATTGTGATAATTATGGTTCCAGTTATAGATTGAACCGTCTTCATTAAGCTGTTTAGCCTTTAACAGTTTATAATCAACCTGTCTTCCGGTCCATGAAAACTGTTGCATAACGTTGGCTGCAGCATAACCGTAACCAGGTTGGTTATCACTACCTGCATTTACATAGTTTCCTGATGCGGAAAAAGTAAGTTTTTCTATAGGATTTGATGTTGCACTAAAGGCAAGTGTTTTCTTCTTGAAATCTGTGTTTGGGACCATCCCATTCTGCGTAAGGTCGGTATATGATAACCTGAAATTAGATTTTTCATTACCTCCAGTTAAGGATACGTTTGTGGAAACGGTAGTTCCAACTTCAAAGAAGTCTTTCACATTATTAGGGTGTGATATCCATGGGGAAGGTTGAGGAACGCCATTTGCATCAACCGGAGAAGAGAATTGAGGTATCATTAACCCGACGTCCAGTTTTGGACCCCAGCTCTCATCAACTCCATCATTAATACCGCCGCCGGCGCCATTGACATACTTAAAAGCACCGCCGTTACCCTGGCCATAGCCATTCTGGTAATCAGGAAGTTTCAAAGGTGTTTCAAAAGTTGTTGTATTACTTAAAGATATGGTGAGTTTTTCACCTTTTTTACCTTTTTTGGTAGTAACAACTATAACTCCGGCAGAAGCTCTTGACCCATAAAGTGCCGAGGCATTAGCTCCTTTAAGAACTGTGAGTGTTTCAATATCATCAGGGTTAATATCAGCTGCACCGTTACCCCTGTTTGTCCCATCTGTAGTCGTAGAACCAAAGTTAGCATTATCAATAGGAATTCCATCTACAACAAATAATGGCTGGTTGTTCCCGCTTAAGGAAGAAACCCCTCTGATAACGATCCTTGATGATGCACCAACAGCACCGGAAGATGCAGTAATCTGAGCACCGGAAATACGTCCCTGTAATGAATTGATCACGTTAGTCTCTTTAGCCTTTGTGATTTCATCGCCCTTAACATCCTGAACCGAGTAACCGAGTGCCTTCTTTTCCTTGGCGATACCTAAAGCTGTAACAACAACCTCATTCAAACCTACAAGGTCAGGTTGCATTACATAATCAATTACTTTTCGTCCTGCAATCTCAACCTCCTGTGTTTTCATTCCGATATAGGAGAAAATCAATGTTGTTGCATTTACCGGCGCTGTAAGTGAATATTTCCCACTGGCATCTGTTATTGCGCCAATTGTGGTACCTTTTACAACAACCGTCACACCTGGAATTATGCCTTCCCCTTCAACGGAGGAGGCAACTTTACCTGTAATGACTACTGTCTGTGCAAATAAAGTGTAACCACTTACAAACACAAGCAATACAATCAGCAGAAATAGTTTCTTCATACGATTTAGTTTTAGGTTTTAATTTAACAGCCAAATATAGAAGTTCTTATTATTACCTCCAAATAAAAAAGACTTTTTGATTTTTAAGGCGGTGCTAACTATCAATATATCAAATGCAAATCAATATTTTCTTATTAAAATTTAATATTAAAGCGAATGGGCAAGCCATCAGGTTATTAAAAAAAGAAGCTGATCTCTTGCGAGTCAGCCTCCTGAAATACTAGTTAATGAATTTTACTATCAATTTCTAGTTAAACTAAATTTAAAATTACCCTGAGGGCCATAGACTCCAAGAGTAATATCAAAATTCATGGCATATGATCCATCACATGAATTATATGTACCATTACCTCCGTATTGTATAGTACCATAATCTCCTGCTGAAACAATAATAGTTGGATCCACTGTAACAGCGAAAGTAGTCGGATTAATATGCATCGGGAGCGGTCCCAGGTCTTCATTAAAGCCTTCCAGGGCTTCAAGACCTGCTACATATACTGTATATGGATCATTAGCATCAGGTGTAATTGTAACATTACCTGCTGAACTCCATTCTGTTGGTGCTGAAAATGATTTATAACTGCCGAATGTTAATGCTCGATCAAATTCACAAACAATGCTAATGCTTAAAGCTGCATTGGAACGTGTAGTCAATCCATTCTTAGTAGTCACAACCTCAACGTAAATAATATCACCATTATTGACTGTTGTAAGTCCAAGCTTGTTCAGAACTTCTCCAAGAGTAATATGTACTGTTGCCGGGGAAGTAGTCAACTCAGCAATTTTCACTCTTTTTAAAGTGTCTTGCTGAGAAACTACAATTTCTGTTTTATCTACTGTGACCAAACTATCAGATTTAACGACGAACTGGATATATGAATTGTTATCGCCATTAATAAAGATTCCGGGACTAACATCCGAAATCGTGGGAATCGCACCTGAATTACGCAGGCCTGCTGGATCTTTGATCTTTTCACAACCAAAAAATATCATCATCAATGTGACGACCAACCCTATAGTTTTTATTCTTTTCATTTCAATTTATTATATAGTTAAATGATAAAAAGTTGTAAGCTTATCTGGTTCCACCAGCCCACCAAACGTTTTCAGTATAAACATAGGTCCCATCACCATAAGCATCATATACATTTTTATTTGTGGTTACGTCGGCAGCACCATAGGTGAAACGCAATGGAAACTGAGAAGCATTTTTAGGATTAGCCAGAATGATAACATTGTTTCCCATAGCTTTTAAACGTCTGTAGTCGTTGTAAGCCTCAACGGATTCTTCTTCGAAAAAGCCAAGGTATTTCTGATTCATTATTTCTGACAATGGATTTGCTGTAAATTTAGGTCTTACCTGAGTGTTAAAATAAGTAAGAGCACTAGCAGATGATAACCCGATATTTACCTTACCGAATGCAGCAGTTACAGCTTTCCTCAAAGATGTGTCCGCATTTGCCAAACTCCCTGACCGTGCATAAGCTTCAGCTTTTAAGAACTGAATTTCATGATAGCTTAAGAGGTATGTAGGCGCAGTAATGCTGCTAATTGCAGAGATTGAATATTGGTCTTGCACCATAGTCGGATTTCCATTAGGAGCAAAGACTATATCTGTGCTTCCCGATTTAGGATGAGCCTTAAAAAACTTAGCATCCCTTGGGTCAGACCTGTCCACTAATTTGTTATGTAAACTTTGGCTTGCTCCAAAATAGTTTCTGTCAGTGAAAATAACTGCAAATGGACTTTTAGATGTAGAACCATTATAATTGAACTGCGCCTGTTCTGCGCTTGAAGAGAAAGATTGATCAGCAAATGTGATAACATCACTATAATTAGGAGTCTTTAGTGATAACCGCATTGTATAACGGGCTTTCAAACCATAAGCAAACTTTTTCCATTTGGCAAGATTCCCACCGTAAATGAGATCCTGTGTGCCCAGACTAGGATAAACTGATACTTTATCAAGGTTTGCCAGTGCATCATCGAGGAATTTAAAAACTGCTGTATAAATATCCTGCTGTTTATCAATCTTTGGTGTAAATATTACACCAGGCTTAAGGGCTTCAGTCCATGGCACATCGCCCATCAGGTCCGTGAGTGTTGCCAGATTATATGCTGATAAAATCTGGGCAATACCTAAAGTTCCATAATTACCAGCTTCAGCGCCACCGTCAGAACATTTATCTATGACAACCTTAAGATTATAAAGTGTGTTATACATGGTCGTCCAACTATTATCATAAGTTGTTGAACTTGTAGGTTCCCCACTTCTTATTTCAGCGTTATAAAACTGACCATAAACACCTACATTGTGCTCCATATAGACAGAAGCATAAAAAGCTAAATCACTGCCAATTACAGAAAATGCTGTACTAGTCATTGCGTCTGTAATAGTCAATCTTGAGGCTATGACTGTCGGGTCATTCACGTCCTTATTGATATTATCCATGATATCTTCGGAGCAAGACCAGAGAGCAAAAGTCAAGACACCTGCAAAAAATATATTAATTACTTTTCTCATTGTATTTAACATTAAAAAGTTATATCTAAACTAAAACCATAACTACTTGTCTGAGGCATAGAAAATCTTTCAAACGATCCTCCCATGTTAGTATTACCCTGACTCGATTCGGGATCAAAGTTTGGAAGGGTAGTCCACAGAAGAAGATTACGTGCAAATACGGTAACACCTAAGTCAACCGATTTGAACAGCTTTTTTGCAGGTTTATACTTCACAGAAAGTTCACGAAGTTTCACAAATGAATTTTTATAAATGTAAAACTCATCGATATTCGTAAGTACGTTAGTATATAAATCTTGCAATGCATCAGGATCTGTAGGTCCACCCCTCACAATATCATTCGGTGTACCATCAGGTTTCACTCCGTCAAAAATAAATGTTGACTCACGATCAGATGTTTTTGCGGTAACACCGTAAAGGTAAAGCAATCCATTGCTGCCTGAATACATCTGCCCGCCATTTTTCCATTCAAACACTCCGCTTAGAGACCAGTTTTTATACGTAAAAGTATTAGTTCCGCCAAGAATAAATTTTGGAGATACAGTTCCAATTACTGCAGGTGGACCAATTTTTGGCATACCATGATTCCACGCTCCGGGACTATCTTCAACAACAATCTTTCCATTTGCATCGCGAACATAGGAAGTACCATAAATTACCGGATAAGTAGCTCCAATGCCTGCCCGGACCTGAGGAGTTACAAATCCACCTAAAAAGATACTTTCAACACCCGGAGCCAGCTCATCAACCACATTATTCATTTTCGAGAAATTAACATTTATTTCCCATTTGAAACTACCAGCCATCACAGGAACTAAATAAAAAACTACCTCATGACTGATTGTATGAACTTTACCTCCATTCATTACCAGTTGGCTTGCTCCTGTGGAAGTAGCCAATGGCACGGCAAATATCTGATCTATTACATTCTGCTGTGAGAAAGTATAGTCAATACCCAACCGATTTTGGAAAAATTTCAATTCTGTACCAACTTCGTATGATTTTGTGTTCTGTGGTTTCAGGTTAGGATCATATTGTGTACTGTTTGGGATATAAGAATTAATCCCTCCAATAGGATAAGAAATTGGTACACCCGACCAGAAATCACCACCATATCCTGGTTTACCATAGTAGTTCGGAAGGTACCGGCCTGCCTGTCCAACCTCCGCGTAAGAAAAACGTAGTTTGGCAAAAGATAACCATTTATTTTCTTTTATAGCGCTTAATTCAGATGCCACAAATCCCAGGGATACAGAGGGATAAAAGAAAGAACGATTATTTCTTGGCATTTGGGAAACAACATCATTCCTGCCAGTTGCGCTCAGGAAAAGTATTGATTTCCAATCTAAAGAGAGACTCCCGAATGTCCCAACCGTTCGATATTTATCTTTAGATTCATTTGCAGTGACTGTATTGGCGTTTTGAACATGCGCCCACCCACCGAAATTAAATACTTCACCATGTTCTGAATATGTCTTGGTGTTATCCTGGTTAAACTCATTTCCCAGCATTGCATTAAAATTCAGATCATCTGTAATTTTCCAATTAAAATTAGCAGTCAGGAGAGAGTTAACGGTAGTGTTAGTTACACCGTAATTGTCCAATATACCAGTTTTCCCGGCATGGCCATATTCAAAGATATCTTGTAAGTGAGTGGTATAAGAATCCATACCTAATTGATAACGGACTTTTAGGTTCATATTGTCTCTAAGGTCAGCCAGATAATCAATATAACCATTCCCAAAAAAACGATCTGTTTTTTCATTGAAGACATTATGTTCAGCAGCCCAGTAAGGATTGTCAAAAGTTAACGAGCGGAAATATATTTGAGAATAAGGATTACCTGGAACAAAAGATGGCCAGTCTTTAAGATTATAATTTGGGGGAGAAGCATAAGCTCCGTTTAATGCGGCATCATTGGCAGAAGGAAGTTTATCAATATCAGTTTTAGAGAAATTAGAGCTAAACCCAACATTGAAATTTTTGTCTAGTTTTCTTTCAGCAGAAGCTTTCGCATTCCACCTATTCATCCCCGTTGAAGGAGCAATACCATTTTGTGAAGTCTGACTCAGACCAAGAGAAAAATTTCCTGTTTCAGTTGCCTGGCTTACATTAATGTTAGTAGTAGAAGTATATCCGGTTTTAAAATAGTCTTTCCAACCATTGTAAATTTGAGGGGCGACAATTGAATCTGCTACTTTTCCTTGTACTAACTGTTTTACTTTATATTTTCCAGGGAATCCATTTGCATCACCACCGTATGTAGGATCTTTTGGAAGGTCAACAATTTTTGGTCCCCACGACATCGAAGTGACTGGCAGATAACTGCCATAACTTCCCTGAGCATAGGTAGTCTGGTAATCAGGGTTACGTGAAACTTCAGCAAAAGAACTGGTATGAGAAAAAGAGATAACCGGCTTTCCGACCTTGTTACCACGACCGCTCTTAGTCGTAATGATTATAACTCCGTTAGATGCACGGATACCATAAAGAGCAGCGGCTGCCTGACCTTTAAGTACATTGATACTTTCGATATCTGAAGGATTAATATCGACAGCACGGTTAGAAATATCTGACCCTGTTACTCCATCTCCTGTTGTGAAATCAGCCGTGGAAGCGATAGGCATACCATCAATTACATAAAGAGGTGTATTGTTCCCGGTAAAAGAACGGGCACCACGAATAACAATCTGAGATGAGGCTCCCGGCATACCACTTGAAGGTTTGATGTCAATACCAGCAAGTTTTCCCTGCATGGCACCTGCCAGGTCAGAGTTACCTGTACGTGCAATTTCATCTTTTTTCACGTCCTGAACTGAATACCCTAAGGCTTTTTTCTCCCTGGTTATACCCAATGCAGTTACTACAACTTCATTCAAGCCTATAAGATCGGCTTCAAGAACCGCATCAATAGCCAAACGACCGGAGATCGCAACTTCCAATGATTTCATTCCAATATAGGAGAATACAAGTGTGGTCGCATTCTGTGGCACTGTAATTGAATATTTCCCATTGGCATCTGTTATTGCGCCAATTGTAGTACCTTTTACAACAACCGTAACGCCTGGAATTATGCCTTCTCCTTCAATGGAGGAGGCAACTTTACCTGATATGACTACTGTCTGTGCCATCAAAGTGTAACCACTTACAAACACAAACAATACAATCAGCAGAAATAGTTTCTTCATACGAATTTAGATTTAGGTTTAACAAGTCAAATATAAAAGTTCGTGATTTAATATCCAAACTTAATTTACTTATTTAAAGCAGAAATCGAATTATACGGCAAAACTGATATCAGAGCAATTCAATAAATTACTATTTGATATTAAGTAATAAATAATGTTAGAAGTGATTCTAAAGAGATTACGATATTAAGAATTATAAGGCATTTGATAAAATTTTCTTAAAATTGAGAAACTGATAGCATTTATCCCAAAATAGCATCGACTTACAATGTATTCCTTATAATTATGAAAAATATTTTCAAATGAAATTGCAAATGTATCTAAATCAGATTTTTAGTTGAACTTGACTTAAACTAAAAGAATCACTTCTTCAAAGTTTTATTCTTCCGTAATTCTTTAGCTGCAATACACAATTCTTTGTACATATCCTCTCCCAGAGCCCTTATTAAAGGTTCCTTAAGAAATTCGTATACATATTTACCCTCCCGTTCACCTGCAATACGCGCAGGCGAGCAAATAGCCAATTCCTCATAATTGACAGCTCTGAAATCAGAATAATACTTAATACGAACAGGAAAAAGGTGGCATGATAACGGTTTTTGGAATGAGATTTTTCCATCTGTCCAGGCCGATTCAATCCCACACATTAATATATTGTCTTTCAGAATTGTATAAGCACATTCCTCGTTCCCGATAAGTGGTGTTACCTTATCATTCTCAAAATCTGTGACACTGGTCCCCTTCTCCTCAATCGCAACAATGCCTTCAGGTCGAAGGTAAGGCCTGACTTTACTCAGGATATCCTCAAGAATATGTGCCTCATCAGCGCTCAGAGGGGCTCCGGAATCACCATAACGGCAGCAATTGCCAAGGCATTTCGGCAGATTGCATCGGAATTTCTTTTCGAGGATATCGAAACTGAATATAGTATCGTCGATTCGAAGCATAAATAACTTCTTGACTTTTAACTTTATTGTAGCTATCGCCCCCTCATTTTTACCCCCCAAACCCCCCAAATGGGGGGCTTTAAAGACTCATTCTCAACAATTACCCCCCAATTGGGGGGCAGGGGGGTAGATTACTGAGGTGTCAAACCAAAACCTTCCCAGTCATATCCTTCGGTATTTCCACGCCCATTATCTTCAGCAACGTAGGCGCTACATCTGCAAGGATTCCTTCTTTGATATTCTTATAGTCATCACTCACAAGTATACTGGGAACAGGATTCAGCGAATGAGCCGTATTTGGCGATCCGTCTTCATTTAATGCCTTGTCGGCATTACCATGGTCAGCTATCACCAGAACATCATATCCTGCTTTGCGAGCTGATTTAATGACAGCCCCTGCACATTCGTCAACAGTTTTAATAGCTTTTTCAATTGCTTCATAAACCCCGGTATGGCCAACCATGTCGCCGTTAGCAAAATTCAGAACAATGAAATCAAACTTTTCTGATTCAATCGCTTTAATAACGGCTTCTGTGACACTATAAGCGCTCATTTCCGGTTGAAGGTCGTAAGTGGCAACTTTGGGGGAAGGGATCATAATCCTCTCTTCGTTTTCAAATTTCTCCTCTCTCCCGCCGGAAAAGAAGAATGTTACATGGGCATATTTTTCTGTTTCGGCAATTCTCAGCTGGTGTTTGCCTGCTCTGGCAAGTACTTCTCCTATAGTATTTTCTGCATTATCTTTTGGATAAATAATATGCATTCCTTTAAATGTAGCATCATAAGGTGTCATAGTGCAATAATATAATGGAATGGTCTTCATCCCATTCTCGGGCATATCTTTCTGGGTAAGTGCAATAGTCAGTTCCTTCGCCCTGTCATTCCTGAAATTGAAGAAAACAATCACATCACCCTCTTTAACTACCCCAATGGGTTTACTATTATTATCAACAATAACAATCGGTTTCATGAACTCATCAGTTACTCCGGCATTATATGATTCCTGCATTGCATCAATAATATTGGCCGCAGGAGCTCCTATACCATTGACAATGAGGTCGTAACCTTCCTTTATTCTCTCCCATCTTTTATCACGGTCCATAGAGTAAAATCTACCAATGAATGACGCGACTTTCCCATTAGATTTTTTCAGATGATCCAAAAGATTCCTCATATAACCAATTCCACTTCTGGGGTCTGTATCACGGCCATCGCCAAACCCATGTATGAAGACATTTTTTAATCCATAATCCATTGTCATATCACACAGGTAATAAAGATGTTTATCGAGTGAATGAACACCTCCATCAGACAGCAGACCCATGAAATGAACCTGCTTGTTATTATCACGGGCATAAGAGAACGCATCCATTAAAACCTTATTCTTTCTGATATCCCCTGTCTTGCATTCTTTATTAATCTTAACCAGATCCTGGTAAATAACTCTTCCTGCACCGATATTCAAATGGCCAACTTCAGAATTTCCCATCTGCCCGTCGGGTAATCCAACATCCTCCCCTGAAGCATGAAGCCTGGAATTGGGATAATTGTTTTTATACCAAGTTAGGTTTGGTGTAGGAACCTGACTTATCACGTCTGCTTTGGATCCATCGCCGATACCCCATCCATCCAGTATCATAAGGAAAGCTTTTCTGTTCTTCATTATCTTAATTCTAATTGAATACTAAACAAAATTATGGTACCCTTGTTCAGGGAACCAGATCGGGACAAATTTAGTTATTCCAATGAACTCACCCGCATCCCCCTCTCTAATTCTTCTACCCCTTATACACATCTTTTTATTTGAGTTAGACATATTATTGTAAACGACGCCGGAGGCGTCAAACTCCAATAGCCACAGTCACGTCTGTGGTAATCAAACGGGACCTCATCCAACACTGGAGGTGTTGAATTCCAAT